>JACCDN010618479.1_pt1 | contig 185715 bp, 172 predicted proteins | sample 7441691 | NCBI WGS metagenome assembly JACCDN01 (sample SAMN15323439, study PRJNA562643) | freshwater metagenome | isolation source: river surface water | place: USA:Blue River Watershed | collected 2017-08-16 | reverse complement strand
TTATCTTGCTCTTTTGGTTCTTTTTGGCTGCAATTTCGTTGAATTTTTTCACCATAGTGCCCTGCTATGGCTCCAAAATCCGTCTTATTTCGCTCAAAAATAACCGGCAATAGCTTCATAAAATAAACTTTAGACAAGCTCTTTAGAAAAAAGAAGACGATAAGGGCCTAATTTTGTTTTGTGAAAATTCAATTAATATACTCCCACTGCTCTGGGCCAATTTGGAATTCAAGATACAGTCTACACTTTGAAGATTAGTGCTAGCTGTACTAGAGTATTATGAGCCGGTAAAAGTAGACAAGCTCTTTGAATAAACCATCTCATTTATTTTCTAAAAGGAATAAATCAGGCGCATGAAGATGAAATTTTTAATTTGTTTAATAGTAGGATTTGTTGCTATAAACTCTTGTACAAAACACGTTTATAGGGTATCTGGAGCTGTTTTTCCCATGATTATTGCTCATCGTGGGGGTCAATTGGAGATGCCAGAAAACACGTTATACGCGTTCAAAAAGGCCATCGAGCTTGGTGTAGATGGTATTGAGTTAGATGTACAGCTATCGAAGGATAGTGTGCCGGTATTGTATCATCCCAGTGATTTGAATATCAGAACAAATGGAGAAGGTGTTATTAGTTCGTTTAGTGTTTCAGCGCTTAGACAGTTTAATGCAGGCTATAGGTTCACACTCGATCAAGTGGTCTTTCCTTATCGGAATATGCAACAAATTGATTTACATATTCCGACGTTAGAAGAGGCTTTTAAGTGTATTCCTAAGCACTTATTTATTATTATCGATCTTAAATCATTACCGGCAAAGCCACTAGTTGATGCTGTGTTTGAGGTTGTAGATGCTAATCATGAGTGGGATCGTGTACTGTTTTACTCAACAAGTGATGAGCATACAGCTATCCTGACGAAAGAAAGCCGGGCAATTGTTTTTGAACCCAGAAACCAGACCCGCTCGCATTTATTACAGCTTATGCTCAATGCCGACTGTGTTCGATCATCGATATACTATCCTTGGGTGGGCTTTGAATTGCGTCGTACTATGACTTTGGTAGAGAAACTGCAGCTCGGGCAGGGGAGTACGGAAGTAGATATTCATCGTCTTTGGAATAAAAAGTCAATGCAGTGTATAAAGGGGGAGGCTAAGAGTAAAAGTAAAGTAGCTTTATTTGGTATTAATACGGAAGAAGATTATCGGTTGGCTTTGGAACTAGGTGCGGATGCAATTTATACAGATTGTCCTGAGCGAATGATGAAAATAAGGGGGCAAGGAAAGAAACGCGTCATTCGGTGATTAATTAACTTCATTAGTTAGGTTTTGTGATAAGAAATTGATCGATAGCTTGTACCGCATTTTGGAAGCGGGCCTGTTTTGAGCCTGAAATGACAGCATAATGTGCGTGTAGCGCTTTTAGTTCAGCATGCCAAATTCCCATGAAATGTTTACGTTGGTTAGGGAAGTCTCGTAAGGGATCGTCTTCCCATGGTAGATCAATATTCATCAATAGATAGAAGTCATAGGGATGTTTTGGTAATTCGTCTAAAACTTCTTGTGGAGATTTGCCGAAAATATGATCACTCCAAATTTTAACTGTGATAAACGTGGTATCGCAAATCAAAAGGGCATTGGCTTGAGGGAGTAAACGATTTTCTAGCTCTAGCTGCCCTTTAAACATATTGATTTCGTCTTGCCAGCTACAAGGTTCGGCCAATTTTTCGCAATATTCTCGGGCATATTCAGGAACCCAAATGGTTTTATAATGGGCTGCTAATTGGGCCGATAGGGTAGATTTTCCTGTAGACTCTGGACCAACGATGGCTATCTTCTTGATGTTCATTCCTTTAATAACGGATATGTTTGGTGTTTGAGCTTATTTATTTTCCTTGGATGCAAATAACAAATTCTCCTTTTAAAGTATGTGTTTCGAAGTGCATCTTTATTTCTGCCAATGTACCACGAATAGTTTCTTCAAATAGTTTGGTAAGTTCTCTGGATACAGAGGCGGGCCTATTTGCTCCAAAATAGTGAATAAACTCTTCAAGAGTTTTTAGTAGTCGGTGTGGAGATTCGTAAAAGATGATGGTTCGTTTTTCTTCGACTAATTCTTTTAAACGTGTTTGTCGTCCCTTTTTTTGGGGTAAGAATCCTTCAAATGCGAATCGATCGCAGCTAAGTCCAGAACTAACTAAAGCAGGAACAAAAGCAGTGGCTCCGGGTAAACATTCTATTGTTATTTGATTTTTTAATACTTCTCTGACCAATAAAAAACCGGGGTCTGAGATAGCTGGGGTGCCGGCATCGCTGATCAAAGCAACTTTTTTACCTTCTTTTAAGAAGCGGATAATTTCATTTAAGGCTTTGTGTTCATTATGTTGATGATGCGCTAGTAGTTTCTTACTGATATCAAAATGCTTGAGTAGGGTTATGCTGGTGCGTGTATCTTCAGCTAAAATTAGATCTACCTCTTTCAAAACGCGTATAGCGCGTAGGGTGATATCTTCCAGATTACCTATAGGCGTAGGGACGAGGTAAAGTTTGCCATTCATTCGTTTAATATTGTTTTGTAGTAAGTTGCTACTATTGATGGCAAAATTACGAGAAACTGATTTTTATTTATTTGATTTTTTATACGTCTGTGTATCACTATGATATCTTGATCCCAGCCTTGTCCAAAACCATCAAATTCAGCAGATGAAATTCCTTTATTTCGGATATCTACATTATTTATATCTGAAAAAAAATCGGAGGAATAAGTCACCCCACCATCTGTAGTGATGTAGGTGTCAGTACTACCATCTGAATTTTGTATAGCATGCATGGATTGAATATCTGTATGTGTGACGTAAATATTATGAGGCGTGGTGAGATCAAGACTACTACCTGGGCCATAAAAATTAGCCCACCCCATCAGTAGATCTAAATACAGACCCTGCGGCGACCATTAGCTTATCCGCATTTTGTGCTGAAACTACAATGCATAAATCATACATTCCAATTATTTGTTGTGTTAAGTGTGGGAGATTTTTAGGGAGTGAGCAGTTTTTCTACGAGGAACTGATTTTTATTTTTGTGCCCTTAAATATCTCGTTATGTTACGATTCAATCGTTGTCATCATATTGCAATCATTTGTTCGGATTTGGAACAGTCGAAGTGTTTTTATACTGCTGTTCTGGGGTTTTCTATCCTACGCGAAATCTATCGTCCGGATAGTGATTCTTATAAAGTAGACTTGGCATTGAATGGAACATATATGATAGAGCTTTTTTCATTCCCAAATCCACCTAAGCGTGTGTCTAGACCAGAGGCTACAGGATTACGACATATTGCTTTTGAAGTGGATAATCTTGAAGAGTCTTTGAGCTTCTTAGATCAAGCACAGATACAATCAGAGCCTATTCGAATGGATAAAGCCACCAATAAACGATTCACTTTTATTTTTGATCCAGACGATTTGCCCATTGAATTATATGAAAAGTGATAATGAGCCTGTTTAGGGATGTTGCGTATTGTATTGTTATTGCGTATTTCTTTTATTTAGTTCATCTATTTATTAATTATTTTATAATCTTATTTTAATTTATTAAATTAGGTTATAGTATTTTTATTATTTAGGAGTGATGAATGAGCGAAGTTTCGACGAAATATGTGCTAAAATAAAAGCAGAGGTATATAACCGTAAGAAGGGCTCATTTTTGCGTGCGTTATGGTATGGTGGTCGAACCGAGGGATTTAGAGGCATTCCTAATGGTATTGTGGGGCATTTTGGCAAGGGAAAGGGGCTTCGGAAGGCGATACGGAATGCTCCGAGAGCTATTGTTGCAAGTACAGTAGGTATAGCAGTTGGGGCGCCTATTGTTGTCTTTGGGACGCCTGCAGCTTTACCGGCAGCGGCACTAGCAGGAGAGTTGGCCAAGCAGGCTACTAAGCTAGCTTTTGATGCGGTGATGGGTATTACTCAAGATTTGGCTATGGTTATTGTGGATTCCATTGAAGAATCTATTTCTTACTCTTATATAGCTGGAGAAGAGTCTAACTATCGGAAGATGTGGCCACGTAAAAAACCTGTCACAGAAAGTGAAAGCCTCCGAAAAACTATTAAACATGAAATAAAAGATCTAAAAAAGGGGATGGGTATGCGTATTGTAGATCGGAATTTGGTCAAATTGAAAGATGCCCAACAGCGGATTGCGTCCAGTATTGAACATCTTGAAGAATTAAATACAGCATCTATTTCTTCAGAAGAAGAGCTATATGAGGCTACATTTTCTGCTTTGCGCAATGTTGCTGAAACGGTGTATTATACCAAGAAAATAAAAGGGCTATTAGCCGATATTCAGGCCCCATTGGGTAAGCTTTCTGTAAACAGTCTGAAACCTTTCCGTGATCATGTAAGAAAAGTAGATAATGACCTGAAAAACTATATTAAAATGGTGATTGAGGAGAGTCATTCTATGGGGGGGTGATCAATTTAATAAAGAGCTTGTTTAAAGTATTGAAGCATATGAATAAAGCTGACTTTGATCGTATTTGGCAGGAAGTTGAGGAAGTAACTAATAATCGAAAGAAAGGTTCGTTTAAGCGTGCTTTTTGGTATGGTGGTCGGACAGAGGCCATTAAAGGTGCTGGTAATGTATTTAAAGCCCTTCCCAATATTGTTATTGCAACTATGGGTAAAGGGAAGGGAATGAGAAAGGTAATTCGGAACGCTCCAAAGAATTTGCTTCAATTGGTTGGGAAGCTTGCGGGTGATACTGTATCATTAGCTTTTCCACATGCGGGGGAAGTAGTTCCTGTTGGAACTGTTGCGGTGGGAGCATTTTTTACTCAAGTAGGTAAATCAATGGTCACAACTTTTACAGAGATACTTACTTGGATTATAACTAAAGATGCAGTTAAGGCTACACATAGTGCATATAATACATTTGGGGGAGAAAAGTCAATGTCACCGGAAATTGAAGAGGCCATCCGAAAACAGATTAAACGTCAATTAAAGCAACTTGAAAAAGAGGATCCATTATTGCTTATCGACCGGAATTTGGTTAAAATGAAAGATGCTAACAAAAAAGTCGAGCCAGCTATACAAGAATTGATGCTTGTGTTATCAAGACCGGAGGCATTGGAGGAAGAAAAGTTCAAAGCCATGGAGGATGCACTTCGTGCAACGACAGAAGCCTTGTATTATGCTGAAAAAGTTGATCTTATGGTTGATAATTTCCAAGAAGCATTAGGTGAATTAGAGAGTAGGGTTGATAAGTTACAAAATTTTATTCTCCAAATCCGCACGCATTTGAAGGCCTATATCTTAGATTCAGTGGATATAGATGTCAATTAGTATTTGGAAATTTTGCTTTTAACAAATCTTCTGCAGTTAGAGTCCTGAGTTTTTAGTCCTAGTCGAAGGGATACGAGAGTAACTGCAATCTTAAATTTGGTATTATTTAATCGAGGTTTTTCAAATTGGTTATATTCGCGGGAGCAGCATACAAACTTCTCCGTATTTGGCTATAGCTAACACGGAAGGTGAAGGAAGTTTGTTCTAATCAGCGTTATAAATTTTAAGAAAATCGACTAAAATGCTTCAAATTAATTACATCCGCGAGAATAAAGAACAAGTTCTTGCGCGTTTAGCAATCAAAAATTTCAAAAATTTCAATTTGGTTGATGAAATTATTCACCTGGATGAAAATCGTAGACAAACACAGTCGAAATTGGATGCTATTTCTGCAGAAGCGAATCTTGCTGCTAAACAAGTGGGCGATTTGATGCGTCAAGGGAAAAAAGAAGCGGTGGAAGTCATTAAAATAAATACATCAGCATTAAAAGAGCAGATTAAAACCTTGGGTGATGAGCTTACTAAATTGGAGGAGCAATTGCAGCAACAGCTCGTATTATTACCCAATTTACCTCATATTTCTGTTCCTAAAGGAGTTGGTGCAGATGATAATGAGATCATTTTTGAACATGGTGTTAAGCCTACTTTGGCTACGAATGCACTTCCTCATTGGGAGCTTGCGGTCAAATATGATATTATCGATTTTGAATTGGGGAATAAAATTACAGGCGCTGGTTTTCCAGTTTATAAAGGAAAAGGAGCTAAGTTGCAGCGCGCACTGATTAATTTCTTTTTAGATCGTGCAGAAGCTGCGGGTTATAGTGAAGTGCAGCCACCTATTTTGGTCAATGAAGCTTCAGGCTTTGGAACAGCTCAGCTTCCCGATAAAGAAGGCCAAATGTATCATGTCGGTCTAGACAATTTATATTTAATACCAACGGCCGAAGTACCTATCACGAATTTATATCGCGATGTGATTGTGAAAGAAGAAGATTTACCTATCAAAAATTGTGGATATACGCCTTGTTTTCGTCGTGAAGCAGGTTCTTATGGTGCTCATGTTCGAGGTTTAAATCGTTTACACCAGTTCGATAAAGTAGAAATTGTACAAGTAGCGCACCCTGATCAGTCATATCAAGTGCACGATGAGATGAGCAAATACATTCAAAATCTGTTACAAGCGCTTGAATTGCCTTATCGTGTGCTTCGTTTGTGTGGGGGTGATATGAGCTCTCATGCAGCTTTAACATTCGATATGGAGGTTTGGTGTGCAGCTCAAGCTCGATGGCTAGAAGTATCTTCAGTTTCTAATTTTGAAACCTTTCAGAGTAATCGTCTCAAATTGCGTTTTAAGGGTAAAGAGGGCAAAGCTCAACTAGCACATACGCTTAATGGGAGTGCGTTGGCTTTACCTCGGATTGTTGCTTCACTTTTAGAAAATAATCAAACTGAAAAAGGAATTCGTATTCCAAAAGTCTTGGTTCCTTATACCAAATTTGAATGGATTGACTAGTACACTATATCTGATGTTAAATAGACATTAGGTGCCATGTTTAATTAATGAGCTGGTCTAAAGTTTAGGTTACTTTATTCGACATTAATTGTGTTAATATTTTTATTTTAATGTTGTTTTAATTTAATAAAAATATTAAATTTAGGTGCCTAGTGGCCTATTTATGCATTTATGTGGAAATATTTTACTAAAAGTCAGCACCCGGTGTCAACTATCATTGAGGGAATTCCACTCGGTATAGAGGCAGTAGAAGTATCTGGTATACACGATACTAATGATTCTCATATTCATTTTCCAATTGAAATTAATTTGAGGTCCTTACAGGATAAATTAAACAGGGAGATTCAAAATGGGACTAGAATAGTTGACATGCCTGATTTTTTTAAAATAAATCAGACTACTGGTGTTTCTTGTGTTCGGGTTTATAAGGTATCGGACTTAATAATTGCGGAGGTTGGAGGATTATTACACGTAACTATTCACATTAGACTGGAAGCTAGAGTGCAACATGCAAGTGCGATCCTTGGGAGCGCTGATTATGAAGTATCCGGTAGTGCAAAAATAAAGATGATTAGCTCTTTGGCTTTGTCTGATAATTTAGAGCTAAATTCTTCGTCAACCAGGTTTGAAATTGAAAAAATCATTGATTGGGGCACTCAATCATCTTTTCAAGCTGCTCCTATTGCTCAGCCTCAGCCAGCTAATGATTGGTGGATCTATTTGATGGGTAGTGCTACAAGTGTTTTGAATTATACTAAAGATAGTGTTGTAAGTGTTTTTTCAAACGCCGGTAAGATTGCCGCACCCCCCATTTTTAACAGTGTGATAATACCTAGATATCTGAATGATTACATATTTGGTTATGTTGCCGAAAATTATTGTAGTAAGCAAGCTGTAACAACAAGACTATATGAGGTATGTAAGGCCACAGAGGTAAATTCAGATTATGGTATTTGGTATGTGATTCAGCCACGAACGATTTATACAAATCAACCCATTATTTCTGAAGGAAAAATAAAAGTCAATTTAGAAATGCATGCTGAATTTGAGACCAGTATAGGACAAAAGCCCTACTTGCGTTTCAATAGAGACAATATAAGGATAGCAAGTCGGAGTATTGTCCCCGTTGGGGAATTTAAGGCATGTATGCCAGTGTGCATTTCTTACTTTGGTATAACCGGTATTGTTCAACATAAAATGCTTGGAAGATATATTACAGCTAATGGGTTGGAGGATAAAGATGGTTTGGATGGCATATTCACAAACGAGGTATCTGCTTCCACTCATATTGACAGTGTACGCAAAAAGATCACTAAAAAAATTGCTAAAAAAGCAGTGGGGGTATCCTGTATACATGGTGTGCATGTGTATAAAGGGTCAGGATCTTCGATAGTTGTTGAGTTGAAATTAAAGGGAAGTTTTAATGGTAAGTATAAGTTAGCTTTTTCTCCTATATATGATGTTCAAAAGGAGGAAATACGTTTTGACGATTATAAGCTTGATCAGAGTGGTCCTGTTATGGACCATAGATTGGGCATTCGAGGTAGTTTATTAAAACTAGCAGATGTTTTTTTTCACGACGATATTTTGAAGCTAATTAAGCGGCATTTAGTTATACCTCTTAGACCTCACATGGACAAAACACTTAGTTCTGTGAATGACTATCTTAAAATGACTCCAGCCATAAGGAATATTGTTGGGATTGAGGTAGCTAAACTTTCTCTAAAAAAAATAAATTTCACTAAAAACGAAATAGTAGTTTTGGTAACTACTACTGGTAAAGCAACTATTCGTTTTCATTCTAACGTTCTAGAAAATTCGTGACGCCTTGATTTACTGCCTATGATTTTGAGCGCCGCTTTATAGCGAGCCAATCTAAAGTTTATTTCATTTCATTCTTTTGTTTCTTTTTGGCTATAATTTTGTTAGATTATTCGCAATGGCCTCTCACTATTGCTCCAAACCCGAGCGAAGCGAGCAGCTGAATATCTTTGAAAAATCTATCTCATTCCGCTCAAAAATAACCGGCAATAGCTTTATAAAATAAATTTTAGACCGACTCAGTGATAGTTTTGAATTGCATTTATTTTTAGGGCATTTTTTATCACATTTGTTTCCAGGCGGTAATACCAAAGAATGTTTTATTTTCTTAATTCCAAAGCTTCTTTTTGTTTTTAATCTAGTCTCTGTATAGTCTAATTAATGCCATAGAATAATTCAATTCTGATGAATATTAAAAAAATATTGATTGCCAATCGGGGAGAGATTGCCATACGTATTAGCCGTGCGTGTAATGAACTGGATATTCAAACAGTTGCCATTTATACATACGAGGATCGTTATTCCTTGCATCGGTATAAGGCTGATGAGGCTTACCAAATTGGAGCAGATAAAGATCCACTGAAGCCCTATTTAGATATCGATGCAATTATTGCAGTAGCAAAATATAGTGCGGTTGATGCCATTCATCCTGGTTATGGATTTTTATCTGAAAATCAAGAGTTTGCTAAAAGATGTGCGCAAAATGGGGTCATTTTTATTGGCCCTCGTCCGGATGTGATGAATGCCTTGGGAGATAAGGTGATTGCCAAAAGTGTTGCTAAGCAGAATCATATTCCCATTATTGAAAGTAACGAGGGAACTTTGAATACACCCGATGAGGCTTTAAGCGAGGCTGTTCGTATTGGCTATCCTGTGATTTTAAAGGCGGCCTCTGGTGGGGGTGGGCGTGGCATGCGTGTGGTTCGAACGCCTGTAGAATTGGAAAAGTCGTTTAATGAAGCACGCAGCGAAGCAAAAAACGCTTTTGGCGATGGTACTATTTTTTTAGAGAAATTCATCGAAAGCCCCCGACATATTGAGGTGCAAATTGTGGCTGATAATCATCAAAATGTAGTTCATCTGTATGAGCGGGACTGTTCTGTGCAGCGTAGGTTTCAGAAAGTTGTTGAAATTGCTCCGTCCTTGAACTTGAAGGATAAAACTCGCGGGAAATTATACGAGTATGCGATACGTATTGCCAGAGCGGTTGGCTATAATAACGTAGGGACGGTCGAATTTTTGGTCGATACGGATGAGCGTATTTATTTTATTGAAGTTAATCCACGTATTCAGGTTGAACATACGGTTACGGAAATGATTACGGGAATTGATCTGATCAAAACCCAGATCTATATTGCCGATGGTTATCATTTAAACGATCCGGAAATAGGCTTGGGTGATCAATCAGCGATTACTAAGAATGGCTTTGCTATGCAATGTCGTATTACTACGGAAGATCCCGCTAATGATTTTAAGCCAGACTATGGTACGTTGATTACTTATCGCAATGCGGCGGGTTTTGGGGTTCGTTTGGACGAGGGGAGTACCTATTCAGGCATGCAAATTAGCCCGTTTTTTGATTCCATGTTGGTGAAAGTGAGTACCTGGGGGACGACTTTGTTTGATGCCTCTCGAAAGATGAATCGGGCCTTGCGTGAATTTCGTATCCGTGGTGTAAAGAATAATATTCAGTTCTTAGAAAATCTGATCAATCATCCCACCTTGATTGAAGGGATGGCAACGGTTAATTTCATTCAGGAACACCCAGACCTATTTCAGACTAAAACCAGACTTGATAGAGGCACACGTATGCTTTCTTTTCTGGGAGAGGTTGCTGTTAATGGAAATCTAGATGTGAAAAAGGTCGATGCAGATAAGCGTTTAGAAAAATCAATCATTCCTCATTTTGATCATCATGCAGATTATCCTAAGGGAACCAAAGATTTGCTTAATGAATTAGGTCCTGAGGGGTTTTGCCAGTGGCTAAAGAAAGAGGAGAAGATTTATTATACCGATACGACCCTGCGTGATGGACATCAGTCATTATTAGCTACGCGTATGCGCACTTATGACATGCTGAAGGTCGCTGAAGCATTTGCTAGATGTCATCCCCAAACCTTCAGTATAGAAGCTTGGGGAGGTGCTACATTTGATGTTTGTCTTCGCTTCTTACACGAGGACCCTTGGATGCGTTTGGAAAAATTGCGTGCAGCAGTACCCAATATGTTGATCCAAATGTTGATTAGGGGATGTAATGGAGTGGGCTATTCGGCTTATCCAGATAATCTCATTGAATCGTTTGTACAAACCAGTTGGGAGAAAGGGGTCGATGTCTTTCGCATATTCGACTCGTTGAATTGGATGCCAAATATTGCACCCTGTATCGATATGGTGCGGAACAAAACGGGAGGAATTGCCGAAGGGGCATTGTGTTATACTGGAGATATCTTAGACCCCAAACGAACCAAATATGATTTAAACTATTATTTGCGTTTGGCTAAGGAACTCGAGGATGCGGGGTCCCATATTTTGGGTATCAAAGATATGTCGGGCTTACTCAAGCCGTATGCTGCAAAAATATTGATTCAGGCTTTGAAAGACACTGTAAAAATTCCTATTCACTTACATACGCATGACACCTCATCTTTGCAATCGGCTACGTATATGATGGCTATTGATGCAGGTGTAGATGTGGTTGATTGTGCTTTGGGGGCTTTATCAGGTCTTACCTCTCAGCCCAATCTGAATGCAATTGTTGAAATGATGCGTTTTCATCAGCGGGAAAACCCATATGATATTAGGTCACTTAATCAATTTAGCACCTATTGGGAAACTGTTCGGGAGTATTACTATCCATTTGAGTCGGGAATGAAGGCGGGCTCTGCGGAAGTTTTTCAGCATGAAATTCCGGGTGGGCAGTATTCCAATTTAAAGCCACAGGCTATTGCTTTAGGTTTGGGGGATCAGTTTGAACAGATCAAGGAGCGTTATGCTGAAGTCAATGATTTATTTGGAGATCTGGTGAAAGTGACACCAAGTTCCAAGGTTGTGGGTGATATGGCTCAATATATGGTCGCCAATCAGCTTAGTAAAGCGGATTTATTTACTCGTGGGGCGCAAATTTCGTTCCCAGATTCGGTTGTTTCCCTGTTTATGGGAGAACTTGGCCAGCCTGAGGGAGGTTTTCCGAGAGAGCTGCAACGTATTATTTTAAAAGATAAAAAGGCACATACAGGACGGCCGAATCAATATCTTTCCCCACTTGATTTAGAGGCTGATTTTAAAGCATTCAAAAAGCAGTTTGGTAAAGATTTATCGTATACGACTTATTTATCTTATCAATTTTATCCGAAAGTAACTGAAGGTTATCTCAAAATGTTTCGTCAATATGGGGATATCTCAGTTATTCCAACCTGCAATTTTTTCTTTGGTATGAAGCCTGGTGAGGAAACGACTATTGAAATATCCCGTGGGAAAACGCTGCTTATTCGTTTGTTATCAATTGGTCCAGCCGATGAAAAGGGGATGCGTACGGTATTTTTTGAGCTAAATGGGCAAACGCGAAATATCCGGATCAAAGACAAAACCACTAAAGTTGTTCGGTTAGAAAATCGTAAAGTAGATAAAGGGAATCCGAATCATGTGGGTTCGCCATTACAGGGGATGTTATCTAAAGTGTTTGTTAAACCCAATGATAAGGTGAATAAAAATCAGCCGCTGTTTATGATTGAGGCGATGAAAATGGAAACTTGTATCTCCGCTGTTACAGATGGAGAAATTAAACATGTGATTCTTTCATCTGGGACTTTAGTAAATACGGATGATTTGGTCTTGGAGTTGAGCTCTTTAGGAGCAATGGGTTAGTTAAGCTAATTCAATCGTTTACCCACAACCAAACTTAAACACTCATAGACAATCTGTCCCATATTTTCGCAGTTATTAAAAACAGTGGTTTGATGGTGGTTAGTGAGCTCTTTTTTCAGTTGTTGGACTTTCGGGATGGGAGCTATCTCATCCATACACATCACATTAAATAAATCATTGAGGCGATGATGTTCAGCGCGTATGCGATTGGAGATTAGGGTACGTTCCTCTTCCTGATATTGACGGATTGTGGCATTATTCATGTACTGCATACTTAGTTGGACTAGCTTGAGATTTTCCTTGAAAAATTGAGGGAGATATAATTTCAAGCGACCTTCATATGATTGCTGATCAAAATCAACTGCCCGTAAACGATATTGATTGCCTTCAATATCTGGTGTAATATCAACCACAAAGTTATAGGAGCGCATATCACCTAAAAGACGGACAAAGCATCGCTCATTAAACTTGACAAATTCTTTGCAGATTCGGATTTGGTCAAATTTGGTCGCATTTGAAACACTATTTACAAAGATATCACCAGGTAGACCTGGAATATGCTCTTCAATAAGTGTATTATTATCTGTGAGATATAAAATAGTATTGGGTGATAAAAGGTTTTCGAGCTCTAATCCATAAACACGCGAGGCATCTGCAACTTTGATATAGAAGTGATCATAGTTATCGTTCAAGCGATTGATGATACGTACGCGGAAAGGCTTAGAATTACCAAAAGTGCAATAATCGATGCGAGCTACCGACAGATGCTCCATGACTTTAATGTCTCCATCGGTATGCATCAAGGCATAAATGTAGGTAAGATTAGGAAAGAGGTCCTCCATTTCATGTTCGTTATAGTAGACGGTGTGCCAAAGCGTGTCTTGTCCATCTTTATCGATCAGCGGAGTACTTAAATTGAAGCGGAGCAAGTCTGTATAGCGGACAGGCAGTACCCGTTCTCGACCATATTGCAATAAATAAGAACGTAATTCCGGCCGGATAGCATAGGATATTTTTTTTTTGGATGGAATATCGCTTCGGTCGATTTTTTTCATGGGAGCTTTTAACGGCTTGGAAAAGGATGCGTGTGATCTTTTTTATTTAACCTCAAAAACGGTGTGCATTTGATATTTTAGTTTTATTTTTTTGAAGTCAATATCCGGCATGGATGCTGAAGTTGCGTCAGCGGCCATGGCATTCATTGTAACGGCTCGGTATCTGGGTGTTGGGTAATATTCGTCATTGATTTCTTGAATATCTATTGGGCCACCTAGCTTTTCTCCAATGGCTTCAAGTAGATAATTAGCCTTTTCTTTGGCATTTTGTAGCGCTTTAATTTTAAGATCTTTTTTTAATGTTTCAATTTTTGAATAATCATAGCCATCGATTCCACTGTATTCTATGCCTTTAGGATCGATGGCACTGATGAGTTGGTTTACTTTGCTCAGGTCAGCTACTTTAATTCTGTATTGTTTTCTAGCAAGGAAATCAAGGTTTTTTTTACCTGTCCAGTCCCAATTATAACTGGCAATGTTATTGATCATCAGGTCTTCTTTGGGAAGACCGGCCCCGAGAACAGCAGTTTGTAGTTGGTGTTCTAATTCTTCAATTTCTACCTTCTTTTTTCCATTATTCGTGACGTATTCTTTTAGAGAGATGTTTAGATAGATGATATCGGGGGTTACTTCTGTTTCAGCAGTGCCTACGACATCAATTTTTTTACGTACATCAATCGTTTGAGCATGGGAAATTAGTGCTTGTGTGCCAATTAATAAGGACAGGATTAACTGTTTCATAGGATTTAGGGTTTATGTTTTTGTTCCGTGATTTTACTTGTTGATTTTGACTGTGTCTTGGTGTTTTTTTGCTTTGGCAAAATAGGCACTTCATTTGTTAAGCTGGGGATAATTTCGTCTTTTGATTTGGGCCTGTCTTTGGGTTTCCAGATAAATCCGGGTAGAATGGTTTGGTCAGTAGGAATTTGTTTAATAGGATAATAAGTTCCTTCAGGCTTGCGAATAAATGAGATATCTTTTAGCATATGATGTTCAAATAGTACCTTCATCCGGCTACTGAGCATTTTATTCATTCCGGTGTATTTTCCTGTTTTGCCCTCTTTTTCTTCTTTGACATAATATACACTTTCGGCATTTCCGTCAACGAAGAGGTTATTCAGCTTATTGTTTTTAAAATACCCCGTGATTAGTTTTCCTTTGACTTGATTGAATTTGGATGAATCAGAAGCCTCTGTTCCGACGATAAATCCGTTGCGTTGAAGAAGCATGTTGTCCAATTTCTTATTTTTCATTTGTAGATAAATAGTATCAGCAGAAAATTGTGAGCCTTGAGTCCAAATCATGGGTTGACTATAGCAACGAATGGTCGAGTCTTTGTAGCTAAAAAAGATGGAATCCGCTTTAGCTTGTAAATCTGATTTAAATATTTTTGCCTTATGATAGGCAAACACAATACGGACTTTTGCTGTATCTCGAGCTAAAGAGTCAGGAGACAGATTGCTTATTTTTTGTGTAAGTGTATTCGTTAGGCCTGAAGCTTTATTATTCTGTTCCGGCGATATAACTTCTTTTATTAAACGTTTATCTTCTTGAGCGGTGCTTTCTGTAAACTTGGCATGGCCACTAGGACTAGGCTTACTATTGGGTGAGAGGTGACTATCTGGTTTACTGACGGAAGTATCTTCTAATTCATTGTCTTTTTTGAGATTTACTTTAAGAATAGGTTGCACCTCATGTCCACGTACAACCTTACTAAACAGTGTATCAGCAGCTAGCCATACCGAGTCAACTTTGGATGAATCGGATTCAGTTTGTAGAATTATATAAGCATTACGTGTAGCTAAGATACTCTCATCCTTTTTATGATAAATGCCAATTTCACCTTTGAAAGTCACTTTTTCAGTAGCATCAGTAAATGTGACATTTTTTATGGCTCGTCCATAGCCTGTTTTTCTGTCGAAAAAAAGACTATCTCCTTTCAGCGATTTACTGCTTTGGGTATAGTGGTTTTTTTTACCGAAGCGAGCATGCTGTGTGAGGGTATTATAGTCGCCATTTTCGGTGTAAAGGGTATCGTTTTTACCATAAAGATGTGTTGGGCCATAGAAATAGGCAATTTTTGATCCGGAGTTGTAGCGTAGTGTATCTGATTTAATCACCCCATCGGGTGAAGTAATTACGACATTGTTTTTGAAGTAGGCATCCCGTGTATTGGTAAAATAGTATCCCGTTACACTGGTCAATACGTTTTTGGAGTCTACAATTTTACCTCCATTGACATAAGTGCCAATACGGGTTCCAGTATTATAAGTAAGATTATTGGTATATAGTGTAGCGTCTTTATCTACTAGACGTACATTATTGGTGAGTAGGGCTTCTTTCTTGTTTCCATCAAAGTTTAATAGATCAGCGTATACAATAGTTCCATTGCTTTGTGTAATTACGACATGACCAAAAGCATCGAATGTATTTTTTTCCTGACTAAAATTGGCGCTGTCTGCAGCAAGGGTTGAGCCTTCTTGTTCAAATACAGGTTTAATGATACGCATAAACCCTTCTTCTTTAAAACCTTTCAAAAGTTCAGAGCTGACGATTCGTACCTTTTTGCCTTGCTGTGCAAAAGTTGCTTGGATAGTCAGCAAAGCAGCAATTAAAAAGATGATTTTTTTCACCTTGCAAAATTAGCTTTTTGAAATTAGCATTTCGTGAGTGATTTAAGTAGCACTAGTCTTAATTACGTATTATTGTATATTCTAGGTTGGGTCAATGATGTTTCTCGAGCATTTTCGGTTATTTATTCAAGAACAGGGTTTATTCAATTCGTCGGATCAAGTTTTGCTTGCAGTAAGCGGTGGACGTGATTCAGTATTATTAGCCCATTTATTTCAGCAGGCTGGGTTTAATTTTGGGATTGCTCATTGCAACTTTATGCTGCGTGGTGCCGAATCGGATGCTGATGAACGTTTCGTTGCTGAGCTTGCGGGAAAAATTGGAGTCCCTTTTTTTTCTACGAAGCTTGATACCCAAGAGGAAGCAAAGAATCAACATATTTCAATTCAAATGGCAGCTCGTGAATTGCGTTATCGATGGTTGGAGCAAATCAGAAAAGATTTTGACTTTCAATATATCGCTTTGGCGCATCATCAAAATGATACAATCGAGACAATGCTATTGAATCTAGTTCGTGGAACTGGTATTGCGGGATTGCATGGTATTTTACCTAAACGCAATGTATTTATTCGACCAATGCTCTGTTTCAGTCGGATTGAGATTGATCAAATAATTGCTTCGATGGATATTCAGTACCGAGATGATAGCTCGAATTTATCCACTAAATATGCGCGGAATAAACTTCGTCTACAAGTGATTCCTTTGTTAAAAGAGCTTAATCCCAGCTTAGAAGAAACATTTGAAGCAAATAGAAAGCGATTTATAGAGCTAGAAGTGATACTCAATGAGCGGATCAGCGAATTGCATCATACACTTTTTGAAGAAATGTCAAAGGATGAATTCAGAATTAGTTTATTATCGCTTAAAGGGCTAAAGCCCCTGCATACGTTGCTGTTTGGTCTATTTCATCCATTTGGATTTACTGAGGCAGTATTAACTGATTTGTCCAGATCGTGGGATAAGGAACCAGGGAAAAAATTTGAATCCTTGACACATGTTTTGTTTCTTGATCGGCATTATGTTTTTTTAAGTAAGAAGGGGGTAGTTAGTCCTTTGGATGTGATGATTCATATAGATGATGAAAAGATTTACTGGGAAAATGAAGAATGGAATATGCGTTGGGTATCTATGGAAGCTTTTAAATTAATTAAAGATTCAACTATTGCTCAGTTTAATGGAGATATTTTGCAGTTTCCTTTAAAAATAAGGACTTGGCAAGAAGGTGATTTTTTCTATCCATTAGGAATGAATGGAAAGAAAAAAAAGTTGAGTGATTTTTTTATAGGGCAGAAAATTCCATTGATATATAAAAGGAGCATTCCTATTGTGATTAACGGGAATGGGGATATTATTTATGTGATGGGTTATCGAATAGATGATCGATACAAAGTGCTGCCTCAGACCCAAAAAGTTTTTATTTTCAGCAAGAAATTATACACGTATGGAGAATAAATCAGGAGCGTTTATTGAGAAGCAGTATATCGGGCGTGATTATGTTCGGATCAGTGTCCGATTGGTTATGGCTTTGTTTTGTTTTGTAGCTTATTTGTTTACTGAGGAGCATGAACGAGATACTGCGCATATTTTCTTGATTGTTGGCTGTAGTATATTGTTGGTTTCGGTGGTGATGATGTTTTTACCACATTTCCGAACATTGGTTCAAAATAAAAGTATGGTACTTAGTGGCCTGTGGACTACTAGGCTTGTTAAGATAAATTTAGGTAGCATTATCAAGGTAGAAAGGATTCCATATGGCACCTATTTGATCAATAATCCTGTTTATAATTTGCACAAAAATGGAACGATTCGTTTTTATTCAGGGGGTAAATATGCTATTAAGCTAACGGACAGTGATGGCCTGATTTATATCATTGGTACACAGCATCCCGCTGAGTTAGCGCAAAAAATTAAGGAAGAAATGACAAAGGCATAATCCTCTTGCTTCAAATAGGGGGATTATACCCTTGTGATTAATATTGAGCTTGTTTAAAGCTCATTGATTTATTTTTTCAATCCAATTTCCAGGAGGCGTTCATCTAAATATTCTCCGGCAGTGATGTCCTGATAAGCTTTGGGATGATCTTTATCGATACATAAATCCAAGCAGGAGAGGTCCATCGAACTGATGGGGTGCAAGAAAAATGGGACGGAATAACGAGAAGTTTTCATAAGTTCTCGAGGCGGGTTAACTACTCGATGAGTGGTCGATTTTAGTCGATTATTGGTCAAGCGTTGCAGCATATCACCTACATTGACTACAATATCATCTGCATTTGCTTTCACAGGGAACCATTGTTCATCTCGAGTCAAGATTTCTAAGCCATCGGCACTAGCGCCAATTAAAAGGGTAATTAAGTTTATATCCTCATGAGCCCCCGCTCTAACTGCATCGGCCGGAAGATCCTCCGGATTTTCAATAGGAAAATAGTGAATAGCACGGAGAATAGAATTTCCATTATGGACTTTGTTGTCGAAATAGTTTTCAGGTAATCCCAAGTACAAAGCAATGGCTCGTAATAAATGCTTACCGGCTTGTTCCAAGCGCTGGTATACTTCCCGAGTCACAGTGTTGAACCGGGGAAGCTCTTTTACTTCAATATTGTCAGGATATTGATCTTTAATGGGGTCATTATCTGTAACTACTTGCCCAGATTGCCAAAACTCTTTTAGGTCGGGAGTTTTAGCATCTTTTGCTTTTTCAGTTCCTTTACTGGTATAGCCACGTTGTCCAGCAAGTCCGGGTATTTGATACTTTAGTTTAGTCGTTTCAGATAAATCAAAAAACTTTTTCACCTCGGTATAAAGTTCGTTCATCAATTCTTGGGTCATGCCGTGGTTGGTGATGGAAACAAATCCAGTGTCTTTATAGGCTTGTCCAATAGCATCAGAGAATTTCTTTTTTTGTTCGGGACTACCTTGGGTGTAGTCTTGTAAATCAAGGCGTGGGATGTTGATTGTTGTTGTCATTATGTTTTTATTGATTAAGACTTGGAGAATGATAAAGGCAATGCAAATGTAAATAATTAGTGTGTAGTATGTTGGAGGTAGTATGTTGAAGGATGAGGCGAGAAATATTTTATGATTGAGATAATTGTTGCCAACTATATTAATTATATATTAGACGTTAATTAATTGAATACTGTTTTGTATTGATAATTGATGGAGGCATTATTTCTTCATGTACTTGGTTTGTTTTTTGGTCACGAGGCGACTATGGATCAGGTTGCTCATTTAGGATTTGTGAGTGGTGATTCATGGTTGCTTAACTTATTTCATTGGCTGCAAGGTCAAAGTATATTAGAGACTATAGGTGTAGTCACTGGGATGTTGTGTGTTTATTTGGCAGCGAAAAATAAGATTCTTAGCTGGCCTATGGCTATTATTAGCGTGGCGATCTATATGGTAATTTTTTGGGAAGCCAAGCTATATGCAGATATGGGCTTGCAGCTTTATTTTATGATTACCAATGTTTATGGCTGGTATTTTTGGAGTCAAAAATCTACTGCAGTGTCAAGAGTGAAGGTTAGTTATATGACCAAGAGGGAAGTACAACTTTCAGTAGGAGCGATTGTTTTATTTACGGTGTTGTTGGGTACTTTGTTAAAGCATGAAACGGATGCCTCTTTTCCATTTACAGATAGCTTTTGTACAGCCTGTAGTTTAGTTGCTCAGTTTTTTTTGGCGCGTAAGGTTATTCAAAATTGGCTAATCTGGATGTTTGTCGACGGTATTTATGTGGTAGTGTATACTTATAAAGGTTTAGATCTGACGGCGATGATGTATGCACTTTATATCTACATTGCTTTTGTGGGATATATGGATTGGCGTAAAGAATATGATTTCCATAATGATCAATTAGAGGATCATACTCCTGTTAATTAGGAAGACAAAATTGCACCTTTGCGCGTAAATGCTACCATCGGCCATCCTAAATCATAACAAATAGTACAAATGAAAAAATGTTTTTTGGCACTGCTGAGTGCTTTTCTTTTATGGCTTGCGTGGCCTCCGATTCCATTTACCAGCCCCATCTTACTAATTGCTTTAGTGCCTTTATTGGTGGTTGTAGAGCAAATTATACAGGCTGATCAACTCAAGAAGGGAGCGCAGGTTTTTTGGATTTGTGCACTTACTTTTTTTATATGGAATGGAGCATGTACGTATTGGGTTTTTAACTCGTTGGCATCAGCTATGCCTACTTGGGCTGCCATATTGGTTATTTTGCTCCCCTTTGGAACGGCTACATTACTGATGACACTTCCTTTCTGGCTGTATTATCAGTTACGGCGAACAATAACTAAGACCCGCAGCTATGTGGGTTTGATTTGTTTTTGGATAGGCTATGAGTATTTGTATCAAAATTGGGATGCCCCTTTTCCTTGGATGAATCTGGGGAATGGTTTTGCTCAAAGCCATCAATTAGTTCAGTGGTATGAATATACAGGCGTATATGGGGGGACACTTTGGATTTTGATATCTAATATATTGGTATTTGAAGCCTATTTGGCTTTTAAAAAGACGACCGATACCTGGAAAAAAATATACCTGTGTATTAAACCTATTGGGTTTATACTGATTCCAATGGTGATTTCTATGATACGTTATTGGGGATATCATGAAAAACCAAATCCTACTAATGTGGTTGTTGTGCAGCCTAATGTGGACCCTTATGTGAAATACACATTAAACCCTTTTGTACAAACACAGCAATTGATTCATTTTTCTGATTCGCTTGGACAAGCAAATACAGAATATTTCATTTGGCCAGAGACGGCCATTCCTGAATCCGCTAATGAGGATACTTTTTTTAGTAATGTCAATTACTTAGCTACCAGACAATTTTTGAGTAAATACAAGCACGCAAATGTTGTTTCTGGCATAGAAAGCTATCTTTTCTATGATCGAGCAAAAACACCCACGGCACAGTTTGATGAGCGTTCCCAAAAATATTGGGATAGTTTTAATGCAGCTGTTCAAATAGAAAACCAAGCCAAGGTGCAATTCTATCATAAATCTAAACTAGTGCCTGGTGTAGAGACATTGCCTTTTGCGTCGGCTTTGGCTTTTTTGAAACCCATATTTGCTGGTTTTGGTGGAACAACTGGGGGATATGGTAGGCAAAGTGAACCTTCTGTATTTTATTCACAAAGTGGCATTGGCTGTGCTCCTGTTATTTGTTATGAATCGATCTGGGGAGAATATGTGGCTGATTATGTCAAAAGGGGAGCTCAGTTTATAGCCATTATGACCAATGATGCTTGGTGGGGTAATACCTCGGGGAAGAATCAGCATTTGGAATATGCTAAATTGAGAGCTGTGGAAAGTCGGCGTTGGGTGGCTCGTTCTGCCAATACAGGAATTTCTGCTTTTATTAACGGGCGAGGAGATATTGTACAACAAACTCAGTGGTGGACTACTACAGCTTTGAAAGAAAATATTAATCTCAATGATGAGCTAACATTTTACGTCAAACATGGAGACTATATTGCTGATTTTGGCTGCCTTGGGGCTGGATTATTTGGAGTGATTTTAGTTATGGGATTGCTTCGTATAAAATTTTTAATTAATTTTTTAATATAAAATTGTAATTATTTTTCTTTTAAGTTAAATCATATTTATAGATTAGAAAAATTTTTGATTTATTATTATGATTTAGCAAGGGTGTTTAGGGGTAATGCTTGGAAATTAAAATCGATTAGATGGCTTTAACTCAATTGCTCTCAAAGGAAAATAATTATGAAAAGAAATGCTTTGTTGTATTCAGGCAGCTTGCTTTTTTTACTATGTGCCTGTAAGAAACCAATCACAAATTCAGGCATGGTTACGCCTACTGGAGATTTGAAAAGTGTAATCAGTAGGGCAAGTATTGATAATTACATTACCAATTCAATCAAATCAAAGGGTGATTTTAAGTGGGCTGAGGCAAGTGATGAGCAAGTATGGAGTGCACTGAGTCAGTCAGATAAAGTGCTATCTGTAGGATATAAGCCGGCGGGTTGGGCTGCTGCCGATGTTTATACAAATATTCATACTATTAATGTGCAATCTAAAGCGTGGCAAGAGGCTAAAGATGCGGTGTTGCAACTGATCTGGGAAGAAGAACGAAAAGCTCAGCCCAATTTAAAAATAGAAAAGCTGGAGGTTTGGCCTGAAAAATATCTGCCAGTTATGTGTGTGCAGGTCCAGTCTTTGAGTACTATAAGTAAGTTGAGACAATCCAATCTTGTTCGTTATGCTGAACCAATAGGCTACAATTATAAAGCCGAAGACCAAGTGAAAGAGACTGGAGATAAGTTGAAAAGTACACTGGGCTGTACTGGAGCTTTGGCTCACTTTGGGAATTTGCTTTTGAATAATGATTACAGTGTTATTTCACCATTGGCTAAAGTATCTTGGAATTACAGTCATCATCGTATAGAACAGTCATGGCCAGTGAGTAGTGGCAAGGGAATCAAAGTCATGGTTGTTGATACGGGGTGCAGTTTAAATCAAGAAGGTTTAAATGGCAGCTTTAATCAAGGGGCATCTTATGGTCGTACGATGGAACACCTAGTTACTTTGCCTAGAGATATCTTAATGGGTGTTGTTCCTTATGGGCCACAGGAAACACCTCAAGATATGTGTGGGCATGGGACTACAATGGCGGGTGTTATTGGTGCGCCCAGAGGAACAAGGGGTGGCGCATGTGGAATTGCTTATAACTGTGATTTAGTGACAGTGAGAGCTTCAGCAGACGTGATTTTGGATGAGAGTCGTGAGAAAAAAGGGGTGGCAGATGCATTTGACATAGCGGCAAATAGAGATGATATTAAAATTATTAGTATGAGTATGGGTTATCCATTTTATATCTCACAAGTTGCCGACGCAGTGCAAAATGCGATTAACCGAGGTAAGTTAGTTTTTTGTGCTGCGGGAACATCGAATGAGTGGACTAATTGGCTGTGGGTGGCATTTCCAGCAAGTATGCCGGATGTAAATGCAGTTACTGGTATTAAAGATAATTTAAGAGAGAGGTGTAGTGTTTGTCATGAGGGAGATAAGGTAGGATTTGTTGTCGTGATGGAAAAAGGCGCTACCGGATTACATGTGCTTAGTTTGGCTATGAATGGTGAGAATCCTTCTATCGTTGGGGGTTCATCTGTAGCAACAGCAAGTATGGCCGGTATGGCAGCTATGGTTTGGAGTAGGTATCCTAAAAAATCAGCTTCAGAAATAGTGGATATTTTAAAAGCTTCGGCAGTTAATCCAGATCATAATTCGAATTGGGGTGCTGGGATCGTTAAAATGGATAAAGCTTTAGGCATTGATTAGAATTCATGTCAAATTAGTGTGTTTAGTTATTGACTTTATTTAAACAAGCTCTTTGCTGAAATCGAGTAATTGCCCCGTGGGGTATTTACCTACGATTGGCATTCGTCTACTTAATCCGAAAGCTTTAGGAGATACCCGTAAGATGGGGGGGGATTGACGTCGCTTAAATTCAGCATGGTTAACTAACTTAAGTATGCGATGTACTAAAGCCTCGTCGATACTTAGTGCTATAATATCTTGATGGCTTTTCCTTAATTCGATGTATTCGAATAAAATTTTGTCTAGGATGGCGTAGTCTGGTAGTGAATCAGCATCTTTTTGGCCAGGTCGAAGTTCGGCAGATGGTGCTTTAACGAGTATGTTTTTGGGAATAATTTCTCGATTTCGATTGATGTGTTGACAGAGCTGGTACACTCCAGTTTTGTAAAGATCACCAATCACGGCAATTGCTCCAGCCATATCCCCATAAAGGGTTCCATAGCCTACAGCGAGTTCGCTTTTATTTGATGTATTTAATAAAATATAGCCGAATTTATTGGAGAGTGCCATTACGGTAATCGCACGGCATCGCGATTGGATATTTTCTTCAGCAACATCGAAGGGTAGATCGCCAAATAATGGTTTTAGCATTTTATCGAATGCTGTAACAGAGTCTTGAATCGGGATAATTTGGTGCCTGCAGCCCAAGTTGCTCACTAAATCTAGGGCATCTTTGATGGAGTGGTCAGATGAAAATTCCGAAGGCATCAAAATAGCCATTACATTTTCTGCTCCCAGTGCTTCAGTGGCCAGTGCACATACTAGGGCTGAGTCGATTCCTCCTGATAAACCCAAAATAGCTTTCTTAAAGCCCGATTTGGTAAAATAATCACGAATGCCCAGTACAAGGGCATCATGGATTAAAGATTGATTGGTGTTCTCGGGTGGGTTGCTTGGGTGATGAAGTAGAATTTGTGTGTTTTGAAATTCATACAATTGGATCGCTTCAGCAAAAGAAGCCATTTCATGAATCTGGTGTCCATCAGCATCAAAAACAGTAGATCGTCCATCGAAAATGAGCTCTGTTTGGGCTCCAACTTGATTCACATAAAAGATAGGAAGACGGTATTTCTTGCAGTTGTGCTTCAGTACAGAAACACGTTCTTGATGATGCATATGAGCAAATGGAGACGCCGCAATATTGATCATCAAGTTAGGTTGTTCTTTAATGAGTATATCCATGGGGGACTCCACATACAAGGGATCTCTACCGATATTCCAAAGATCTTCGCAAATAGTTAATGCAATTTTAATCCCTTTGAAATGGATGCATTGAAGCCCCGTGGCTGGTTCAAAATATCGGTACTCATCGAATACATCATAATTGGGGAGTAAGGCCTTATGGATAATCGTTTGTACTTTTTTGTTTTCGATGAAATAGGCTGCATTATATAAGTCCTTTCCCTTAGGATCAGTGTTTCTTACAGGTGCGCCAAGAATACATGCAATCGTATCGCAGGTAATAGCTATTTGATCAATGGCTTGTTCACAGGAGTGGATAAATGTATTTGATTCTAGGAGATCTAATGGGGGGTAGCCACAAATGGCAAGTTCGGCGAATACAATTAAGTCAGCTGTTTGCTTTTTAGCATCGTTGATAGCCTTGATTATTCTTTGGGTGTTTGCTTCAATATTGCCAATATGATAATTCAGCTGAGCTAGTGCTATCTTCATGGTAAAATTAAGTATTGCGTATTGCGATGTTGATTTTATAAATTCGTGGATAATCCCACTCTAATGAGATATTTGCAAATTTACCTGTTTTTTTCTTTTATCCTGGTCTTAGCTGCTTGTACTAATCACAACGAAGTTGATGTCAGTGGTATTCATCTTCAGGTGAAAATCGAGCGATTTGATCAAGAAATGGCACGTTTGCAACCCAGTGATCTAGCTACAGAAGCACCTCTTTTGCAGAAAAAATATGGAAGTTTTTATAACGACTATATGCAGCGCATGTTGGAGGTTGGGTCAACTTCTGATACGGCTTATTACAAATTCCTGCGTATTGTGTTAATGAATAAAGATTACAAAGAATTAAAGGCTTCCGTAGCAAGCACCTATCCTGACTTAAAGCAAAGAGAAGGAGAGTTTACTGATGCATTTAAGCATATTCTTTATTATTATCCCAAGCAGAAACTTCCTAGGTTGATCAGTTTTTTATCTGGATTTGCTGTGCAAACACCTATTGGGAACGATTATATTGGTATAGGTTTAGATATGTTTTTAGGTGCTGATTCCAAGTTTTATCCTGCCTTGCGCCAGAGTTTACCCCAGTATTTAACTCGGCGTTTTACTCCTGAAAATATTGTCCCGCGTGTTTTGGAAGTGCTTATTCGTGAAAATATGTTTCCTCAAGCTGATCAAGATCGTACTTTGCTCAGTAAAATGATTTACAATGGAAAGATCATGTACTGTATGACTGCCATGATGCCTCATTTGGCCGATACCCTGAAAATTGGGTATAAAACCAAGCAAATGGAATGGTGCAAGCATAACGAAGCTGATATTTGGGCTTATTTTCTAGACAATGATTTGCTATTTGAGACTGATTATTTAAAAATTCAGAAATATCTTTCTGAGGCCCCTTTTACTCCAGGCGTGGGTGAGCAGTCGGAGTCGGCTCCCAAATTGGGTATTTGGACGGGGTGGCAAATTGTGAAACAGTATATGGATAAAAATCCTAAGGTGACATTGCAGCAGTTGATGAGCGACAAAGATGCTCAGCGCATATTGCGTTTGTCTGGTTATAAGCCTAAATAAACTGTATAAGTTTTCATTTGTGAATCTCCTGATTAAGGCAGATGTTTGCACCATTTTACGGGGTTTAAAAATAGATGTGCAATGAAATTACTTGATGGAAAATACGTGTCACAAAAGCTTAAGCAGCAGATTGCCATTGATGCGTATGAGGTGGCTAAAGTTCTTGGAAGAAAGCCGCACTTGGTTGCTATTTTGGTGGGGGATGATGGGGCTAGTGAAACCTATGTAGCAAGCAAGATCAAAAATTGTGAGCAGGTGGGTTTTACATCTACATTTCACCGTTATGAAGCCAATGTATCGGAAGAAGAGCTGCTTGTTAAGATTGAAGAAATTAATCAAGATGCGTCTATAGATGGGCTTTTGGTACAACTTCCCTTGCCGAAACATATTTCTGCTGATAAGGTCATTCAAAAGATTGCTCCAGAAAAAGATGTAGATGGCTTTCACCCGGTCAATTTAGGGAAGATGCAATGCAATTTACCTACTTATATACCTGCAACTCCTTATGGGGTCTTATTGATGTTAGAAGCCTATCAAATTGATACGGTAGGCAAACATTGTGTCATTATTGGTAGAAGTAATATTGTAGGTTCGCCAATGAGTGTACTGATGGCTCGAGATGCTTATCCAGGAAATTGTACCGTTACCATTTGCCACAGTAAAACTCAGGATATAAAAAAAATTACTTTAGATGCAGATATTCTCATTGTTGCTGTGGGTAAGAAGCATATTGTGACAGCAGACATGATCAAAGTGGGTGCAGTTGTGATCGATGTGGGGATGAATCGTGAACCCTCGACTAAGACAAAATCAGGCTATAAGCTATATGGTGATGTGGATTTTGATCAAGTTGCACCTAAATGTTCGTGGATTACGCCTGTACCAGGGGGGGTCGGTTTGATGACAATTGTTGGATTACTCAAGAATACATTGGCTGCAGCAAAAGGAAATATTGGTTCATCTATAGATAGTATAAGATTGTGATTATAAACTATTAGACATATTTTAGTATAATTGCGGTAAAATTTTAGAATGCCTTACCATGCAGGTACGACTATTGGTATCATTTTGCTTTCTGTTTGTATCCACTAGTGTGCGAGCGTCTTCTGGACTACTAGACTCAATAGGTGTCGAAAATGTTGAAGGTAAAAAAGTGATTGTCCATCGGGTTGAGCCGCATGAAACCTATTATTCTATTGCTCGGAAATATGATGTAAGTGCACGGTCTATTTCTGATTTTTATCATACCAGTGTATTAAAAGTGGGGGATGTTCTTAAGGTACAGACAGACCTTCCTTTCGAGTGTAAAAATGCTCCTCTTAAATCGGTTAGGAATAAGAAGGAATCATATGTGACTAATTACAAAGTGAATTCCAAAGAAACCCTCTACGCAATAGCGAAGAAGTTTGGAATGACTGTGGATGAAGTCAAGGAGCTCAATAAACTTAAAAGCGATGATTTGTCGGTTGGTAAAATATTGAAGGTGAAGCGTGATTCCGATAGTAGTCCAAAATTGACAGAAGTCTCTCATCAACGAGTAGTTGAGCCGGGGTTAGTAGCAAAAAAAGAACAGGATCGTAATCTAGTTGATGAATCCAAAGAAGTTGCTTCAGATAACGTAAGTAGTCGTTTGAGGGGATCTAGTGTTAAATATGGATTACGAGAGACTACTGAGCGAGGTATAGCCGTGTGTCTTAGTGATGAAAACTTAGATGGTACGAAGATGTTAGCATTGCATCGTACTGCTCCAATTGGAACGGTCATTAAAATCACGAATCCCATGACTCAAAGGAGCACTTTTGCTAAGGTAGTCGGCACATTTACGGAAAATGAGTCCACTAAAAATGTAACCATTATTCTGACAAAAGCTGTGGCTGACTTGTTGGGAGCTCTGGATAAAAAGTTTCAGGTTAGTCTGACGTATGGTATTCCAAATGAATAAAAAACCACATTTAATAGGTATTTCTGGGGGTAGTGGCTCTGGAAAAACATTTTTTCTCAAATCATTTTTGAAGCATTTTAAAGCGGATGAAATCACTTTGATTTCTCAAGATGATTATTATGTCCCACTAGGTCGGGAATTGACAACTGAAGAAAATTTGCTTCATAACTTTGACTTGCCGTCTTGTTTTGATGAAGCGCTTTTGGCACGGGATATTCAGCAAATTTTATCAGGGGAGACAGTTTATAAAGAGAAATATAATTTTAATCGCAGCTCTGGAGAACCGACTATTTTGGAAATAAAGCCTGCGCCTATCATCATGGTAGAGGGTTTGTTTGTGCTGTATTTTGAGTCTCTCCGGTCGCTGTTGGATCAGAAAATTTTCATTCATGCTGATACCGAGGTAGCTTTGCAGCGTCGTATCAAGCGAGATCAAGGTTATGGTTTTGGATTAGATAACGTGATGTATAAGTGGACTAATCATATCTTACCTTCTTATGAACAATATATTCTCCCATATAAAGCAGAATCTGATCAGGTAGTGGTAAATAATACCAATGTAGTCGATGAAATTTTTTCCATTACTGCGGATATTTCTAGTCGCTTAAGACAAGAACTTTTCTTACCAACATCTTGATTTTTGATATTCTACCACATGCATGCTATGGGAATGCGATATAGTAAACTATATTAATTATAACGTGGATAAAAAGCCTTATTTGGTAGGTATTTCTGGCAGTAGCGGATCTGGGAAAACCTTTTTTTTAAAAACATTCTTGGAGCATTTTCAAAAAGAAGAAATAACCTTCCTTTCCTTAGATGATTATTATAATCCTCCGGGTAAGTTAACATATGAGGAAAATGTACTTTATAATTTTGATGTTCCGAATAGCTTTGATGAGAGACAATGGACTTCTGATATTCAGCAATTGATGAGTGGGAAGACTATTCATAAAAAAGAATACACCTTTAATAATTTAGACACAGAGCCATCTTTATTAGAAATACATCCAGCTCCGATTATTCTTGTGGAGGGGATTTTGGTATACCATTTTGAGGAAATAGCCCAACAGATTAATCTAAAGCTTTTTCTGGATGTAGATGAGGAAGTTGCATTGCGTCGGCGGATGAAAAGGGACATTGAGGAAAGAAATTATACCTATGAGGATGTGATGTATAAATGGATAAATCATGTTTTGCCTTCTTATAGGACCTACTTATTACCGCATAAAGATTTGGCTCACCAGGTTATTTTGAATAATGTAGATATTCCCGAAAATATTGTGCGTGTGACCGAGGAATTATCTAATATGTTAAAGCGTGATGTGCTAGGTTATTAAACACATATTATTTACGTGTTTATAGTTTCATTTCTGGAATAATACCTTCGACTATCAATCGCCCAGCAGTAGCATCTTTAATCTGACCAACAGAAATGCCTGGTGCACGTTCTAATAAACGGAAACCACCTGTCTGCAAGATGTCGAAGACACCTAGCTCTGTTACCACTTTTTTGACACAGTGTATACCGGTTAAAGGTAATGTACAGGTAGGTAATAGTTTACTTTCGCCGGCTTTGTTTACTTGTTGCATGGCAACAATGATGTTTTTGGCTGATGCAACTAGGTCCATAGCTCCTCCCATGCCTTTGACCATTTTGCCAGGTATTTTCCAGTTGGCGATATCTCCATTTTCAGATACTTCCATGGCACCTAAGATAGTTAGGTCTACTTTTTGTGCCCGAATCATGCCGAAACTTAATGCCGAATCGAATATGGATGATCCTGGCAATGTAGTGATGGTTTGTTTGCCAGCATTAATTAGGTCAGGGTCTTCTTTTCCTTCAAAGGGGAATGGTCCCATGCCCAATAATCCATTCTCAGATTGGAGGACAACTTGGATATTATCAGGGATATAATTTGCCACCAGTGTGGGAATACCAATACCTAGATTGACATAATATCCATCTTTAACCTCTTGGGCAATTCGTTTGGCAATACCGTCCCGATCTAACATATTCAGCGCTTGTTTACTGTGCGATTTTCAATTCGTTTTTCATAATTATCCCCTTGGAAAATACGATTTACATAGATACCAGGAGTATGTATATGGTCAGGGTCTAACTCACCTACTTCTACTAGGTGTTCTACTTCTGCAATGGTAATTTTTCCAGCCATAGCCATTACTGGATTGAAATTACGAGCTGTTGAGTGGTAAATGAGATTTCCTGCGGTATCGCCCTTCCAGGCTTTTACAAGGGCGAAATCAGCATCGAAGGCCATTTCCAAGAGATAGTTTTTACCATGAAAGTTTCGGATTTCTTTTCCTTGGGCAATCTCAGTTCCTATTCCTGCAGGTGTAAAAATAGCTGGCATACCATAACCGGCCGCCATACAGCGTGTAGCTAATGTCCCCTGAGGAATCAAGTCAACCTCCAATTCACCATTAAGAAGTTGTCGTTCGAATTCTGCATTTTCACCAACATAAGACGAAATCATCTTCTTTACTTGGCGCGTTTTTAACATTAAGCCAATGCCAAAATCATCTACGCCAGCATTATTGGAGATACAGGTTAGGTCTTTAATACCTTTTTTAATTAATGCAGCAATGCAATTTTCGGGAATGCCGCAGAGTCCAAATCCACCAAGCATAAGTATTGCTCCATCTGGAATATCTGCAACGGCTTGGTCTGCACTTGAGACTACTTTATTGATCATTTTGATGCCTTTTTGAAAAGCAAATGTAGTAATCGTATCTACTAATTAGGATAAGTTTACTTTGAGGTAGTAACAATAAATTTTAAACAAGCTCAATGCCTATTTTTGTTCTTTATAAGTATTGAAATGGGTGTTGTAAAAGCAAAGAAGTATTTGGGTCAACATTTTTTGACGGATAAAAATATTGCCGAGAAAATCGTTGATAGTTTGAGTTGTACTGATCAGTATAAGCAGATATTGGAGGTTGGGCCAGGTATGGGTATACTTTCAGATTATTTACTTCAAAGATCGGCCTATCAAACTTATTTAATTGATGTGGATCAGGAGTCGATTGCTTATCTCCAGGAAAAATACCCACAACTGGGTGATCACTTGATACATGGCGACTTTTTGGAACTTGATTTCAAGAAAAAATTCTTTGACAAATTAGGGGTCATTGGAAATTTTCCTTATAATATATCCTCGCAAATATTATTTAAAATATTAGAACATAGAGATCAAGTTGTTGAGGTTGTTGGTATGTTTCAAAAAGAAGTCGCCCAGCGTTGTGTAGAAAAGCCAGGAAGCAAGGAGTATGGTATTTTGAGTGTGTTTTTACAAGCCTATTATCATGTAGAATATCTTTTTACAGTTAAGGCAGGTGTTTTTAGTCCACCCCCAAAAGTACTTTCTGCGGTTATTCGTTTGAGGCGTAATGAGATTGATAGGCTCGATTGTGATGAAAAGCTTTTTGGACAGGTGGTTAGAGCTGGTTTTAATCAACGTCGAAAGACACTACGTAATGCCCTTTCTTCACTTATTAAAAAGGAAGATTTAAAGGATGTGTCTTTACTCGAGCTTCGGGCGGAGCGTTTAAGTGTCCATGATTTTGTGAAACTTACCCAGCTAATTAGTGCGTCAAGATGAATTATAAAAAGAAAATATTAATTGTCGATGATCTCCATCCGGCCTTTAAAAAAAGAGCTGAAGCATTGGGCTATGTATGCGATGATGGCGTATTGTTGGGTAAAGAGCAGGTCATGGCAATCATTGTTGACTATGAAGGGTTGGTTATTCGAACTAAGTTTCATGTTGATAAGTCTTTGATCGATGCAGCAACCAAACTCAAGTTTATTGCTCGTGCGGGGGCGGGTATGGATAATATCGATGAAGCGTATGCACAATCTAGGGGCATTATTTGCATCAATGCGCCAGAAGGGAATCGGGATGCAGTGGCCGAGCATGCTATTGGCATGCTTTTGACGATGATGAATCATTTGTTCAAAGCCGATGTTGAAGTTCGAAATAGGATATGGGATAGGGAAGGAAATCGTGGTTGGGAGCTTCGAGGGAAAAAGGTGGCTTTGATTGGTTATGGAAATACAGGTCAAAGTCTTGCTCGAAAATTAGTGGGATTTGATGTCGAAGTGATGGCCTATGACAAGTATAAAACAGGGTTTAGTTCGGCCTATGTACAGGAAGTGAGCATGGAGCAGGTAGTGAAATATGCGGATATTTTGAGCTTACATATTCCATTGACTCGAGAGACACGTGGGCTGGTGGATGATGAATATTTGTCGCATTTTAAAAAGCCGATCTTTTTATTGAATACGGCGCGCGGTGAGATTGTAAACACACAATCTGTTCTTAATGCTATCCGAAAAGAAAAAATTTTGGGTGCGGGTTTGGATGTGTTAGAAACGGAGGGTTTCCCAGCGTTATCTAGGACTAGTTGGTATGAGGAATTGGTCAAAAATGAACGAGTGTTATTGAGTCCACATGTAGCAGGTTGGACATTTGAATCATACTGTAAAATTTCTGAGGTATTGGCCGATAAGTTGGAGAAGATGAGACCTTAAAATATGTCACTCTGGATTAATCAAAATGCCATCTATGAATCGAATAACAGAGCAAAGTTCCCATTACGATGATCTTGAAAAAATGTCAGTCAGGAGCATCATACAAAATATCAATAATGAAGACAAAATTGTGCCCTATGCAGTAGAGCGGCAGTTGGGTCGCATTGAGCAGCTTATAGAGGTGATTGTGGGGAAGATGAAGACTGGTGGGCGACTGTTTTATATTGGAGCGGGGACTAGTGGGCGTTTGGGGATTCTTGATGCCTCGGAATGTCCCCCAACGTATGGTGTTCCACCTGAGTGGGTGATTGGCATCATTGCCGGAGGAGATGGGGCGATTCGTAAAGCGGTGGAATTTGCAGAAGATGATGTTGAGCAGGCTTGGAGAGATTTGTCAGCTTATCATATTGATACGAATGATGTGTTGGTAGGTATAGCTGCTTCAGGTAGTACGCCTTATGTGCGTGGTGGTTTGAGCAAAGCTGGTGAAATGGGGATCGAAACAGGGTGTATTGTTTGCAATGAGGGTAGTCCAATAGCGGAGATAAGCAAATACCCTATTGAAGTGATTGTTGGGCCTGAGTTTGTCACAGGGTCGACCCGTATGAAGGCTGGGACGGCGCAAAAGCTCGTTTTGAATATGATTAGTACTGCAGTGATGGTCAAGCTAGGGCGGGTAAAAGGAAATAAAATGGTTGATATGCAGCTGAATAATCAAAAATTGACAGTGCGAGCTATTCGCATGGTGATGGAGTCGGGACATGTTGATGCAGCAACGGCACAAAAATTGTTAGAACAATATGGCAGTGTGAGAGACGCTGTAAAAAATGCTTTAAATCAGTAAGTTTAAGACATGGAATTGTTTCGATATGCATGATATAGAGCCCTATTATCGCTGGCGTGACGATTATATTGCGGCAGAGGATAAGCATTCTCCATTTTTTAAAACTAAGTATAGCGAATTTGTTTTCGATAAGCAGATTTATAATTATTGTATTCACCCACAATGGGATTTTTTTGGGTCCAATACACTTTATATCAAAATACTTTTTGTGGATTATGATCGAAAGTACTGCATCATTGAGTTTATGGGAGAATGGAATGACGCCCTTCATAATGATATCATGCTTTTGAAGCGTCAAATTTTGGAGTTAATGATTCGTCTTGGGATTAATAAATTCGTTTTAATTGGCGAGAATATTCTCAATTTTCATTCTTCGGACGACTGTTATTATGAAGAATGGTTTCAGGATATAGAAGATGGTTGGATTGCTGGGATTAATTTTAGGGAACATGTGATCAATGAATTTAAGCGTATCAACATCGATTATTACATTAACTTTGGTGGCGATTTAGATGATGTATCCTGGCGAAATCTGAAGCCAATACAAGTATTTAAAAAAGTAGAAGAGCAACTAGCCAGGCGTTTATATTAGTTTGCTATAAGTTTTGTTTAATAATTGTTTAATTTTGTAATAAAAAAAATCCTATGTCAGATCAACAAGTATATCAAATCAACGAACGTGTAGGGATTACTGCTAAAAATTTTTTACCAAATGTTTTTGCGTGGATGTTTATTGCGCTGAGTTTATCAGCCACTTGCGCTTATTTTTTTGCATCAGATGCAGGTTTGTTAAGTTTTTTAGTGAATATCGGTACAGGTAAAATGACCACATTGGGCATGATTACGATGTTTTCTCCATTGGCTTTTGTTATGCTGATATCGTTTGGATTAAATCGACTTTCATTTCCTGTTTTGGCTATTTTATTTGCTGTTTATGCAGCAGTAACTGGGATTAGTTTGAGTTTTATTTTATTGGTCTATACCGCATCTTCAGTGTTGACGTGTTTTATTTCAGCCGCAGTATTATTTGCAGTGATGGCTATTGCTGGCTACACAACTCAGCAAGATCTGACCAAGTTTGGTTCTTTACTAATGATGTTCTTAATTGGTGTGGTGATTGCTAGTTTGGTTAATTTTTTTCTAAAAAGCAGCCAGCTTGATTATATCATTAGTTTTGTGGGTGTGGCTGTTTTTGTGGGTTTAACGGCCTACGATGTGCAGAAGTTAAAGCGTATAGGTCAAGGTATTGAGTATGGAGATGCTTCAGCTAATAAGATGGTTATCATGGGAGCTTTGACTCTTTATCTTGATTTTATTAATCTTTTCTTGATGCTTCTTCGCTTGTTTGGTAGAAGGAATGATTGATTAACTATTTGTTTTTTATGAATAGGGGGGCTACTCATTTTGGAGTGGCCTTTTTATTTGTTTGAAATATTAGTTTTTACTGAAATAAGCGCTTGCAAGTTCATTGTAGGTAGGCATGTTGTGATAATGCCACTTACCAACGATAATCCCGTCTTTGAGTAATAAAATACCTGGATTAGCTCTTACCATGCTTTTTAGAGGTACACTATCAGCATAAAAAATATCCATTAGGAGTCTGTGAGCTTTGCTGAAAGCAGTTGCCTGTTCTACTGAAGTAGATGTTAGCATAATAGTTCTGATTGTATAATTTTCTGCCGCACTAATAGCTAATGCATTTAAATTAGCTAGTGCTTGTACGTTTGTTTTATGGAGATCGTAAGCAACGATTGCTAATGTATAGTAAGGGTGTTCTATAATTTCTGAGGTATAATCCACATCATGTGAGTCCGTAATTTTTAAATCTTTGATTTTTACCTCATATCCTTTTTTAATTAGTTTAGTTTCGGGGTTGCCAATAGTTTCCCAATCATCGTCCTTCCAGATTCCAGTCTTAAGGTATTCTTGATCACTCATTTTTTTGTTCTCCCCAGTTTTTTTGTTTTTGAGAACATAAGTGGTTTCATAAATATCCATCGCTGCACCTGGGGGCATTTTCATGAGTTGGGGGATATTATTACCCACTTTGTAGGGTAAAAAATCAATGATCGGTAGGTAGTTATAGGTATACAGTCCAAAGCTAAGAGATAGAAAAATGCTGGTACCTAGAATGATTCGCTGAGCTTTTACTGAGTTGAAGATTGGCTTTAACTGAGCACGCTGAGTGAAAATAATGATAATGAATAGGAGTAAAACTAAATCCTTACTGAATGATTGCCAGGGGCTCAATGGAATGGCATCGCCAAAGCATCCACAAGAGGTAACTACTTTGAAAAATGCTGAATAAAATGTCAGAAATGTGAAGAATAAGATTAATAATAGCAATCCCCAGGATATTTTTTTTGCCCAAAAACCCAAGAGTAGTAACATGCCCAATACCATTTCTAGTGAACAGAGTAAAATAGCTACAGCTACTGCATAATCATTCAAAAAAGTGCAGTGAAAAACCTCAAAATACTCTTGTAATTTATATCCAAAGCCGAGGGGATCATTGGCTTTAATTAGACCTGAAAAGATGAATAAGATTCCTACAAAAAGTCGACTAAAGTGAAGCAATTTTTTGTTCATAAATAGAGCTTGTTTAAAGTTTATACTCTTATTTAGTGTCTAATTTGATTAGGGCAAATACAGCGTAATTAAGAATGTCTTGATAGTTAGCTTTTACTCCTTCGGAAGTTATGGTTTGCCCAGCATTGTTTTCAATTTGTTTGATGCGTAGCAGTTTCATTAAAATCAAATCAGTCAATGAACTGATGCGCATATCACGCCAGGCTTCTCCATAGTCGTGATTTTTGGCTAACATAAGTTCTCTGGTATCATGTACCTTTTGCTCAAAGAGTGAGCTTAGTTCTGTTAGGTTTAAGTCTATTCGATCGTCATTTTCTAGCTCTAGTTGCATCATGGCGATGACACAATAGTTAACAATGCCGATGTACTCAGAAGTAATATCTTCCCCTACTTTGGAGATTTGTTTTTCTTCTAGTGTTCGGATACGTTGTGCTTTAATAAAGAGTTGGTCAGTGACAGATTCTAATCGGAGGATACGCCAGGCCGTTCCGTAATCTTTAGCTTTTTTTAGGAATAATGCTTTGCATAAGCTGATTACAGTATTATACGATTCTGTGGTGGTGTTGCCAGTCAAGGTGCTTTTTTCAGTGGTGATTTTTTGATTAATTGGGATCCCAATAGGAATTATTTAAGGATATCAAGCACTGCTTTAATACAAATTACACTACCGATGGTGAACAAGATATTAGATACGGTATCAATTAAATTCCAAGTACCTGTAAAGCGAAGAAATATACCGGCTAGGCCAATAATTAGCCCAACAGTAATTAGTTTATAATGATTTAGTGAGTTGGCATTGTTATTATTGATAGGTGTTTTTAGTGTCTCTTCTTGAGGTGTTTTATGTTTCATAACAGGGGTTTTCTTGTTTCGAAATTAGCAAATAAATTAGGCCATTGCATAGAGCTCTTCTCGTTGTTTCCGGACTGTTCCACTATTGATATATTCATCATAGCTCATTAGTTTGTCAATGATTCCATTTGGGGTTAATTCAATGACACGATTGGCAACGGTTTCAGTTAATTCGTGGTCGCGCGAGGTGAAAAGAATACCTCCTCCACGAAAATCTTTCATGCCGTTATTTAAAGCAGTGATTGATTCAAGATCAAGGTGATTGGTCGGTTCATCAAACAGTAGAAAGTTGGGTTGCTGAAGCATCATCCTTGAGAACATACAGCGCATTTTTTCTCCCCCAGATAGGACAGACGATTTTTTCAATACTTCTTCTCCAGAGAATAACATTCGGCCTAAAAAACTACGGATGAACTGTTCGTCTTTTTCAGTGGCTGAAAAATTCCGAAGCCAATCAATCAAGTTGGTGTCCTTGTCTGTGAAATAATTGGAATTGTCGTTGGGAATGTCAGCCATATTGATAGTTACACCCCATTTGAATCCACCCTTAAAATCTGTATCGCGTCCGGTTAAAATATTATAGAATGCAGTTGTAGCTAAGCTATTCTCAGAAAGCACGGCAATTTTGTCACCCTTATTTACCATCAAATTGACCCTTGAAAAGAGTACTTCATCACCAAGCTCTTTGCTAAGATTTTCAATTTGTAAAATTTGGTCGCCGGCTTCACGTGCCTGTTGATTAAACAGAATAGCTGGGTATTTTCGGTTAGAGGGTTTAATCTCTTCTAGATTAATTTTATCAAGTGCTTTTTTGCGGCTGGTTGCTTGTTTCGATTTAGACGCGTTGGCTGAAAACCGGCGGATAAATTCTTGAAGTTCTTTCACCTTGTCTTCTAATTTCTTGTTTTGATCAGATCGCTGCCGAGCGGCTAATTGGCTAGACTCATACCAGAATGTATAGTTACCGGTATAAATGGTCATTTTGCCAAAGTCAATATCCACCACATGTGTACAAACAGTGTCTAAAAAATGTCGGTCGTGGGATACGACTAAGATGATACCCTCGTAGCTTGCTAAAAAATCTTCTAACCAAGAAATAGTTTGAATGTCAAGATCGTTGGTAGGCTCATCTAATAGTAAAATATCGGGATTGCCAAATAAAGCCTGAGCTAATAAAACTCTTACTTTTTGATTTCCATCGATTTCTTTGAGCTGCTTGAAATGCAAATCTTCTTTGATACCTAAGTTACTTAGGAGGGTAGCTGCACTACTTTCGGCATTCCAACCATCCATTTCGGCAAAGATATTTTCCAATTCACCAGCACGTTCACCATCAGCTTCTGTAAAGTTTTCTTTGGCATAAAGTGCATCTTTTTCTTTCATTACGTCGTAAAGCCGTCGATGACCAATTAGTACAGCTTCAATGACTGGAAATTCATCAAAAGCATAATGATTTTGAGTAAGTACGGCCATGCGCTCACCAGGAGTAATTGAAACAGAACCTGTACTAGGATCAATTTCTGAAGAAAGAATCTTCATAAATGTTGACTTACCAGCCCCATTTGCTCCTATAATGCCATAGCAATTACCTCCAGTAAATTTTAAGTTAACCTCTTCAAATAAAGTGCGTTTGCCGTAGCGTAAGGATAAATTAGATACCGTAATCATGATTTGATTTGATGAAGGGCAAAGATACCCGTTTTTAATCAAAATGGGAAGTTGTTTTCGCAGTCATTGCTAAGTAAGACTCGATTGTTGAATACTAATGTATAATGTATTTTGATTTGAATTTTGTAAATTTAATATTAATATATAATTAAAATATGGTTATACTATTTACTTAAATTCGGTTATATGTTAGGTTTTAGAAAACATGCTATTCGTGGCGGGCAAATTAATAGGTGCTCGTTTAAGCCAGGAGATATATTTATCAACTATAATAATAGTGTTATTCATAATCCATTTAAACCTGCTCAAATAGTATCAGGGAATATTTCGTATTCGAGTTTTGCTCATGGGGGGCTTGTTATTTCTGATACGCATATTATGCATGCTGGTACTACGGCAGAAGGGCCAATTGTGATAGAGTCTATTTCGGATGCTTTCAATAGCAAAAGAGAATATCGTATATATCGACCTATAGATCCTTTACTATCAGAAGAAATGGTGGAGGTGGCTATAGACCTGTATTGGAATAAGTATATCCCATTTGCGGGCTTGGTTATGCCTGATCCGAAGCATATGGTCGAATTTTTACGTCAAGCACGAGCATGTAAAGGAGACAGGGCACTCATTAGATTTTTGGGTAAAGGTAGAGAGACTAAAGTGCTTGCTGATATACGAGCTGAATATAAAAATATGCTTAGACAGTCTCCTGATTTAGCGCGCAAAATTGAAGAACATCAAAAAGAGTTAGAAGATGAGGTTGATAGAAGAGTTTGCAATGGAGAGAAGATGAATGAATGGGAGGCTCAAGCCTTCATAAAAAAGAGCATGGAACAATATCTGGCCACTTTAACACCAACGGGTGTAAAAGCAAAAAAATTTTTTTGTACACAGTTTGTTACATGGGTTATTCAAGCAGCAACTGGTGTACTTCATGAGCGGGAGCCAGAGAAGTTCAAATTTGATATTGCTGATGTGCTAGATATTCGTGATACCAAAGCTACTCCTGCACGTTTAGCAGATATGTTGAAGCATAGTAAACATTTTATTGAGTTCAAAAGCGAAGAAAGCTATAAGAGATCACTGGAAAGTCCATCGCCAATTTTAGGAGTAGCTTCAACGTCTGCAGAAATTGTAGAGGCCCAAGCAAAAATGGAGGCTATTCTTCTAGAAGCTCAAGAAGTGGTTAAGATAGCTCAAGATGATGTAACAAGAATGCGTGTTGAGATGGTTAGTGCAGAAGCTGATGTTAAAAAAGCAAAAATGGAGGTAGCTAAGGTACAAGCAAGTATGGCCAGTGAAAAAGCAGATTTAATAGCTTGGGAGAAGGAATTAGCAAGACTACAAGCTGGAGGAGTGACCTCATTATCACTGACTAGTCGTGCGATAAATTGGTTGTCAGGGTATGCACCTATCATGTTGGGAACAACAGCAGCGGCTTTAGAAGGGGCAGCGGCTAGAGAAATACCCATAGCAGCAGCCAACGTGGCAGAAACAAAGGAAAGAATTGAGTATTTGAAATTACATCATGCTGAACAAGCTAGGGTAATGGAAGTAGAAGTTAACAAAAGGGCAGAAGAAGTAGGGATCCTGCTAAAATTAGCAGTTAAACGGTCAGGGGAAGTAATGAGACAAAAGGATTTACTTTATAGTAAGTGGCCTTTTATCAATAGGCGTATGTTGGTATACGAAGGAGTTGGAACAATACCTTCACCAAAAAAATGGCTTGCTCCATTACCTCCATTACCTCCTAAAAGAACATTACCACCTCCGGGGTTTGTTGTGCCACCACCACCTTCAGCAGGAGTGGTAGCTACTTTGTTGCCGGTGGTTTCGAATATAGTAGTTCCTAGCTCGGCATCTAAAGGATTTGCGCCACCACCGCCACTACCAACAGGTTTGTCACCAATGATTTCGAATAGGATATCTTCTGGTTCGGCATCTAAAGAATTTGTGTCACCATCGTCAGTGCCTCCAAGGAATGTAACACCACTTGTTCCTGTTTCCAATCAAGGAATATTGCATCCCCTATTACGTCGTCCACCTAAAGTTGGGGCTGATGAACTCGAGCCCTCACCTCTTAAACGCCAAGGTGCACGTAGGTGGGCCATTCGACCTCTTGGTCAAAAGGGGTGAATTAGTAGTTGTTAATGTGATATATCATGATTACTAGGCAGAAAAATTGGATTAATCGAATTTCTCTGAGTCAGGGAGATATCTTTCTGATTTATGATGATTTTAAATACCCGAATGAGCATACACGCTTACATCGCGTATTGCGTGGTGGACAGCTAATTACAACAGGACGTAGGCAGGAGTCCCATTTTATTCATGGGGGTATTATTGTATCAGATAAGCTTCTCATTCATACTACTGGTGGTGAAAGCTTAGAATGTGAGGCTATTGAGGAGGTTTTGAGTCAGCAGAAGTATTATATTTTCAGACCAAATAACCCCATGGTAGCATATGGGATATTGGATATAACTTGTCTTTTATATCGGACAAAGAAGATACCTTATCCTGAGTTTTATATGCCTATAGAGTCTGATAGTCTTTTAAAACAGATCAAAGAGGGTGTTAAATCTGTCTTTACTTCGAAAACAGCTCGAAGTCTTTTTCGTTTTTCCTCGAAGTCTAGACATGTAAAAACATTAGAAGAGTTGTGTCAAGAGTTCAATAATATGTATGATCTCCAAGCACCACTTCGTACACCGGATATACAAAGGATAAGAGAGAATATTGAGACAAACTCCAATTATGATGCACAAAAAAAACACGATTTAATTGAGTCCGAAATAAGTCGATACATCAGAGGGCATGTCGTACAGGATATGCATATTAAAACCTTTTTTTGTACACAATTTGTAGCATGGGTTGTACAGGTTGCAGTGGGAGAGCTTCAGAAATTGAATCTGATTTCTTTGGGGATTCGAGATATGATGAATATTCGCGATACCAAAGCCACACCGATCAGGTTAGCGCAGATACTGCGGAAAAGTGCCGAATTCACGGAATATGAAAGTATAGAAAATTATAATGAAGATGATTTTATGGCGGTGGAGGAAATAACTAAGATTGGGAATCCCTTGTCGCTGGTGCCTATAGATTTAGGTGTACCTATACCAGTCCGTCCCGCCCCACTTCCGCCAGTAAGTGTGCAAAGGGTGGTGCCAGTCCGTCCCGCCCCACCTCCGCCAATGAGTGTTGAAAAGCCACTTATGAAGCCTGTAAGAGAGGCGCCATTACCCCCTGGGGCATCGCCATTCAAGCGACAAGGAGCTATTCGAAGGAAAAGTCCGCCACACTTTAATCGTAATGGATAAAGCATTGTGTTGGTAAGAAAGAGGGGAGCGTTACTACTTGATGCTATTTTTAGTTTTTTTAGAGCCACTTCCTCCAAAAATAGAGAAGTTAATGTAGCGTTTGGGGTTAGTTTTTAGATCAATCATGAGTTTATCTAGATTATCTGAAGCGTGGGTTAGGTTAGTATATAATTGTTTATCATTAACCAATAAACCCAATGATCCTTGATTGGTATTGATCTTGTTTAACAGTAATTGCAGTTCAGCGATTGTTTTGCCTGTTTGTGTAAGGGTTTGAGAGAGGTTGGCTTTGGATATATCATTACTAACCTGATTGAGGTTGGTAATGATAGAGGAAATTTTATCATTATTATTCTTTAAATTCAGTGATACTGACTCTACATTTCCAAAGATATTTCCAATTTTAACACTTTGATTACCAACAATTTCATCTACTTTTTTGGAGGTACCTTCCAATGTTTGAAGTATTTTAGCAATGCTTGCGAAGCTTCGGTCAAAATTCCGTTGAAACTCCGGGTTAATGACGCTGTTAACTGAAGCCAAAACAGAATCAAGGCGTGAAATAATTTGTGCTGCTTTTTGTTGGATGGGTTCAACTTGTTCGATAACATTTTTTTGCACGTTTGTATTTAAGGTATCTCCATTTTTGGCAAACAGATTATTATTACCTAGGATAAAAACAATGGCTTTCCCTCCTAAGAGGTCTGTATTTTCGAGTCTGGCAATGGTGTTTTGAGGGATTTTATAGCCATGGTGTATTTTAAATTGAGCCAAAATTTGCCCATTAGGAAGAAGCGCTAGCTTAGCAACACGTCCAATTGGGAATCCGTTGATTAGGACGGGTTTGGATACGGACAATCCATTTACTCGGTCATATTTGGCATAGTAGGTATCCTCATTGGAGAAAATATCATTTCCTTTTAGAAAGTTGTACCCTATAATTAGTATAAAGATGGTTACTATTGTTAGTATACCTACTTTAGTTTCGTTTGTGATTTTTAGTTTTTGATTCATTGTATTGATGCCAAAACACCCTTTATCATTATTCCGATTCAACTTGTTTTTTATAGGTCCGGATGGCATTTAATATGCAAGATACAATTTCATTTTGCCCATCCTCCGAATTGATATAGTTTTCCTCTTCTGGATTGGAAATGAAACCTATTTCTGTCAACACAGCAGGCATGCTTGCCCGAGCAAGTACAGCTAAGCTTTTTTCTTGTACACCTCGATCAATTCGTCCTACTTTCACATATTCTTCTTGTATGAGGGTTGCCAATTTGATGCTTTGCTCTCTGAAGGCATTTTTCATTAAAGATAGTACGATGATACTTTCAGGATCATTGGGATCATAGCCTGCATAATTTTCTTTGTAGTCTTTTTCTAAAAGGATGGAGGCGTTCTCACGCATGGCCACATCTTGTTCATCTAGGCGTCCAAAACCAGATACAAAAGTCTCTACTCCTCGAGTAGAAGTGCTTTTAGTACGCGTGGTTGTATATACAGGAATACGTTTTTTGTGCTTTCCCTTGCGATAGGAAGTAATGCTAGTATGTGTAATCACAGGCATATCATTACAATGAATTGAGATGAATAGATCTGCCTTGGCACGATTGGCTATGCCTATGCGTTCGTATAGTTTCACAAATTCATCAGTAGTGCGCGTGTAAATAACTTTAACATCCTTCAAATTGCTTTCAATGGCCTTACCCAGACGTAAAGCTACTTTAAGGGCAACATCTTTTTCTTTAGAAAAAAGGCCGTGAGTAGATCCGTCTTGGCCGCCATGTCCAGCATCGACAACAATGGTTCGTATGCGGTATGGGGCTTTTGATAAGTCGTTGCCAAATGTGAGAAATGGGACAAATAAAAATACAAATAGTGAAATTGATATATGTCCTTTCAATGGTGTATTTTTCATTAATTTTGTGCGCCTTTTTGATAAATCCACTATCAGTGCAAAAATAATATTCATCATTAGAATTTGAAGCTTATTAAATCCTTTTTTTTATCCAACTTTTGGATTTATGTGCTCTCGGTTGGTTTGGCCATTGGTGCCCGTGGTCAGGTGTTGCGCCCTTCCAATGTAAAGAAAGGAGGGGTAAATTCAGCTATCCAAGGGACAAAATCAGATACAGTCAGCCATCAATCCGTATCCACTATGGAGTCTAAAGTGAAATACACCGCAGAGGATTCTATTCGTTTCGATAGAATCCATAATGTGGTTTATTTATATGGAAAGGCACGCATTACTTATGACGACGTTGAGTTGGATGCCGATTATATTCGATTGGATCAAAAAAATGAGCAGATTTTTGCTAAAGGCTATCAGGATACTGTTACCAATCGTTACCGTGGAAGACCTATTCTTAAACAAGGTAATGAACCACCATTTACAACCGATTCATTAGTATTTAATTTTAAGACGAAAAAAGGTAAATCATACGGCACATTTACCAGTGTGGAGCAAGGCTACTTGCAGGCTAAAGAGTTTAAGAAAAATGAGTTTGGTGAAGGCTTTTTTAAAAATGGTATTTATAGTACCTGTAATTTGGCTCATCCTCATTTTGGTATACATATGACTAAGGGTATAGTCGGTGAAAAACAAATCGTATCGGGACCATTCTATATGAATATTGAGGATGTGCCGACGCCATTAGGCCTTCCTTTTGGTTTTTTCCCTAAGACCAATAGGCGAGCATCAGGAATATTGTTTCCAAGTTATACGGATGATGCTACGCGTGGATTTATGATCAAAGATTTGGGCTATTATCTCAATATAAGCGACTATTGGGATCTGAAGGTAATCACTTCCTTTTATACGAAGGGCACATTTATATCTAATGCAGAGGTTAGATATGACAAGCGCTATAGGCATTATGGAAATATTAGATTGGGGTATTCCTGGACATATCCTGACAATGATAGTGATATAAGGAAAAGAGTAGAGGGTACACCCGGATATTTACCCCAAAAAGATTTTAAAATTACATGGACGCATACGCAACGAGACGAGGCTAATCCCGGCACTCGGTTTTCGGCTTCAGTGGATGTGGGTTCATCGAGTTATAATCAAAATACGGCTGCGGGTGGTTCATATGATATGAGCCAAATTACCAAGAACACTTTGGCCTCGAGTATCAGCTATGGTAAAAACATGGGCTTGTTCAATTTTACTGCCTCTTTGGGACATAATCAGGATATTAAAAGCCGTACAATTAGTCTTCAGCTACCTCAGTTCAATTTGGGGATGAATACCATTTATCCTTTCGATAAAAAGAGTCGGTCTGGCGATCAAAAATGGTATCAGAAGATTAGTTTAGGTTATTCAACAGATGGTACTAACTCGATAAATACATATGACTCCCTTTTATTCAAGCCAAAAACTTTGAAAATGTTTAAAACAGGTATTCAGCATAACATACCTGTAAAGCTTTCAATGAATGTTTTTAAGTTTTTTACTTTCTCGCCCAGTATTCAGTATAATGAAACCTGGTATACGCAAACTGTTTATAAGCGTTATGTTGGGGCTTTTTCTGCTACTGATAACCCCAAAACCGTTACTGATACCATTCCTGGGTTTGATCGAGCATATTCGTATAGTTTTAGTACTGGGTTGTCAACTAAGTTGTATGGTCAGGTTAATTTCAAAAAGGGAAGAGTGGTTGCTTTGCGACATGTAGCTACTCCTGCTATATCTTTTAATTACAATCCTGATTTTGGAGATGATAGGTATGGATTTTATCGAAATGTCGAAGGGGTACCTGATGCGCAGAGCCAGCTGCGGCAGCGTTATTCTAGATTTGAAAATGGCCCATATTCGGGACCTTCTCAAGGGAAAGTAGCTAGTATTGGATTCAGTTTAGATAACAATATTGAAATGAAAAAGAAAGCAAAAGGGAAGCAGGATAGTACAGCGACGAGTACAAGTTCAAAGGCCAGTGCTTTTAACAAAATTCCTATTTTACAGAGTTTAATATTTTCTGGTAACTATAATTTTGCTGCGGACTCACTTCAATTATCGACAATCAATGTTTCGGCTAGGAATTCTTTTTTTAAGCAAAAAGTAAATTTAAATGTGAGTGGTGTATTTGATCCTTATCAAAGTGATGCTAATGGCAACCGTATTAATCAGTTTACGTTAGCAGATGGCAAGTTAGCTCGCTTAACGAGTTTGAATCTTTCTTTTGATTTGAACTTAAATTCGAGTGCGTTCAAAAAGGTAGTGGATAAAAGTAAATCAAATTTGCAAAATATGAATCCCTTGCAATCCGAACAATTGGCTCGAATTAACAGAGATCTGAATGCTTTTGTTGATTTTAATGTTCCATGGAATTTGACAGCCAGATATAATTTGCAATATTCTAAGCCTGGTCTAACCCCAAGCATATTAACTCATTCCGTCAATTTTAATGGGGATGTAAGTGTCACCCCAAAATGGAAGATTGGCTTTAACTCTGGTTTTGATTTTATTAACCATGTCCCTGTTCCCCCAACCTTTACTATTTATCGAGATCTTCATTGTTGGGATCTTTCTTTTAGTTGGATACCCCAGGGGCCATATCGAAGTTATAATATTGATCTGAAAGTAAAAGCTTCAGTTTTACAAGATTTGAAACTAAGTAAGAGACGAAATTATAGTAGTAATATTTTTTAAAAATGTTAGCAGAGATAATCACTATTGGCGACGAAATTTTGATCGGTCAAATTGTCGATACCAATTCGGCTTGGATGGCTCAAAAATTGAATGATATTGGAATTTCGGTGAAGCAAATTAGTTCTGTTTCAGATAATCGGGATCATATTATGGAGGCTTTGCAGCTAGCGGCTGGTCGGTCCGATCTAATTTTGATGACGGGAGGGCTTGGGCCTACCAAAGATGATATCACTAAAAAAACATTGGCGAGTTATTTTAATGTAGGTATACATCGGGATGAAATAGCATTTGAGAATGTAAAGCGAATATTTAAGCATTATAATCTTCCTTTGATTGACTCCAATATATCTCAGGCTGATGTACTGGATAATGGAATTGTGCTTCAAAACCAGAATGGTACAGCGCCAGGAATATGGTTTGAACAGAAGGGGAAGGTCTATATCTCACTTCCTGGAGTTCCATTTGAAATGATGTATTTGATGGAAGAAGAAGTTATTCCCCGATTAAAAGGGGCATTTAGGTTGCCGGCTATTGTGCATCATACTATTCTTACCGCAGGAATTGGTGAATCATTTTTAGCAGAACAAATAGTAGATATTGAAAATGCTTTACCAGAGCATATTAAACTAGCTTATCTTCCTAAGTTAGGACAAGTACGTTTGCGTTTAAGTGGGTTTGGAGTCGATAAAGAAGCACTACAGGAGGAGGTTAAAGTTTATGGACGCCAGTTGGCCGATCGAGTAGCTAAATATGTAATTGTAGAAGGAGATATACCTATTGAGAAAGCTATTTTAGACTTGATGGCTGCTCGTAATTTGACTTTGGCTACAGCAGAAAGTTGTACAGGGGGGTATATCTCTCACTTGATTACGCAACATCCGGGCTGTAGTTCAGTCTTTTTGGGTGGTGTAATCTCCTATTCGGATGAGTTGAAACAAACGATGTTGGGTGTTCAGCAGGGCACATTAGTCCAGTATGGGGCTGTTAGTGAAGAGACTGTACGTGAAATGGCTAGGGGTATGATTACCAATTACCATTCCGATTATTCTATTGCGGTAAGTGGGACTGCTGGACCTGGTGGAGGAACACCGGAAAAGCCAGTTGGAACGGTTTGTATTGCAGTAGCTAACCGGGCTAAAGTGATTACGCGTAAGTTTCAATTTGGAAGTAGAAGAGCCCAAAATATTGAGCGTTCAGCAGCAGTTGCCTTGACGATGCTCTTTAAACTTGTACAGGAAGATTATGAGCTTGTTTAAAGTTTATTTTAGACTGACTCTTTGAAAAATATTTTTGTTGAACGATTGATAGACGAAATTTATGGCTCAATATGAACTATTACTTCCCAAAATGGGAGAGAGTGTCGCCGAAGCGACTATTATTAAATGGGTAAAGCAGCCAGGAGACTCCATTAGTATGGATGAATCGGTACTCGAAATTGCTACAGATAAGGTCGACTCAGAAGTACCTTCACCTACGGCTGGAAAGCTAGTTAAACAGTTGTTTAAAGAAAATGATGTGGTTCAGGTGGGAGATGTTATTGCTTTGATTGAAACAGATTCTAATGTGGTCGTTGGTGAGCAGGAGCAATCGTCAAAAACAGTGGCAGAGTCAGCGGTTGTAGTATCGGAATCAACCAGGCAAAAAGAAAATGAGTCCCAAGCAGTAGAGCAATCGAAATTAGCTTCGGAGCTTCATCAACCGGTAGTTACTAAGTCCTCTGGTTCAGCACGTTTTTATTCTCCTTTAGTAAAAAGTATTGCAGCCAGGGAGGGTATTAGTTCAGCTGAGTTGGACCAGCTGTCAGGTACAGGTGCTGAGGGACGAGTGACCAAGCAGGATGTACTCAATTTCATTAAACATTGCTCAGCTAGTCCGAAAGCAGAGCCTGCTGTTGTCCCATCGACTGCTGGTTCGAAGCGCGTGATTGAGCCGGCTGTTGAAGCGTCTTTTACTAAACCTGTGTCAATTACTTCAGTTTCTGGGGGGGATGAAATTATTGAGATGGATCGGATGCGTAAGCTGATTGCTGATCATATGGTGATGAGTAAACATACTTCGCCACATGTAACTTCTTTTGTAGAAGCTGATGTGACCAATATTGTGAAATGGAGAGATCAGGTGAAAGCTGCTTTTGAGAAGAGAGAGGGCGAAAAAATTACATTTACGCCCATATTTATTGAAGCTGTAAGCAAAGCGATTCGCGATTTACCTATGATCAATATATCGGTAAATGGGACACAGATTATTAAGAAACGAGACATTAATATTGGTATGGCAACGGCTTTGCCCACTGGAAATTTAATTGTTCCAGTGATTAAAAATGCTGATCAGTTAAATTTAATCGGATTAACTAAATCGGTTAACGATTTGGCAAAACGTGCTCGTTTATCTAAGTTAAAGCCCGATGAAACCCAGGGTGGAACATTTACCTTGACCAATGTGGGTTCATTTGGCAATGTGATGGGAACACCTATTATTAATCAGCCACAGGTGGCTATTTTGGCAGTAGGAGCTATTAAAAAGAAGCCAGCTGTAATTGAAACAGAATATGGTGACGTGATTGCAATTAGACACATGATGTTTTTATCACTATCCTACGACCATCGTGTAGTGGATGGCTCTTTGGGTGGTTCTTTCATTCGTAAAGTAGCAGATTACTTGGAGGCTTGGGATGTGAATCGGCAGATTTGAGTGGGTGGTCTGAACGATGATTCGTTTGATTGATGTGATTGTTTTTGAACTCAAAATGGCTAATATTAAGTTGCAAGCAAAAAATGTAATTGATGTACCAACCAATGGTCTAGCAACCAATGAGCGTGTGGTTCAATTGGAAACAGCTTTAGTGAGGGAGTTTAGCAATAAATTATTGATATATAGTATAGGCATTGTTGTAGCAACAGTTGTATCGCTCGTTGTTTTGTTTCAGTATCTTATCAAATAAATATCTCATACGGATTATCTAGATGAAAATAGGAATTGTATGTTATCCCACCTTTGGAGGAAGTGGGGTAATCGCTACTGAACTTGGTAAAGCATTGGCATCAAATGGACATCAGGTTCATTTTATTACTTATAGCCAGCCTGCTCGGTTGGATTTTTTCTCGGCCAACTTGTTTTATCATGAGGTTTCTGTATCCAAGTACCCGCTGTTTGATTATCCGCCGTATGAATTAGCATTAGCAAGTAAATTGGTTGATGTGGTTCGTTTTGAGAACTTGGATATTTTGCATGTGCATTATGCCATCCCTCATGCTTCAGCAGCATTTATGGCTAAGCAGATATTGGCGACCTATGGCATCTCTATTCCAGTGGTAACCACCTTGCATGGTACCGATATTACCCTAGTTGGTCAGGATTTGACTTATAAGCCAGTGGTTACCTTTTCAATTAATCAATCTGATGGAGTAACCGCCGTTTCACAAAATCTTAAGGATGATACCTATAAGCACTTTGATATTAAAAAAGATATCCAAGTGATTTCCAATTTTGTGGATATGGAACGGTTTAGTTTGAAGCCAAAAGGCCATTTCAAAATTGCCATTGCCCCTAATAATGAACGGATCATTGTCCATACTTCTAATTTTCGTAAAGTAAAACGTACTGAGGATGTTATCTATATTTTTGAGAAAATTCGAAAAGTAATTTCAGCCAAGCTATTGATGGTGGGAGATGGACCAGAGCGCGTTTATTGTGAACAGCTTTGTCGTGACTTGAAAATATGTGCTGATGTACGTTTTCTTGGGAAACAGGAGGCGGTAGAAGAGATATTATCCATTTGTGATTTATTTATTATGCCCTCCGAATCAGAAAGCTTTGGACTGGCTGCTCTAGAAGCGATGGCCTGCAAAGTGCCTATCATCACATCAAATGCAGGCGGATTACCAGAGCTCAATATTCATGGCGTAACTGGTTATATGGATCCCATGGGTGAGGTGGATGCTATGGCAAACCATGCTATTGAAATCTTGAAAGACGATCAGCGGCTAAACTGGTTCAAAGAAAATGCACTTAAGCGAGCAAAAGAGTTCGACCTACAGCTAATTTTACCCGTTTATGAGCAATTTTATGAAAGTATGTTAGCTACTTGATGAGTTTTAACCACTCGTATTTAACCCTCGATCTTACATATTTCTTTATTAATCTCATTAAATTCATTTTTTAGAAGGGGTGATGGAATAGGCTCTTTAGTGAGGCTTACAGATTTTCTTTGAATGGCAGTAATGGTCAATAGCGCGATTATGCTTGTCACATTCGCAAGGAGAATCATCGAAACAATGCCATGTAATTCATTGGATGAAAGTATGCCCACTAAAAATGAAAACACGGAGGCACTTCCAAGTTGTAAAAAGCCAATGGTTCCTGATGCTGTACCAGCCTTGGTGGCAGAGGTAGACATGGCACTGATAATGCCCAAAGGAAGTAGGAATCCATTGCCCACAGTTAGGATAGACATACTGAGAATAATTAAGGTGATCGATTTGATATCCAATAGAGTTACACCAAGCATAACCAGCCCCCCAAGCAAAAAGATACTGCCGCCAACCCAAAGTGCTTTATCAATGCTGATGGTTTTGATGATACGTTTAGCTAAAAGGTTTCCGGAAATGTAGCCAATGGAAAGTGTGATATAAAAAAAGCCAATATTTTTTGCTTGATAACCAAATGTGGAAAATAGGAAGGAGGAATTGGTTAGATAGGCAAAATAAGCGCCATAAGCACAGCAGACAAGTATGGCATAGAGTAAGAAGAGTTTGTTGGACAAAACGGATACATAATTTCTAGCAATCGTACCTAGACTTATATTATGTCTTTTTTCTTGAGGTAGGCTCTCTTTTAGACAAAAGATGGTGAGGCATAAGATCACTACACCCAATAAGGCGATAAAATCAAAGTTTGCTCTCCAACTAAAGTAGTGAGTTAACAAGCCCCCAATAACTGGAGCGATGGCTGGAGATACGCCAATGATAGGGAATATGGTGGTGAATACTTTAGCCCCTTCTTCTTTGGAATATAAGTCGGCTACGATGGCCCTAGCAATAACCATTCCCGAACAAGCCCCAACCGCTTGTAAAAATCGAAATAAAATCAATGCTTGAATGTTGGTAGCCGTACTACATAGTACCGATGCTAGCGTATAGAGTAGTGTTCCAAAGATTAAAACCTTTTTACGTCCAAACTTATCTGTGATGGGACCATAGATGAGTTGCGAAAAGGAAAGACCTAGTAAGAAGAAGCTCAATGTTTTCTTTACTTCTAGGTCATTGGTGCCCAAATAGTTGCCAATATCAGGCATGGCGGGTAAATAGATATCGGAAGCAATGAGCCCCATTACACTGGTAAGTACCAAAATGCCTAGGAAAATAATACGTTGAGATGTTTTCATAGAATTAAGTTTAAAGGGTTGTTTTTGGTGATGTCTTTTATTCTCTGGGGGGATAAACTCATAGTGCTAAACCATTTTTGAGAAAGTTCGAACCACTCCGGAATGCTTATTTGTGTAGTTTGGCCTAAATCGGAGGTGTAAATCAGTTTTTCGACGTTTTTAACAACAAATTCAAAGTTTTCCCAGGTTTCGTATCCTAATAAATAAGTTAAAGCGGTTTGCTCGAAGTATAAAAAGTCAAAATTTTTGGATAAAAGGAGCATCTCTTCGCCTAAGATGTCTGTCATCGGATTGGATGGCTGAGTCACCAAAAGTTTGTTTAATCCGATTTTATAACATTCTTCTGCAAGTAAATAAATTTCCTCCTTGGAAGCATGCCCGCTTGCAAGCACAATGGGCTGATCTTTGGCAAACTGGATTAGGTCTTTTGTTTTCTGCAATAGGCGACCGTTTTGCGACAAGACTTCGGGAACAAAGGCAGCATCCAACCATTTTTCATGAGAAATATTGCGTTTTAGCTTACTTACGTGCTTTCTTCCTGTGATGTTAGGGAATATGACCAACAGTTTATTGGGCTTTTCCTGGCTTCTAGATTGCAATATACGCTCAACATTTTTGTAATTGATACCGCCCGCAACGTGATTGAGAATCAAGGAATCCATCACATTGCCGAGTGTGTCAAGACTGCCAGTATAGCCCAGATGATTTTGGAATAATACACCGCCATTCAGTTTTTTGTATTCATTGCTCGCCCCAGTGACATGGTGTTTGCGAACATATAAGTCCGGATTGGCATGAAAATGTAAATCAATGAAGTCAAGATGTTGCATGGGTTTAAATAATAGGTTCTTTTTCCCAAGGTTTACTATATCCATACTTATTTCTGGCTTCTTCTAGTGGCATTCCATTCTTGATGGCTTGGATGATTTTATTTTCGGTTTCCAATACATTGCCGGCACGCTCAGCTACTTCTAGAGCTAGATGAGCTGGAATGGCAACACATCCATTGTCGTCGCAAAAAATGAGATCGCCGGGTTCAACCTTGACATGCTTAATATAGACAGTGATATTTTCTGCTACTTTTCTTGCCCTATTCTTGGCTGATTGCATAAAAACTGAACTGCTAAATATGGGATACTGCTTTTCTCGGATAGTTGCGACATCTCTAGCAGATCCATGGATAATGGTACCATTAATTTTTTTCTGTAATGCAACTTCAGTTAATATCCCCCCCCAAGTGGTGCAATCGTTTCGATCGCCATTGTCAATGACAATTATGGCATCTTCAGGTACGCGATCAATATAATTTCCTGCGTTTTGAAATTCCGTTGGATCATGAATAGGTTCGTATTTAACGGTATAGGCAAAACCAGCACATTTTAATCCTGGAACTAAGGGCTTGATTCCCAATAAACCACCCGAGATTTTGAAACTATCTAGTGCATCCGAAATGGATGAGGAGTCGAGTGTTAAAAATTTTCTGATGAGATTATTCATGTTCATCTACAGTTTTAAGAATGGCAAAAGAGGCGTATTCGACTGCATAGTCTTTTACTTCAAGTCCACGGTAGGGGATGGAAATGGAAAAATCCTGGGATTTATTTTTATAGTCGACCGAAACATGAATGTCAGTAGTCCCACTAAAGGCTTGGTGATCCCAGAGCTCATGGAGACCATCTACGACAACAGCACATTTATTGTTGCCTTGATTAGGAATGGAAAGTTTTTGAGATAGTTTGCCTTTAGTTGCGTGGTCGGTAATCACCAGTCCAATGCTTTGCTTTTGAAGGACATCCAGTAATTGTTCAGAAGCAGTACCTTCTTTGTTAAAGGAGACGATGTGTTCTTTTAATACTTCATTGATTTGCTGTAAATCAACCAGTGTGCTGAGTGTGTTAGGGAAGCATATTTTAAAATCGAGATAAGGGTAATTCAAACAATAGGCTGTCTGTATAGCTGTTCCCTCAAAAATATGATCCAGTTTTGGGGCGATATCTGATTCAATCACACCGATAAGCTTCCATTTTAGGACAGTTAAATTATTTTGGTACCCCTTGTTCTTTAAATAGGGTAGGACAACCTCCGAAAACATGGGGGTACATTCCTTTGGTGGACCAGGTAAAAAGATGATATGGGACTGGCCGAACTTGAGGATACCTCCTGATGCGGTTCCATTTTCATTTGGGATAAGTATGCTTCCTTTAGGCAAAAGAGCTTGTTTCTTATTGGATTCATTGGGGTAGATACCAAATTTGAATAATCTTGTTTTGACTCGATCCCAAGCTTCCTCATAGAATGAGAGATCTATCTGAGTAGCAGTGCTAATTGCTTCTCGGGTATTGTCGTCTGAGGTAGGTCCAAGTCCACCAGTGATGATGATGGCTTCACTTTCGATCAGGCCTCTTTTTATTGCTGAGACAATATCTTTTTTGCTATCAGAAACAGTGGTGTGGCTTTTGGTGGTAATGGAATTTTCGTAGAGTATTTTTGAGAAAAAACTACTATTTGTTTCGGCAAAATCTCCAGACAAGAGCTCTGTACCCGTAGAGATGATCGATACAGTTTTGAATGAGTTTGCTTCATACGATAGATTGTCTATAATGGCACGAGCCATTTCCTTTGTAGAGGCATCTCCTCCTAAATCGTATGTGAGAGTGGTCGCTTTTTGGATGGTTTTTTTAACCGCATTTTCGATGCGTAATGCTTCTTTTTTAAAGCCTTGATGTTTCAATAGGAGGGCAATAGTTAAGAATAGGGCTGATGGGTTGGCTTTGTTTAAGCCGGCATGTTTTGGGGCGCTACCATGTACAGGTTCAAAATATGATTTCGCATAACCAATATTAGCACTTGGTGCCAGGCCAAGACCTCCCATAATGCCTCCTCCCAGATCAGAAAGGATATCACCAAACATATTTTCTGCAATAATGACCTGATAGTTTTCAGGCCTTCGTACGAGTTGCATGGCTACTGCATCTACATTTTGGATATCAAAAGTGATCTCCGGATAGTTTTTAGCCACACTTTCGAGTACCGTTTTGGCAAAATGTCCGCTATAGCGTAGTACGTTAGGTTTATCTGCTAAAGTTATTTGGTTGAATTGATTCTTTCTAGCATAATTAAAAGCGAAGGTGAAGAATCGTTGAAGTCCATTTTGTGTTTGCAGGCGGATAGCGCAGGAGGCATGATCGAGGTCATTGGGCTCCCAATTCAATTGGTTGGTTCTTTGTTGAATCATCAATTCCTTGAGAGCAGAAGGGATATTTGCAAAGTCCAGACCAGCATATAGGCCTTCTGTATTTTCCCGGATGATACAAAAATTGAAGCGAGGTTTTTTAGCTAAAACATCAAAAATAGGTCTGACATTCGCAAAAAGACCCAGTTTCTGTCTCAATTGAATTACTGGAGATATAAATTGATAGCCTTTGTTCCTCAAGTGATGTGCTAATTCTTGTTCAGCTTCTGCTAGTGGTTTGCTGGTAATGGCTCCTAGAAGTGTAGCATCTGCTTGTTCAATAATGTCCCAAGTAACTTTAGGTACGGTATTACCTTCTTTCTTCCAGCATTCGTATCCGATTTCACCAAATAAAAATTCATGTGGAATATCTAGATATTGGAATACTTCAAGAGCAACTTCCATCACTTCTATACCAATTCCGTCGCCAGGCAGTACAGCTATTTTTAAAGGTTTCATACTTCTGTTGTTTATATACTCAGATAAATTGATCGCATTTATTTCCTAAACTACAGTATGTAAATGATGACTCATGATGGTTTGGAGTAGTTGGATGACATAAGCATTGTTGTCTTCTAGTATTCTCATTCCAGCGTTGGGAATGGAGAAGGTATTAGGGCTTTCTTTCGGAAAGATATCAGCCTGTGTAACTAATCTCGATTGGTCACCATAGAGGTTATATATGTTGGGTTGTTGGTGGGTTATATGGTGCGTTAACAAGGTTTGAAAGCCAAAAAGTAGGCGTTGTATGGCCGGCTCATCGTAGTGTTGTAATGATAGGTTTGTTTCTTCTTTAGTTATCAAGCTTAATAAAGTTTTTTCGGCAAGTATGGCGTCTCTTTTTTTTAGTAAATGGATGAGCAAATCCAATTTTTCTTGGAGCATGGTGGAGATGATTGCTGGGGTGCTCATCAAGAATACCTTAACAGGTCTAGGAATGATAGATGCTAAATTTTGTAAAATTGCTCCTCCAAAAGAAAGACCGATTAAAGCATCCACATTGGGTTGTTTTACCAGATCTATAAAGTACTTTGAATACTCAACCATGGCGATATTCTTCCTTTTGGGGTTTTCAAAAAATGATAATGAATCATGGATTTCAAGACTGTAGTCTTTTAGTAGGTCTTCAAATTGAGTTTTGAACCAAGAGTCGTTGTTTTTGAAAGTGGGTAAGATTTGCGAAAGAATGATGATTTTCTTATCGCCACCGCGAAATGTAAGCATCGGTTTATAAACTATTGGTTGTTGATTGAATCTATGATATGTGCTGCTTGATAGAATGATATTCCTTTTTCTTCGGCCAGATTAGTAATGTGTGTGTAGTAGTCTATTGGAAAATTCATGGTACCCATGAGTACATGTTTATTTTCGAGTGACATATGGGCATGGGATACATTTTGTTTAAAGTATTCTGATGTTTCTAGTATTTTGATGTAATCATACTGGCTATTTTTGCCATTTCTCTTTAAGAATCCGACTAATATTTCCAGAGGTAAATTGCCGGCCCCTTTACCCATTCCTTGAATGGAGGCATCGATATATTCGACACCGCATTCAATTGCTGTAATGGTATTAGCTAGGGCAAGATGTAGATTATTGTGTGCATGAAATCCTAAACAGGCTGAGCTGTTTGCCTTAATTATCTTGAAAACATTTTTAATTTCATCAGGAACAATTGCACCATTGGAATCAGCTATGTAAATGACATCGGCCTCGCTATGATTTAGTTTCTGTACGATGGCAGCTAAATCTTTTTCGGCTAGTAATGTGATACGTATGATGTTGGCAGTAACTAGAAAATCAAATGATTTGAGCTCATGAATCACCCGGATAGCTTTTTCTATATCTTGATTGACTATGCAAACGCGTACCATCTTTACACCTGAGACATGGAGGATTTTCATGTCATCTTTAGTGATATTGTCAGGGTGCACCATTACACAAGCTTTACCAGGAATATAAGCTGTGATTTTTGATAGGAAGTCATCGGGGAGATGAGCCGTATTTCCTATGGACGAACTTTTTTTTAATAATCCGTTTCTGTACCCTATTTCGATAAAATCAATCTTTGCATCACTGAGGTATGAAATGGTTTCGGCGATGATGTGGTCATCGAAGTTGAAATTATTCCTATATCCACCATCTCGAAATGTGACGTCTACAATGTTTAATTTCATAGGGAGCTTGTTGTTTAATTTTTTTGAAAAGAATTGGTAAGGTGCTCTTTGGTATCCTGTTATAAGATACGAATGTATATATATTTAACTATTATTTAAATAAACATTTAATAAAAATATTTTATTTTCCTTATTTGGATTTTTAATTAATTTTTAAGAAATATTATATTGATTACTATTTAAAGGGATGGTGGATTAAGATGAGCATTATTGGTGGGCAAAAGGAAGGGGGGTGATATTCGGTATAGGCTAGTGGGATGGTGTTTGTGTTTTCGAGTGTATGTATTAATCCCAAAAATCAGTTTTGTTTCCTTTTAATTGATTCTCGCGTTGTATCACATCGAAGATGCTTGTTTCAGCAAGGATTCTTAATGTGGAGTCACGTACATCTGTAAATACATCACGAATTCCACAGGTTTTTTCTTCTTGGCATTCTGTACATCGACTGTAGAAATTGAGGCTAACACAAGGAACCATTGCTATGGGGCCATCTGTGATACGCATTATTTGAGCTATATATATTTCTCTGGAATCTTTACTCAAGTTATAGCCACCATGGGCTCCTTTCTTACTACTGAGTAAACCTGAATTGCGTAATAGGAGTAGAATTTGTTCTAGAAATTTTTTGGGAATATGGCCTTTTTCAGCGATTGCTGAAATCTTCATGGGTGGCTTATCGTAGTTTTCCCCCAGAACGATTAGAGCCCTAATAGCGTATTTAGCTTTTTTTGACAGCATCCCTGAATACATTAGGCTACTTAAAGTTAATGAATATTTTGGTAAATACCTATATTATTTTAAGTAGGTTGTTATGGAGTATCTAGAGTGGTAGAGGATTGGCTGAAAATGGGATCAAAGTATAGTAGATTAATAGTAATTGGTTTATGTCTGCTTTATTTAACATATATGAAATAAATTTATGTTGTTGTTTGTTTGATTGGATATTTTTTTATCTTTGATGAGGCGCCCATATCACTTTATTATTTGGTTATCAGATAGGTGGCACCAATGAAATTAGATAGGGGCAAAATCTAAATACAAATACTGTTATGGAAACAACTACAAAAAAAAAAGGAAAAGTAAAATGGTTTAATGGTCAAAAAGGCTACGGCTTTATTATACAAGAAGACAACGGAAAGGACATTTTTGTCCATTTTAAGGATATAGAAGGCGATACGCAAAGTCTGAATGATAACGATGAAGTTGAGTTTGAAGTGTCGGATGGCCGTAAGGGACCACAGGCAGTCAATGTGAGAAAAATAGCATAAGCTGATATCACCTCTGACGTAGTAAAAGGAGTTTCTAGCGATAGAAACTCTTTTTTTATATGCGCTTGCAGTTTAATACAATGAATTTATTGTGGCAATCTTTTGTGAACAGAAGATAGTCATCTCCACCATCTTTGAGCTGATGTTTTTTCTTCAGCTCTTCTGCAGATAATGGAAAATTACGCGAGATAATATTGGCTTGTTTAATAGGCTTTTGTTTGATGAAAACTTTATAATCCCAATAATCATTGAGCCTGAAAACTCTTCCAATAAAATGAGCATTGAGTGTCTTAGAAGTGTAGAGATGGGTGTGTTGGTGTAGCTTTAAAACAAGAAACTTCTTTGTAATGAGTTTGAAGCAGCTTGCTTTAAGTAAAGAAACATCTGGTTCATAAATAAAATTCAATGGGTCGGATAAGGGTATATTGGTAAGCATCCGTTCTTCTGAAAGGCTAAAGTCAAATGTTTTGACTATTTCTTGATCGTTAATGGCAGCACAACGAATAAGTGGCTCGTTTCCTGTGAAATTAGTATCGATCACCCACAACAGTTCTTTACAATCATTCTTGACACTTACCACGTGTATCTCACTGACGTTTTTAAGCTCCATTAAGCCAGATTGAATGTCGAGTAGTGGAGATGTTTTGATGAGAATCCGATTGCTTTTCTCACTCAGTAATTCAAAATGAGCCATTATATTAGGTTCACAATCGGCTATCTTAAAAACTTTACGTGTATTTATGCGCCTGGATGGATCAATATAAATCGTATCGAATGACTTATCGGTGCTTTGAAGATAGTTAAGACCGCTTCCCGTATAATAAGATATCTGCTTAACACCAAGTACCTGATGGTTGTGCTGAACAATAGCAGAGAGTTGATCATCTATCTCGCAATGGACTACTTTTTGTGCAATTAAGCTGAAATAATAGCTATCTACACCAAAGCCACCGGTGAGATCGAGTACTTGTGTGCCTTTGATCAGCTGTGCTTTATACTTAGCAGTGGCTTCAGATGACGCTTGTTCGATGGATAACTTAGGTGGGTAATAAATACCTGGTGTAGTATACCAGAGAGGTAGTTTCTTTTCGCATCGTTTTTTGCTTTCAATCTGCTGAACCAATTCATGTGTATTTATATTACTAAAAGGGCTTTTTCCCAAACGTATACGGGCGGTATCGGCTTGCAGATGGTCTGTAATGAAACGTTGTACATCGGCATGAAGAATGGCTAAATTCATTTATTCTCGTGGATTTTGTTGCTCAGGATTCCTGATAACCATTTGTACCGTATTCCGGCTAAATTGTTCCATCAGTATTTCTTTGTCTTTACTCAGCCTGTTAACTAAATCGGGCTTGAAATGTCGGATGGTTAGGAGCTCAAGGCCTATATTGTATTTTATTCTGAATGGTTCATCCAATAATAGATTTAGTTTCTTAAAGCGCCGTTCATCCCAATCAAAGCATGCAGAAAAGCTGAGAGCAGATACTTGCATCATATTTATTTTGATATGAGTATGAGCAAAGGAGCCAAAAATTGTACTTAAGTGATCTTCTGTAATGAAAGAAAAATCTTTGGTAGACAAGGAGATCAGACCTTGGTTCATTTTTACGATGATGGCTGGCTCAATCGATTTAAGGTTTGGGATATCTTTAATAATTGTACCTGATTCTTGTGGATGTAGGAAAGGCTTTACAAGTAATGGTGTATTTGTGTTTCGTAAAGGTTTGATGGTCTTAGGATGAATCACGCTAGCACCATAATAAGTCATTTCGAGTGCTTCTGAATAAGATAGCTCCTCGTATTTGTGGGTATTGGCAAAGAATTTTGGGTCAGCATTAAGCACACCGGGGACATCTTTCCAGATGGTAACGGCTTCGGCTTTTAGACAGGATGCAAAAATAGCCGCCGTGTAATCAGAGCCTTCACGGCCTAAGGTTGTTGTGAAATTTTCAGATGTCCCCCCAATAAACCCTTGGGTAACCACCATTTGTTCATTTAAGATGGTTGGTATATCGGTTTGAATGTCATGGCATGTTTTTACCCAGTCAACTACCCCTTCGCGGTAGGTATTATCGGTATGGATGTAGCTACGTGCATCAACCCATTGATTTTGCAAATCCACTTGATTTAAATAGGCACTCACGATCCGAGTAGATACCAGCTCGCCTACCGATACAATTTGGTCGTAATTGAAATCATACTCAGGATGAGGCTCATCTTCCAAGATCCAATCAATCTCGACGAAAGTATTAGCTACCTGGTCAAATACGGGATGATTGTGATCTGTAAATAAATCAATTAGTAATTGGTGATGGTATGATTTGATTTGCTCAAAAACGTCCTGAGTTTGCTCACTTCTGTTAAAATAGTCCTTGACTAATTGTTCCAAGGCGTTGGTCGTTTTTCCCATTGCTGAAACAACAATGAGTAATTGCTTGTCTTTGTTGAGGGCTACAACTTTTGAAAGATTTTTAACACCATCAGCATCTTTAACAGATGCTCCTCCGAATTTAAATACGTGTATCAATGTTAGATGAGTTTATTGTTCAGTAGTTGGAATTGTTTCACGTTGTCCAAAAATGGTACTACCAACGCGGACCATGGTACTGCCTTGTTCGATCGCGATTTTATAGTCGTGTGACATTCCCATTGAAATTTCCTTGAAGTAATCGATGTTTTTAAAGAAGCTTTGCTTTAAGCCCTTAAAAAAGGTTTTTAGTTCATAAAACTCTTCTTTGATCTGTTTGGGGTTTTCTGTATTGGTAGCCATGCCCATTACGCCAATGAGTCGAACATTTTTTAACTCTTGGAATTCAGCAGATCGGAGCAATGTAATAGCCTGGTCCAAATCCAGACCAAATTTTGATTCCTCATCAGCAATAGATAGTTGGAGTAAGCAGTCGATCACTCGGTTGTTTTTTAAAGCTTGTTTGTTAATTTCTTGAAGTAGTGGTAGGCTATCCACCGACTGAATTAAGTTGATGAAGGCAGCGATATATTTTACCTTATTACTTTGTAAGTGGCCAACCATGTGCCACTGAATATCTTTAGGGAGCTGTTCTTGTTTTTCGACGAGCTCTTGTACTTTATTTTCGCCAAAAATGCGTTGACCAGCCTGATAGGCTTCTAGGATTTCGGAGATAGATTTTGTTTTGGATATCGCCACAAGTTCTATAGCATATGGTGCTATTTCTGTCTTGACGGCTAAGAGATTAGTCGTGATACTCATTAATATGTATTTTTGATTTTTTAAACTGGCGCTAAATTACATAAATGAAGTATTGGGTCTTGTTGTTCTTTTTTTGGGGATTTTTGATCACCTGTGGCTGTAATCGGACTCCAAAAGGAGTGATTCGGCGGGAGGAATTAGTTTCCTTATTGGTTGATATTCATTTGGTGGAGGGCTATATTTTTTCGCTTTCGCAGGATAGTATCATTTTAAAACAGCAGCATGAGAGTGTGGTGAAGAAACTAAATACGCATGTTGTAAAAAAACAGGAAGCAGATCGCTTGAAAAAGCAACAGGATAGTTTGCAGCGTGAAATTAAACAGTTAGATAGCTCGCAACAGCGTGCTAGGCTGCTTTATGATATGGTTTACAAAAAGCACCACACAAATAAAATGGAGTTTGATCAGAGTTTGCACTATTACAGTAAAAGGCCTGGATTGTTAGATAGTATTTATGGTGGGGTAAGTGCTGATCTTGAAAAAAGACGAAAGGGAGAAGATATACACAAGCTTAATGAAGGAAAGAAAAGATGATATATCCCAGTGGAGCTTTCGAAAAACTTGGATTTATTGAAATCAAACAACTCATCAAAAATCATTGCTTGAGTCCAATGGGGCAGCAATTGGTAGATAAGGTGCAGCCAATGACTAATTATGATCATATCAATAAATTTTTACGCCAAACGGCTGAGTTTAAAAATATTCTCTTAGATGATGAAACGCCCCCCATACGGGACTTCTTTGATATCAAGAAATTGCTTGAAAAGGTTAGAGTCACCGGGACTTACCTGGTCGAGGAGGAGGTTTTCCAAATCTATCTATCACTTAGTACGGCATTTTCGGTGATTCGTTACTTTTCGCAGCGTGGGGGACAATATCCTAATTTAGAAGCCTTATTTGAGCATTTACCTGTTGAAATGTCCATCGTTGAACAGATAGAGCGGATCATTGATGCAAAGGGTAAAATGAGATCGAGTGCTTCGGGCCTATTGCAGGAGATTCTAATACGTATTACTCAGGCGGAGCGAGATGTTCATAAGAAAATGGATCAGCTTTTTAAAAATGCTCAAAATAACAATTGGACTGCTGATGGTAATTTAACTGTGCGTGATGGTCGGTTGTGCATTCCACTTTTGGCAGAAAATAAGCGAAAAATTAAGGGTTTTGTGCATGATGAATCAGCTACGGGGCAAACAGTGTATATAGAGCCTGAGGAAGTTTTTCATCTCAATAATACCATCCGTGATCTGGAATTTGATAAGCGAAGAGAAATCATTCGCATATTGAAAACACTGACGGATGATCTTCGCGTTTATTTTCCACTTTTGGCTGCTTATCATGGTTTTTTGACTAAACTGGATTTTGTACGTGCCAAAGCACTGTTTGCCATCGATATTGATGCTACGATACCTGAATTGGTAAAGGAACCAATGATTCAATTGGTTAATGCGCGTCATCCTTTGTTATGGCTTAATTTTAAGCAAGAGAAGCAAACGGTAGTTCCGCTCCATATTTTGATTGATCAGCAGCAGCGTGTTGTGGTTGTTTCGGGGCCTAATGCAGGAGGGAAGTCGGTATGTATGAAAACGGTAGGTCTTTTGCAATTGATGGTTCAGGCGGGGCTACTGATCCCGGCTTCCGAGTACTCTAAAGTGGGTGTTTTTACGCAAATCTTCGCTGATATCGGCGATGATCAGTCGATTGAAAGTGATTTAAGTACTTATAGTGCTCATCTTTCCAAGATGAAATACTTCGTGGAATACGCCAATGCCAAAACACTTGTACTAATTGATGAATTTGGAACGGGAACGGATCCTCAGTTTGGAGGGCCTATTGCCGAAGCCGTTTTAGAGTCATTGAATCAGAAGAAAATACGCGGTGTGATCACTACACATTATTCTAATCTGAAGGTGTTTGCAAGTATTACCACCGGATTAATCAATGCTTCCATGCTCTTTGATAATTTAAAGATGCAGCCCTTGTATAGTTTAGAAATAGGTAAGCCTGGTAGCTCCTATGCTTTTGAGATTGCTCAAAAAATAGGCTTGCCACAGGCGATTGTGGATTCAGCTAAGCATAAAATAGGAGAACATCAGAAAAAGGTAGATACGTTATTGATTGATTTGGAACGAGATCAGAAAAAGTTACTCGATACACGTGCTGATGTTGAACGAAAGGAACATCGTGTTAAGGTGTTGATTGATGAGAATGAAAAGCTGAAAGCTTATCTGGATGAAAATAAAAAGGTCATTTTAAAGAATGCGAAGTTAGAAGCTCAAAATATTATTAAAAGTGCTAATAAGCTGATTGAGAATGCCATATCTGAGATCAAAGAAAATAAGGCAGATAAGGCTAAGACACGTATCCTTCGTCAGACCTTGCAGCAAGAACTGAGTAAAAATGAGGTAAAAGAGAAAAATCAAGAGCTAGTTGTTCAATCGACTGAATTGAAAGTAGGAGACTGGGTAAAGTTGATCGATTCGGAAACGATTGGTCAGATCATCGAATTGACTAGGGATAATGCCATTTTGGCGATAGGTAATTTACGGTCGGTAGTTAAACGTAATCGTATTCAAAAGGTCTCCAATAAAGATATTCCTAAAGAAATTCGTCAGTCTACGAAATTAAATTGGATAGAGAATAATCTTCAGTTTAGTCCAGAGCTTGATTTGCGGGGTCGAAGAGGCGAAGAGGCACTTGCTGAGGTTGAAAAACATCTTGATCGAGCGATTATGATGGGCTTTCCAAGCTTTAAAATTATTCATGGCAAGGGCGACGGCATACTAAGAAGGCTCATTCGTGAGAACTTAAAAAAATACACCCAGGTGATTCGTTTTGAAGATGAGCATGCCGATCGTGGGGGCGATGGAATCACCTATGTATATTTTCAATAAAAAACTTTTAATTAGAACGTAGTGGATATGGTGATGTTTAATCCCGTATTAGGCGGTACATAGCGGCATACTCCTCCTGAACAAATAAGGCCACCTCTTTGTCTGCCATAGGTCAATGCAATTCGTGTGGGCCCTTGCATATAGCTGGCTCCTATGGTATAGTAATGAATTCTTTGTGTGGGATCTGGGTTCCCATAGTTATATAAATCGGTTACGTACATCGAGTAATGGGAGCTGAAGCCTTGTTCCAGTGTCGCTGATGCCCAACTTTTTAAATCATCGGCTGTACTAAGGTGTTCCAATAGTAGTCGAGTTGAGGCACGAGTATTCCACCTATGTGTGGATTCAACTGCAAAGATATTGGCATTGATTAATCCAGTTGCTCCTTGTTGTGCGGCGGATAAGCCGGGTACTGTTGCATTGTAAAAAATATTGATATAACTAAAGATAGAAGACCAATTTTGGCTCCACTTCTTTTTTATTTCAATATTGGCATCTTGAAAATATTTAGTTCCAAATTCTTTATTGATGGTATATTTATTACTGGCAGTGTCTATTTTGGCACCTAAACCATACCAAACAGCGTAGTTTAATGCAACTTTTGTGCCAAATCTACCACCCAAAGAACTGCCCTTTGGTAAATTAAAAAAGACATCTACTTGGCCACCATTTTCCCCAAATACCCCCTGATTGAAAACCATATTTCCATGAGAAGAGTATCGGTATAGATTTGTTACATTATAGTCGTGCTGTTTGGTTAATGCGGGCAGATAATTAATAACCTGACTATTAAAAGGGTTGTTCACAATATTAGGATCCGTATCTGAGTAGAAGCCCATATTTTCTAGCCTTCTGTACTGAGCAGTTAGACCAAATCCTTGTTTAGCGTAACCTATAGTGCCCAATAGTGCAGATCCTGGATCGTAATAATTAATGCCACTGCCGCTAAAATCTGGTCTTAAATCTTTGCCTTTAGCAACATATTCTGCTCCTAAACTTAAGCCACCATAATCCAAATTAAATCGACCACTATATGCATTGACTGTAGATGGTTCAGAGCCTGATGGTGGGATATATCGACCAACGTAACTACCACCAAGTCTTATTCCCAGATCTGCAAAATCGAAAAGATTACCTAAATCAAGTTCAGAGTTTAACCCATTTATCTGACCTTTGCTGGTTTCAAAACCTACCCGCTGATAGCCTGAGAGTGCAGTAACGGCTAAAAAACTTGTGGGTTGTAGTTTAACTCTTACTCCTTTTATGGCATTGTTAGTGCCTAGTTGCCGGTCTTCCCATGATCGAAAAACTAATCCACTTCCAAATTGATCATAAAAATATCCAGCTGTGGCTTCTAATTGATCTACTTTGAAGCTTCCATAGTAGGTAGCAAGTGCATTGCCTTTTAATCCAGGGAAGTATCCTAAAAGAGGGGCTGGTAAATAGGCCTCATATTGTGCTCCTGCAGCAAATCGACCAAGGGTGTAATCTGCTTTGAAGTAATGATTAGATAGGAAACGAGCATCACTAGGGGTAAAACTGGATCCTGTTTTGAAATCATTTTGATACCATTCGGAGAAGGATTCATAACCACCAGAAATATTTTCGTTATTCTGGCTTTGAGTTTGTGTTTGAGCAGTGGCAATGGTGGTTATAGATATTGTGGTTAGTGCAATGACTAGAGCTTTCATGTGCATAATTGTTTTTTGTTCGTGTCTGTTTTTTAACTGCACTTATTATTCTCCTCACTTTTATTAATTGATTTTTTACTTGAGTTTTTCAACTGTTTTTATTAATTCATCCTCACTACCTGGGGTATAACTGCTTTTTGTATAAAGGATAGAATTATCTTTAACAACAGCCAAAAAAGGAAGAGGGCCTACATTTAAGGCTCTTTTTAAATCGTTATTAGGATCAAGGAAAACATCAAAGTTCCAAGATTTACCATTCGCTAAGGATTTTACTCGTCCTACAGTTCGGGCATCATCTTCTGACACAGCAATAAGTCTAATACCCTTACTTTTTAAATCCCTGTCATTAAGCTCATCTAACTCATTTTGGCATGGAGTACACCAAGTGGCCCAAAGAGATACAATGGTGATTTCATTTTTATGAAAAATATCTTTCACTTGTATGCTTTTACCATCAATGTCTTGAATGGTCACATTTGGAAAAGGTGTTTGTGCTTTGCTACTAAATGCAGTGCAAATAAGAAGTAAAGCAACAAGCCAATATTGTTTTGCTAAAGTTTTCATGGGGCCTAATTTATTTTTCAACTGTTTAGGTTTGTTAATAGTGCTTAAGAGTTTGTTTCTGTATTAGTTTTAAAGGTTTGAATTACTCATGAATTAGGTCGTTGTATTTTAAATATTTTTTAAGTTAAACAATAATATTTAATTATTAAATATTATTATTTACTATAAAATTTATTTATGTATTTGTTTTATTGATTTTATAATTTTTGTGATTCCAAATAATTAGTTCTAGTCGTTTGATTATGTTAAAGAATAGCGATAGTTGATTTTTACAAAATTTATTTTTATTTAATTAATTTATTATTTATCTTTAACTATATTTTAAATTAAAAATAAATAATAAAAAAGATGCGTGCAATTAATCAAAGATGGATACTGATTGTGGTGCTTTCGGTATTGTTGTTTTCTTGTAAAAAAGATAGTGAGTCTTCGGCTGGTTCTGGATCGGGTTCAGGTTCAGGTTCAGGTGGTGGTAATTCTGGTTCAGGATCAAATAGTTCGACAACTACTGCTAGATACATGCAAAATGCTACGGTAGAAGACTATACTGGATTAAATTGTGGTTATTGCCCCAGAGCACATACCTATTTGGAGAAAGCAAAAACCACATATGGAGATAAAGTAGTAGGTATAGAAATTCATGGGACTGCTTATGAGGATCAAGGTTCTACATTTACCTACAAACCAGCAGATAATTTAGGGACTGTTATGCAGGTAACTGGCTTTCCAACAGTTCATATTAATAGAACCATCAATTCAAGTACAGTTGATCCGACTTCCGAAATTGGGCCCCATATTACTGGTTCATCTGTTTCTTCAACTGTTGGTTTGTTAATAAGCTCTAATTTAAGTGGGAGTAATTTGTCTATTACGGTGAAGTCTCGTTTTTCAACAGCTACTACGGGCTCTAAACTTGTTGTTTATGTTTTGGAAAGTGGCGTTGATGGTAATCAACACAGCTACTATAATAATGACTCTACTAGTCCTTATTATCGCCAAGGAGCTATCCTTACTTACAAACACGACGGTGTTTTACGAACTAGCGCCAGTAATATTTTAGGTGATGGTATCCCATCTCAAACTGCAGGGTCTGAATATGTCAGAACCTATGCTGTAACGCTTAATCCCAGTTGGAATACTAGCAATTTAAGTATAGCTGCAATGGTCGTTCAATCGGATAATACTTTAATCAATGCACAACAGGCAAACGTGGGCCAAACCAAAGATTTTCAGATTTTGGTTCCGTAGTTAAGAGTTAGCCAAATATTAAATGGCCTGTAGATGCTAACTTTACAGGCCATTTTTGTGGTCTCGGGTAGATGATAAAACACAAGATCAATGTGGCAACTTTTATCTACCTGTTTGAATATGCTTTTGATTTCCCCTATTTTGGTCTAAATTTTTGCAAAAAAGAATGACCCGCCAGCAACTTATAGATCAAATATTTCTAAAAAAATCTTTTTTATGTATCGGTTTGGATACCGATATTCATTTGATTCCACCATTTTTATTAGCTTTTGAGGATCCAGTTCTTGAATTCAACAAGCGGATTATCGATGCCACACACGACTTATGTGTAGCCTATAAGCCTAATAGTGCTTTTTATGAATGTCGTGGAGTGAAAGGCTGGAATAGTTTGGTTGAAACCTACAAGTATTTACCAGAATACTGTTTTCGTATCATCGATGCTAAGCGGGGAGATATTGGGAATACTTCTGGTATGTATGCTAAAGCTTTTTTTGATGAACGATCTTCTGGAATGAATTTTGATGCAATTACTGTTGCACCATATATGGGTACCGATTCAATTAAGCCATTTCTAGCTTTTGAGGACAAGTGGGTCATTGTCCTAGCACTAACATCTAATTCAGGCAGTCAGGATTTTCAATTTTTTGGAAATGACGATTCTTATTTGTTTGAAACCGTCATTCAAAAAGCCAATACCTGGGCAACTGATGAGCATTTAATGTATGTAGTTGGAGCTACTTGGGCAGACGCTTTTTTAGATATTCGTAAAATTGCTCCTAATCATTTTTTATTGGTACCTGGTTTAGGTGTACAGGGAGGTCATTTAAATGACATTTGTAAATATGGCTTAACCAAAGATTGTGGGTTGCTTGTTAATGCTTCCCGATCTATTTTGTATGCTTCAAAGGAGGAAGATTTCGCTGAGAAGGCTCGAGAGGAAGCATTTAGGATTCAGCAGGAGATGGCCATCCAATTGCAAAAATGTAATGAAAAGTTTTGAGCCGAAATGTTTGATAGGAGTTTCCAATGGAATCTGAACATAAACTGTCCTTATTATTAAAAGACGAAAACCTATCGGGTGATTTAAGAGCAATTGCTCGAAAAGTGGAATCTAGTCAGCGGATTACTGTAGACGAGGGTATTTTGCTTTACGAAAAAGCTGGGCTTCCATATTTGGGTGTTTTGGCTCATTATATTCGTGAGAAGCGGCATGGAGATTGTGTTTATTTCAACCGTAATTTTCACATCGAACCAACGAACCTGTGTGTTTATGATTGTAAATTCTGTTCATATTCTCGATTGATCAAACAAAGAGCAGAAGGTTGGGAGTACAGTATGGAAGATATGCTCAAATTGGTCAAAAAGTACGATGCTGAGCCTGTCACTGAAGTCCATATCGTGGGTGGTGTGCTACCCCAATATGATATTGATTTTTATACGAAGCTCTTTAGTGCTATTCATCAGCATCGTCCCGATTTGCATATTAAAGCATTAACACCTGTTGAATATCATTATATCTTCAAGAAAGCAAAATTAGATTATGCTTCTGGGATGAAATTGATGAAGGATGCGGGTCTAAATTCGATGCCTGGTGGTGGGGCTGAAATTTTTCATCCCGAAATTCGGGAGCAAATTGCAAAAGACAAATGTACCGCTGAGCAATGGTTGCAAATTCATGAAGAATGGCATCGATTGGGTATGCGATCCAATGCGACGATGTTGTATGGTCATATTGAATCTTATGGACATCGGGTGGATCATCTAGAGCGGCTCAGGCAGCTGCAAGATAGAACAGCTGGATTTCAAACTTTCATTCCCCTGAAATTTAGAAATCAAGCTAATCAGATGGCACACGTCACGGAGGTTTCTGTGGTTGAGGATCTTCGTAATTATGCTATTTCTCGAATCTATTTAGACAATTTTGATCATATCAAAGCATACTGGGCAATGATTAGTAGGAGTACGGCTCAGTTAGCTCTCCACTTTGGGGTTGATGATATTGATGGTACTTTAGATGATACCACTAAAATTTATTCCATGGCGGGAGCTGAAGAGCAGCATCCTGCAATGAGTACGCAGGAGCTTGTTGAATTAATTAAACAAGTAGGATATCGACCGCTTGAGCGTGATACGCTGTATAATGTGGTCACAGATTATCAGGATTTTCAGTTTCCAGAAAAAGTGAAATCGGAGTATTATACTTTGCCTATAATTTATTAAATTGTGGTTAAAGTTTAGGTATGAGCGGACCCACTTTATTACCCGATAGATATAAGGAAGGAAGCTATTCGGCTAAGACCTTATACATTATTCGCCATGGTGAAACGGATTTAAATAAACGCGGTATTGTTCAGGGGCGTGGAATGGATACTGACTTGAACGCATATGGTTATCAACAAGCCAGTGCTTTTTACGAAAAGTACAAACAGGTGCCTTTCGATAAGATTTACACATCTACCTTAAAAAGAACACATCAAACAGTAGGCTCATTTATTGATAGTGGAATTCCATGGACGCAGCATGCAGGATTTGATGAGTTGGCTTGGGGGATCCATGAAGGACAGGAGAGTAGTGATATTACTAAAAAAGCGTTTAGGGAAATGATTCATCAGTGGATGCAGGGAGGCCTGCATCGTAAATTTGAACAAGGAGAAAGTCCATTGGAGGTACGGGAACGACAGCTGGAGGCCTTGGATCATGTGATAAAAAGTGATGATGAAAAAGTGATTTTAATTTGCATGCATGGTCGTGCGATGCGTTTATTTTTATGTTTATTAACTGAAGTGCCGTTGACTAAGATGGATGCATTTCCACATTTTAATACTTCCTTATATAAGGTTCATTATGATGGATTTAAGTTTCAAATTGTTGATTTTAATAATTTGGCTCATCTTAAAGACCTTCGTTGAAAGAAATTTTTCCCGTGAATATTATTCGAGTTTCCGCAGTGTCTTATACGAATACCCAACCCTTTGTTTACGGGTTAGTACATTCGGCAATTTTAAGGAAAATAAACCTGAGTTTAGATGTTCCTGCTGAGTGTGCTCAAAAGTTAATTCACCGTGAAGTTGATATAGGTTTAGTTCCCGTTGCTTCTTTGCTTCAGATCACTGATTATCAGATCATATCCGATTACTGTATTGGGGCTAATGGAGCTGTCGATTCAGTTTTTATCTTTAGTAATAAGCCTATTGATCAAGTACGAACAATGCGTTTAGACCCACAGTCACGTACATCGAATCGTTTAGCTCGTGTATTATTGAAAAATTATTGGATGCTTTCTCCTGATTTTGTGGAATCAGGAGATACAGATGCTTACGTTGAAATAGGTGATCGCACTTTTGGCAAAAAAAAGCATGTTAATTATGTATACGACTTATCAGAAGCGTGGACTAATTTTAGTGGACTTCCATTTGTTTTTGCTGTTTGGGCTGCAAATAAATCTATTCCACTAGACTTTATTAGTGAATTCAACAGTGCCCTTAAGTATGGACTAGATAGGAGAAATGAAGTAATTGCAGCACTTCCCCTACGAGTGGACTTTGATTTAAATCATTATCTGATGAATCAAATTGACTTTCATTTTGATGATCCCAAAAAACAAGCGTTAAGGAGGTTTTTGGAATTAGTGAAGGAACTAGAGTTAGCAGAAAATACTGCTACTTTAACATAGACCAGCTCATAAAGGGGAGAAGTCTGTATTACGACGTTAGAGTCGTTCTAAAACCAGTTTGATTGCTTTATCAATAATGGCTTGAGGTTCTTTACTAATCATTTTGTTGATGCGTGTTGCTATAATTGCATTGACAGATAAGGCTCGGTGGCCAAATATTGCTGATAGTCCATAAATACCAGCTGTTTCCATTTCTAGATTACTGAAGCGATGTTCCCCTACATGAAAAGTTTGTAAGAGATGAATGAGATTAGGAATAGCATTTTGTGCGCGCACCTGACGACCTTGTGGAGAATAGAAGCCAGGAGCAGTTATCGTAATTCCACGTAGTAAGTCGTGTCCAATACGTTTTAAAAGTCCATGATCTGCAGTACTCATATATGGCGAAAGTTCTGGATACAGATGAAAATGCTTTTTAATTTCTTGGAGTATATATTGCTCATCGTCAGTAATATTTTGAATATAGAATTGCATAATTGTATCTAAACCAAGGGCATATTCAGAAACAACGATACTATCTACTGGGATGTCTTCTTGAATAGCACCAGAAGTACCTATTCGGATAATTTCTAATGATTTTAAGTTTTTTTTAGGGAGTCGTGTAGTAAAATCGATATTGGCTAAGGCATCCAATTCATTCAGCACAATATCAATATTGTCGGTACCTATACCTGTTGAGACTACAGTAACGCGTTTTTTACCTATGGTGCCAGTATGAGTAATAAATTCGCGCTTGGCTTTTTTGAACTCAATATGGTCGAAATAACGACTAACATCATCCACTCGATCGGGATCACCAACAGTAATAATGGTGTCGGCAATTTCTTCGGGTAGAACGTTGAGGTGATAGATGCTACCATCAGCATTTAACATTAAATCGGCTTCGGAAATAGGGGGGGTGGCTAGTTTCATTTCGGGAATAATTTTTATAAGGTATATAAGTAAGTCACTTTTATGTGAGATATTTTTTCAAATTGAGTAATAATGGTGTTGACTTGTGTTTTTCGAATACTAAGTTCCAAGATACAATTTGCTTCAAGTGTTTGCTTGTTGATTAGAACACCTTCATTTTTGATTATTCGCATGACAGTATTCATTTTTAGATAGTCAAATTCGAGCTGATAAATATCATTAACTGTTTTTTGAATGATTGTACTACTAGCTAAAGCTTCTAATGTAGCTGATTTATAGGCATGAATTAAACCAGGTATCCCCAATAATGTGCCTCCAAAGTAACGAACAACTACAACCAATATATTAGTTAGATCTGATGAAAGTAAACAATTTAAAATAGGTTTACCTGCAGAACCGGGGGGTTCCCCATCATCATTGACTCGAAAAATGGAAGTATCCTGACTTAAACGTAATGCCCAACAATAATGTCTTGCTTTGGGATGCTCGGATCGGATTTTATGAAGTATGTTTTTGATTTGGTTTTCGGAATGCAGTGGATATGCGTAGGCAATGAATTTACTTCCACGATCACGAAAAATACCATCTGATGGTTTACCAATGGTTTGATAAGTATCCCCAAATAACATGATGGCAAAGATAGGGGCAATGGAGTTTATCTATCGGTTATCACATCATCTTTATTAAAAAAATCTTCTCATATACTGCCGATGATCAAAATCATTTGCTACATCAAGAGCATCATTGATTTGTTGTTTAATGATAGATGCTCCATCTTTAGCACTAATGGCACATAAAGTTCTTAAGTAAGGAGATTTATCATGAAACTCATTAAACAGAGCTGCAATTATCGAGATTGCTTTTGGGCATCCCCCTTCTGCAACAAATATTCCGGGGATTATTCCACGGGCAGTATCCCAAATTTGTTGGCTTTTGAGTTTTTCGTTCTCGCGTAGTTTTCTGCCATAAGTTTGTGCGGCTTTATATAAATGAGATGCAGCTTGTTCATATGTTCTAGCGTCATAAAAAAACCTTTCCCCTGGAGTAAGTGAGCGATTCTTAGAGTTTGCTAGGTTGTAAGTTGCTAAGCGGGCAACATCACTGATTACTGGTATAGATAATGTCCCGATTGATACAGCTTTTTCTGCCATAGAGCCCTCTCTACGTTCGATCAATATATTGGCAATTGTTTGGCATGGCTCGGGTTGACCCAGTTTAGGAGGGCAAGTACAGCGATCGGGATCTGGGCTACCTCTATCTGGTTGCAAATGATAAAAAGGCATCGTATTGTGAGCAAGGAATGCTGCTTGACCAATATCTAGCCAGACTTTAAAAATTTGCATAAAAGCGGCGGCTGAACTTGTTAATGCACCCATTTTAAGGAGTGCATTCGATGCAGATTTAACGGATTCTCTAAATGTTACATATAATTTTTGCGCCGATAGTGCTCCTCTATTTGCATCCTTCAATAATTCATTAAAACTTTTATAGTTATTATCGCTTAATTCGATATCTACAAGTGCTGTCCATAAAGCATCGTGACATGGTAGTGTTACTTTTTTCATAGTATTAAATTTAGATTATATTCTAATTATTATTAGAATATATCGGGTTAATTTGTGTTAATTCTAGTTAAAGTATGTTAAAATAGTGGGCTAAGTTCTTTGCTTGCGATTGTTGTTTTTAATGAAATCAATTATATTTTTATTGAAAATGCGCGTTTAGATACATTTCTTCCTCTTTTTAAAGATTTGTTCAATTAAAATCTAGCTTGTGGAATCATCTGACAGAAGATATCTCTATCAAATTGCTTTGTGGCTTGCCTTGGCCACAATGATTTGTAATCTCACAGAAGGAATAATTGCGACTTATTTTGGTTATAGAGATGAAAGTTTGGCACTGTTTGGTTTTGGTGCGGATAGTTTTATTGAAATGATTTCAGGATTTGGTATAGCTCATATGGTTTTGCGTATTAGTCGCAGGCCTAATAGTAGTCGTGATGATTTCGAACAAATAGCATTGCGTATTACTGGCTATGGTTTTTATACCCTTTTCGTTGGATTATTACTAACAAGTCTTTATAATTTGTGGATTGGGCATGAACCCACAACGACATTTTGGGGAGTAATTATTTCACTCATTTCCATTATTCTTATGTGTGCGCTAATTTATGCCAAAACAAAGGTGGGTAAGTAATTAAACTCAGAAGCTATGCTTGCTGATGTAGAGTGTACACGGGTTTGCGTTTATATGTCGGTTGTATTATTAGTGGCTAGTGGGATATATGAGTTTATTCATGTTCCTTATATCGATTCAATAGGAACTTTAGTATTGGCTTATTTTGCTTTTAAGGAGGGGAAAGCGTGTTTTTATAAAATAAATGAGCGTAAACGCTATTCCTTTAAATATTAATTCTCTTGTAAGAGTGAATAAAAATAAAAAAGCTCTCCATTAAGGAGAGCTTTTGCTCCTGAAGCTGGGCTCGAACCAGCGACCCTCTGATTAACAGTCAGATGCTCTAACCGGCTGAGCTATTCAGGAGTGTTTACCGGTTTGGGAATGCAATTTTCGGAATTTTAAATTATTAATGCAATATTTGGACACAATTTTTTGAAAATATTTTATGAGCCTGGTAATCATTGGAACTGTAGCATTTGATGCTATTGAAACACCTTTTGGAAAGACGGATAAAATTGTTGGTGGAGCTGCATCTTATGCGAGTTTGGCCGCATCATATTTCTATGATCGAGTGGGAATTGTCGCTGTTGTTGGTGATGATTTTCCCCAAAAGGATATCCATAGTTTCGAAAAGCACGGTATTGATGTGAAAGGTATACAAGTGAAGCATGGTGAGAAATCTTTTTTTTGGGCTGGAAAGTATCACAACGATATGAATAGCCGAGATACGGTTACCACGGATTTGAATGTATTAGAATTCTTTGATCCCATTATTCCCGACTCCTATCAAGATTGTGAATTTCTGCTATTAGGTAATCTTACGCCAGCTATACAGCAAACTACTATAAAGCGCTTAAGAAATCGCCCAAAACTTATTGTGATGGATACGATGAATTTTTGGATGGATACAGCAATGGATACTTTGTTGGAGACTATCAGGATGGTTGATGTATTAACCATTAATGATTCAGAAGCACGACAGTTATCGGGCGAGTATTCATTAGTGAAGGCAGCGCATAAAATTCTCAAGATGGGACCAACTTATGTCATTATTAAAAAGGGGGAGCATGGGGCTTTATTGTTCCACGAGAATCATATTTTTTCTGCTCCTGGTCTTCCTTTGGCAGATGTTTTTGACCCGACAGGTGCTGGGGATACATTTGCTGGGGGATTTATTGGCTATTTGGCTAAGGTAGGCGCCATTAATTTTAATAATATGAGAAATGCTATCATTTACGGTTCGGCACTGGCATCATTTTGTGTGGAAGCATTTGGAACAGAGAAAATAAAAAATCTAAGTGACTTTGATATTGCCGAACGTGTTCAGAAATTTGTGCAGCTGAGTAGCTTTGTAATTGACTGAATGGGGGAGTAATATCATATCCCCTCCATTCAGCATACATTATTGCAGATGATCCTCCAATCTAAAGGAGGATCATCTGGCATTTAGTCAAACTTGAGTACCTCTTTGATATCTCCTATAATTTTTTTAGCTAAGTTTTCTGCAACGGTTTCAGAGCTTCCCTCGGAATAAATTCGAATAATAGGCTCTGTGTTTGACTTTCTTAAGTGGACCCATTGATTTTCGAATTCAATTTTTAGTCCATCGATGGTATTTTGAGGCTGTTTTTTATATCTTTTTTTGAGCTCAATCAATAGTGCATCAATATCCATCTCTGGTGTTAGGATGATTTTGTTTTTGGAAATGAAATAAGAAGGATATGTGCTACGAAGTATGGAAGCAGGTTTTCCGAACTTGGCCAAATGACTTAAGAATAGGGCAATTCCCACTAAAGCATCTCGTCCATAATGTAACTCAGGATAAATGATACCCCCATTGCCTTCTCCTCCTATAACTGCCTCAGTTTCTTTCATCTTCTGTACAACATTTACTTCGCCAACCGCAGAAGCATTATAAATACCACCCAAGCGTTCTGTGACATCTTTGAGGGCTCGTGTTGATGAAAGATTGGATACCGTATTTCCTGGTGTGTTTGCTAATACATAATCGGATACAGCTACCAAGGTATATTCTTCACCAAACATGGTTCCATCCTGACAAACAAAACACAGACGGTCTACATCTGGATCAACGGCTATACCTAAATCAGCTTTTTTTGAGACAACCAGATGGGATAAAGCTGTCAAATTTTCAGGAAGCGGCTCTGGATTGTGAGGAAACTGCCCATCTGGTTCACAATAGAGTTCATGAACCGTTTTAACACCAAGTGCTTTCAATAAGATGGGGATAACGATTCCTCCAGAGGAATTAACACAATCAATGGCAATTTTGAAATTAGCCTTCCGTATAGCTCCAGTATCCACTAGGGGAAGAGCTAATATTTTTTCAATGTGCTTGCTTAAGTAAGAATTGTCGTATTTAACTTTTCCAAGATTATCTACATATGCATATTCCAAATTACTTTTTTCGGCTATTTTTAAGAGTAACTTTCCTTCTGCTTCTGAAATAAATTCTCCCTTTTGATTGAGTAATTTGAGTGCATTCCACTGTTTTGGATTATGGCTAGCTGTTAGAATGATCCCCCCCCCCGCTTTTTCATCAGGTACAGCTAGTTCAACGGTTGGTGTAGTAGAAAGCCCCAAATCAATTACATCAATGCCAATACTTTGTAAAGTCCCAACAACCAAATTTCGTACCATTTCACCAGAAACTCTGGCGTCACGACCAATGACAATCTTATTATTATCTGTATTAGTGAGCACCCAGTTTCCAAATGCGGCTGTGAATTTGATAATGTCAGGTGGAGTTAATGCATCACCTCTTTTACCACCAATGGTACCCCTTATTCCTGAAATAGATTTGATTAAAGACACTTTAACTTAAATTTTGTTTTGGTCAAAGGTAAATATTTGCTGCTAAGCTTCAAGGTCGTAAAATAGCTATATTTGCCAACCATTATTACAGATTCTATGACGAAAAAGAAATGGTTCGAAAATTGGTTTGATTCTCCCTATTATCACATCTTGTATCAGAACAGAAATGATGATGAAGCCGAGTTTTTTATGGATAATCTGTGTGCTTATTTGAAGCCTTCATTAGCTAGTTCAATTCTAGATGTAGCTTGTGGGAGAGGTAGACATGCTTTTTATTTAAATAAAAAGGGTTATGAGGTTACAGGGATAGATTTATCACAGGCGAACATCAGCTTTGCTGAACAGTTTAAGAATAAAAGACTTCATTTTAAAGTGCATGATGTACGCCATATTTTTAAAACGAATTGTTTTGATATCGTTTTAAATCTGTTTACGAGCTTTGGTTATTTTGAAACGGAGCAAGAACATATTGAGGCATTGAAAGCGCTTCAAAAATCTTTGAAAGAAGATGGGGTTTTTGTTTTGGATTATTTTAATACTCAGAAAATTATAAATCACCTTAGCCCCCAAGAAGTAAAGTGTATTGACGACATTGATTTTTATATCAGCAAACACATTCGAGACGGAAAAATCATCAAGCACATCAGTTTTGAGCACAGAGATAAAAAGCACATTTTTGAAGAAGAAGTGAAAGCTTTTACTCATGCTGATTTTGAAAATCTATTTGCTCAAAGTGGTTTTCGAGTAATCAAATGTTTTGGAGACTATTCGCTGAATGATTTTGATGTGACACATTCCGACCGCTTAATTTTTATCTGTAAAAAGGTTCATGTTTAATCAGATCATTCAATTAGACCAGCAGTTATTCTTTGCAATCAATCATGGACTTAGTAATCCATTTTTTGATTTTTTAATGCCTATTCTTCGTGAGCGCCTAATTTGGATACCACTATATGCTTTTCTTGCTTTCTTTTTGATCAAAAAGTATGGTAAATATGGTTTATTGCTTATACTATTTTTTGTGTTCACTTTTGGTATAGCTGATTTTTTTACAGCTTCTATTATTAAGCCTTTTGTGGAACGACTAAGGCCTTGTAATGATCCCATGATTAGATCTAGTGTGCTTAATTTAATCCCTTGTGGGAGTGGTTATAGCTTTCCCTCGTCTCATGCAGCTAATCATTTTGCCATGGGGATATTTTTGATCACTGTTTTTTATCAAAGGTGGAAATGGATAGCACCTCTAGCTATTCTTTGGGCGGGTTCAATCAGCTTTGCGCAGGTATATGTGGGGGTTCATTATCCTATTGATGTCACTGTGGGAGCACTTATAGGGGGTACAATAGGATATGTGATTGGAACTATTTTAAAAAAAATGATATCTCATAAACTATGGAGATCTGGAAATTAGCGCTTTTGTTTTTTAGTGCTCTTTTGGGTGGCGTATGTATTTTTTTATTTAAAAAGAGTAGTACTCAGGAACTAAAATTAATTCTATCATTAAGTGGGGCATACTTATTTTCCATTACAGTTTTGCATTTAATGCCTGAAGTTTATCGGGAAGGTGGGTATCATATTGGGCTATTCATTTTGGGGGGATTCCTGCTCCAAATTTTGATGGAGCAATTTTCAGAAGGTATTGAGCATGGTCATGTTCATTTGCATCATGGTCAGCGTTTTCCTTTTGGAATGATGGTCAGTTTATGTTTGCATGCTTTTTTAGAAGGGATGCCTTTAGGACAAGGCCAACATAATGATCTTGTATTTGGTATCTCTTTACATCATATTCCTGCTGCCTTTGCTCTTGGAAGTGTGCTTTTACGTAGTAAAATAAAAAAAAGTGCAGTTTTTGTTCTTCTTGCTCTTTTTGCTATGATGTGTCCGTTGGGCTACTGGTTTAGTTATCTAGTCGGACATGGGCGTGTCATTGGAATTAGCAATTATTATGCAAGTATAATGGGGATTGTGATTGGTATTTTCTTACATATTTCTACTACAATTCTTTTTGAATCTAGTGTGGATCACAAGTTTAATACCAAAAAGCTTATAGCTGTTTGTATCGGTATCACCGTTGCTTTGATTGGAGAATTCATAGTTTAATAAAGGGGAGTAGAGTGGGGAGGAAGAATTTAAGATTAAGAGACAACTTGGGTAATAGAGTGTTTGATTTTGTCCGCGATTTTGGTTAGCTCTTCATTAGTTAGATTCAACTTTTCTTTACTGAAATTCATATCGTCTACATGATTAATGGGGATAAGATGGACATGGGCATGTCGAACTTCTAAGCCAACTACGGCAATGCCCACTTTTGTACAGGGGATAGCTAATTTAATACCCTCAGCGACTATCTTGACAAAATTCATCAGCCCCACATAGGTTTCAGTATCGAGATCAAAAATATAATCAACTTCTTTTTTGGGTATGACTAGTACATGTCCTCTAGTTAGTGGATTAATATCCAAGAAGGCTAAATAGTCTATATTTTCAGCAACCTGATAAATTGGAATTTCACCGGAAATAATTTTTGAAAATATGGTGGCCATATGCTTTTTACTAATAAAAGGGTTATCTAGAGATTTCGATAATTTCGAGCTCCATTTTTCCAGCGGGTACTTCAATTTCTACTTTTTCACCAACACATTTCCCAAGTAAACCCTGTGCTATTGGTGACTTTACGGATATTTTACCTGATTTAAGATCAGCCTCCGATTCGGAAACTAATTGATAGGTCATTGTTGCACTATTCTTGACATTTTTAATTTTTACGATGGACAGGGCTAATACTTTAGATGTGTCTAGTTTTGCTTCATCGATCAAGCGTGCATTGGCTAAGGTTTCACTTAGTTTGGCAATTTTTGCTTCGTGAAGTCCTTGGGCTTCTTTTGCTGCATCATATTCTGCATTTTCTGATAGATCTCCTTTATCTCTGGCCTCAGCAATGGCTTTGGCAATTTGAGCGCGTCCCTCTGTTTTTAAAAAGTGTAGCTCTTCTTTGAGTTTTTCTAATCCTTCCTTGCTATAATAAGTTACCTCTGCCATAATCTATGTTTACGTTATTTATTGTCACTATTTAATGACGTATAAAAAGAAAACAAGACTATCCGGGGTATTTCCCAAAAATAGTCTTGTTGGGACGCTAAGGTACTATTTTTGACTTTAGAAAACCAAATTTGACTGTTAGGAACAGCCCCCGCAGATTCAGTTTGCAATGGAATAGATGATCATGCTTAGTCTTTTGTATGAACTTCGTTTATCTTTGTCAGCTATCGTTTAAATTACAGTGACTCCTGAGCTTATATTTCATTATTACCCTCGTTTGAGTGAGCATCAAAAGCAGCAATTCTGTCAGCTAAAAGAGCTTTATATGTCTTGGAATGTTCAAATTAATGTGATTTCCCGTAAGGATATGGATAGCTTGTATTTGCATCATATTTTACACTCCTTGGCGATTGCTAAAGTGATTACTTTTTTGCCAGGAGAAAAGGTTCTCGATGTAGGTACCGGAGGAGGTTTTCCTGGTATTCCTTTGGCGATACTTTTCCCGAAAACACATTTCCATTTAGTTGATTCCATTGGAAAAAAAATTAAAGTAGTCGGGGAGGTAGCTACGGCAATAGGCCTAAAAAATGTAGAGGTAAGTCATGCACGGGCGGAGCACATTGCTGATCGGTTTGACTTTGTAGTATCGCGCGCTGTAACGAAACTAAAAGATTTCTATCCTTGGGTGCATCGAAAATTTAATAAAGAGTCGAAAAATGCGTTGCCTAATGGAGTACTTTATTTAAAGGGTGGAGATTTGGGCGAGGAACTGAGAGAATCAGGTTTAAGAGATATTATTCAGGTTCCTATTCGAGACTATTTCTCTGAAGATTTTTTTGAAACAAAATATGTAATCTATTTTCCTGCACAATAGCCAATGTCTTTATTGCATCAAATTGCCTTGACTTGTATCCCTGATGTGGGGGATATCACTGCACGCCGCTTATTGAGTTACTGTGGTAGCCCGGAGGAAATATTTAAAGTGCCAAAATTCCAATTACAAAAGATACCAGGCATTGGTCCTAAAACGGCCAGTCGTATTGGTGATCCAGAGGCTTTTAGACGAGCAGAGCAGGAGCTAAAATTTATAGATCAACATCAAATCAAATCCTATTTCATCACTGAGGAATCCTATCCTGCACGTTTAAAAAATTGTGAAGATGCTCCCGTCTTGTTTTACTTCAAAGGGGAGGCCAATTTCAATACAGCCAAGGTGATCAGTATTGTGGGTACACGAAATGCGACCAATTATGGCAGAGATTTATGCAGGCAATTCATTGCCGATTTAAAAGTATATCAGCCTTTGGTAGTTAGTGGTTTAGCTTACGGGATCGATAGTATGGCACACCTAGAATGCCTAAAAAATGAGATTCCTACAATTGGTGTTTTAGGGCATGGTTTGGACCGAATTTATCCGGCGCAAAATCAATTTTTGGCAGAAAAGATGCTAAGTTGTGGTGGACTATTGAGTGAATTTACTTCTGGAACGCCCACCAGACCTGAAAATTTTCCCAAACGTAATCGCATTATTGCGGGTATTGCTGATATTACGATCGTGGTAGAGGCTAGTACCAAAGGAGGAGCTTTAATTACGGCAGGTATTGCTCGTTCTTATGATCGAGATGTGTTTGCATTTCCGGGCAGGATCAATGATGAGTATAGTGCAGGTTGTCATGAGTTGATTTTGATGAATCGGGCTGGGTTGATCACCAAAGCTTCAGATTTGGAATATTTATTATTGAATTGGACGGTTGATAAGCCGGTTATAGAGCAGCAGCCTTCAATAAGCTCGATGTTCAACTTGTCGGCCGATGAAAAACATATTGTAGATCTGTTACAAGAAAAAGGCAAAATACCAATCGATGATTTGGTTTTGCTTTGTCATGATTTTCATACTAGTCTTCCTACGATTATGTTGGAACTAGAAATGAGAGGGATTATCGTTGCACTTCCTGGAAAACAATATGAGCTTGCTTAGTAGTACTTAAGTATTAGGCCGGCTCTCAGCTAAAACTAGTTTTACCTTCTCAATAATATCTTCTTCTGACAAATTATTCATGCAGGCAAAGTCCTTACGGTAGCAGGGCTTGTTGCCATAAACGGAGCAAGGTTGACAGTATAAATTAAGCAATACACAGTTTTCTAAAGTTTGACCAAAACCTACAAAGCCAGTATATGGATGAGTGGCGCCCCAAATAGAAACAGTTGGTACACCTTTTATTGAGGCCAAATGCATACCTGATGAATCCATACTGATCATTACATCTAGATTTGAGATTAAATCGAGTTCTTCTGCTAAGCTCAACTTGCCAATTACAGAAGTGATTAAGTGATGTTTAATTTCCCAGTTTTCAGCTAGATTTTTTTCATCAGTACCGCCGCCAAAAATAAATATATGATAACCACATTTGGCCAAATGAGTAATCACATGATACATTTTGTCTAGCGGGTATACTTTTTGGGGATGTTGGGCAAATGGAGAAACACCAATCCACGAAAGCTGATTTTTGGATCCACTGACAGCTAAAATTTGTTGACTTAATGGTTGTGGGCTTTTAATTAATTGTGGTTTTAACACTAATGTAAAGCCTATAGATCGCAATACGTCAGCATAGCGGTCGGTACTAGACTTTACTGGTGTTAAATCTTTGTTTTTGCGTCGAGTGAGGCATTTTTTCTCTGCTCTTCCTTTATGAATGGTTCGGGTTTTTACTCCGGTAAACTTGAATAAGCCTGTTAAAATCTGACTGCGGATATTTTGATGTAAGTCTGCAACTCCATCTATTTGATAGCATTTTAGTTCATTAAATAATCGAAACAAACCTATTAATCCCTTATGCTTTTTATTTGGTTCAATAGGGTGGAAAGCATGGTAGTTAACTTGGTTAAAAAGAGGCTTAAATGCCGTTCGACTGACAATAATTAATTCGACATGTGGATTTTGAGCTATGAACTGTTGTAACACAGGCACCATCATGGCAACATCGCCCATGGCCGAAAATCGAAAAACTAAAAGTTTGTATTTGTCGGGCATTATTTAGTTTGTTGCTTATATAACACGGGATTTAAATTAGGGTCGTTGTACATTTTCATTTGTTTATACACCTTCATGTATTTGTCTCCAGATTCGATAGCTGTTATTAATTCGTCGATACTTTGGGAGAGGTCTTTTTGTTGTTCTATTAAGATATTTAATTTGTTTAAGCACTGTAAGCGATGTTCTTGGCTGGCTTCAGTTCGATTGGCCTCTTCATCCATATGAAATATCTTTAGGGCCAAAATAGATAAGCGATCAATGGCCCAAGCGGGGCTTTCGGTATTGATTGTAGCGTTTATCTGTGGTTTTACATTTTTGAATTTTTCTAGAAAATAGCTATCAATAAATTCTACGAGGTCTGTTCTTTGTTGATTTGATGTATCAATTTTTCTTTTATATACCAAGGCAATGGTTGGATTGATATTGGGTTCGCGTATTTCATCTTCCATGTGCCACTGAACAGTATCAATCCAATTTTTGGCGTATAATAAATGTTCTAAAGAATCGGTAGAATATGGGTTTTTAAATTCTTGATCAATAAGATTGAGTTGGTGGTAATCTTGAATTGCTTTTTTAAAAATAGTATTGCAAAGGGTGCTTATAGTCATATTAAGTTCAATTGATTTTTTTTCGATTTGTAAAAAATGCGCTTATTTCTTTTAATGATTTAGTATTCAAACAATTTGTAGCAGATACTCCTCCTTTACGGGCTACTAAAATGCCGTAACGCATGTCGAATAAACCAGTAGTACGATGTGCATCAGGGTTGATGGATAGTATGACACCTTTTTCTATCGCATACTGATGCCATCGCCAGTCTAGGTCTAGGCGTAATGGGTTGGCATTAATCTCAATAACTACTTGATTGGCCGCACAGGCATCAATTACTTTCTGGTGATTAATTGGATAAGCACTTCTGGAGAGTAATAGCCTCCCTGTGGGATGTCCTAAAATAGTTGTGTAGGGATTTTCTATGGCTTTGATGAGTCGCTCGGTTGCTTTTTGTTCATCCATTTTTAGGACGGAGTGGATGGAGGCCACTACAAAATCGAATGTTTGAAGTATCTCATCGGCGTAGTCCAAAGAGCCATCAAATAGAATATCCGATTCGATACCCTTGAAAATATGGAAAGGTGCGAGTTTTTTATTGAGCGCATCGATTTCTTGATGCTGAGCTTTCACCCTAATTTCACTTAATCCATTGGCGTAGAAGGCAGATTTGGAATGGTCGCAGATACCCAAATAGCTTAATTTGAGCTCATCGCGGCAGAAAAGAGCCATTTCCTCTAGTGTGTGTACACCATCACTCCAAGTGCTGTGGTTGTGTAATGAGCCTTGCAGGTCTTTAAGCTCGATCAAATTATGTTTGTTAGTTCGCCTAGCAATCGTGATTTCGTTAAGGCCTTCTCGTAATTCAGGCTCAATGAATGGAAGTCCCACCAGGTGATAAATTTCTTCTTCGGTTTTCCCAGTATGTGTTTTTCCTGTGAGTAGTTGGTTAAGGTTTTTTACATGGGTTTCATTACCTGTATGTAGAATTAGATTCCAGCCTAGCTGGGATGCCGAGCAATGGATGATTGTAATCTTTAATCCATTTGCACTCTTGGTTTCTAGCTTTGAATCACTTTGAGTAATGATATTTAAATCAATATTTTTTAGTTGATCCACAACTAGGGGGCTATAAGGGTTGGTTGTCAAAATAGTGAGAGAGTCAATAATTTCACATCGACGACGATAATCCCCGACTAAGAATACGGAGGCCTTCGGCCAGACTTCCTGAAGTTTGATGATTAATGCTTCTGCAAAAGGTTCAATTTTTGCATATAAGAAATACCCACTATTGGCTATTCGGAATTCAATGGCCTTTTTAATGGTTTCTTGAGTTTTTAAGCCAAACCCTTTTGCTTCAATTAGTCGATTTTCGTTGCAGGCGTAATAGAGTTCTCCACAGTTTTCGATTGCTAAATCTTTCCAAATGGTATAGATTTTTTTTGGCCCAATTCCCTTGATCTGGAGCATCTCGATAATGCCTTCAGGGGTTTTTTTGATTAACTCGTCGAGTTCTTTTAGATGCTTAGTTTGTACTAGTTCGAGGACTTTAGTAGCTATACTTTTACCTAGCCCTGCTATTTGATCAATTTCGTTTAAACTTTTATTAGAAATACTAAAGGGTAGTTTATCAATTTGAAATGCAGCATTGGCTACTGATTTTATTTTGAAAGGGTTCTCCTGATGTAGTTCCATAAGTTGACTTAACAGTCGCAGTGTTTGAGCGATTTCTTTGTTTTCCATCTTCCATTTTCTTTCTCTTCAAAAATAGTAATCCCAGTGATGAAATAATCTTGTCAAAAAATAATGCTTAATACGTGTTAAAAATCAGATAGTTTTTGATTTAAATTTTACTTTTTGTAAAAATTATTTAACTTATAGTTAAATATCAATCATTGATTATTCACTTAAAAACAGAATTATTATGAACAAAAAACTTATTATTATCGGATTTTTTACAATTGTTCTGTTTTCTTGCAAAAAGGATCAGAACAATATCCCAACATCGGTTATAACTGGGAAGAAGCAAAATTCATCAGAATTAAGCAGTATTCATACTTGTTCCGCTAGGAGCTATTCACTGGAAAATGAGGGTCCATCTACTTCTGCAGTTGGAAAGAAGGTCAATTTTTGGAATAACAACTCGAAAGGACCAATTGTTTTGCATGTTAAGTTTTTAGATGATTTAGCGAGTGATTTTATTCGTTCAAAGATTCAAGAAAAAGCCAAAAAGTGGGAAAAATATGCAAATTTTCGCATCGACTTTGTAGGCGCTGATCAGCCAGCTGAGATAAGAATAACATGTGACTCTACAAGTGGTTCATGGTCATATGTTGGAAAAGAAAATTTGAGTATTCCATCTAATGAGGCGACCATGAATTATGGTTGGTTTACCGATGCTACTGAGGACAGTGAGTTTTCGAGGGTTGTGGTACATGAATTTGGACATGCATTAGGTTTAGAACATGAGCAGAGTAGTCCTTTATCTAATATCAAATGGAATAAACCCTATGTTTACGCATATTATCAACGTACGAATGGTTGGTCACATGAAATGGTAGATCAAAATGTTTTTTATAAGTTATCTACTTCTGGAACCGTTTATTCGGCTTACGATACAAAATCTATTATGCATTATCCCGTTCCTAAAGAGTTTACTCTCGATGGTAGGACTGTTGGATGGAATACAGACTTGTCTGCAGCTGATAAAAGTTTTATAAATAAAATATATCCATTTCCAAAGAAAGGATAACATATATAAACATTAAAAAGGGCGCTAACTCAAAAATTTAGCGCCCTTTTTAATGTTTATATTATTACCTTATATATAATATTTATATCCAAAGCTTCAAGTAAGGCATTTTAGTATATCAGAGTAAAAAAAGGTTTCATTGTGTGTACAGAGATGGTACTTGGAAATTTCTAAAGGGCCTTGGGATAGCCCAATTTTGCCCTTAAGGATAATTTCTGGTTAGATAAAAGCTGGCTGGCTTATTCTAAAATGGATAAAGTGTTTGTATAAACGTAATATCACCAGCAGATAACTCTAAATTTTCTTTTATGTCCTTTCCATCTTTAGTCATAGAACCAGGGAACCCATAGTGCATAATTGATAATGGATCATATGTCTTATGGTGAAAATAACCTGTTTCTAGATCTCTTGGCATTTGATCTATGCCGTCTAATTGACTAATATTCACTTTACTGTCGGGATGGCAATGTTCGTGATCTAAACCCAGTACATGTCCAAATTCATGAAGTGCAGTAGCACGAAAACTGTTATTAGACTGTCCAAATCGATACCTCAATTTCATATTAGGTTTGTCTTGATCATCGATATATCTGTTATAAGAACCAGTTGGTAAGTCATCCCTAAAAACAAAAAAATCTAGTATGATTCTTACATCAGCATCTTTATCATTATCTATAAATTCAAATTTTATATTGGCGTGTTTCTCCCAGGCCTCTGTACTCTCTTTAACTAATTGTTTTAATATAAGCACTTGCTCATTTTTAAACCACTCGTTTTTAGAATCGGTATCTATATACTTTATTCGTATGATAGAGCCATTAGGTAAGATGTGGTCTTTTAATGCAATCCCACTTATTCTTCCCTCCGCTTTTATAGTTGGCGAATTTAATTGTGTTGATATATCGTCTTTTTTACAAGATGTAATCGATATAAGTAAGGTAAATAAGGCTAAGATATTTGTTAGTATTAATTTCATTTTGCAAAAAATTAAAAAATAATTGCAAATGTATTAAAAATATATTATTGATCATATTTTTTTGGTTATTTTTTTAATTGATTAATAGTCTATTATTTCTGTGATAGATAGCCAATTTGATAGCAATCCAGTGATTTAAGACCTTTTAGAGAAGGCCGTAGTCCTCCTGACTAGTCTCTTGCATACACTTATAAGCCAGGTATTAACTCCTTCGATAGTTTTAGCGAACTCTTTTCCGATGAGATGTTTGGCTTTAGTAAATACTTCTTTGAAAGCCTACCACTTGCTAGTGCATCAACAATCGATTTGAACTTCTTTTAAGCGCTTGTATAGCTCTCGGACGGTTTTTCTACTGCGTTTACCCAAGGTTAACTGCAAGTATTTTTCGGGTGTATTTACAATAAGCATATAAGATCCAAACCTTCTTTTTCTTGCTTTTAACGAAGCTATAGATCTCATCTACTTCTACTTGGTGATAGTGGTTATGCCGGGGAGTCCAACATAAATCTTTGAACGATAAAAGTAAATGAAGAACACAACCAGTACACTATATGTAGCGCTCGGCTAACTTCCCGAATCCCTGCGCAGTTAATCAACATATCTCTCGCCATTAATCGAATCTTAGGGTCTGAAACTCGGTATTTGTATGCATGCTGGTAGCATTTTTTACAATTCTTACAACGATAGACCTGTGCTCCGTTTCGTTTTTATCCATTTTTTACCACTTTTGAGCCCTGGCAGTGAGGGCATACTGATTTTTCTGTGTTTAGTTGCATGAACGAAAGCTAGTGCCTTCCTGCCTTTTTTATACAAGGATATCAATCATTGCGATACATAGCCCAGCCATACTACTACCATCCAGGGGCAAGGGTTAGCCCAAATATTCCAAAGTTCACATCACTTCGTTGAAATGGAATAGCGTAATAAGGTTCTATTACAAAAACACCAAATAGATTGACACGTAAGGACAGTCCAACACTCATTGCTGGAACTCTTTCGTATACAACAGATAAGGCATTGGGATTAGTAGGAGTTGGAGCAGGAGTAGTACTAACAATATCAGGTTGCGATTTGAATGCAATTTTGGAATCACTATAGTAGGCTAGCCCCATATCGAAGAAAGCATTTAAGTCTGTGTAAAAGAATTTAGAGTCAATCAGTGATAATCTTTTTGGTCCTGTAAATGGCAAACGTACTTCAAAATTTGCTACTGCAATATGTGATCCTGTTAACTGATTGATATTGAATCCACTGTTTGTGCTTCCATTGTTTACAAATGAGTTAGGGTTATAGCCTCGGATGTAGTAATCGTAGCCTACATATAGTGGATAGAGTTTTTTTTCGTCGGTACCAAATCGACCATAACTATATAATCTGCTTGCTAAAGTAATAGGTTTTAAACGTACATAACGACGCATATCAATAGTTAGAGCCCCTAGATGATAATCACCTAAGTACATATCAGCGCCAAATCGATATCTGTAACCATTTAGTGGTGCGGTAATTCCCCAGAATGAATTATCTCCTATAAAGGCATTTCCTACTTGATAAACACTAAACGGGTTGAGATAGGTACCGTAAGATTGTGTTATTTGATCAGAGGATAATTTTTCATGCTTTGTTCCAAGACCAGCTCCTATGCTTTGAGTAGTGGGATCGTACTGGTAGTAGTTGTCATATCGATCAACGCGGTAGCTATATCGAGAAAATCCTGTACTCACTTCATATCTATTAATACGTGAGAATGGGTAAGCAGCGAATAAACTAAATTGATCAATAAACGTACGGATAAGGTCATACTTTTCATTGTAAACAGGATTAGGGCCTCCGTTAGGATCAGGGTCAATAGAGCTCGATAGCGCTGCAGATATATAAGGAACATGAGAAACTGCTACACCCCAATCTATTCGATTTTTTTGATGGGTATAAGCTGCTTGCGCACCAAAATCATAGAGTTGTCCATTTAGTGCTAAAGCTGCAAATATTTGATTTTGTCCCGTAATATCACTAAAAATTCCTTGAATACCACTGGCTAGTCCTGCTGTTGTACCATATCCACCAACAGATAAACCAACACCGACACCCGTGCTATAGATTTCGTCTAGCTTAAATTTGGGTCGGTAAGGTATTGTTTGAATGCTGGAGAGAGGTATTTTTTCAAATTGACTGAAATGCCCTAGGTTGGGATTGATAATATTTACACCAGTAGATTTAGTAGGGGGTAATATTGCTGCATCTAAGTTGACGTCTTGTGGATCAACAGGTTTTGCAGTGAATTCGGCTACTTTTGCATTGTAGATAGTGTACTTTTGCGCCTGATAGTAGGAATAAAGAATATCATCATTTTTCGAAATACTTAAAGCAGGTGAAAACTCAGTGATTCCACTGATACCTGTAAAGTAGTTAGTCAGCTGTTCAACCTTTTCTGTTGAAATAGTATATCGGTATAAATTGCGGAATCCATCTCGATTAGATAGGAAATAGATTTTTTGATCATCAGCTGAAAACTGTGGATTGAGGTTATTGGCTCCATTGAATATGGAAATATTGTCAATAGATTTGTTTTTCAGATCTAGAACAGCCAAGTTAAAAGGAATATTGACACCCTTTGCACTATGATTGAGTGATAGACGATCACTACTAAATACAATTTTTTGTCCATCATTTGAGAAACTAGGCTGATAGTCGGAATACACATCATTGGTCAGCTGAGCAACCTCTTGCGTATTTATATTATATAAGAAGAGATCACTTTTGCCTTCTTTTAAACCCGAAAAGGCAATACTGCTTCCATCCGGTGACCAGGTTAGATTACTGAATTCCTCTACCTCACCCATTGATTTCATGCTGATGGTTTTGCCCGTTGAGGCATCAATGGTAACAAGCTGATTTCTGCCAGAGCTGTATGTGCTAAATGCAAAACGCTTGCTATCAGGAGACCAGGCTCCTGCAGATTCAATGAAATTAAACTCATCAATATGTGAATTTCTTGCTTTGCTAGTTAGTTTACGTAAGATTTTACCAGTTTTTGCATCAGCAAGAAAAAGATCAATACTCAAAAGATCTTTTTCCGAAAGAAAGGCTACATATTGTCCATCAGGTGAAATTGCAGGTGCTACATTATAATGTTCTCCTCCATTTTTGTTATCGATGATACGTTTGCCAATAAGCACTTGAGCTGTATCCTTAACATATGGTTTATAGGTATTTTCAATACTTGCTTTCCAAAGATTTGAGAATGTTTTTTCGTCATAACCAAAAGTGTATTGCAAAGCTTTTTCGTAGCCATATTGGGCTGCTTGTTTAAAAAATGGAACGATGACAGTGTCTCCATAGGTAGAACCAACGTAAGACCAGAAAGCCTGTCCATAACGGTAAGGAAAGTATTTGTTGCTATTTGTTAATTGCTGGAGTGTGGGGATATCTTTACTCAAAAAGGCATCACGCATCCACATGCCAGTATAAGCATCGACTTTACCTATAGAAAGATATTCTGCCATACCTTCGATCATCCAAAGAGGGATTCTATTGATGTTTTCTAATTTGGTGGAGTCACCTTCAAGTAAAAGATGATACTGAAATGCGTGAACTAACTCGTGTCCAATGACATGTCGAGTTTGTTGGTTTAATTGCGTGATAGGCATTACTACTCTGTTTTTCATCCCTTCTGTAACACCACCAGTACCTACGCCTATATCGCCTTGTATGGCTGTTGTTTGTTGAAAATCTGGGCTATTGGCATACAATATGATTGGATTCCTTTTAGTAAATGTGTCTCTGAATACTTGTTGGTGCAGGTTATACCATACTTCGGCTTCTTGTATAAACCGCTGTACAAGTTCTTCGTTTCGTAGATAGTAATAGAGTTCAAAGTGAGGTGTTTGATAGACCTTAAAATTGAGTTTTTTATAACGCACCTTGTTTTGCCCAAAATATTGTGCACTTGCAGGTACGATGCTGCTGAGGAAAATAGTTAGTGTAAGCGAAAGGATAAACCACGAGGATGATTTAGGTCTAAGCATATAATTGTTCTTCATTTATATCGATATATAAAACGTACAAATACATTGTGATTAGTACGGGTTTGTCTTGATTTAGATGTGAGTCATTATCTGGTTGATGTAAAGGTAAAAGATCAGCATATTTATCCCATGTTTCAAAGAATTAAAAGTAGACCATTACGGTACTTTGTTATCGTCATTTACAGTATTATTATTTTGTTGTGTGCCATCCAACTCAATTTTTTGTGGCTATTTGGTTATTCACCAACCATGAAGGATATTGAGGATCCAAATATGCGAGTAGCATCTGAAGTATATACTTCAGATGGGGTGCTGATTGGCAAATATTATAAAGAAAATCGAACTCCAGTTACATTTAGTGAAATTTCGCCAAGTGTAATTGATGCACTTGTAGCCACAGAAGACACACGTTTCTTTGCGCATGGTGGCATTGATTTACGTTCTGTTTTCTCGAGTATGCTCTCTACCGTGCAAGGAGATAAACGTGGGGCTAGTACCATTACACAGCAACTAGCTAAAAACCTATACAGCACGCGTCATCAAAAATCTCAGGGTTTAATTAAGTATGTTCCGGGCATACGTACCTTGATTTACAAGCTGAAGGAATGGATTACTGCTTATGAATTGGAGTGGTATTATTCGAAGCAAGATATCTTGACTTTATATCTTAATACAGTTCCCTTTGGAAATAATACCTATGGAATTAAAACAGCAGCCAAGCATTACTTTAGTAAAGAAACGAGCAGGTTGCAAATAGAAGAGTCAGCTACTCTGGTTGGAATGCTAAAAGCCACTACGACTTATAACCCAATAAAAAATCCAGAAAAGTCTCGGGAACGTAGAAATACGGTGCTTGCTCAGCTACATAAGTATAAGTATATAAGTGCATCAGAGTTAGAAAGATTGAGTAAACTTCCATTGATACTAAAGTTATCTGAATTAAATGAGGCTAATCGTGGAGGATCTTATTTGCGTTCAGCTGTGGCTAAATATCTTGAAAAATGGTGTCAGGAGAATGATTATGATTTGTATTCAGATGGACTTAAGATTTATACCACAATTGATTCAAAGCTTCAAAAATATGCTGAAGAAGCAGTTGCTGAGCAGATGAAAGTTTTGCAAACACGTTTTCAAAATGTTTGGGGGAGTCAGAATCCTTGGTATACATCGGATGGTGTGGAGATCTTAAATTTTGCTGAAAAGGCGGTACAGCGATTGCCATATTATGCGGCACTTAAAGCCAGGTATCATGCTCATCCAGATTCGATCAATATTTATTTAAATAGACCCAAAAAAATGAATGTTTTTTCATGGGATGGTGATAAAGAAGTGTATTTCTCTACGCTTGACTCGATCAAATACTATGCGAAAATATTAAATGTCGGTATGATGACACTTGATCCTTTTAATGGACATATCAAAGTTTGGATTGGTGGAATTAATCATCGCTATTTTGAATATGATCATGTGAATCAAGCGAAACGGCAAGCGGGGTCTACTTTTAAACCTTTTGTGTATTTAACTGCTTTAGAACAGGGGATGAGTCCTTGTGACACTTTTACGGATAGACCTGTGAAAATAGCTTATACTGATAAAGGAAAGACGGAGTATTGGGAACCCAAGAATGCGAGCTTTACGTTTTCAGGGCTTGAGATGTCCTTGCGCCTAGCAATGGGTAGATCTGTGAATTCGATTACGGCACAGTTGACGGAGAAAGTGGGTTGGGATAATGTAGTTAAGTACGCTCATTTATGTGGTATTGAGAGCCCGCTGAAGTCAGTTCCGTCAGTGGGTTTGGGTTCGAACGATGTATCAGTGTTTGAAATGGTCCGGGCTTATGGTAGTTTTCTAAATACAGGACTGAAAACAGATCCTATTCTTGTGGAGCGTATCACCGATCGTGATCAAAATATTCTTGCTCAGTTTAAGGCAAAGCAGAAGCGCTTGTTGACTAAGGAAATAGCTTGGTTGATGCTGTATATGCTTCGTGGAGGGATGGAGGAGCCTGGAGGAACTTCACAGGCTTTATGGGCCTGGGATTTATGGAAAAATAATAATCAGATTGGTGGTAAAACGGGTACCTCATCTGACTATGTAGATGGGTGGTATATGGGGCTTACTAAGAATTTGGTTACAGGCATTTGGGTGGGGTGTGATGAACGCAGTGCTCATTTTAAAAACTCCGAAACTGGTGAAGGTTCGCGTACAGCCTTGCCTATTTTTGGCAAGTTTATGGAAAAGGTATATCGTGATCCTTCTACAAAGATTACACAAGGCCTTTTCCCAAAACCAGAGGTGCCAATAACTCGAAAGTATCAATGTCCAACACCTCGCTTACGGTTAGATTCGGTGGGGGTAGATAGTTTATCTGTCGACTCTATAGGTATTCATAGGGCTACAATTGATACTGGAAGAGTAGCCGGATCGGATTGAGATTGCTTTTAAAGCTTATTTGTTGATTTTATTCTTTTTCTAGCTTATTTGGAATAATGAGTACTGGACATATTGCATGACGAACAACCCCTTCAGCCACGCTTCCTGAAATAAGATGATCGAATCCAACCCGGCCATGGGTGCCAAGGATGATAAAGTCTGCCCCACATTCTTTGGCCGTGTTTAAGATTTCATCTTTAGGCTTTCCAACCTTGGTATAGATGTGTAGCGGTATTTCTTTGCCCCATGTTTTTTGGATATATGAGAATAGTTTCTTGTTAGCGTCCTCTTGGGCTTGCATAACTTCCATCACCATGGTTGATGATTCGGTCGACAAAGGATCGATCATAAATGGGGTTGCCAAAGGTAATTCGTTGATATGGACCACAGCTAGTTCTGAATTCATCTTCCCGGCCATGTAGACACCATAATCAATCAGATGATCGGAATATGAACTACCGTCTATGGCAATTAAAATTTTGTGGATGGTCTTATCTTTTTTTGCTTTCATGAGTTTTGTGATACTAAATATGGTATCCGATTATTTGCCCTAAAATTGCTTTATTTGCCCTTATGAATCAAGTACTTGGGCTAATAAATTTATCGCTTGTTCCTTTGAGAGCTAAACCAACTCATGGAAGTGAAATGGTTTCTCAATTGCTTTTTGGAGATTGTTTGGAAGTTTTGGATACAGAAAGTCATTGGGCTTATGTTCGGACATTTTTTGACGATTATGAAGGTTGGATTGATCAAAAACAGTTCGTCGAAATTGATCCCGTTACACGGGATCAATTTGTGAATACTAAATGGGTTTTAGGGCTATCGGTAAAACATCCTGTGGTCAATCTTCATACGAATCAGATTTTGTACTTGGTTCCTGGGAGTAGTATACCTGATTTAGTGAGTGGGCAGTTTGGAATCAATGGGATTTCTTATGAGGTACAGTCGCCAGTGATCTGGGCGGTTCCTCCCGAAGATGGGTTAGCTCTTGTGACTGCAGCTCAGTTTTATCTGAATACTCCTTATTTGTGGGGAGGTCGTTCGCCTTTTGGGGTAGATTGTTCTGGATTTTCACAACTCGTTTTCAAGCAATTTGGAATTTGGCTAAAACGAGATACATATCTTCAAGCGGAGCAGGGTGCACTGGTTGATTTTTTAGCGGAAGCTAGGGCAGGTGATCTTGCATTTTTTGACAATGAACAAGGGCGAATTATCCATGTGGGTATAATGGTTAATAATCATCAGATTATACATGCTTCTGGTAGCGTAAAGATAGATCCAATCGATAATCAGGGAATATTTAGTGAAGATTTGCAGCGTTATACGCATAAGTTACGCATCATAAAAAGAATCATCAATTGAGGTTGATTTTGAGCTTGGTAAAGTAAAACCTACTAATCCAATTGAATATCCCAAATGATCACAGATCGATCATCACTTACAGAAATTAGGTTTGAGGTGATTGGATCCCAAGTTAGCTTATTGATGGATAAGTGATGACCTGCATATCCTTTATTTATACTGATTACTTTTTTTAAATTAAAATCGACACTGTCCCATATTTTGATGCTTTTATCTCGACTAGCAGTTGCGAAATAAGGCTTCTGTGGATGAAAAGCAATACTATAAAGGGCGAAAAGATGAGCATTGATACTCTTTTTGAGCGAAAAATCGGCAGTATCCCAAATTTTTAGGGTAGCATCTCGACTACCTGATAGTAGATATTTCCCATCTGGAGAGAACTGTAATGAAGATATGGGTAGGGTATGCCCATTGAGCACCTCTAAAAGATGATAGTCTGATAAATTATAAATGCGAATGAGCTGATCTTTGCCCCCAAAAGCAATTTTATTTTCACTTGGATCAATAGCCATGGTTCGGATGCCTTCTGTTGAAATACCAAATTGTTGAAGCAATGGATAAGAGCCAGATTTTGTATCGGTTTTCTGAAAGTCCCATACGGAGGCGGTCCCATCTGCTGAACAGGCGATCCACTCGTTTTTAGAAGCAACGGATTGAATATCAAAAATTGCTAACTGATGATGTTGCCAGTTAGCTGTAATACATTGTTGCTCAAAATCAAAGACGCTAATTTGTCCGTTGCGTTGGCCAGCGATGAGAATAGGAGCTGAAACGGGTGCATGCAAGGCATATACAGATGACTGAACAGGAAAAAGTATTTTAATGAAGGCTTGTTTCGGTATACTCCATTCTACTACGCCCCGATCATGGCCCGCAGTAAAAAGTATACCTGATTTTTGTGAACATACTGCGGTATAAATTGGATTTTGATGACCTAATAGGGTAGCAATAGGCTGTATCTGAATCATGGAAGCAGGTGTTTGAACGTAACGATGGAGTAGCAAATCTGGAATAGACACTTTATGCAGGTAAATGATTGATAATTTATGAGCGGGTCTAAAGTTTGTTTAAAAAAATCTAGGCCGGCTCATGATGTCTTTCTTCTAAATTTTTTGCTATGGTCTTCAGGTCGACATTTTTTTCTTTAAGTAGTACCAACAGATGAAAAAGAAGATCAGAAGCCTCATTAATGAAATCTTTTGGAGTTTCATTTAAAGCGGCTATAACTGTTTCTACGCCTTCCTCCCCAACCTTCTGAGCAATTTTGTTAAGCCCTTTTTTTCGTAAATGATTCACATAAGAGTTCGTTTCGGGATTGGTATAACGATCTTCAATAATTTGTTCCAATTTGAAGATGAAATTATGGTTATATCGTGTGTTGAAACAGCTTCTTGTACCTGTATGGCAGGTTGGCCCCTTAGATTTTGCTAGAATGAGCAGGGTATCCTGATCACAGTCGACATGGATGGAGTTTACAATTAAATAATGACCACTTTGTTCGCCCTTAGTCCATAGACGATTTTTGGAACGTGAAAAGAAAGTAATCTGCTTGCTAGAACAAGTTTGTTTATAGGCTTCTTCATTCATATAGCCGAGCATGAGTACTTCGAGTGTTTGTTCATCCTGAATGATCACAGGAACTAATCCATCACCTTTTTTGAAATTTATTTCCATTTCTCTGCAATTTAATAAGAACCTTTTTTGGGAGAGAGAAGACAACGAGGAATACTCCTATCTCACTTCGATCTGATGTGCTCGTAATTTGTTTTTCAGTTGGGGTATAGCGATTGTTCCATAGTGAAATACTGATGCTGCTAGTGCTGCAGCCACATTGCTTTGTTGAAAAACATCAATGAAATGTTGCTCATTTCCAGCACCTCCAGAAGCAATTAGGGGAATCGAGATACTATTATTTACTTTTTTAAGTAGGGCGCAATCAAATCCCGTTTTGGTTCCGTCATGATCCATCGATGTGAGCAGGATTTCACCTGCACCACGTGCTTCGGCTTCTTTGATCCAATCTTCTGTTTGGACTTCAGTAGCAATTTGTCCCCCGCTTAGGTGGATTAGGTTGAGGTTGTTTACTTGTTTGGTGTCGATGGCAACTACAACAAATTGCTTTCCGAATGCAGAAGCAAGTTGTTCGATCAGCACTGGGCTTTTAACTGCAGCTGAATTAATTGATATTTTATCTGCACCAGCATTTAAAAGTAGGTCGGCATCAGCAATTGAATGAATTCCACCACCAATGGTAAAGGGAATATTAATTTGTCTGGCTACGGATTTGACAAGCTCAATAACGGTCTTTCGGTGCTCGTGAGTGGCGGTAATATCCAGAAAAACGAGTTCATCAGCACCTTGTCTGGAGTATTCCCATGCTAACTCAACCGGGTCGCCAGCATCTTGTAAAGACACAAAGTTGACTCCTTTGACAGTACGACCATCTTTGACATCCAGACACGGAATAATTCGCTTAGCTAACATTTAAAAACTAATTAACGCTTTCAAATTCCAGTCTTTGATTTGCTCAATGGCAATGCGCTCTTCGTAGATGGCTTTTCCAACCACACAGGATTCTACTTTTATTTTTTGTAAAGCTTCAATATCAGCCATGGAACTGATACCCCCAGAGGCAATTAGCTTAATAAAAGGAGAGTGATTTAAGAGTTTTTTGTAAAGATTTACGCCTGCACCGCCTAGCTTGCCATCTTTATCAATATCGGTGCATAAAAATCGGAAAAATCCCAGAGAAAGACAGTTATTGATATAATCTTTTAATTTAATTGCTGAACTTTCCATCCATCCCGAATATTTAATTACTTCATTTAATACATCAATGGCAATGACGACTTGGTCAGAGCATTTATCCTTACCACAAATCTCTTTGCTTAGATTGGGAAGAAAATCGGCATCAGTGATGGCTTGGGTGCCTACGATGACACGGTGAATGCCTGAATCGATAAGCTCTTTAACCTTATCAATGCTACGAACACCACCACCATACTGTACCTTCATATCTGTTTTTCGAATGATGTCAAATACAAATTTTTGATTGCTAAAGTCGCCCTTGGCCCCATTGAGGTCAATAATATGAATGAACTCGGTGCCTTTGTGTTGGTACTTTTCTATCATTTCTTCAAGACTCACGTCGTAAAATGTGGCTTGTTCATAGTTACCTTTACGTAAGCGAACTACTTTCCCATTTAGAATATCAATAGCTGGTATGATGTACATCGTATTAAATGCTTTATTTCGCGAAATTGATTAATAATTGTTCCCCTGCCTGGCCTGACTTTTCGGGGTGAAATTGCACCCCACAGAAGTTGTTTTTTTGAATGATGCTAGAAAATTTAACCCCATATTCAGTCGAGGCGGTCGTAAAATTAGAACTAAATTCTACAAAGTAGGAATGTACAAAGTAAAAGTATTCCTCGTTCTTAATTTGATCCAATAGGTAGTGTCTTTTTTCAATAGCCACTTTATTCCAACCCATGTGAGGGATTTTATTTGCTAAAACTGGATCAAAATGTTGTGTTTTTAGTGGAATAATCCCAGTAAGTAGCGTATTTCCCTCTTCTGAAAAATTAGTTAATAATTGCATGCCCAGGCAAATACCCAAGACAGGTTTTTGAGTGGCTTGAATCATAGGAATAAGTCCAGTGTTTGTCAGTTTAGCCATTGCTGGGCTAGCATGTCCTACACCCGGAATAATGTAGCGATCATATTGATCAAAGTCAACATCTTGATTGATGATGCCATAGCGAAGCTTCAATCGCTCTAGGGCCGCGCTTAGTGAGAAAATATTGCCTGCTCCGTAATAAATAATGCCAATCATAAAATGCCCTTTGTGCTTGGTAATACTGTTCCTGTAATCTGGATCGCTTGTTTGATACTTTTTGCGAGTGCTTTGAAGCTGGCTTCCACCTTGTGATGGGTGTTTGTTCCATCCAAAATCTTCAGATGAAGGTTCATTCCCGCATGTTCTGAGAAAGATTTCATCCAGTGTTCCAATAATTCTGTTGGAAAATCGCCTACATATTCACGGTCAAACTTCCCTTCGAAAATGAAATAAGCCCGATCCGAAAAATCAATCGCACATTGGACCAGGGCTTCATCCATGGGAAGTAAGAAGCCATAGCGCTCAATACCTCGTTTGTCTCCAAGGGCTTGCTTGAATGCTTTTCCTAGAGTAATCGCACTATCTTCAATAGTATGGTGTTCATCAATTTCTAAGTCTCCTTTTACTGTTAATGATAGGTCAATACCGGAATGTTTAGCCAATTGATCTAACATATGATCATAAAACTTTAATCCAGTATCTATTTGGTGCTTTCCATTCCCATCGAGGTTTAGCCTGAGTTGAATTTTGGTTTCATTTGTGTTTCGTTCCAGCTCAACAAGCCGGTCTTGCTGGTTTGTTAAGTGTTCAACAATAGTTGGCCAATGTGCACTTGTAAATGTGGCTTTAGTGTCTTTTTTTAGGGCGTAACGAATGGATTTACAGCCTAAATTCTTTGCCAATTGTACGTCCGTGTCTCGATCGCCTATGGTATACGAATGTTGGAGGTTAATTAAATTCGATATCAAATAGGGTGTTAATAAACCTGTATTTGGCTTTCTATTGGGACTGTTTTCGTGTGGAAAAGAATTGTCAATGAAGATTTCAGTGAAATGAATTCCCTCATTTTTTAGGATCGTTAGCATTTTTTGCTGAGGCTTTTGAAAGTCTTCCTCAGGGAAACTGTCTGTACCACGCCCATCTTGATTGCTCACCATGACCAATTCATAACCAAAATCCTGTAGTCTTTTTAGAGATGAAATGGCATAGGGCAAAAACTCAAGCTTTTCCAAGCTATCTACTTGCTGGTCTGGTACAGGTTCAACAATAATGGTCCCATCCCGATCGATAAAAAGAACCTTCTTCATTTCTGGTTTGTATTGTGCCAATGCTGATCTCGTGATACATGGGTCAGCGGTATCAATGAGTCAATTGATCTTGCATTTAAAATGAGTTAAATGCAGCGTTAAATTTCAAATGTACTAAAAAGGACCTAGAATGTCTAAAAATGCGCTAGAAGACGCGTTGACCTGCAGGGCAGAGTGTTTGAAAACCTTATCTTTGCCGATCACATGAAGCAGATACGTAACTTTTGCATTATAGCCCATATTGATCACGGAAAGAGTACGCTGGCCGATCGATTATTAGAATATACCCATACTATCACTGCGCGTGAAGCACAGGCTCAGCTATTAGACGATATGGACTTGGAACGTGAGCGAGGAATCACGATAAAAAGCCATGCCATTCAAATGGATTATGAGTTGGATGGGAGAAAATATATTTTAAATCTGATTGATACACCAGGCCACGTCGACTTTTCGTACGAGGTTTCACGGTCTATTGCTGCCTGTGAAGGGGCTTTGCTCATTGTGGATGCCTCACAAGGAATTCAGGCGCAGACTATTTCTAATTTGTATCTGGCGCTTGAACATGACCTAGAAATTATTCCTATTCTCAATAAAATGGATCTTCCTGGGGCGATGCCTGAAGAAGTAAAGGATCAGATCGTGGAACTAATCGGTTGTAAGCGAGATGAAATTATTCCCGCTTCGGGAAAGACTGGTATGGGGGTAGATGATATTTTGAGAGCAATTGTCGATCGTATTCCATCCCCTGTTGGAAATCCAGAAGGGGAGCTACAAGCGCTTATTTTTGATTCGGTGTTTAATTCTTTCAGAGGAATTGTTGCTTATTTCAAAGTTGTAAATGGAGAAATTCGCAAAGGTGATCAAGTGAAGTTTGTAGCAACGGGCAAAGAATACATTGCTGAAGAAGTTGGTACGCTCAAGCTCACTCAAAAACCAAAAGATGTGATCAAGACGGGCGATGTGGGGTATATTATCTCAGGAATCAAGGAGGCGCGTGAAGTTAAAGTAGGAGATACTATTACGCATAAAGATCGCCCTAGTCAGGAGGCCATTCAGGGTTTTGAAGAGGTAAAACCGATGGTATTTGCAGGTATTTACCCAGTAGATACTGAAGATTATGAGGAGTTGCGTGAAAGTATGCATAAACTGCAGCTAAACGACGCTTCCATCGTTTTCGAACCGGAATCATCTGCAGCTTTGGGGTTTGGATTTCGTTGTGGCTTTCTTGGGATGCTTCACATGGAAATTATCCAGGAGCGTTTAGAGCGTGAGTTTGACATGACCGTTATCACAACGGTTCCCAATGTGTCCTACAAAGCCTTTACTTCTAAGGGTGAAGAAATTGCGGTAAATAACCCGTCTGATTTGCCCGACCCAAGTAAGCTGGATTTTGTGGAAGAACCTTATATTAAGGCTAATATTATTACCAAATCAGAATTTGTTGGACCAGTGATGTCTCTCTGTATTCAGAAAAGGGGAATGATCATAAATCAGTCCTATCTGACCTCAGATCGTGTTGAGCTAGTTTTCGAGATGCCAATGGGTGAGATTGTATTCGATTTTTACGATCGTTTGAAAACAATCTCAAAAGGTTATGCTTCTTTTGATTATCATCAGATAGGTTATCGTAAATCAGATTTGGTTCGTTTAGATATTCGCCTGAACGGAGAGCCTGTAGATGCCCTATCGTCACTTATTCATCGGAGTAATTCCTATGAGTTTGGTAAAAAAATCTGCGAAAAACTGAAAGAATTATTACCTCGTCAACAATTTGAAATTATTATCCAAGCCTCTATTGGTGCAAAGATCATTGCACGTGAAACGGTGAAAGCACTCCGCAAAGATGTGACGGCTAAGTGTTATGGAGGAGATATTTCACGTAAACGAAAACTCTTAGAAAAGCAGAAAAAAGGGAAGAAACGGATGCGCCAAGTTGGAAACGTAGAAATTCCACAATCGGCATTTATGGCTGTACTCAAGCTTGATTAGTATTATGGACATACGTTCACTATGCAAAGACATTGTGTGTCGCAAGTTTAAGCCAGTATACCTCTTGCATGGCGAAGAACCTTATTATATTGATCAAATAAGCAATTTGCTCGAAGAGCAAGTGCTTAGCGAAAATGAAAAAGGATTCAATCAAACCATCTTGTATGGCAAGGACACGGATATGTTGAGCATTTTAAATGCGGCCAAACGTTTTCCGATGATGAGTGATTATCAGCTGATTTTGGTGAGAGAAGCTCAAGATCTCAAATGGGCTAAAGGAGCTGAAGACGATAAGAAGGCCGTGAATGATCCCTTGCTCGCTTATGTAGAAAACCCATTGAGTAGTACCATTCTGGTCTTTTGTTATAAATATGGAAAGTTTGATAAACGCAAGAGAATATATAAAGCTATCGATAAAAATGGACTGGTGTTTGAATCGGCCACGATTTATCCAGATAAAGTTGCGGCTTGGATAGAGGACTTTGTTGGGCAAAAGAAATATCGCATTCAGGTACAGGCATTGGCACTATTGGCTGAGTATTTGGGGAATGATTTGTCGAAAATTGCTAATGAGCTCAATAAACTAATGCTTAGCATTCCTTCAACACAGGAAATTACGATGGAAGATGTACAGGCAAACATTGGGATCAGTAAAGCGTATAATGTGTTCGAGCTTCAAACTGCTTTGGCACGTCGTGATGTATTGAAAGCCAATCAGATCATTCACTATTTTGCCAAAAATCCAAAATCAAATCCCATGGTTTTGCTCTTGGGAACACTTAATAACTATTTTACTAAAATACTTCGTTACCACTATTTAACTGATAAATCACCACAAAGCTTGGCTAAAGAGTTGGGTGTACATCCCTTCTTTGTTAGGGAATATGAGTTTGCGGGTAAAAACTATAGCAAAGATCAGATCTTTCGAGTGATTTCGCATTTAAGGGAATCCGACTTAAAGACCAAAGGAGTGGGAGCTACAGGCAATGTAACGGATTCAGCATTGCTGAAGGAATTGGTATTTAAGATTATACACCATGAGTAGGCAGTTCATCAATTTTAATGGAGAGTTTTATGCGAAAGATGAGTTTGTCATGGGTATTTCGAACCGAAGTTTCAAATATGGGGATGGTCTTTTTGAGTCTATGCGTTGGAGCCAGGGCGAGCTGAAATTTACTGATTTACACCTGGAGAGAATCCGTCGCGGCATGGATTTATTGAAGCTACAGGATCATCTCAAGATCAATTCTGAGTTTCTTCATGAAAAAATAGAAGGGCTCGTCTATAAAAATCGAACAGGCCCTCATGCTCGAGCGAGGTTGACCATATTTCGGAATTCAGATGGCTTATATAGTCCAGTTAATAATACCATAGGCTATTGCTTAGAGGTAAGCAAAGCAAATGATTGGGTATATACTGGTCAGTCACGTGGTTTAATTATAGATGTGTTCGATGAGGTGCCTAAGCCTATCAATATTCTTTCAAGTATCAAAACATGCAATGCATTGGTATTTGTGTTAGCTGGAATTTTTAAAAAGCAATTTTCGTTAGATGATGTCTTGATCTTGAATCAGAATGGTTTTTTATGTGAGGCAATCAGTAGTAATTTATTTGTGGTTTATCAGGGCAAAGTTTATACACCTGCTTTAAGTGAGGGTTGTGTTGCTGGAATTATGAGACAGGTAGTCATGGCTTTGGGCAGAGAGAATGGACTCGAGATTACCGAGGCACAAATTAACCCTGCAATTTTGAATGAGGCAGAAGAGGTTTTTTTAACTAATGCAATCAGTGGTATTCAATGGGTAATGGGGTTTAATGAAAAACGATATTTCAATGAGGTATCTCGATTTTTGATAGGTAAACTTCATTTGGCTAGGATATCCTCGACAATGTTCTATTAAAGTCTTATCCCTCGAAGAAACTCTTCAATAAACATTCTTTTTTTTCCTTCAAGTTGTAGCTCTTTGACGGATATAAGCCCATCTAAACAGGCAAATTTTAAAAAGGTTTTTCCGTCACTATCAAACTGACCTGGTTTAATTTGAGGAAGTGCAGGATCGATATCGACATGAAATAATTTTAATGTTTTATCCTGAAAGTAGGAGAATGCGGTGGGATGGGGGCTCAGTCCTCGGATGTGGTTATAAACTACTTGTACAGGTTGGTTCCAATCGATGAGGCAGTCCTCCTTGAAAATTTTAGGAGCGTGTTTAAGCTCATCTATGGATAGTGTGGCTGATTGCGGCGTGGGGATATAGTTATTGTTTTCGATAGCTTGTACTGTTTTTACTAGAAGTTGGGCACCTACTTGCATTAATTCATTGTGTAAGTCTCCAGCAGTATAAGTAGTGGGAATGCCAACTTGTTCGCTGAAGAGGATATCTCCTGTATCAATCTCTTGTTTTAGTAAGAAGGTGCTCACCCCTGACACACGTTCACCATTGATAATTGCCCAATTGATTGGTGCGGCTCCTCGATACTGTGGTAACAGGGATGCATGTAAATTGATTGTTCCTTTGGGAGGCATCGCCCAAACTACTTCGGGCAGCATGCGAAAAGCAACGACTACTTGAAGGTCAGCATTTAAGGACTTTAGTTGTTCTAGAAAACTAGGGTCTTTTAGTTTGGTAGGTTGGAAAATAGGTAAACCCTTTTGAAGTGCATATTTTTTTACTGCAGATTCACTGAGTTTTTGTCCGCGTCCAGCTGGTTTATCTGGGGCTGTGACAACCCCCACAATGGTATGTCGTCCGGATTGTACCAGTGCATCCAGCGAAATCACTGCAAAATCGGGCGTACCCATAAAAATAATATTCATAAATTTTAAAATTTCACTCCAGCCCTCTCTAAGGAAAGGGTTGGGATATATTTATTGGGTGGATAATATGTTGTTCGAATTTAGAGAATCAAGTAGCCTTATTTTTTTAATGAAAGCCCCTTATCTTTGGGTTTTCGTTTAACAATTTGCCGCAAAGATATGATCATTGAACAATTTTATGATAAAGGGTTGGCGCATGGATCTTATGCCATTGTAAGTGATGGTCAGATGGTGCTTGTTGATCCTGCCCGCGATCCACAGCCTTATTTTGATTTTGCAGGCCAGCATCATGCAAAAATTATAGGTGTGATCGAAACACATCCCCATGCCGATTTTGTAAGTTCTCATCTGGAGATACATGAAAAAACTGGAGCCATCATTTATGTGAGTCATTTATTGGGTGCGGATTATGAACATACCTCATTTGATGAGGGAGATGTGATAAGGGTTGGAAAAGTGCAGCTTAAAGCGATCAATACCCCAGGTCATTCCCCTGACAGTATTTGTGTTTTATTGCTAGATGAGCAGGGTAAGGAGCATGCGCTTTTTAGTGGTGATACACTTTTTGTGGGGGATGTTGGACGTCCGGATTTACGTGAGAATGTGGGTAATCTGACAGCTAAAAAAGAAGAGCTGGCTAAAGCCATGTATCACTCCACTCGTGAAAAATTAATGCATTTGCCAGAAAATGTGTTGGTCTATCCCGCTCATGGGCCGGGCTCACTCTGTGGTAAAAGCATGAGTCCTGAATTATTTAGCACAATTGGAAAAGAACTACGTACGAACTACGCACTTCAATTGATGAGTGAGTTAGCGTTTGTAAAAAATATTACTGCTGATCAGCCATTTGTACCCAAATATTTTGGGTACAATGTGACTATGAATAAAAAAGGGGCCCCTTCTTTTGCAGCGAGTGTGGCTGCGGTTCCTCGCTTAGCGAATGACCATTCATTAGATAGTCAAACTATCATTATTGATACTCGGCCGCAGGAGCAATTCAAAGCAGGGCATCTGAAAAATGCTTTTAACTTGCAAGATGGGGGTAAATTTGAGACTTGGCTGGGTTCTATTATCGCTCCGAATGAACCATTTTATCTGACTGCATTGGATGGAGAAACGCTAGATCAGATGATCCGGAAAGCAGCTAAAATTGGCTATGAAAGTCAGATTAAGGGGGCATTTGTCATGCCGAATAATTATACTGATGTAACCCCCCCATTTGACATGGATACTTTTTTAGCAGGTCCTGAAAAATTTACTATTGTAGATATTCGAAACACATCTGAGGTCAAAATGGGTAAACTATTCGATTCGGCGATTGCAATTCCTTTACCTGAACTTAGAGAACGTATGGCTGAAATTCCGAGGAATAGGCCCATAGTGGTGCATTGTGCTGGGGGGTATCGTTCTGCTGCGGGTGCGAGTATTGTTGCACAGCAGATTAAGGGGGTTCCTGTGATAGATATGGGTGAACAAGTAATTCAATTTTCCACCAAACAGTAGCATATCAGCTTTAATGTATAAGCACCTAATTAGCTTGATTTTTTTGTTTTCAAGTGGGGGCCTTATGGCACAAATTAAAAATCCAGCATTCGAAAAAATGTTGGATAGCCTTTATCATAAACACGTTTTACCAATTTCAATTAATGATTTTAAAAAGCTAGATAGACAAAATGTCTATCTCTTGGATACTCGTGAAGCAAGAGAATTTGCTATTAGTCACCTCAAGAACGCACGCCATGTGGGGTATTTTTGGTTCGATATGCGTCGCGTTTATGACATCCCTTATGAGTCAAACATAGTTGTATACTGTTCCATTGGTAATCGTGCGGATGATATTGGCGATAAATTAATGAACGCGGGGTATCAGCACGTCTACAATCTTTATGGTGGAATATTTGAATGGGTGAATCAAGGAAACCCTGTATATAAGGTCAATGGTGTTCAAACCTCTGAAGTGCATTATTATGGTAATAAATGGGCAAAATGGCTTGAGCGAGGTGCAGCAAGATGAGTATTTTCAAGTAAATGCTTTACAGCTGGTGGAAACAGCTGATGGATCTACAACGATTTTTAATACGATAATAGGTGAGCACTATCATTCTCGACATGGTGCTTTGCAAGAAAGTAGACATGTGTTTTTGAATGAGGGATTATTGCACTTTCTGAATGATCAAGATAAAAGCGATTTGGCCATACTCGAGGTGGGGCTAGGTGCAGGATTGAATTTTCTGCTTAGTGCGGACTTTTGTTTAACTCATGGGATTAATTTGAATTATGTTGGAATAGAGCCTTTTCCACTGCCTAGTTCATTTGTTTGTCAAACAGGCTATGTGCACTATATTTCTGATGAATTATGGTACTCGTTTATAGAAAAATATGAACTGTCTGTTAATAATGTGATGAGTATCAATAAGTTTTGTCAACTACAGATAGCTCATTGTTATTTGTTGGCGTTTCAGTCGGAGCAACGGTTTGATATTATTTATTTCGATGCATTTTCGGCAATACATCAACCGGATATGTGGTCTTTTGAATCGATTGAACATGCCTGTAGGTTTTTAAAACCAGGTGGGTTATTTGTTACATATGCGATTACTGGTCATTTGAAGCGGTCTTTAAAAAAAATGGGTTTTTCTATTGAAAAAGTACCAGGTCCTCCAGGAAAACGAGAAATGCTAAGAGCGACAAAAAATTAAGAGTCAAGATGTGCTGGTTTCTTCGGCTAGTCGATTATTCAAGGGTTAGATCTGTCTTTGATTATGAAGTTTTATTAACTTTATAATAATTTATTTTTATAAATAAAAAATTTATGAAGTATTTTTTTGTACTTCTGCTAGGTAGTATAAGTTTACTTGCTTTTGGTCAGAAAAGACGAATCAATACGAATCTAGCTCAAAAGGCCTGTGATCGAGCAAGTTTATATATCGGACAGCAGGCGTATGATCGAGCTGTCGAGCAGTTGAATGAGGCTGTTTATTTTGATAGCACAATGATTACCCCGTATCAGCAGTTGGGAGATATTTACCGAAAGCTGGGAGTTTATTCACTCGCTAAAAAAAATTATGAAAAAGTACTAGGTCTGGACCCCAATTTTTTGCCCCTGACCTATTTTGGTATTGCTGAAAGTGAGCTGAATACAGGTGATTATGCCAAAGCATTAACACATTTTCGTAAATACATATCTTATCCTATACTGGAAGCTGGTAGGAGATTATGTGCTAAATATATAGCCGATTGTGAATTTAGTGTAAAATCAGTTGCAAGTCCGGTACCATTTAAGCCCTTAAATATGGGAGCAGCTATCAATACAGCTGATGATGAGTATTTCCCTTCAGTAACTGCTGATGGGAGAAAAATGATATTTACTAGGCGGACCAAAGAGGGGGAGAACTTTTACATGAGTGTTAAAAAAGACAGTCTATGGACTAAGGCTGAATATTTAAGTGACACCCTGAATACCGATTATAATGAAGGTGCACAGTGTATTTCTCAGGATGGGGTGTATTTGTTTTTTACAGGGTGTAATCGTCCAGATGGAAAGGGTCGATGCGATATTTATTTATCCAAGTGGGAAAGAGGAGGTTGGAGTGAGCCTTTTAATATAGGTGAACCCATTAATACAGAAGCTTGGGAGTCTCAACCCTCGCTAAGTGCCAATGGTCGAACACTTTATTTTTCGAGTAATAGATTAGGGGGAATGGGGGGATATGATATTTGGAAGTCGGATCTTGGGGTAGATGGTTTATGGTCTATACCGGTTAATTTAGGTCCTTCTATTAATACTCCTTACGACGAGCAGGCTCCTTTCATTCATCCAGATGATCAAACCTTGTTTTTTTCATCTAATGGTTGGCCAGGCTTGGGTAAAAATGATTTATTTATTAGTCGGTTAGATTCATTGGGACAATGGGGTATGCCAATTAACTTAGGTTATCCAATTAATACGTTTGGTGAAGAGAATGGGCTTTCTATTAGTCGAGATGGTAAAACAGCTTATTATTCTGCCAATCGAGCAGATTCTTTTGGTAAGCTAGATATTTATTCCTTTGATCTAACAGAACCTTTTCGTCCAAAGCCCGTGACTTATGTAAAGGGTGTTATTGTTGATCAGGATACCCAAAAGCCATTGGAAGCAAAAATTCAAATCACGGATTTGGGTACAGGCAAGTCTGTTTTTGATGATTTATCTGATTCAGAAAGTGGGGATTTTTTAGCAACGATGCGTATTGGGGGGGCATTTTCTTTGGCAATTTCTAAAGAAGGGCACCTTTTGTATTCCGAAAATTTTAGGTTAAAAGATGAGAAGTTTTCAGAGCCATTTAGCATTACTGTGACGTTACAGAAAATTGAATTGGGAAGAAAGGCAGTATTGAATAATATCTTTTTTGAGAGCAATAAATATAATCTTTTGCCCGAATCAAAAATAGAATTGGGGGAGTTGATCACTTTTTTGACTGAAAATTCTCATGTTGAAATCGAGATTCAAGGACATACAGATAATATTGGTAGTGATGGAGCCAATCAATTACTTTCCGAAAATAGAGCAAAATCTGTTTATGATTACTTGATTTTAAATGGTATTAATTCATCCAAGCTTAGCTATAAAGGCTATGGTGCTAGTTATCCTATCTCAGATAACACGACAGAAGAAGGAAGGAGAATGAACCGAAGAACAGAATTTAAGATTACAAAAAAATAGCAAGTCTTTTTGACTTGCTATTTTCGGGTGGCTGATGGGGCTCGAACCCACGACCCTCGGTACCACAAACCGATGCTCTAACCAACTGAGCTACAGCCACCGTGTGAGAGGCCACAAAAGTAAAATTTTTGTTTTGCATTCCAAATAAATAATCAATTTTTTGTGGGTGGCAGATTCAAATACGCCGTGCTGTTTCGTGGAAAAATTCGGTTATTTTTGGGACTATCATAGGGTTGCTTTTCCAATTACTGAGTTGGTCTACTTACGATAAATATGTAATATGCCTGATTTTAGCTTTCTCAATTTGCGTTTTTTGGATATCGTTGATATCGTATTGGTAGCTATTATTCTGTATTACATTTACAGTTTGATTCGTGAAACGATTGCACTTAATATTGTGTTGGGCTTAGTAATTCTTTACTTGGCGTATTTGGTAGTGAAGCAGGTTCATATGCGTCTGCTGACTGAGATACTTGGGGGTTTTGTTAGTGTAGGCTTTATTGCATTAATTGTCGTTTTTCAACAAGAGATAAGACGTTTTCTTTTATTGATTGGGCGCAACGCTTTTTCTCAAAAAAACAAGGCTTGGTGGTCGTTTCTTTTTGGAAAAACAGAAATAGCGAAAAATAGTCACTTTCAAATTAACCCAATTATTGATGCCTGTAAGAGTATGAAAAAAAGTCGAACAGGAGCGTTGATTGTTTTTGCAGAATATTTTGATGAGCAGTTTTATCAAAATAGTGGTGAACTAATCGACGCTAAGATTTCTAAGCGTTTATTAGAAAGTATTTTTCAAAAAAATAGTCCGCTTCATGATGGGGCTGTTATTATTTCGGATAATAAAATTAAGCGTGCAAGTTGTATTTTGCCACTTTCAGATAATAATCAATTACCTGTTCAATTTGGTTTGCGCCATCGAGCGGGAATTGGTATTTCAGAGATGAGCGATGCTTGTGCATTGATCATCTCTGAAGAAACGGGCGAAATAGCCTATGTGAAGCAGGGAAAGGTAGAGACTAATGTTAGCTTTTCAGAGCTCGAAAAAATACTAGCCAGAGATTTTTGATAACCAATTTTTGTATTCCATTAGCACTTTATAAGCTATAGAACTTGTTTAATTAGCAATATTGGTCAAACGCTTGAATCAAATTGTCAGCTATTGCTCTGGCAGGTTTACCTTCAATCTGGTGGCGCTCAATGATATGTACCAGCTGACCATCTTTAAATAAAGCCATAGCAGGCGATGATGGAGGATAAGGAAGCATATATGTTCTTGCTTGTTCAACAGCAGTTTTTTCCATTCCAGCAAATACAGTAATCAGCTTATCGGGATGTTTACTGTATCCGGCCGCTATTTTGGCTGCTGGGCGGGCATTGGCAGCCGCACAGCCACAGACAGAATTAACAACTAGGAACACAGTTCCTTCGGATTGAATAGCTCGTTCAACCTCTTCTGGCGTTTTTAAATCCTCAAATCCCACGCTAGTTAATTCTTCACGCATGGGTGCTACTAAATATTCTGGATACATGAAATTTATGTTAATTAATACAGTGTGTTAATTCTATTAATAATTAATAAGATGTAAAGATAATAAACGTTGATCTTTAATTATTTTTTTTCTATCACTTTGGCCCAAGTATCTTTGAGTGTTACTGTACGATTGAAAATCAGATGGCCTGGTTTGGAGTCTGTATCTAATACAAAATATCCTTTGCGGATAAATTGGTATGGACGATTATTATTAGTAGTAGCCAAGTCAGGTTCAATGTATGCCTTAGAGATTATTTGTAGGCTGTTTGGATTGATGTAATCCTTGAAGTCACCCTCCTCATTAGCAGGATTTTCTACTTGGAATAAGCGGTCGTATAAACGAATTTCAGCAGTTTTAGCATGTGCAATACTTACCCAGTGGATCGTTCCTTTGACATGAATACCACTTGTATCGTTTCCACTTTTTGATTCGGGAATGTAGGTACAATGAATTTCACGGATATTTCCAGCTTCATCTTTTACGAAATTTTCACATTTGATAATGTATGCACTCTTTAGTCGTACCATCAAGTTGAGGCCCAAGCGAAAAAATTTCTTTGGTGGGTTTTCCATGAAATCTTCTCTCTCGATCCAAAGCGTTTTACTAAATGGAATGTTCCGGAATCCATCGCCGTTTTGTGCTTCGGGATTGTTTTCACTTTGTAGGAGCTCTTCTTTTCCTTCGGGGTAGTTGGTAATGATCAGTTTAATAGGATCAAGTACTACCATACGACGCCATGCAGATAGATTCAAGTCTTCGCGAATGCAAAATTCCAATAAACCCACATCGATATTATTTTCTCTTTTAGCCACACCAATGCGTTCACAAAAATTACGAATAGATTGTGGCGTATATCCACGCCGACGTAAACCACTAATGGTTGGCATTCGGGGGTCATCCCAGGAATTTACATGACGCTCATTGACTAATTGTAGTAGCTTTCGTTTACTCATCACAGTATAAGTCATGTTCAGACGAGCAAACTCATACTGTTTTGAGGGGAATAAATCTAATTTCTCAATAAACCATTCATAGAGTGCGCGGTGTGGGATAAATTCAAGGGTACAGATCGAATGTGTAATTTTTTCAATAGCATCCGACTGTCCATGGGCAAAATCATACATGGGATAAATGCACCAGTTATTGTTTGTGCGATGATGATGTACATGCTTGATGCGATAGAGCAGGGGATCGCGCATGTGCATATTGGGGGAAGATAGATCAATTTTTGCCCGAAGTACTTTGGCTCCATCTGGATACTTTCCTGCGCGCATTTCTTCAAAAAGCTTCAAATTTTCTTCAATGCTTCGTGCGCGATAGTGGGTTGGAACTCCTGGCTCGGTAGGGGTACCTTTTGCTAGAGCAATTTCTTCAGCCGTGCTGTCATCTACATAAGCCAGATTCTTTTTAATGAGTGTGACTGCAAAGGAATAAAGCTGTTCAAAATAATCAGAGGCGTAAAGTTCCTGATCCCATTGAAAGCCAAGCCAGCGAACATCAGTTTTAATGCTGTCGATATATTCAACTTCTTCGGTTGAAGGGTTGGTGTCATCAAAGCGAAGATTGGTTTTTCCCTTGTACTTTTGTCCAAGGCCAAAATTTAAACAAATGGATTTGGCATGGCCAATATGCAAATATCCATTAGGTTCGGGAGGAAAACGCGTGAGTACTCGACCACCATGTTTGTTATTTTCAATATCCTGTTCAATAATTTCCTCTAGGAAGTTTAATGATTTTTCTTCAGTCATAAAATTTCAATATCCATCTTGCCAGCGCAAATATAAGAAGTACTTTTCCTCTTTATGTTGCAGCTTTTAGTTTCTATAAAACATTAATAATCAATACTCAAGCTAGGTGTTAATTGTTTTTGTGGAATTCAATACGAACAATATCCCCTAGTTTAAGACCAAGTAATTCGCTGGCATTACCTTTATTGATAGCAATTTCAAGATGATTGCTTATGCCAAATAGACATAGATTTTCGCCTTCTGGAACCTCATTATAATGCCAACTTAGCTGTGAAATAGATTCGTTTCTTTTGAAGAACAATGTGAAACTGCGGTCGCGTTGAACCTTGGTGAAAATATTTTTGGTAATGTTGGTGATCACATTTTGGAAAGAATCGATGTAAATCACACTTCCTCTAATTGTATCTTGTTCGATCACCGGATGCAAACTGATTTTTTCTACCAAGGTTTGTATCGGTAGGCCAATATCGGTTAATATTCCACCTTGAGCAAGATGTACTGCAGCTTTGGTTAGGATATCTGATAGTGGAAAGTGGAGTAGTTTGAGGTCTTGCAAAATAGTCAGTTCAACCATTTCTGAGGGGCTCTCATCAAATAGGAGTGAGAATAAACCATTATCAGCTCCGATAAAATAATGGTCATGATATTTTAGTGCAACATATCGGCCATTTTCATTAAAAATGGAATCAATACCTATGAGATGAACGGTTGATTTGGGGAAATAATGAAAAGCATTTTTTAAAACAAAAGCAGCTTGAGGAATATTAAAAGCTGGGATTTCGTGTGTAATGTCAATAATTTTTGCCTCTTGAAACAGGCTTAAAATAGTACCCTTAAGCACTGCTTGATAGAAATCCTTGTTTCCAAGGTCAGTAGTTAAGGTGATTATCGCCATTTAAAATATCGATATTTATTATTAACCTTGTTAATGACATTTGGTGGTGCAAATATTGAGTTTTAATCTTTAAAAATCTAAAACTGAAGAGATCTTGAACGAACTAAAATTTATTATTGATAATATCAACCCTGCTACCGTTTGGGGTTCGAATAATGAGCATTTTGAGATTACCAGGAAGCATTTTCCAAAGATCAAAATTGTAGCTCGTGGCAATGAAGTCAAAGTGCTTGGAGATGAAGCCGAATTAATGGCTTTTAGAGAAAAATTTCAGGGAATTATTGACCATGTCGATAAGTTTCAAAGTTTAAATACAAATGATTTAGAGCAGCTATTGGCAACAAAGATTCAGTACGCTGATGAGCCTTCTTTGTTTAATAAAGTTGGTTTGGGCAGCAGTGCTGATCCTATTGTTTTTGGTCCGAATGGAATTGTAGTCAAAGCGCGTACTGTCAATCAACGTAGAATGGTGGATAGTATTCATCATAATGATGTCCTGTTTGCAGTAGGCCCAGCAGGGACTGGGAAGACTTATACAGCGGTAGCTTTGGCTGTCAGAGCGCTGAAAAACAAAGAGATTAAGCGTATTATTCTGACAAGACCAGCAGTAGAGGCGGGTGAGAATTTGGGATTTTTACCGGGCGATTTGAAAGAAAAAGTAGATCCTTATCTACGGCCTCTATATGATGCTTTAGATGATATGATACCTGCTGAAAAACTAAAAGTATATCTAGAAAATAGAACTATCGAGATTGCTCCTTTGGCCTTTATGCGTGGGCGTACACTAGACAACTGTTATGTAATTTTAGATGAAGCTCAGAATGCGACCGACATGCAGTTGAAAATGTTTTTGACACGAATGGGACCTTCTGCCAAGTTTATTGTGACGGGTGATATTACACAGATTGACTTACCAAAAGTGCAGCAATCCGGGCTGAAAACGGCCTTGAGGATATTGACTGATATTAAGGGAATCGATATGATTTATTTGAGTGGGGAAGATGTGGTGAGACATAAATTAGTAAAGAATATTTTGAAGGCTTATGGAGATATTTAATCATTTGGGAGCAGGTAACGAACTTATTGAATACAGACAACAAGATACTGCTGTGTCAATGCCAGTATTAGCAGATGCCATTAAGGAAACTCATTTTCAACTACCCAATCAGACAAATTTTTATCGAGGTAAGGTACGTGATGTATATACCATTGCAAATAAATACTTGGTTATGGTGGTTAGCGATCGAATTTCAGCCTTTGATGTCGTATTGCCCGAACCTATTCCATATAAAGGGGCTATTTTGAATCAAATAGCTGCTAAATTTTTGTTAGAAACCCAAGATATTATACCTAACTGGGTTTTAGATATTCCTGATCCCAGTGTAACTATTGGCCTGCTTTGTGAGCCCTTTAAAATTGAGATGGTTATTCGGGGGTATTTGTCTGGACACGCTTGGCGTGAGTATCAATTAGGGAAACGATCCATTTGTGGGGTTTCTCTTCCTGATGGTTTAAAAGAAAATGATCGTTTGCCACAGCCTATTATTACGCCTACTACCAAAGCGACGGTTGGACATGATACGGATATCTCTCGGGAGCAGATCATTGATCAGCAAATAGTAGCTGAAGCAACCTATATCCAGCTCGAAAAATATACACATGCTTTATATCAGCGTGGTACAGATATTGCCAGGAAGCATGGACTTATTTTGGTTGATACAAAATATGAGTTTGGAGCACTTAATGGTCAAATCTATTTGATTGATGAAATCCATACGCCGGACTCATCTCGTTATTTTTATCAAAATAGTTACGAAGAACTACAGGCCAAGAGTTTGCCACAACGTCAATTATCTAAGGAGTTTGTACGAAAGTGGCTGCTATCAAATGGGTTTCAGGGTCAAAAGGGACAGCAAGTGCCAATCATGTCTTCTGACTTGGTTATAGCTATTTCTGATCGATATGTGGAGCTATACGAACAAATAACAGGAGATCAGTTTATAAAAAAAACGCAAAAAAAACGGTTAGATCAAATGGAAGAAACAATTTGCGAAGCATTGGGGCGCTTTGAGTAGCGCTTGTTAGTTGTTTTTATAGCGCAATTAGTCATATTTTATTCTAGAGCCGGCTCCTCTAACCAATTTTTTAAATTTAAGCGATCCTAAATAACCCAAACCAATGAAATTTACGATAGATAAACACGAAAAATATATTTTGTTCAAATTGGATGAAACTAGACTAGACAGTATGGTATCTCCAAAGTTGAAAACGGAATTAATACTGATCAATGCAGAGGGGCAGCGAAACATTATTCTCGATCTCTCTACTGTAGAGTCTGTGCATGAATCATCAGATCTTAGTAGTTTGTTAGTTGGGCATCGGCTCTGTGAAAAGGCTCAAGGGGTATTCATTGTTGTTGGTTTGAACGATAGTCTATCTCATTTAATGAGTGTTTCGCAATTGGAGCATGTGCTTATTATGTTATCTACTGTGGAAGAAGCCATTGATTTCATTTTTATGGAAGAAATCGAGAAAGAGCTAAATCGAGAAGCTTCTGCAGGAGAGAAATAGTATAAATGAAATTTGAGCTTACAATTTTAGGTAGTAGTTCTGCAACACCTATTTTTAATAGAAATCCGACAGCACAGGTGCTTCATGTGAATGGGAAACTCTTCTTAATTGATTGTGGGGAAGGTACTCAGCAGCAATTATTGCGATACGGAATTAATGCTCAGCGTATTGAGCATATTTTTATTAGCCATTTACATGGAGATCATTATTTGGGATTAGTTGGGTTGCTTTCCTCACTGAATTTAAATGGTCGAACAAAACCTGTTCATATTTACGGCCCACCTGAATTAAAGGAAATCGTAGATATTCAACTTAAGCATTCGCAAACTCAGCTTCGCTATCCTTTACAATTTAACTTTACGCAAGCTGAAACGCCTGCTATTCTACTAGAGAACAATGATGTGCGGGTAGAAACCATTATTTTAAATCATCGAATTCCCTGCACTGGATTTAAGTTTTCACAACAGAAACGTCCACTGAATTTGATAAAAAGTAAGATAGAAACGTTAGAGATTCCTGTAGAGCAAATTCCACTCATTAAACAGGGGGCTGATTTTGTTGACAAGTTTGGGAGAGTACATTTATCTGCAGACTTAACGACTAAGCCTCAAGAGGCCAAAAGCTATGCATATTGTTCAGATACTTTGTATAGCCAGACTTATTTGGATAGTATCAGCGGGGTAGATCTTTTATATCACGAAGCCACCTTTATGCATAATATGCTTAAAAGGGCAGAGGAAACCTACCATACTACAGCACTTCAAGCAGGTAAAGTAGCCCTTGAAGCTCAAGTAAAGTATTTATTGATCGGTCATTTTTCTGCTCGTTATCGAGAGTTGGAACCTTTACTGGCAGAATGTAAAACTGTTTTTAATAATACTTCCTTAGCTATCGAGGGTCGGACATTTGATATAGGAAACATCCCCCTCAAGTAGGACCCATAGTGGGGGATGTATGCAGATTATTTATGCTACTTCTGGGGTTGGGATTTGCTGTGGTTTGCCATTTTTGAAAGCCTCTCTGGGTTTTAAACCTAATAGTTTAAACATGGCCATGTCTTCATTCACTGCGGGATTGGGAGTAGTGAGTAGTTTTTCTCCAATAAATATGGAATTTGCTCCTGCCATGAAGCACAGTGCTTGGTCTGCTAGGCTCATTTCTGTGCGTCCGGCGGATAAGCGAACGACTGTGTTAGGCATGAGAATACGTGCTGTGGCAATCATTCGAATCATATCTTCAATAGGAACTTTAGGTTGGTCTTCTAGAGGGGTTCCTTTTACCCGAACCAATGCATTAATGGGTACAGATTCGGGATGCTCAGGCATATTGGACAAAGTCTTCAGCATAGCAATGCGATCTTCTGGCGTTTCTCCCAGTCCAATAATTCCACCACTACAAACAGTTATATTTGTTTTACGAACATTTTCGATAGTTCTCAAGCGATCGTCAAATGTTCGAGTTGAGATAATTCGTTTATAATCATCTTCGGAAGTATCCAAATTATGATTGTAAGCATATAAACCAGCTTTTGAAAGTCGTTGTGCCTGTGCTTCGGTAAGCATTCCTAAGCTACAGCATACCTCCATATTTAATGTATTAACTGCTTTAACTATATCGATTACACGGTCAAAATCTCGATTGTCGCGAACCTCTCTCCAGGCTGCACCCATACAAAAGCGAGATGCTCCAGCTTCTTTGGCTTTCCGGGCAATAGCGATTACCTGCTCGACTGATAAGAGGGCTTGTACTTCTACGTCAGTATGATAGCGAGCAGCTTGTGGGCAATAAGAGCAGTCTTCGGGACAACCACCTGTTTTGATAGATAGCAGATTACTGATTTGTACTTCTGCATAATTTTCATTTTGGCGATGTATAGTAGCGGCTTGATATATTAAATCCAATAAAGGGCTATGGTAAATGTTAGTAATCTCTTCTTTGGTCCAATTGTTTCTAATTTGAGTCATGAGTGGCATTTAATATGGGCTAGTCTTTTTATTGGTTTGCGAAAATAATAATGAAATAAAAAAAGTGAAAGTATATAACCTTTCAACTCGTATAGTTATTGGGTTACTTACCAATATTTCCTGGTTCTAAAAGTATTTGTTGTAGTTTTTCGATTAATATTTCTCCATGTAGATTTTGGGCAATGATTTTTCCATTGGGGTCTATTAAAAAATTTTGTGGAATTGATCTAATACGATATAGCTGAGCAACTTGATTGTTCCAGCCGTTGAGATCAGATACTTGTGTCCAACGGAGCCCGTCGTATTCAATAGCCTTTAGCCAGTTTGCTTTATCCTTATCTAAGGATACACCAAGGATAGTGAAGTTTTTATCTTTAAACTGATCAAATGCTTTGACAACATATGGGTTATCTTGTCGGCAGGGTCCACACCAAGATGCCCAGAAGTCAAGTAAAACATATTTTCCTCTTAGTGAAGAAAGTGAGATGGGTTTCCCATCAACACCATTTTGTGTAAAATCGGGTGCAAGCACGCCTTGTGCTGTTACTTTCAGGTTGTCCAGTAATTCTCTATAAGCTTTTCCAGCAGGTGAATTTTTGATGTTATCGGCTAGTAAATTAAATAAGGGCTCTATTTCACTAACCACAGGCTGCTCTCCTCCTAGGGCCTTGAGTATATCTAGAGCAATAATGTGACTAGTATGGGATTTGATGAAATTGATAAAGATGGCTTTTTCATCCGCTTGAATAATAAGGTATTCTTTGTCTAGGTTAAGCTTTTCTGCCGTTGTTAATTGTTTTTTGGGGTCTGCAGCTTTAGCCATTAAGTTATTGATCCTGTTTTGAATAGGGAATAATTGAATCAAGAAGTTTTGGTAATCAGTGCTGATTTGCGTACCAATAACATGCGCTGTAGCAATAGAGTCAGTACCCTGTATCTGAATAGGTTCTCCATCGATGTATAGAGGAAGCTTATCTGATTTATCTACATTTTCCCATGTTGAGCTTTGGGATTGATGATTCACAATCAGTGTTGCGCCTGTTGCATTCATCAGTGATTTTTTAAAAGAAAAGTTTCCTTTGTTAAGGACAGTGGAATCGATGACAAAGCCCTGATTGGTTCGGAAAACAAGATATACTTTTAATGGTGTGTTTATTTTGTCTAGAGTACCTTGGATATTATAGTTTATCTTTTGTGCAAACAAAAGTATTGGGCTGAGTATCCATATTAGCGCATGAGTTATGATTGTTTTCATTTGATCTAGTTGTATAATTTGGTTTATAAAAAGCCAACCCAAAAGTAGGATTCTTTTGGATTGAACCTAAAATTCTACCTTTGGATGACGTGTATATTATTAAAGTTAAAGGTGTGGCTAAAATTCCAGATTACGTTCAATTACGTGATGAGGAATTTACTTTACTTGCCTATTTTAGAGTAGATCGACCCGATAAAGCTTTAGATAAGGTAGGTTTGGGCGAAAAAGCAGCACAGATTATGGAGATAATTACAGATCTTCCATTTGGCAAGATTCAAAAGTTAGATATTTGAAAATGACTGAAAATTCCATTATCAACCTTCAAGGCGTTGACGTATTTCAACAAAATCATTTGGTACTTTCAAATGTAAATCTGAGGATAAATAAGGGTGAGTTTGTGTTTCTTATTGGGCAAACAGGTTCTGGCAAAAGTAGTTTGCTCAAGTTGATTTATGGTGATGTGCGTATAGCTAAAGGATTGGGGCATGTTGCCGGGTTTAATTTATCCAAATTGTCAGAGCATGAGGTGCCTTATTTGCGGCGTAAGTTGGGTATTGTGTTTCAAGATTTTCAATTGCTTACGGATCGAACGGTCGAACAAAATTTAGAATTTGTGATGAGGGCCACTGGTTGGAAAGATAGGCAGCTGATTAGCGAACGTATACGTGATGTGCTTGATAAAGTGGGTTTGCGATCTAAACTTAAAAAAATGCCTCATGAGATTTCAGGAGGAGAGCAACAGCGAATAGTGATTGCTCGTGCACTAGTGAATAGGCCCGAAATTATTTTAGCTGATGAGCCTACTGGAAATCTAGATCCGGATACTTCAGAGGAAATTGTGCTTTTGTTGCGCCAAATAAGTGGATCGGGAACGGCTGTGCTTATTGCTACACATGATTATCATGTGGTTCGAGCTTTTCCTTCACGAATCATTAAGTGCGACAATGGTCATGTGCATGAAGATGCTCGAATTTAGTTAAGTATTTCTAATTAGATTACCATTAAAAATAGATCACTATTTGGCGGGCATGCTGACAGCTTGGCTGTTTTTTGGTACTGGCAGCTATTTTGCTGATCATTTTGATATATCAAAGTTTTGCATTTATGTTGAAGAATAAAAAAAGTCCCAAAGAACATCATCCAGAAACTGAAGGTCCAAATCATCCAGAGGTAGCCGAAGGAGGGGAGATGCTTGATCAGTCACAAGGAGCAACGGCCACTATTAAAGATGAAAAAGCTGATTTGCAAGATAAGTTAAGGGCTGAGGCAGCAGATTGGAATGATAAATATGTTCGGCTATATGCTGAATTTGACAATTTTAAGCGTCGTACCTTGAAGGAACGCATGGAGTTGATACAAACGGCTAATAAAGATGTGGTGACAAGTTTACTTCCCGTCCTTGATGATTTTGATAGAGCTATTAAATCAATAGAAACAGCGAGTGATATTAATTCGGTAAAAGAGGGCGTTGCATTGATCCAACATAAACTGAGGAATATTTTATCGCAAAAGGGCCTAAAAGAAATGGAATCCAAAGGACAAACCTTTGATGCCGATCTTCATGAAGGCATTACAAACATACCTGTATCGGAAGAGCACCTCAAAGGTAAGATCGTCGACGAACTAGAAAAAGGATATTTTTTGAACGATAAGGTAATTCGTTTTGCTAAAGTTGTTGTCGGCGTATAAAATTAAAGTTTTGGCGTTTTACAAACTGTGGTTGAATGGTTAGTTTGAAAAACAGTTTGTTCAATTATTCAAAAATACGATGTCTAAAAAGAAAGATTATTATGACGTACTTGGAGTGCAGCGCGGTGCTAGTGCAGACGAGATAAAAAAAGCGTATCGTAAGATGGCTATTAAGTACCATCCAGATAAAAATCCTGGCGATAAGCAAGCTGAAGAGAACTTTAAAGAAGCTGCAGAAGCCTATGAGGTATTGAGTAATCCAGAAAAGAAACAGCGCTATGATCGATTTGGTCATGCGGCTAATGCTGGAGGTGCAACTAGTGGGGGATTTGGTGGTGGAATGAACATGGAAGATATTTTTAGCCATTTTGGGGATATTTTTGGTGATGGTGGAGGGCATGATTTTTTTGGTCAGCAGCGAACACATCGGGGAAAATCGGTAGTTAGGGGAAGCAATTTACGGATCAAGGTTAAATTGACGCTGGAAGAAATTGTGAAAGGGGTTGAAAAAAAGATCAAAGTAGCTAAGAAAATAGTTTGTAATCAGTGTCAGGGTAGTGGTGCAAAAGATAAGTCATCCACACATACTTGCCATACCTGTGGGGGTAAGGGTTCGGTACACAAAATAACTAATACAGTTCTTGGGCAAATGCGGACAACAAGCACTTGTCATACTTGTGGAGGAACTGGGACAGAGATTACAGCAAAATGTACCCTTTGTCATGGCGAGGGACTAATACGTGGTGAAGAAACGATTGCGATCAATATTCCAGCAGGTGTGAGTGAGGGTATGCAGCTTTCAATGAGTGGTAAGGGTAATGCAGCTCCTCGTGGAGGAATTCCTGGTGATTTAATTATTCTGGTAGAGGAGATTCCTCATGATTCGTTGAAGAGGGAAGGGAATAATGTGATTTATGATTTACACATTAGTTTTATTGATGCAGCATTAGGCGCTAGTGTTGAAATTCCTACGATTGATGGTAAAGCTAAAATCAAAATAGAACAAGGAACCCAGGGGGGTAAAATTTTGCGTTTGAAAGGTAAAGGGGTTCCAGAAGTAAATTCCTATCATCGAGGTGATCAGTTGATATATGTAAATATTTGGACACCTAAAGTGTTATCTAAGGAAGAGCATGCACTTTTAGAAAAATTGCAAAATTCTCCTAACTTCAAGCCACAGCCAGGTAAGAGCGAAAAAAGTTTTTTTGATCGAATGAAGGAATATTTTGAATAAATGATGTAAGCGATGATACGTAGGTTTATTTTTTGTTTGACTGCGAGCTCTTTTATAATCTTGTTTAGTGGTAATACAACAAGCGTATTAGCCCAAACTACAAAGACGATGAACGAAAAAGAACACCTTGTTGGTGCAGATCAGGATGAACATGGTTGCAAGCCATCAGCAGGTTACACCTGGTCAATTATTCAGCACCAATGTGTCCGAATTTGGGAAGTTGGTATTCGATTAGATCCTGTCCCGTGGGATTGGCCAAAAAATGCAGGTATAGGTCCAGTACGTTTGCCTGCGTTTTTGATCTTTAGTAAGGATCAGCGTAAAGTTGAGTTATTTATTCCGGGTGAGCCTGCCACTATTTTGAATCGTCGAAATCTAAAAGTGGGATATTGCTGGACAAATCGTCAAAACTTAACTCTGACTCAACAAGCAGATGATAGATATATGTTAAAAGAATCAGATAAATTGATTTATTCCACTCTTGAAATAGAGAAGTAGTTATTGAGTAGGTCTAATATTTCATTAGCTGTGTATGTTTTTATCAGAATAAACTATCCCTCTGTAGTATTCCCACTCGGGAATAAATAGATTGTAAACAAAATAACTTGAATATCCTTTTTGGATGTCATTCTTAAAATATGATTCATAAAGAAGAGATTGTGAAAGCATATCAAGACTTGCAAGATAAAATTTGTGTGGGTCTTGAGCAGATTGATGGGGGAGCAAATTTTATCGAAGAGTTGTGGCAACGTGATGGGGGAGGTGGGGGAAAAACGCGGATACTTCAGCATGGGAATGTAATAGAGAAGGGAGGAGTTAATTTTTCAGCCGTTCATGGTAGACTTCCAGAAGTGATTAAAAAAACACTTGATACACATGAAGATCACTTTTTTGCTACAGGTGTATCCATTGTGATTCATCCCAGTCATCCTTGGATTCCGATTATCCATATGAATATTCGCTACTTTGAGATGAATGACCAGGTTCGTTGGTTTGGTGGTGGGATTGATTTAACCCCACATTATGTGATTGAGGAGGATGCTCATTTTTTTCACCAATATCTTAAAAAGGTATGTGATCAATTTAATCCGGGGTTCTATTCTAAATTTAAAATTTGGGCCGATGACTATTTTTACCTGAAACATCGAAAGGAAACACGAGGAGTTGGTGGGATATTTTATGATCGTTTAACTTCTCAGAACACAGATCTGAATTGGGACCAGTTATTTGAGTTTTCGATAATCTTAGGAAAGTCTTTTTTACCTGTTTATTCGGAGCTTATTAATCGCAATCGTCATCACGTTATTAGTGAGGCTCATAAACAGTGGCAATATCAGCGCCGTAGTCGCTATGTAGAGTTCAATTTATTATATGATGTGGGTACCAAATTTGGTTTAGAAACCAATGGCCGCGTAGAGTCCATTCTAATGAGTTTACCCCCACAAGCGAACTGGGTTTATAACCATCATCCTGAAGCAAATACAGCGGAGGCCAAAACTTTAAGTTTTTTAAAGAAGGGGATATCTTGGATATGAGTAAACTTAGAGAGCCGGTCTAAGGTTTATTGTATTTTAGTTTTTTAATTTCTTTTTGGTTGCAATTTGCGTTCGATTCTTTCGCTATAACAATCCGGCTATTGCTCCAACCCTGTCTCATTTTGCGCAAAAATATCCTATAATAATTTCATAAAACAAATCTTAAACAGGCTCTCTATTGAGAAATGTTAAACTGTGTTAATATTTTATTTTAATAATTGCAAATAGGATACTGTTGGTTAATTTAGCGGCAATTGTATTGTGTGTTTTTAACTACTAGTGAAATGGATTTATTTCTATTGCCGAGGTTCAAAGGTATTCTAGTGATGTTTATTATGCTTTTGGGTTTTCAAGGTGTGTCAGTTGCTCAGCAGTTGGCTCGTGATACACTTAGCTTAACGCTGAAAGATGCTGAAGCCCTGTTTTTGAAAAATAATATGACTCTGATTGCTCAGCATTATAATATAGATATTGCTCAGGCTCAAGTTATTACTGCTCGTTTGTTTCAAAATCCGCAGTTTGATTATGCTAATATTTTTTATAATCCGGTTTCGAAGAAGTACCTAGACCTTAGCCAAAAAAATGAGGATAATACCTTTAATGGAGAATACTCTGCCGGTATTTCTCAGCTTTTTTTAACCGCCGGGAAGCGTAATAAAAACATACGACTAGCTAAAATTGGGGTAGAGCAAGCAACCTATCAGTTTTTTGATTTGTTACGTACGTTGCGTTTTACATTGAGGAGTGATTTTTTTAGTATTCATTTTCAGCAAGAATCAGAAAAAGTTTATAATCAGGAGATCACCTCACTTAAAAAAATTCTGACTGCTTTTAAAGAACAATATGGTAAAGGTTATATCTCTGAAAAAGAGGTATTACGAATACAATCCCAGTTGTATTCACTGCAAACGGAGTATAATTCGCTTTTATTGAATATTGAGTCTACACAAGCTGAGTTTAAATTATTGATCAAGGCAAATCCTAATGTGGAAATTAAAACCAGTTACAACTATAATTTAGATGAAAAAGAAGCATTGGCAGCAGTGTCTTATAAAACCTTGCTAGACTCAGCCAATACCAATCGAACAGACTTGAAAATAGCTCAGGCCAATATGAAGTTTAATGACATGAACTTAAAGGTGCAAAAAGCACTAGCATGGCCTGATATCACACTAAGTGCCAGTTTTGATAAGTATGGAAGTTATGTCACCAATTATAATAGTATAGGCATTGCTTTTCCTTTACCTGTATTTAACCGCAATCAAGGGGGGATTAGGCAAGCCAAGATAGCCATTGATCAAGGCAAGGTGCAGTATCAGCAGCAGCAGCAGCAAGTAGAAAGTGATGTGGCTACTAGCTATACAAGTGCTGTGCGTTTAGAACAGCTTTGTAACAATTTTGATTCCAAGTTTAGGCAGGATTATACCAAGTTGATTCAAGAAGTAGTCAAAAATTATTTGGCACGTAACATAGGTCTGCTAGATTTTCTGAATTTTTACGATGATTACAAAAATAATACGTTGCTCTTCAATGGTGCTTTGTCAGATCGTGTTACTGCACTTGAGACACTCAACTTTGTAACAGGAACTCCTTTTTTTAATAACTAATATGTTAAGGACGATTAAAATATTGTTCACAATGAATCGATATAAGAATATTTTAGGTACTCTGTTAGTTGTATTGGTATTATTTAGCTTGTTTTCTTGTCATTCAAATAAATCTAATAATGATGAGCGAGTGCCCTATGAAATACCAGATTCACTCATGAAAACCTTAAAAATAGATACGGTGAAAATGACCAAACTTACGCATGCGATTAAGTTTACGGGTATGGTTGATTTTGATCCGGATAAAGTGGTTACGATTTTCCCCTTAATTAGTGGTAACATACAAGGGATTTCAGTAATGCCGGGTGACTATGTAAAAGCAGGACAAGTACTTGGAAAAATAAAAAGTGCTGAGGTGGCTAGTTACAATGCTGCTTTGATTACTGCAGAGGCGAATGTACGGTTGACACAAATACAGCTTGATCAGCAAACATCTTTGTTTAAAAGTGGACTAGCCTCGCAAGTGGATGTTGCCAATGCCGAAGTGAACCATCAGCAAGCACTTGCTGCAAAGACCGCTGCAGAGAAAATACTAAGTATTAATGGTAATAATAAAAATGGCGAATATTTGATCAAATCTCCTATTGACGGCTTTGTTGTACAGAAAAATGTGAATAATGGTATGGCTATTCGTACAGATAACAATGTGGGCTTATTCATGATATCTGATTTGAAAGATGTTTGGGTGCAAGCCAATGTATACGAGGCAAATATTAGTAAAGTACATCAAGGAGACGAGGTAGATGTGACTACGATATCTTATCCTGATAAAGTGTTTAAAGGTAAGGTTAATAAGTTATTAAATGTACTGGATCCTACGAATAAGGTCATGAAGATGCGGATTGTATTGCCTAATCCTAATTATATTTTAAAACCTCAGATGTTTGCTACAGTTACTGTTAATAATAGTGATAGCAAAGATGCGATTGCCATTCCAAGTACTGCGCTTATTTTTGATCATAGTCAGTATTATGTATTGATTTATAAAAGCAGAAAAGATGTAGAGCTAAGACCTGTAGAAGTTATTAGTATAAATGGCGATACAGCTTTTATTAAAAGTGGGGTTTCTGTTGGGGATTACTTGATAGGATCACAGGCAATTCTCATTTATGGGGCATTGAGTAGTTGATAATTTATAAAAATAATTGCTTAATCAGCATTTGTAAAATGTTGAAAAGATGTATATAAATGACAGCGAAATGAGGTGTATTGAGTAATAGAATACGCTTTATTTTTCGTCTGTCTATGAATCATTTCTAAAGCAAAATCCAATAATGACCAAATTTCTTCGAGCTATTGTCGGTTTTTCGTTAAAAAATCGATATTTCATTTTGTTTTTAACTACAGTACTTGTCATCGCAGGAATAATTACTTTTAAAGAAATGCCTATTGAAGCATTTCCTGACGTGACTAATACAGAAATCACGGTTATTACCCAATGGCCTGGTCGAAGCGCCGAGGAGGTAGAAAAGCTAGTCACCATTCCTCTTGAGATTGCCCTGAATCCTGTTCAAAAAAAAATAAGTTTACGTTCTACAAGTATTTTTGGACTCAGTTTTATTAAAATAATTTTTGAGGATCATGTCAAAGACGCGGAGGCTAGGCAGCAGGTAATGAATCTATTGGCCAATGCGAATTTACCCCCAGGGATTAATTCTTCAGTACAACCGCCAACAGGTCCAACTGGGGAAATTTTCAGATATACCCTTAAAAGCTCGGTGAGAGATGTTCGAGAGTTAAAAACGACCCAAGACTGGGTAATAGACAGAAGACTTCGAGCCATACCTGGCGTGGGTGATATAGTCAGTTTTGGAGGAAAAACCAAGGCTTATGAAATCACCGTAGACCCTGAAAAATTGGCCTCATTAGGTATCACGCCATTGGATGTATTTACAGCGGTACAAAAGACCAATATCAATGTTGGTGGGGATATGATTATACAAAATAATCAGGCTTTTGCTGTAAGAGGTATTGGTTTGATAAATAATATTAATGAAATCAGGAATATTATTATTAGTAATAACAATGGCATACCTATACTGGTGAAAGATGTTGCTGATGTACAAATATCCAATGTGCCACGACTTGGCTGGGTAGGGCGGAGTGATGCATTTATAGACAAGTCAGGGAAACGTAAGGTGATAGATGACGAAGATGCGGTAGAAGCTATTGTGGTGATGCGAAAAGGGGAAAATCCTTCGGTGGTTGTGGAAGCTGTAAAAAAAGAAATTGATAAAATTAATCGTGATGTTCTTCCTCAGGATACTCAAATAGTTCCCTATTATGATCGTACTGATCTAATTTCTTATGCTACTGATACGGTTTTGCATAATCTTGCGGAAGGTATATTGTTGGTTATTGTGCTCATTTCTCTTTTTCTATTTAATTGGCGAGCTACGGTTATTGTGGCCTTGATTATTCCTATATCGATGTTGTTTGCTTTCATTTGTTTGCATTTAATGGGAATGTCTGCCAATTTATTGTCATTGGGTGCGATAGATTTTGGGATTATCTTGGATGGTACAATTGTGATGGTAGAGGGCTTATTTGTGATACTTGATCATAAAGCATCGGCTCTTGGTATGGCGCGATTTAATAAAATAAGTAAACTAGGAATTGTTAGGAGGGCTAGTGTACAAATTGGAAAACGTCCATTTTATTTGAATGTGATTATTATTACAGCGCTTCTTCCAATTTTTGCTTTTCAAAAAGTGGAAGGAAAAATGTTTTCTCCCTTAGCTTATACACTTGCTTTTGCACTTCTGGGTTCATTAATTACTACGCTTACTCTGGTACCCGTATTAATTGCCATGTTACTTAAGAAAAATGTAAGGGATAAGCATAATCCAATCGTGCATTCATTTACAGCTTTTTTGTTGAATGGTTTTGTATGGGCTTATAAGAAGAAAAAGGTAGTTATTCCTTTTGCCTTTATAGTAATGGCTATAGGGATATATAGTTTCAAATTTTTGGGTAGTGAGTTTCTGCCTGAACTAAATGAGGGCTCCATATGGTTAAGGGTGCAATTGCCTTATAGTGTATCTCTTGATAAATCAGTAGAGACGGCAAAGCAGGTTCGAAGTATATTGATGACCTTTCCTCAGGTGCATCATACAGTATCACAAACAGGGCGTCCAGATGGTGGGACCGATGTGACTGGGTTCTATAATAATGAGTTTGATATATTACTTTATCCGCAGAAAGATTGGAATCCTAGGATTTCTAAGGAAGAGCTTATTAAGCAGATGAGTGGTAAGTTATCAAAGCTTCCTGGGGTCAATTTAAACTTTTCTCAACCGATTAGTGATAATGTGGAAGAAGCTGTATCTGGTGTAAAGGGGTCTATTGTAGTGAAAGTTTATGGAGATTCACTTAATTACTCTGAGGGAAAAATAGCCGAAGTATATCGAATACTGAAAAAGATAAGGGGTGTTGAGGATTTAGGTATTATGAGAAGTGTTGGTTTACCTGAATTGGATATTAGTCTTGACCAGCTTAAAATGGCTCAATACGGGGTTGCTACTGCTGATGCGAGTTCAGTAATTGCCATGGCTATAGGGGGACAGGCGGCTTCAACTTTATATGAAGGGGTAAGAACATTTGATATCCGAGTTCGTTTGCCAGAGGCATTTAGGAAAACGCCCGAAGATATTGCTAATTTATTGGTACCTACAGAAAGTGGATCTAAGGTTCCTATCAAAGAAATCGCTACAATTACGCAAAAAACTGGACCGTGTTTAATCTTTCGTGATGGAAACAGGCGTTATGCCACGCTTAAATTTTCAATCCATGGAAGAGATATGGGTAGTACTATTGCAGAAGCACAAAAGAAAGTTGGGGAAAACGTATCACTTAAAAGGGGGTATGAGATGGCTTGGCAAGGTGACTTTGAAAATCAGCAACGGGCCCAAAAAAGATTAACTATGGTAGTGCCTATCAGTCTATCGTTGATACTTTTATTGTTGTATTCCATGTTTGGAAATCTTAAGGATTCTTTATTGGTTTTCCTTAATGTTCCCTTTGCATTGGTAGGTGGTATCGTAGCATTATTAATTACTGGAACTAACTTTAGCATCTCTGCTGGTATTGGATTTATTGCTTTGTTTGGTATTTGTATTCAAAATGGGATCATCTTGATCACAGTGTTCAAAGAGAATATAGAAAAAACTAAAGGGCAATTGAATTCATTTTATGCTTCGATTAAGCTTGGAGTGAATGAGCGAATAAGACCAGTATTGATGACAGCGATGATGGCAGCAATTGGATTGTTACCTGCTGCAGTTTCCCAGAGTATTGGCTCGGAAAGCTCTAGGCCATTAGCTAGGGTAGTAATTGGTGGTATTCTTTGCGCTATGATCTTTAGTTTATGGGTATTCCCGCTTATTTTTGCTTGGGCTTATAGAAGGAAAAATAGAGTCTAATCTCCGATGCAGATAATAATTAATACCATTACTCAACTTTCAGCGGCAGCAAAACAGTTATTAGCTTCTTATAAAAGGGAACGTATATTTTTATTTTTTGGTGATATGGGGGTTGGTAAAACAACTTTTATTAAGTCGATTTGTGACCAATTGGGTGTTTGTGATGTAGTATCTAGTCCAACTTATTCTATCGTCAATGAATATGCTAGTAAAGATGGATTAGTCGTTTATCATTTTGACTTTTATCGATTAAAAAGTGAAACGGAAGCATTGGATCTGGGTTTTGAAGAATATTTGGATTCTGGTTCTTATTGTTTTATTGAATGGCCTGAAAAAATAAGTTCTTACTGGCCTAAGCGTTATGTTAAGGTTGAATTGACTATCTCAGGGGGGCGTACTATTTGCGCAGCGCTTGAACAAGCGTGATTTTTTTCGAGTACTTATTGGTGTGTCCGTCGAATAACCATATTAATTAGACAATGAATAGATTATCCGATATTGCAAAACAAGCCCTGATGTCGCCTAAGGAGGCTTTATTGGAAACTGGCTTTAAAGAAAGTAGTCTTTGTATTGGTATTCCAAAAGAGACATCATTTCAGGAAAATCGCATTGCATTGACTCCTTTGTCGGTAGCGCTTCTCGTGCAAAACGGGCACGAAGTGATTATTGAATCCGGAGCCGGGCTTGGGGCAAATTTTACAGATAATAACTATAGTGAGAGTGGTGGGCGGGTCGTTTATGACAAGAAAGAAGTTTATGTTGCTGACTTTATTATCAAAATTGCTCCACCGACAATGGAAGAGATTGGTATGATGAAAGTAGGCCAAGTTCTATTTTCAGCACTTCAGATGTCGACCTTAAAGTCGGAATACTTGCATGCTTTAATGAAGAAAAAAATTACAGCATTATCATATGAATATTTACTAGACGATGGTAATGTGCTTGGTGTTGTGCGTGCCATGGGTGAAATTGTGGGAGCTACCTCGATTCTTATTGCTGCTGAATACTTGAGTAATGTTTTTAATGGAAAGGGTTTAATGTTGGGAGGGATAACAGGTGTTCCACCTACTGAGATCGTCATCTTGGGTGCAGGAGCTGTTGGTGAATATGCAACTAGGACAGCCATTGCATTGGGGGCATCAGTTAAAGTATTTGATAGTTCTATTTGTCGTCTGCGTCGATTACAAAATAATATTCATGCAAGAATTTATACCTCAGTTATTCAGCCTATTGTGTTGCAAAAAGCAATATGTAACTGTGATGTAGCCATTGGGGCTATTCGAGCCAGTAATGGTCGAAGTCCATGTGTAGTGTCTGAAGAAACAGTGAGTCATATGAGGCCCAACTCTGTCATTATTGATGTGAGTATTGATCAAGGTGGATGCTTTGAAACATCAAGGGTGACTAATCATACTGATCCTGTTTTTCGTAAATATGATGTGATTCATTATTGCGTCCCCAATATTGCTTCGCGTGTGTCTCGTACTGCAACCTATGCCTTAACCAATATTTTTACTCCCATTTTAATTGAAATAGGTGAGATAGGTGGCATTGTGAATCTGATTTGGGAGAATCCTGGCGTTCGAAATGCTATTTATTTATACCAGGGACAACTTACCAACAAAGACCTATCTGATCGATTTAATCTTCCCCTTAAAGACTTGGAGCTATTGATTGTAGCTACTGCTCGTTAATTATCATACTGCGAGTTAATCTAAATTTTGTTTTATTTCATTATTGGGCTGTGTACTTAAATGATTGATAATCTAAAATTCCTGTGATACATGACCAACTTGATGGCAATCCAATGATTCAAAACCTTCTTAGAAAAAGCAGTAGTCCTTCGGACTAGTCTTTTACAAGCGCTTCTAAGCCAAGTATTGACCCCTTCGATAGTCTTAGTAAACTCTTTTCCAATAAGATGTTTTTCTTTTGGAAAAACATCTTTAAAAGCTTTCCAGTGGTCTGTACACCAATAATCCACATGTATATCTTTTAAGCGCCTGTATAGCTATCGGACCGTTTTTCTACTCCGTTTACCTAGAGTTACAGCTAGTATTTTACGACTCTTTTTGCAATAAGCATACAGAATCCACACCTTCTTGTTTTTGTTTTGCACCAAGCTATAGACCTCATCTACTTCTACTTGGTGATAGTGAGTATGCTGTGGAATCCAGCACAAATCTTTAAACGATACGAGCAAACCAAGAACACAATAGGTGCAGATATCAAACACTCGACTAATTTCTCGGATACCACTGCAATTAATCAACATATCTCTTGCCACTGATCGAATTTGAGGGGTCTGATCCTCGATAACGATATTCATTCTGACAATATTTTCTACATGTTTTACAACGATATGCCTGTGATTCATTTGGCTTTCGACCATTTTTTATCACTTTTACGCCTTGGCAGTGAGTACAAACTAGTTTTTATGTCTTCAGTTGCATGAACGAAAGCTAGATCCTTCCTGCCTTTTTTATGCTATCTCATCAATCAGTTAAGAACACAGCCCCAATTTCCTTTTCCTGTCTTGAAGATGGACATTACAGATTTGGAAAGTATTCAGCAGGGGGTTCGTACGATGTTAACTAATGAGGGCAGGATTGATGCATCGGTTAATTGTGCAGGATATGGTATTATAGGTGCTTTTGAAGAAACTTTAATCACAGAAGCCAGAACAATGTTTGAAACAAATTTTTTTGGTCTAGTGGCGATAACTCAGGAGGTGTTAAAATCGATGTGGGCAAAAAAATCGGGTACTATAGTTAATTTGAGTTCGATAGGGGGATTGATGGGTTTGCCTTTTCAGAGTTTTTACAGTGCAAGTAAGTATGCCATAGAGGGAGTTAGTGAGGCCATGTCTATGGAACAGCTCCTTGGAATATCAAAGTGATTGTGGTGCAGCCTGGAGATGTGGCTACTGAATTTACACAAAATCGGGCGGTAATTAAGAATCACGGTGTAGTTAGTGACTATAGTAATCACTTTAAACGGGCATTTTGGCGGATACAACAAGATGAAAGATTTAGAATCCGGGCGGAGCATGTGGCTTATAAAATTGAGTACAGTCTTCATAGTAGTTTACCTAGGTTTAGATATATCCCCAGCTCAACAACTCAGCGGTTGGCGGTGATTTTCAAAAAGATAATCCCTTTTCTATTTTTAAAAATGTCGTGAGGAAACATTATGACATTGCCTAATTCAAAAATAATCTCATTACTTTTTAAACAAGCCCTATGGAAGCAAGGAATAAACTACTCAACTACTTTTCAAGTAAAACCCATTATGATGTGAGTAGGATCGAGGAACAGAATTTATTGGAGAATGGGCTATTAGACTTTTTACAGCTTATTGAGCTTATTGTCTGGCTAGAAACTGAGACTCAAAAACCGGTTGAGCTAGAGCAGCTTATTCAAGAAGACAAAATCACTTTTAAAGCAGTGGAGGCTTATTTGGTCGAACATAGTCCGATGTGAGTAGGGCGGGGGCTCTTAAATTCCTTAAATTAGCAGCTTTTTAAATTGCTGTCACGATATAGGCCATGTTTCAAGGATCAACTAGTCAATGCAATCATTTTTCAGATACTATTGTTGCTCTAGCTACTCCGAGTGGAGTTGGTGCAATTGGTGTTATTCGTTTATCTGGACCTGAGGCAATTACGATTGTCAATTGTGTTTTTGGGGGGAAAGATTTAGAGAAACAAGTTTCGCATACGATTCATTTTGGGACGATTCGTGACGATAAATTAATCTTAGATGAAGTTCTGGTTTCGCTGTTTATAGCGCCTGGTTCCTATACGAAAGAAAATGTAGTGGAGATATCTACCCATGGTTCCACTTTTATCATTGAAAATGTCATTAAGCTATTGGTGAAACATGGTGCTCGTTTAGCTAAGCCAGGAGAGTTTACTTTGCGAGCTTTTTTGAATGGGCAGCTCGATTTATCGCAAGCCGAAGCAGTTGCTGACCTAATTGCCTCTAATTCAAAAGCTTCTCATCAGGTGGCTTTGCAGCAGATGCGGGGTGGTTTTTCCAGTGAGCTTAGAAACCTTCGTGAACAGCTCATTCATTTTGCATCCATGATTGAACTTGAGCTTGATTTTTCAGAGGAAGATGTGGCCTTTGCCAATCGTGACGATTTAAAGAGTCTGATTTATCGAATCAATCATTTGATTCATCGTTTAATGGAGTCTTTTGAACGAGGAAATGTGATGAAAAATGGCGTTCCTGTGGTGATTGCAGGAAAGCCTAATGTAGGTAAATCCACACTTTTGAATGCACTCTTAAATGAAGAGCGGGCTATTGTTTCAGAGATTGCGGGCACTACACGTGATACGATTGAAGATGAGATCACGATTGGAGGTATAGTTTTTCGGTTTATCGATACGGCTGGAATCCGGGATACGTATGATGCGATTGAGGCTTTGGGTGTGATGCGTACGCATGAAAAGATGAAGCAAGCCAGATTGATTATTTATTTGTTTGATCCTGAGCAAAGTGCTCAGGAAATGGCGGCGCAGAAGGATCAGATCAATTTGTTGAATATACCTTACATCGCCGTCATCAATAAACAAGATTTATTTCAAAAAGATGCTGGGCAATCATTTGATATAAATGATTATATATTGATATCAGCTAAAAAAGGTATAGGGATAGATGCACTTAAAGAGGGGATTCTACATAAGCTTGATCTTCATCAAACGAGTGCAGATGGGGTATTTATAAGTAATATTCGTCATTTAGAGGCGCTTCAGCGGACGAAAGAATCTCTCGATTTAGTTTTGCAGGGCTTGGACAATCCCGCGATCACTTCCGATTTTTTGGCTTTAGATATCAAACAAGCGCTGCATTATTTAGGTGAGATTACCGGAGCAGTTACAACTGACGATTTACTGGAAAACATATTTTCCAAGTTTTGTATTGGGAAGTAATTGTTTACAACCATTACTATTTCATAAACCTAATCAACACCTAACCTGCTCATGTTTAATAACCTGCAAAATGAAAATCGTTTCAAAAAAAATAAAAATATAATATGGGTCAAATACAAGATATTCTAAAAAACTCTGATTACAGCTTTACCATTTTTACTGATACAGAAATACAATGGTTGGAAAATCGTATTACAGAAAGTGAAGGGAAAAAAGGCAAGGAATATAAAGCTGCTTGTATTATACGCAATAAGGAAATTAAAATTACTCCTGAAGAAATTGTAAGGCAGTTGTATACTTACAAACTATTGGAAGAATATGGCTATCCGGCAAAGCAAATACAATTTGAATATCCCATAAAGTTTGGCAGAGAAGCAAAGAGAGCAGATATAGTTGTAGTAAGCGATAAAGACTTAAGTACTGCTTACATTATTGCGGAAATAAAAAAGCCCAAAGCCAAAGACGGCAAAGAGCAACTTAAAAGCTATTGCCATGGCACAGGTGCAACAATGGCTGTTTGGACCAATGGTGAGGCAATCAATTTTTATCATCGCAAGAATCCCAATTTTTTTGAAGCCATTTTAGGTTTGCCTAAAGCTGACCAAACGCTGGCAGATTTTCTCAATAAGCCTTTCACACTTCAAAATCTGATCGACCAGGAGAAAGCTAGTCCGAAAGGGAAATCACTCAAAGACATTATTCAGGATATGGAAGATGAAGTATTGGCCAATGCCGGGGTTGATGTTTTTGAAGAAGTATTTAAGCTTATCTTCTCCAAACTCTTTGATGAAATGCAAAGCGGTAACGAACAGGAACGGAGCACAAGAAACTTGGAGTTCTACAATCACGGGCATGATGATATACAACTGAAAGATAAAATTCAAAAACTCTTTGATCGAGCAAATAAAAAATGGGAAGGAGTATTTCCCGAAGGCACTAAAATAAATCTCACACCAACACATCTTTCAGTGTGTGTTTCTTTTTTACAGGATTACAAACTATTCAATAGCAATTTAGATGTGGTGGACAGTGCTTTTGAATTTCTTATGCAGAAAAGCAGTAAGGGTGAAAAGGGTCAATACTTTACTCCTCGTTATGTCATTGATATGTGTGTACGAATGATCAATCCAAAACCTACTGAATATGTGATTGATACAGCAGCAGGTAGTAGTGGGTTTACTGTACATAGTATTTTTCATGTTTGGCGCAATTTGCTGCATCAATTAAACCTGCCTCACAACTACATGATGACGGCAGAAAAGAAACCAACAGTTTGTACCGATTATGTGCAAGAAAAAGTATTTGCCATTGACTTTGATGAAAAAGCGGTTAGAGTAAGCCGGGCTTTAAACTTAATTGCAGGTGATGGGCAAACCAATGTGTTGCAGTTAAACACCTTGGATTTTACCAAGTGGGATACGCTAAAAAAGGACGATGACAATTGGGATGCCATTTTTGGTTCGGGGTTTAATAAACTTAAAAAACTGGCGGAGAGAAAAGGCGATTACAATCACTTCAATTTTGATGTGATCATGGCAAACCCGCCCTTTGCAGGTGATATCAAGGAAACGACCATACTATCTCATTATGACCTGGCCAAACAAAAAGGCAATGCGACCAAGCCCATGGGCAGAGATATTTTATTTATTGAACGCAATCTGAAATTTTTAAAACCCGGTGGACGAATGGCTGTGGTCTTACCACAAGGAAGGTTTAATAATAGCAGCGATAAATACATCCGTGAATACATTGCTGAGCACTGTAGAATATTGGCTGTGGTGGGCCTACATGGAAACAGTTTTAAACCACATACAGGCACCAAAACAAGCGTACTGTTTGTACAAAAATGGGATGATGTCCTTTGCCCGAGAAAAGAAGACTACAATATATTTTTTGCTACCCAACAGATAGGCGGTAAGAACAACAGTGGCGAACCAATCTACTGGAAGAAAGATTATGCACCCAAAGCCGATTACCAAAACAATTACGAAAGCTATGTAACGGCCAAAAGCAAAGATGCTTTTGTAGAAGACAACAATCACCCAGTAATTGCACAGGATTTATTGAACTATGGCAGCTTTACCTTTTACGATGGCCAAACTAAACAAGAAGATTGGGGCTTTGATGGCATAGCAGAAGCATTTGCAGAGTTTGCCAAAAAAGAGCAACTCAGTTTTTTTTAGGTAGCCCTTTTAACGAACAGAAATATAAAAGTTTGTTGGAAGGGCTGGAAGTGAGTGAAATAAAACTTAGTGAGTTGGTTTTGGAAAATAGAACTACAAGAATTGATAGTGAGTTTTTCAAGAAAGAGTATCTACAAAATATTTCCACTCTAATTAATTACAGGAGTGGAAATGAAAAGCTAGAAAAATATATTAACCATATTTCAGGAGGAGCTACTCCTTTGGGGGCACAATATTTTAATAAAGGCATTCCATTTTTAAGAGTCCAGAATATTATGCAAAACTATTTTAATTTAAACGAGGTTGTTTTTATTAATAATACCCAAGATAAAGAGATAAAGCGGTCTCGATTAAAGGAAAAAGATGTATTGCTTACTATAACAGGCGTCTCGTTTGGTAAAAGTGCCGTAGTTCCGAAAGAATTAGAGAATGCTAACATAAATCAACATTTGGTGAAAATTACTTTACACAGAAATTTAAATCCTTATTTTCTTTCTACGTTTCTAAATTCAAAATTTGGAAAACTGCAATCAGATAAAAATATAGTTGGAGTTACAAGACCTGCATTGGATTATGAAGTTATTAAAAATTTTATTATCCCAAATTTAGATGTAGATTTTCAGTTAGAAATAGAAAACACCATAAGACAAGCTTATGCTGTTGAGCAAAACGCCAAATTCCTCTACACCGAAGCCGAAAACATCCTATTAAAAGAATTAGGTTTAAACAACTGGCAACCCACCATTAAAAACAACAATACTAAAACACTAAAAGAAAGCTTTCTTTCCAGTGGCAGGATAGATGCAGAATATTATCAGCCAAAGTATGATGAGATTGAGGAAAAAATTATAAACTATAAAGGTGGTTTTGATCAGGTAAAAAATATTTGTAATCTAAAAACTCAAAATTTCCAACCACAGGATGATGTAATATATAATTATATTGAGTTAGCCAACATTGGTAGTAATGGAGTAATTAAAGATGTTACCCTAAATGAAGGTAAAGATTTGCCAAGCAGAGCAAGAAGGATTGTAAAAACGAATGATGTTATAGTTTCGTCTGTTGAAGGTTCGCTTGCCAGCTGTGCTATAATTCCGAAAGAATTTAATAATGCAATTTGTTCAACTGGTTTTTATGTTATCAATTCAAAGAATATAAACTCAGAAACCCTTTTGCTTTTATTTAAAACTGCTGTTATTCATTTAATGGAAAAAGGTTGTTCAGGTACAATTTTAACTGCAATTAATAATGAAGAGTTCTTTAAAATTCCTTTGCCAACAATCGATGAAAACATCCAAAAAACCATTTCCGACAAAATACAGCAGTCATTTGCTTTACAATCAAAAAGCAAACAACTTTTAGAAGCTGCAAAAAAAGCAGTGGAAATGGCCATAGAGCAAAATGAAGAAATGGCAATGGATTACCTAAAAGTAATTGAGACAAATATCGAATACGCCACGACAAAATCTACCCCCAGTTATGCCCATTTTTCTGAACTACAATAACACCTTAGAGGAAATAAAAGAAAAACCCTTCAAGCTCGAGAAAGACATTCAGCATTTATTCGAAGCCAACCTAGCAACCATCATGGGTTTGGCTCTGGTTAAATCCGAATTCACCATTAAAAACAAACGAATTGACACCTTGGCATTTGATCCAGAAAGCAAGTCATTTGTCATTATTGAATACAAGCGGGACAAAAACCACAGTGTAGTTGATCAGGGCTTTACTTATCTGGGTTTAATGCTCGAAAATAAGGCTGATTTCATCGTGGAGTATAACGAAACTCTAAAAGGTGATTTAAAAAGGGGGCATGTTGATTGGAGTCAAACTCGAGTCGTTTTTGTATCGACTAGTTTTACCGATAACCAAATTCAAGCAAGTAATTTTAAAGATTTAGCCATTGAATTGTGGGAAGTAAAGAAATATGAAAATGGTACAATTCTCATTAATCCAATTAAAAAATCAAATACGGCTGAGAGTATAAAACCGCTTGCGCAGCAAAACGATAGGCTGAAAAATGTTTCCAAGGAAATTAAAGTTTATACGGAGCAGGAACATGTAGAACGTGGATCAGAATCTATTGTTGAGTTGTACGAAAAATTTAAAGTAGCCATATTGAATTTGGCTGATGGTATTGAACTAAAATCACAGAAAGAATACCTTTCTTTCAAAAAAGGAAAAAATATAGTTGACATCTGTATACTCAAGAAATCGTTAAAAATTTGGATCAATCTTAAGAAAGGACAATTGGATGATCCGAAAGGTATTATGCGTGATGTTTCTGATGTAGGTCATTGGGGAAATGGCGACTATGAAATACAAGTGAGCGATGATGAAAATTTAGAATATCTCATGAGTTTGATTAAACAAGCAATTAACAATAAAATGTATCGCTCTTTAGTCATAAAGGGACTAAAGAATTAATATTTTGATACACTATCAAATTCCATTTAAAAGGATTCCACAAATTGAAAAATTGGTTAGATTTGACCTCTTAAAATAAGCCATTTCTAATTAGATTAAGCGTCAAAGTTCATGTTTTTGGGCTAGTTAGGAAGTAGTAAACATGTATGAAAAACAGATAATTCAAAATTAAAATATGCAAGGAAAAGGACTAGTTAAATTTGCCGCAATCATTTTAGCCATTGCGTGCTTGTATTCACTCTCTTTTACATGGATTGCAAAACATGTGGAAGATAATGCCAAAAAGTACGCTCGTGGTAACCTATCGGATGAACGGGCTTATCTTGATTCAATGTCTACTCGGCCTGTGTTTGGCATATTTAAATATATCACCTATCAGTATGCGAAGGAGCGGGAAATACCTCTTGGTCTTGACTTAAAAGGTGGGATGAATGTGACTATGCAAATTTCTTTAACGGAATTGGTGCGCAATCTGACTAATAATAGTACAGATGAGGGTTTCAATCAGGCCTTAAAAAATGCCGAAACTCGCTTGACAACTAGCCAAAAAGATTTTATTACACTTTTTGGTGAAGAGTTTGAAAAGGTTAATCCAGGTAGGAAAATGGCACCTTTGTTTACTACAAAGGAAAATAGAGCCAATATTAAATTGGATGCAAACAATGCGGATGTTTTAAACTTCTTGCGTAAGGAGTCAAAAAGTGCTATCGAACGCTCATTTAATATTCTTCGTACACGTATAGACAAATTTGGTGTCACTTCTCCTAATATTCAGTTACAAGAAGGATCGAATCGTATTTTGATCGAATTGCCTGGTGTATCAGAGCCAGAGCGTGTGCGTAAACTTTTGCAGGGTTCGGCTAAATTAGAGTTTTGGGAAACCTTTGACAATTTTGAGACATTCCCATTACTTGAAAATTTAAATAAAACATTGGGGGCAGCCGCTGTAACAACAATTGGTGTTGATACGACAAAAATAATAGCTAAAACTGGTGCAGAAACTTCAACAAGTAAGCTGGCTTCCTTGGTCGGTAAAGATGCTGCTAAAACGGATACTGCTTCACTGAATAGTAAATCGGCTGATCAAGCGAAAAAGAATCCGCTCTTTGCATTGCTAAGTCCATCAACTTATCAAACCCAGGATGGTAAAACAGCACTTCGTCCAGGTCCTATTGTGGGCTGGGTACTTCAAAAAGATACGGCTAAAGTAAGTGCTTATATTCACTCTGAAATTGGGCATTCTATCATTCCTAAGAATGTAAAATTTGCTTGGTCTGTGAAACCTATCTCTGCAGAATCGAAAGTTTATGAACTTTATGCATTGAAGACGAGCACGATGGAAGGCGGTCCAGTTTTGGGTGGAGATGTAATTTCAGATGCACGTGCTGATTACGATCAAAGAGGCAATCCAGAGGTAATCATGGTGATGAACAGCGAAGGTGCGCGTTCATGGCGCAATGTAACGGCCGCCGCCTCTGCTGATCCAAAAAACAAAAAAAGCATCGCTATTGTGTTAGATAATGTGGTGTATTCTGCGCCTACTGTGCAAGGTGAGATTCCAAATGGCATTTCATCGATTAGTGGAAACTTTACCATTGAGGATACCAAAGACTTATCCAATGTGTTGAAAGCGGGTCGTTTACCAGCTCCGGCTCGTATTGTTGAAGAAGCTATTGTTGGACCATCTTTGGGAGAAGCAGCTATTCATGCAGGTTTATTGTCGGCGGTGATTGGGCTAATAGTCGTGCTTGTCTTCATGATGTTGTATTACAATCGGGCGGGTACAGTAGCTAATGTGGCTGTATTTGTGAATTTATTTTTCTTGATGGGGGTACTTGCTTCTCTTGGAGCCGTGCTTACACTTCCTGGTATTGCGGGTATTGTGCTGACAATGGGTATTGCGGTGGATGCAAACGTGCTTATTTATGAGCGTATTCGAGAAGAACTTGGTCATGGCAAGACGATGCGGCTAGCTATTGCTGATGGTTATAAGCACGCTTTGTCATCTATTTTGGACTCCAATGTTACTACCTTTTTGACGGGAGTGATACTGTATACGTTTGGATCAGGTCCAATATTAGGTTTTGCAACCACCTTGATGATCGGTATAATCACATCTCTGTTTTGTTCTATTCTTATTTCTCGGCTTATTTTTGAGTGGATGCTTGAGAAAGGTTGGGATATTAAGGTTTCTAGACCATGGAGTTCACATACCTTCAAAAATGCAAAGTATGCTTTTGTTAAAAATAGATTCAAGTTTTATACTTTCTCTGGTTTATTTATCCTAGCTGGGTTCGTCTCTATGGTTACACGCGGCTTTAGTTTAGGAGTAGATTTCAAAGGGGGGCGTACTTATGTTGTTCAATTTGAAAAGCCAGTTGATATTGAAAAAGTAAGGGATTATTTAGATGAGACGTTCAAAACAACCACTGAAGTAAAAACATTTGGTTCAGGCAATAAATACAAAATCACCACCTCCTATTTGATTGATCGTGGTGATGATGGGGCAGATCGTCAGGTTGAAGCTAAATTAAAAGAAGGTTTAGCTAAAGTAGCTATTGGGAAAAATATACTAAGTTCTCAAAAAGTTGGTCCAACGATAGCGAATGATATTAAAATATCAGCTGTTTATTCTGTAGTGTTTGCCATTGTTGTGATTGCTATTTATATCTTATTCCGCTTCCGTAAGTGGCAGTTTAGTTTGGGGGCTTTGGTAGCTACAGCACATGATGCTTTATTGGTATTGTCTTTTTTCTCGTTGTTTAATGGGGTATTGCCATTTTCGTTAGATATAGATCAGGCATTTATCGCTGCGATATTGACGGTAATAGGTTATTCTATCAATGATACGGTTGTTGTATTTGACCGTATAAGGGAATATTTGAATATGAATAAAGGTAAAAATCAAGATACCCATGTAGTCATTAATAATGCGATCAATAGCACGCTTAGTAGAACGATTATTACTGCACTGACTGTGTTTTTCGTATTAGTCGTGTTATTTATTTTTGGCGGTGAGGTCATCAGAGGGTTTTCGTTTGCATTATTGATTGGGGTGATCTTTGGTACATATTCTTCGATTTGTGTAGCAACGCCTGTGATGCTTGATTTTGGAAAGAAGAATTTAGAATAGCATTGAATTTTATTAATGAAAAATGGCTTTAAATTAATTTAAAGCCATTTTTCATTAATAGGCATTTAGAATTAAATACAGTAGACAAGTATGGTCAAAGCTTGATTAACAACATGAAATCTGCCCAATCAACAAAGCATACAGAGTTCGGTATAAATAACTTGTTGAAAATGGAATTTTCATTACCGTCAATTAGTGTATAAAATAGTAGAGTTTATAAACCATATGAAAATACAATTAGTTGCTTTAGAAACGATGGCTGAAAAAGATCATTCACAAGCAATTCTGAGGTGAGTCTTGTCTCATCTTGTTCATAATAAGATTTAAAACTTATTTGTTTTAAACTTTAAATTTGCATCACCATTTTTCACGAAGCGTATCTAATTCTTTATCAAAAGATGTCGAACAAAAAGATACGTCAAGAAAAATTTTAAAATCAGGAATAAGAATTTATGATTCAAACAGATATATGTATTATCGGTGCGGGGCCAGTAGGGCTGTTTGCTGTTTTTGAAGCAGGTTTATTAAAAATGCGTTGTCATTTAATTGACACTTTGCCACAGGTTGGTGGTCAATTATCAGAAATTTACCCGCATAAACCCATTTATGACATACCAGGTTACCCCGATATCAAAGCTCAAGAATTAGTTGATCGATTGATGGAGCAAATTGCCCCATTTAAACCCCAATTTACATTGGGTGAACGCGTAGAGACATTAGCTAAACAAGATGATGGCTCCTATTTAGTGGGTACTAGTGATGGAACCTTGGTGCATGCTTCGGTAGTGGTTATTGCAGGAGGTTTGGGGTGCTTTGAACCACGTAAGCCAGATGTGGAAGGCTTGTCCCAATTTGAAGGTAAAGGGGTGGAATATATGGTGAAGAATCCCGAGCATTTCCGTGCGAAAAAAGTGGTATTAGCTGGTGGTGGTGACTCTGCCTTAGACTGGACCATATTTTTATCTAATGTAGCTGAGCGAGTGACGCTGATCCACCGAGGAGATACCTTTAGAGGTGCACCCGATTCTGCTGAAAAAGTATTTGAATTAGCTCGTGATGGGGCTATCGATTTAATTCTACAATCCAATTTGGTGGATGTTTCTGGTGCTGACCAGCTCGAGGAAGTTTCTTTCATGGGGCGAGATAAGGTGAAAAACTCGATCAAAGCTGACTATCTAATTCCACTTTTTGGTTTGAGTCCCAAGCTGGGGCCTATTGCCAATTGGGGATTAAATATTGATAAATCGGCTATTGAGGTTGATACATTTGATTATTCGACAAATATTGAAGGCATTTATGCCATAGGTGATATCAATACCTATCCAGGAAAATTAAAGTTGATACTATGTGGTTTTCATGAGGGGGCTTTGATGGTACAAAGTGCATTTAAATATGTTTATCCGGATCAAAAATTAAGTTTTAAATACACCACAGTTTATGGAGTTAATGCATTCTAGATGATCACCATTACTATTGAAGATCGGAACGGGGAGAAACAGGCTATTGAGGTTCCTACTGATGTGAACTTAAGCTTGATGGAGGTTTTAAAAGCATCTGACTACCCAATCCTGGCAACCTGTGGAGGAATTGCTTTATGTGCTACCTGTCATGTGCAAGTGCTCGAAGGATATGATGAACTTCCTCCAGCTGGGAATGAGGAAATGGATATGCTTGATACTTTGCCAGACGCTGCTTTTGACAGTCGATTGGCCTGTCAGCTGCGAATTAGTGAGGAGATGAATGGTATGATATTTCGCATCTGTGGTGAGTGATGGGGGCTTGAAAAATCTTGAATTCTTACCTGAAGAAATATGACTAATTATTCTAATAAAATTCCTCTAGTAGTGATTGTGGGAGGTGGATTTGGAGGAATAGAACTTGCTAAGAGGCTCAGAAACAAACCTGTCCAAATTTTGATGCTGGACAGGCATAACTATCATACGTTTCAGCCCTTGCTTTATCAGGTGGCTACTGCGGGTTTGGAAGCTGATTCGATTGCTTTCCCATTGCGTAAAATTTTTAAGGGGCAGCAGAATTTCACGTTTCGCATGACTGAGCTGAAGAAAATAATTCCAAGTCAGCGGGTGTTGGATACAACCATTGGTCCGATTAATTATGATTATCTAGTTATTGCAACGGGCTCAAATACCAATTTTTTTGGTCAGCAGGAGGTAGAACACTTTGCTATGCCCATGAAAACGATACCAGAGGCATTGAATCTACGTAGTTTGCTATTGCAAAACCTAGAAGAGGCACTAATCGAGTCTGATCCTGTTCGGAAAAGTGCTTTGCTTCACTTCGTGATTGTTGGTGGTGGACCAACAGGTGTTGAACTTTCGGGGGCTTTGGCTGAGTTGAGGATGCATATTTTACCGACAGATTATCCCGAACTATCCATTCAACAAGTCCATATCTACCTTATTGAAGGATCTTCAAAACTCCTGGGCACAATGTCTGAACAGGCATCCAGTGAATCTGAGAGATTTTTAAAGAAAATGGGAGTTAAGGTATATACCGATGCTCGTGTAGAGGGGTACGATGGGGCTACAATTCGGTTATCTACTGGAGAAACTATTCATACCCAAAATGTGATATGGTCGGCAGGAATTAAAGGAGCTGTTCCAGAAGGAATTCCTGAAATAGGTATTGCCCGAGGAAACAGAATTAAGGTGGATACTTATAATCGAGTAGAGGGGCTCGAAAATATTTTTGCTATCGGGGATGTAGCTGCTATGACAACAGATAAATATCCCAATGGTCACCCTTGTGTAGCGCCTGTGGCTATTCAGCAAGGGAAAATGCTGGCTGCAAATTTGCTAAAACTATTACGCGGTAAACCATTAGATGGCTTCATCTATTTTGATAAAGGCTCTATGGCAACTGTTGGACGAAATAAGGCAGTGGTAGATATCGGTCGCATTCGATTTCAGGGCATATTTGCTTGGTTTGTTTGGATGTTTGTTCATTTGATGTCGTTGGTTGGGTTTAGAAATAAAGTAGTCACGTTTGTGAATTGGATGTGGAGCTATTTCAGTTACGACCGTGGAACGCGTTTAATCATTCGTCCCTTTAGTCGGACTTCTAGGACGGAAGATACAAGTGCCAAATAAAAATCACTGCAGTAGCTACTATGATTAAATTAATAGAGTGCCCAAGAGATGCTATGCAAGGCCTATCTCATTTTATTCCCACAGAAATAAAGGTCAAATACATCAATCTACTTTTACAGGTTGGGTTTGATACCATCGACTTTGGAAGTTTTGTTTCAGCCAAGGCTATTCCTCAAATGCGCGATACATTGGCTGTTTTAGACCGGTTGGATCTTTCGTCGTCATCTTCAAGGCTATTGGCAATTGTGGCTAATCTCAGGGGAGTACAAGAGGCCATTCAGCATGAAGCGATCACTTATTTGGGATTTCCATTTTCGGTGTCGGAAACCTTTCAGCAGCGCAATACGAATTCAACCATAGCGCAATCCTTGGTTATGGTTGAAGAAATGATGGAGCTGTGCAATAAGTACGGAAAAACAGCAGTAGTGTACTTATCTATGGGTTTTGGTAATCCTTACGATGATCCTTGGAATGTTGAATTACTAGCACATTGGACTACTCAATTGGTGGAACTAGGGGTGCAAATTTTAGCACTTGCTGATACGATTGGTGTATCTACTCCAGCTAAAATTCGGGCTATTTTTCCACCCCTGGTCAAACAGTTTCCTCAAGTTGAGTTTGGAGTTCATCTTCACAGCGCTATTGACACTTGGAAAGAAAAAATAGAGGCAGCTTACCAAAGTGGTTGTAAGCGGTTTGATTCGGCATTGAAAGGATACGGCGGTTGTCCAATGGCTGATGATAAATTGGTGGGGAATATAGCTACGGAGCACGTAATTCGCTATCTGGAAAGTCAAGGTGAAGATTTAAAATTGAACCAAATCAAATGGCAAGAAGCGATGGAATTTTCATCGGAAGTTTTTATTTAAACGAGCTCTTAAAGAGCTGGTCTAAAGCTTATTTTAAGAAATAATTGCCGGTTATTTTTGAGCGAAATGAAGCGGGTTTTGGAGCAATAGTGGGAGACTATTGCGAAAAATCCAACGAAATTGCAGCCCAAAAGAACCAAAAGAATGAAATAAAATAAACTTTAGACTGGCTCAAAGTCAAATATCCTCGAACATCTATTTAAAAATCAATTATGCTTAAGAAAAAGATCATCTCTTATGTCCTTTGTTGTGGTATTTCTTTAGTTAGTGTAAATACTTGGGCTCAGGTGAGCGCTTCAAGAACAAATGGGCATCAACAAAAACCGCTAGCTGCAGCCATTACAGTGCTATCTAGGCCACAGGTTCCTATTTTGTGTTATCATCAAATACGCGATTGGAAACCAAGTGATTCTAAGGTGAGCAAGGATTATATTATCCCCATTGCTACTTTCAAGGCACACATGAAAATGCTAGCTGATAGTGGTTATCATACCATCTTACCTGATCAGTTGTATGACTATTTAAATTATGGGACCAAATTGCCTTCCAAACCAATCATGCTCACTTTTGATGATACTGACTTGGATCAGTTTACCATTGCTGCTCCTACCATGAAGCAATATGGGTTCAAGGGTGTTTTTTTTATTATGACAGTCTCTTTGGGACGAAAAAATTATATGAGCAAGGACCAAGTGAAGCAATTGTCTGATGCAGGGCATGTAATTGGTAGTCATACTTGGGATCATCATAATGTGAAAAAATATCAGGGAAATGATTGGATGATTCAGATCGACAAACCAACTAAACAACTACAAGAAATTACTGGGAAGCCAATCAAGTATTTTGCTTATCCCTTTGGTCTGTGGAATCCACAAGCTATTCCGGAGCTAAAGAAACGAGGCTTTATAGCTGCTTTTCAATTGGCTGAGAAACGGGATGAAAAGGACCCTTTATTTACTATTCGTAGGATTATTGCTAGTGGATATTGGGCACCCCATACTTTGCATACGAGTTTGGTTAGGAGTTTTAAATAAGTGCTTCAGTAAGGTATAATACTATAAAAATAGTTTGTGATAATGAATGATTGAAAAATAGTGCTGAATAAAGTAGTATCGAAAATAACATCGAAAGCGCAGGAGGCCATCCTTTTAGAGGCTAATTCATCCTGGGTAAATAAAGAAACGAGAGCAACTTGCAAGTATGCTCCAGTTCTTGTTCCCAAAGGCCAGGATGAGTCGGCTGTTTCTAGTATGGGCATGGTACTACAAAAACGGATACAAGTGTGTCGTCAAATGGCTGATATTGCTGGTGGTCGTATTTGATTTTCATTCCAAGACTATGAGTTTTCTCACCGGATGGGCCATTTTAGCGCAAAGACCGTGCCCATTATTGTGATCAGTGGGGGTAGTGCCAATAAGCTAGTACAAGAACTAAGTAAAGATTATAGTCTGGCTTGGCATCCGGCTATTGTGCGTGATGAGCCCGTTTATCTACTCGTTCATATGGATGATTATGGGCCTTATGCCAAGGCGCTTGAGAATATATTGAGTAGATATAAAAATATGCGACTCATTGGATGGAAGTGTGGGTTATTGACTGGATTTGGGGCAGCTCGATTAGCTGCTTTACATTTTGCCGACGCGCTTGAATATCGCCCCAGTAGGATTATACTTATGGATCAAGATGTTGTTCAAACGGAAGAAACTAGGCATACTCGTCCAGAGATTGAATCAATCATAAATGAAATACACAATCATACACAAAAGTTTGTCGCGGGGTACGGTGTTGGTTATCCAACGCGGCAGCCCGTGCCACTACCATTTAGTGAGTTAGATCCGATTGGGAAAGACGATTTGAATTCTCCAGCACAGCAATTCGTATCTGTTCGAGCACCATTTTTGGATAGAAGTGGCGAGACTATTTATCCGGGTTATATGGTTTCTGGGGGAGAAGATATGCTTATGGGATTTTAGCTAGGTATTATGCAGGGCGACATCAATAGCACTTTACTCCCTTGTCGTATTGCAAAAAAGAACTTGTAGGGCCTGCTGATCACCCTAATATTTATTGGAACGTGACTAGGGTAAATACTTTAAGAACCTTGTTCGAGGCAGAGAAAGGAACGATAGTTCAGTTTGAAGGTTCAGAGATGACTTTAGATCAACTCATGCAGCTTTTTGTAAAAAAAGGTTGGATAGCTGCACATCCAAGTGCCGAATCTTATAATGTTTTCTCTTGTATTATAGAACGTATTATTTTGCGACACTATAAGGAAACCCACCCGGGCCAAGTACCATCTACTCCAAAACGACCATCTACCACAGAGTAAGCTTGGAGAATTATTTTGGTATTATTTTTAGAACGAGAGGAGAGGATCTTCATATCTCCTCTTCCAACAATTGCTTATGATAAAGCTCGAAATAGTGTTTTCGGTTAGCAATTAGTTGCTGGTGATTGCCTTGTTCAATGATTCGGCCTTGGTCGAGGACAATTATTTTATCGGCATTTTTGATCGTAGAAATACGGTGTGAAATTAAAATACTTGTTTTCCCTTTCATTATTCGCCCCAGGTTTTGTAGGATTTCTTCTTCCGTTTTGGTATCTATCGCCGAAAGACAATCGTCGAAGATGAGTAGTTGAGGTTTCTTGATAATTGCCCTGGCAATTGATAGGCGTTGTTTTTGTCCACCAGAAAGTGTGACTCCTCGTTCGCCAATCAAGGTATTAAACCCCTCTTCAAACCCAATAATATTTTGGTAGACTGCTGCATCTTTTGCAGCCTGTTCAATTTGTTTATCTGTTGACTGGTCTAGTCCGAAAGAGACATTATTGCGTATAGTATCCGAAAAAAGAAGGACCTCTTGCGGCACAAATCCAATTTGATCTCGATAATGCCTTAGGTTGAGTTCAGTAATGAGTTTGTCATCGATTAAAATATCGCCTGTAGTTACGTCATACATGCGCATTAATAAACTAGCTAAGGTTGTTTTTCCTGATCCTGTTCTACCAATAATAGCTATAAATTCACCCGGCTTGATCTCTAAACTAAGTTCTTTTAGGGCCCAAATACCTGTATCTGGATATAAAAAACTAACGCCCTTGAATTGAATATGTCCTTGAAGTATGTGTGGTTCTACTCCAATCGGTTCTTCTTTGGAACGAATTTCAGGCCTGGTTTTTAAAAATTCATTAATTCGTTTTTGCGAGGCCGCTGCGCGTTGAATTAGTGAAATAACCCATCCCAATGAAATAATGGGGAAAGTTAGCTGATTGACATAGACCACAAATTCGGCAATATTGCCCGTGGTGATGTTCCCTCGTATAACTTCCATTCCACCTACATAAATGGTGATAATGGTACTCATTCCGACTAATAGCATCATTATTGGGAAAAAGAGTGCTTGAACACGTACTAAGTCCATGGAATGAGATTTGTAATTTTCACTCTCTTTTGCAAACTTTTGTTTGACGTCTGCTTCGCGTACATAAGCTTTGATTATGCGAATGCCTGAAAAAGTTTCCTGGACAAAGGAAGAGAGTTTGGAGAGTTGTTGTTGAATCTCTCGGCTATGAGAACTAATCGCTGTTGTGACATAGTAAATGCTTAATACTAGGATGGGTAGAGGGATCAAGCAATAAATAGCTAATGGTGTATTAACACTGAACATGGCATACATCACCAATAAAGAAAGTGTAATGATATTGATCATATACATGATTGCGGGACCGAGATACATGCGTACTTGACTCACATCTTCAGTGACACGATTCATTAAATCACCGGTGTTATTGCGGCGATAAAAAGCGATAGATAGTTGCTGATAATGCTGATAGATTTCATTTTTTAGATCATACTCAATATGCCTCGACATGAGAATAATCGTTTGTCGCATAAAAAATAGAAATAGTCCACGCAGTAGCGCTAGTAGGAGGATAGTGATTCCAAAAAGTAATAAGCTATAACCGAATAGATTATAGATAATTTGCTGACGCTCGAATCCATTAAAAAGCTTATAAATACTAATATTTTCTTCAATGAGGTTAAATGTTGTTCGGACTACTTGGGCGGGTAGTACACCAAAAAGGTTAGAGATGATAACAAATAGGATACCTGGAACTAGTTGTCCGCGGTATTTGTATAAGAACTTATTGAGGTATCCTAATTCTTTCACTTATATTTTGTCTAGAGTTTAATAAAAATAAACAATTATTGATTTGGCTCTAAATGTTTGATGTGTTGTTGAGCTTCCTTGATCACTTGTGGACTGAGTTCAGTATGTTGTTGAACGCGTCCAAGAAGTTGCATGTTTTTATAGTTAAGTAGGATATCTTCTGAGTATGAATTTGAATTGCCATTGATGATCAGACCCTTGATGGGAATATTTCGTTGGAGGAGTAATTCGATTGATAACAAAGAATGATTAATACTTCCCAAGTAGTGAGAAATAACCAATACCACTTCTGCTTCTAAGTGCTGTATCAAATCGGCCATTAAATCTTTTTCATTCAGTGGAACTAAGAGACCTCCAGCACCTTCTATGACCAGGGTATTTTTGGTTGTGGGAAGTGTAATTTGATCCATTTCAATTCGTATACCATCCAAGTGCGCAGATTGATGTGGTGAAAAAGGTTGCCTGAGTCGATAAGCTTCTGGATGAAGTTTTGAAATGGGGTTTGATATCAATTTTTTGATGGTATCTGTATCTGAGTAGTGTAAGTCTCCAGATTGAATGGGTTTCCAATAATCGGCTTGTAGTTTCTCAACAAGAATAGCTGATACAATTGTTTTACCAACACCTGTACCAATGCCGGTGACGAAAATGGGTTTGTATTTCATGTATTTAATTTGTTCCTAATACGCGAGGGCTCACGATGGTTTTGAGTGATAAAGCTAACTGTTCAATTTCTTCTAATGAATTATGATTATGTAAACAAATGCGCAAACGTTCTGAGCCAGTTTTCACGCTTGGGCTGAGAATAGGACGTACATCAAACCCTAAATGACTAAGTTCCTTTGCTGCATTTTTAGCTTCTTGGTTTCCTGGAATTATTATCATTTGTATCGGTGACCTACTTTTAACCAGTTGGTCGCCTGCATTTACTATGCTTTTAAAAAGATTTATTCGCTGATGGATAGCTGATTGATGATCATATTGAGTCAAGAAATGATAAGCCACCTTTGTAGCTAGGTGTGAAGTGAAGCTGGCCGCTGTACTGTAAACAAACGATCGCGCAAAATTGACTAAGAAAGAACGTAAGATATTTGATCCTAAAATGGCTGCTCCGTGTGTACCTAGTGCTTTTCCAAAAGTAACAGTTCGAGCAAAAACTCGATCGTTCAAGCCTTTTTCTTCAACTAAACCCCGACCTTGATTTCCAAATAGTCCGACAGCATGAGCTTCATCAACCAGTACAGCAGCAGCATAGCGTTCCGCCAAGTTACATATTTCCATTAATGGGGCTTCATCCCCATCCATGGAATAAATACTTTCAACGACAATGTATATTTTCCCAGTACTTCGTTTCAGTTTTTGCTCGAGGCTGTGGAGATCATTATGTCTAAACATAAATCGATTTGCATAGCTTAATCGAGCCCCATCAATGATGCTGGCATGGACTAACTCGTCGGCAATGATGGTGTCTTTGCGTTGTGGGAGTGAAGACAGTAAGCCTAGGTTAGCATCATATCCCGAATTAAAAATCAATGCTGACTCTGCCAAATGGAATGCGGCGATTTCATTTTCAAGTGCTTCTGTGAACCGATCATTACCAGCTAATAATCGTGATCCTGTAGATCCTAGTTGGAAATGGGGGTGCTCTTTTAGTGAATCCTCAAATTGTGCTTTTAGTTCGGCTGATCGAGCAAAGCCTAAATAGTCGTTGGATGAGAAATCAATTAGAGAGTTAGAAATACTTAACTGGCGTAATGAGCCTGCAGCCCAGCGCGAATGCAAACGCTGATGAATGGACTTCTCATGGTCGTTTGTGGTTAGGTTCTTTGGCCTCATTCCACAAAAGTACCCGAAAATTTTAGAGCCTGTTTGAATTTTATTAGGCTCTTATACTTTGGCTCTTTGTAAATCGCTGATTGACCGTTGCATTTGAACAACCATAGAGGTGATATTTTCTAATGTAGGTTCAGCAGTTGGCTCTGGGAATGAGGTACTGATAAAGGCCTTTGCCGTCCAAATTTCAATAACATCTTCCCAAGGAATAGAGTAGGGTTCATAGATTGGATTATCAGATAATAAATGTAATGGTTTATCATCCCTGAACTTACTTCCAATACGTTTGTAAACTATGCCATCATTTTTACTGATGATGATATAGGTTTCACCTAATCTTAAGTTACTCCAATCGTCAAGATATTGGCCGATAACGATCGTTCCGGATTCTAATGGAAGCATGGAATCACCTCGAATTTCAAATCCACGAAAAGTCCCCTGACGAAATATAGGAAGGTAGAACTTGGGCAGTTCCCCAACATATTCAGGATCAGCATACCCATTTAGGTAACCTGCACTCGCTTTAGCACTGACAAGCTCAATATTTTCTTGATTTTTAGAGTCAACAGTAATACTCAACACACGTACGTTAGCCCAATCGCTTTTGGGTTTAGGTGTCCATTTCTCATTGATCTTATCATTTAGCAATTCATCAATGGATATATTATAGAATTCGGCAAATCGTTGTAAGAGTTCATATTTGGGTTCAGCTCGTTTCTCTTCATAAGCGCCCACCAAAGAGCGTTTGATTTGGAGTTCGTTCGCAAAAAGTTGTTGTGTAAGTTTTTTTGTTTTACGTAAATATTTGAGGTTAGATGCAAGATTGTTCATTTTTGATAATCAAATTAAATAGTGAAATACTGATGACGTTAAGGTTATTTGACTGTAACGTTATAGGGAAGCCTTGATTGTATTCCCATATTATTTAATGCAGATTTTGCTGTTTGATAGTATAAATAGTTCTCACCAAGTTCACTTTTAAGCAAGTATGTTTTTAGTTTATCAGTTGGATGGCTAAAAAGTGATAATAAAGGATCCTTAAGTGTTGGATAGTCTACAATTTGGTACGTATCTAGACCTGCTTTTTTGGCCGCGGAGGAGATTGCGTCGTGGATATTACCTAGGCGATCTACTAAACCATTTGTAAGTGCTTCTTTTCCACTCCAAACACGTCCTTGAGCAATACCATCAATATAGGACTGCGATTTTTTCCTGCCTTCTGCTACTTTACTAGTGAAGCTATTGTAAATATGGTTGACCTCATTTTGGATGATCATTTTTTCAGCCTCGGTTAATGGTCTGATTATACTACCTGTATTGGAGAATAAACCGGTTTGAACCCCGTCGAAAGTGATTCCCAGTTTATTGTTGAAAAACCGTTGCATATTGGGGATAAGACCGAATACACCAATGGAACCTGTAATGGTTGTTGGTTGAGCAAATATAGAATCTGCTGCACATGCAATATAATAACCTCCGGAGGCAGCGACATCTCCCATGGATACAATAACTGGTTTGGCTTTTTTGGTCAACATAACCTCGCGCCAAATGACATCTGAAGCTAGCGAGCTTCCACCTGGAGAATTAATACGCAGTACAATAGCTTTCACCTTGTCATCAGTACGGGCCTCACGTAAAGCCCTTGATATTCGTTCAGATCCAATGGTTTGATCGCTTCCTTCACCACTGATAATATCGCCGGTGGCATATACTAATGCAATTCGATTTTTAGCATGAGACTCTTTTTCTTCATCAGTAGGAGCATATTTTTCAAGACTTATTGATTTGACATCTTTATCTTTAGCGATGCTGGTGAGTGATTTTAGTTCATCGATGATTTCATCTTTGTAACGTAAGCCATCAACCATTTTATAATGAAGTGCATCAGTTGCATTTCTGAGTTTGGCCTGATATGAAATAGCATAAACAGAGTCTTTTGGCAATTTTCTACTTTCAGCCACTTTTCCTAATAAATGATCATACATAGACCCTAAAAAGGATTTTACTTGTGTACGATTAGGTTCGCTCATCTTCTCAAGGACGAAAGGTTCAACGGCACTTTTATAGGTCCCAACTTTGATCACCTGAACCTCAATCTCCAATTTATCTAAAGCTTTTTTGAAAAAGGGAATCTCTGAACTTAATCCGCGGAAGTCAATCATTCCCTCTGGGTTTAGATATAGTTTGTCAGCTACGGAAGCTAAATAATAAGCACCTTGTGTGTAGACTTCACTGTATGCAATGATAAACTTTCCACTCTTTTTGAATTCAACTAATGCATTTCGAATCTCTTCTATACTTGCATAGCCTGTGGAGAGGGAAGAAATGTTTAAATAAATACCCTTAATATTTTTGTCCGTTGTAGCTTTTTCGATTCCGGCTAAAATGTCATTTAATCCAATGCCATTATTTTCATATCCGATGAAGTCGAGATTGTTGAGTGGATTTTTAACGGTTCGCTCTAAGATGGGGTAGCTCAATGTAATATGTAAAACAGAGTTGGGGTTGACTTCTGCTTTGCGTTCGCGTCCGGCTATCGATATGACAGCTGTTAATACGGCCACAAAAAGTACTAGTAATACAAAAAAGGATAAAATAACACCCATCATGGATGCAAAAACAAACTTGAAAAACTCTTTCATCTCAGACTTTTAAAAAGGTATGGAACAAATATATAGATTTGGCCCTCCATAATTATATCTGAAAGGCCGTACCATTGCATAAAACGAATATGATGAATAATGTGTATTTACTACTTGGTAGTAATCTGGGAGATAGTGAATTTTATATTTATCAAGCAAAACAATGTATTGAAAGTGAGGTAGGCATGATTTTACAAGCTTCTTCATTGTATCAAACAGCGGCATGGGGTAAAATCAATCAACCGGATTTTATTAATCAGGTTGTGCTTGTATCATCTTCATGGGATCCGCAGCAAGTTTTGAGCAAAGTGCTAACGATTGAAAGTCAATTAGACCGAAAACGGACAGATAAATGGGGAGCCAGAACGATTGATATTGATATCCTGTTTTACAATGATGATTGTGTCAATGATGTAAATCTGGTGATTCCGCATCCATATTTGCATCAGCGTAGTTTCACTTTAATTCCTTTGTTAGAGATTGCACCTAATTATATGCATCCAATTTTGGCCAAAACTATTGGGGAGCTCTACCAGGAAGTCTCAGATGATTTAGTTGTTCAAAAACTACTTGAAGCGGGATGTCATTGCTGAAATTTAAATAGAACAGGCGTGTGCAATTAAAAAAAACGATATATCTGGGAGGTGTTGGTTTAGGTTTGCTCGTGCATGCATTACTTTCAGATCATGTATATGCTCAAGAACCAAAACCCTTAGATGAGGTGGTTATTACGGCGAATCGCTCACCTAAAAAGCTAGCTGATGTGGGTAAAGTAGTTCAGGTCATTACTGCCGACCAGTTAGCAAGAAGTCAGGGGCGAACTTTGCTTGAAGTGCTAAATAGAGTTGTAGGGTTAACAGTAGGAGGTAATTCGACAGGAATGGGAGAGCCTAAATCCATTTTTTTGCGTGGGGCTTCTGGTGCGAACACGCTCATTTTAATTGATGGAGTTCCTGCAAATAATGCATCTGGAGTTACTGGAGAGTATGATATTACGGCAATACCTATTGATATGGTCGCACGTGTGGAAATTATTAAGGGAGGAAATTCTACTTTATATGGCTCTGATGCGGTTGCCGGAGTAATCAATATTATCACTCATAAAGATTATAATCAGCCTATTCATATTGGTGTTTTGGGTACGGTAGGAAGCTATGAATCGTTTAAGCAGGCTTTTAATGGTGGGGGACTGATCAAAAGAACATCTTTTGCATTCAATGGGTCAAATTTAACCTCTGGTGGATTCTCATCGGCCATGTCTAGAAATGGAAGCAGTAGTTTTGAAAAGAATGGTTTTGAACAACGTGCTTTGAGCTTACGTGTAGGAGAACAGTTAAATGATCGGCTTTGCCTTAATGGTAATTTTTTCTGGAATACGAACCAGGCTAGTTTTGATGCGGGTGCTTATCAGGATGTACTAGGAAATACTTACTCAAAGACTTCCTATTTGGGTGGATTGGGTGTATCCTTAAGTGTCCTCCAAGGCGAATTGATGATCAATCTGAGTCAAAATAATATCAAAAATCATTTCAACTACACTGCTCCCAGTAATTCTATTGCTCACTACGAAAGTGAAATTAGTAATCTAGAAATAGGCTTGAGTAGTCCTTTGAATAGCTTAATAAGCTTAACAAGTGGTTTTAGCTATAAGTATTCCGCTACAAAGCAAGCCAATGCCTATAGTGCGCTGGGTGCCCATAATGCCATTATAAGTGCATTTGCTTCTTTGTTTTTAAAAACGAAAGGTGGTTTTCGTTCAGAGCTTGGTGGAAGATATAATTATCATACGCAATATGGTTCTAATCTAACTTATACGATAAACCCATCTTATTTGTTTCTGGATCGCTATAAGGTTTTTGTTAATTTATCCTCGGCGTATAGGGTTCCATCATTGTATCAGTTGTTTATGCCTCAGTTTGGGAATACACTTTTAAAACCAGAGCACTCAACAACATTTGAGATAGGTTTTGATTTAGCAATTTTATTAGAAAAGTTAAATATTAGTCTTTCATACTTTGATCGTAGGATCAATGATGTGATTGATTATGTGCCAATAGCTGTAAATAGGAGCATGTATATCAACCAAAACAAACAGAAAGATCGAGGTTTTGAGTTGGAGCTAAGGATGAAGCCTCACAGGGTTATTTGTGCGAATGTTTTTTATGCATATGTAACAGGAGGACTTTATAAACCAGATGATTTAGTGATTAATAATTTATATCGTCGTCCTAATAATAGTTTTGGTGCTAATTTGGGAGTAATTGTAATGAAAAAAATGGATGTTAATCTGATGTATAAGTTTGTTGGTAAACGTATCGATCAAGATTATGGGATGTATCCGCCCACAATATCAGACTTAACATCCTACCACCTATTAGATGTGTATATTCAGTATAAGCCAAAGAGTAGACTGGCTTTGTTTGCTGATTTTAAAAACATTTTAGATAATGATTATGTAGAAGTAATAGGTTATACGACTAAGGGTTTCAATTTTACTACGGGAATAAAACTTGAACTTTTTCAAAAGTAGCTTTAAGAGCCCGTTCAAATGGCATGGTTTGTTTCAGACTTCAGATTAAACTTTGGTGTTGACTTCAAGATAATCTAAGTCTTTACCAAATGTGTCTTTTAGGTTCCAGAGGGCGATGTAGGCAATCAATATGGTGATACTTCCAACAATCAATCCCGAATGAATGATCCCGTATTGGTTTCTGAAATAATCAAATGCCCAAGTAACTAATACAAGCGATCCGCGAACAAAATTTGGAGCTGTAGTAGTAACCGTTGAACGTAGATTGGTACCAAACTGCTCGGATGCCATCGTTACAAATACGACCCAATAACCTGTTGCTATACCGAGATAAACACAAAGTGCATAAAACTCTTGAACTGACAGGTCCTTTGCCAACAAAAAGAATAGGATACCCCCAAAGCTAAGGGTTAAAAAGACGAAAACTATTTTTTTGCGTGTCCGGAAAATTTGACTTAGTGAGCCTGAAATTAGATCGCCAAAAGCAATACCAATATAGGTAAACATGACTGCTCGACCAGGATTAATGATTTCTTTCATATCATTTGCTTTTGCAAACTCGGGAGCAATACCAACTAAAATTCCCACCACAAACCAGACCGGTACTGCGATAAGGATGCTATTGATGTACTTTTTTAAGCGTTCGAAGTCTCTGATGATCATAAAAAAATCACCTTTTTTGGCATGACCTTTTTCTAGTTTAGAAAATAATATTGATTCAAGTACTCCAGCCCTTAAGAACAGTAGCAATAAGCCCATTCCTCCTCCAATGAAAAATGCGATTCGCCAGTCAAACATATCGCCAATATAGTAGGCAAATACGGCGCCCATTAGTCCGACAGCAGCTACAATCATAGTTCCATAACCGCGTTTTTCTTTGCTCATACTTTCGCTAATGAGTGTTACACCTGCTCCAAGCTCTCCGGCTAAACCAACACCTGATATAAAGCGTAAAATAGCATAGATATGAATGTCTTGTACAAATCCGTTGGCGATGTTAGCTAAAGAATAAGTAATGATAGAGCCAAAAAGAACAGACAATCTACCCTTTTTGTCTCCCAATATGCCCCACAAGATGCCACCAATGAGCATTCCAGCCATTTGCCAGCTCATTAAGCGCAAACCGACGTTAGTTATATCTGTGTCGGGAACACCTAAACTAGATAGACTTCTGTTTTTAATAATTAAAAACAATAATAGGTCGTAAACGTCAACAAAATAACCTAAGGCAGCAATGATGATAAGTAAGACAATTTTACGTGATGGAGCTGGGCTTATTGCTTTCATAATGATTGGTTCTAAAATTAACTTGGTTTGGTCTGTAGCATTTGGGCATTGATGGGTTTATACAAGTTTATAGCATTTTCGTAAAAAGCAAAGTGAGCAAATTGCTCTTCAAGTGCGTCGATGATTAGATCTAAGTCAGATGTCAGGAATGGTCTGGGGGCTCGAGTTGACGGAAGATCGGTACCAAAGAGAATAGCATGTGGATTAAGTTCAGCAATAATGCGCAATGTTTTGGGGACATTGAGTGAAACTCGGCCAAAGCCAGTGGCTTTTACATAGGCTCCAGCTTTTACTAGTTTGAGGAGTGTTGGTAAGCCTTCTTGAGATAAACCAAGATGATCAATAACGATTTGAGGGAGTGATTCAAGAAGTGGTAAAAGATTAGTTAATGTTTGAGCATCGACATAGAGTTCCACATGCCATCCAACTAAATGATGAACACGATGTGCCACAGATTCGAGTAAGTCAATACCTTCTGATCCTCCTCGGTTTAAATTAAATCGTATGGCTCTTACGCCTTGTTGATGTAAATCGATAATTTCTTCATCGGATACTGAAGCGGGTAATTGTGTTACTCCAACATAGTTGGGCCCAAGTTGGTTTAGAGCATTGATGAGATACATTTGATCAAATGCTTGGAATGACCCAGAGACAACAGCACCTCCAAGTACATTTTTTGGACAGGCCTGCAGGTAATCCTGGACGGTAAAGGCATCAGGAATATATCCTTGGTTGGCAATTAGCGGAAATTGTGGATCAATGATATGAAAATGTGCATCAAATAGGGGGAAATTTGTGGATATAAAATAAGTCATTGGTAATAGGAGATATTTTGGTTTTTAATAGGTAGTGTAAATAGGTTTAGACAAGATAGAAAAATCGATGCGGCAAAAAAAAATTATATTTTGAGTCGGTCTAAAGTTTATTTTAAGAAATAATTGCTGGTTATTTTTGAGCGAAATAAGGCAGATTTTCGAGCAATAGCGGGAGACTATTGCGAAAAATACAACGAAATTGCAGCCAAAAAGAACCAAAAGAATAAAATAAAATAAACTTTAGAGCGGCTCTTTATTTAAATTAGGCACCATGGTGGTTTCAGAGAATTTATTTAAGTGGGCAATACGACTTTATCCGCCCTTGTTTTTTCAGCGTATTTGGGTAGTAAAATTCGATGAGGGCTTTAGAGGGGTAGAGGTGAAAATTCGGAAAAGCTTTTTAAATACAAACTATAATAAGTCGATCTTTGGAGGAACAATATTTGCTGCTTCTGATCCCTTTTATGCGCTTTTGTTTGATCAAATATTAAAGAGAAGAGGTTTGCAGGTAAGGGTTTGGTTAAAAAGTGCGGATATCAAGTATCTAAAACCCGGGAGGTCGAGTTTATACTTTAAGATTCAGTTAAGTGATGAGGCCATTGATGAGGCTGAACATGTACTTCGTACGGTAGGTAAATTTGTGAAAGCCTATCCTATTGAAATTGTTAACAAGCAAGGTGAAGTATGTGCTTTTGTGATGAATGAAGTTTATATCCGTAATTTATACCGTGGTGAGGCCCATACGATTGCCTATTGAGTTTTATTGAGTTTTTTTTCCAGTTAGTGTGGGGAGAGATTAATTATGTACCCTATAAACGTGATCATGATATGAGTGTAAAGAAACTGATTTTGGAAGGTGAAGGTGTTGTCTTGGACTTCAAACAAACAATCACGAGCTGCGAAAAAATTGCCAAAACAATGGTTTCCTTTGCTAACAATAGAGGTGGAAAGCTGCTTATAGGGGTGTCTAATGAAGGAAAGATTTTGGGGGTTAAGTCGGAGGAAGAAGAAAAGTATATGATTCTTAAAGCAGCCCATTTTTATTGTAAGCCTATTTTAGAGCCGATTTTTGAAGAGATCTATGTTGATGATAAGATTATTTTGCGGGTAAGTATTGAACAAAGTACATTAAAGCCCCATTATGCGCTTTCAGAAGATCAGAAATGGTTGGTCTACGTTCGAATAAAAGACAAAAGTATACTAGCTAGTGAGTTATTTGTGGATGATTTGAGACGTGAGATAGGCGAGTAGGGGGGTATGGTTTTTTAAAAATAAAATTAGCCTTTGGGGCTTATAAGGCAATATTTTTGATCATTTATTTTTGCGATGAAACGACTTTACTTGAAATACAAACCACATTATCAGGCTAACCTAAAACTTGCTGTTCCTGTGATTATTTCTCAGCTTGGGCATATTCTTGTTCAAACGATGGATAGCGTTATTGTTGGGCATTTTGCAGGTACGATTGCTTTGGCGGCTGTTTCGCTGGTAAGCAGTATTTTTCTGATTACATTGGTTATTGGCATTGGTATTGCCTATGGGTTGACACCGCTTGTTGCGCAAGAAAATGGGCGAGAAAACTATGAGGAATGTGGAAGACTACTATCCAATAGCTTATTTATTAATATACTAACGGGAATATTCCTTTATATACTCGTTTATTTTGGTTCATTGTCGGTCATTGACTATTTGGGCCAGTCGCCAGGGGTAGTTTATCTAGCCAAACCTTATCTGGCTTTATTGAGCTTTTCTATTATTCCTTTGATGATATTTTTAGCTTTTAAGCAATTTGCAGAAGGCTTAGGTTTTACCAAGCAGGCGATGAATATCAGTATATGGGGCAATGTACTTAATATCATTATTGGAGTTATACTTGTGAAAGGCATGTTTGGTATTAAGCCTATGGGGGTTGTTGGTGTAGGTATAGCCACGCTAGTTGATCGTGTGTTAATGATGGTGGTCATGATGATTTTTGTGATCCGATCGAAGCGTTTTACAATTTATTTAAAGTCATTCGTATGGCAGTCTGTGGATAAGCTTCGTGCCATTAAATTATTAAAAATAGGGGCTCCTGTTGCTTTGCAATATACCTTCGAGGTAGGAGCATTTGGTGGGGCAGCTATTCTAGTGGGTACGGTTGGAGCAATTCAGCAGGCGGCACATCAAGTGGCCATTAGTCTAGCGTCCATGACTTATATGATGGCCAGTGGTGTTTCAACTGCTGCAACGGTAAGTGCAGGACATAATTATGGTAAGAAAAACTTTAAACAATTGCACTTGTCAGCTATTTCTAATTACCATATTATGTTGATATTGATGACTACTGCTGCGCTTGTTTTTGTTATCCTTAATCAGTATCTGCCATGGATTTATACGACGGATGAGTCTGTCATTGCCATTGCTGCGCAGCTACTAATTATTGCTGGATTTTTTCAGCTATTCGATGGTGCTCAAGTGGTTGGTTTAGGGATTTTAAGGGGAATAGGGGATGTGAACATTCCAACGATTATAACCTTCATTGCTTATTGGGTGATCGGATTGCCTAGTGGATATTACTTTGGCATAGTTTTAGAACTAGGGGTATTAGGTATTTGGTATGGTTTAACTTTAGGCCTTTTAGTTTCTGCTGGGTTGCTATTTTTCAGGTTTCACTACTATAGCCAAAAAATGATTTCTGAGCGACTGGGTTTACAAGAATATCATGGAGAGGGGTGAGAAGAGAAGGCTGTTTAAAATCTACTTTATTCTTATAGGTATTTTTGGTTAAAAATCATTGGATTTTTTCACCATAGAAGCCGCCCAGTTATGATGCTTCCAAAACTTGTTTCATTTCGCTTAAAAATACCCCATAATAATTTCATGGAATAAACTTTAAATAGGCTCTAAGAAAAAAGGGGTAAAATTCAATTAATCTAGATCATAATCCAAATGAGAGTACTGGCAGAACTACCCCACCCTGAATGTAAGATCACTATTTTTTCTATGAACCAAAAGTTCATCATCAAGTTTGAGAAAGGTATTTATGAGCAAACCTACAAATTATCTGAGCTTGATTTTTCTGGGGGAGTTGATGATGTTTTTCAGTTGATTGACGAAGCATTTATAACTACCGTAACAGCACGATTTGCACAGATGAAATCCGACTTCAATGAAGCTTATCTTCGCTTTGAAAGTATTTAATATTTTGTTTATATAAATATTGTAAATTATTGATAATTAATATTTTATTTTTCAAACAGAATATTGTTTTGTCAAAAATATGATCGCATGGTAAAATTTGATTTTTATATATCAACTAAAAATTTAGTTTAATGTTTTATATACCTTAAATACAGTATTTTAAATATGTAAACAGAATTTTATTTTGTGTTCAATTTTGACCAATCGGTGACTATTTTAAACCATTGAAGTTTGTTAATCAATAAAGCTACCTTTGTGCTATGATCGAAAAAATAAAATCACCTCGTTTTGTTGTACTTAGTCTGTTGGTATTATTGGCAGCGTGTACCAGGGCGCTGCCCTTACTGATTCCACATAGTTGGAATTTTACTGCAATTGGTGCACTAGCCATTTTTGCTGGGGCACAGTTTAAGGATAGTCGTTTTGCATTTGCAATGCCCTTGGCAGCGATGGTATTGGCCGATCTATTTATTATTGGTGAGGGCTTTGATTTGTTGGTATATATTGGCTTTGTGTTTATGGTAGCTTGTGGTGTGTGTATTCGTGGCAGGGCTGATCTGTTTCGCGTGGGTCTAGCTTCTGTGGTTGGCACGCTTGTTTTTTACTTAATTACGAATTTTGCTTATTTCTATACTCAGGATATACATCCTCATAACTGGGCGGGGGTAGTTGAGTCCTATGTAGTGGCATTGCCATTTTTGAGGAATATGTTGATTGGCGATTTATTCTATGGTGTGCTTTTGTTTGGTGGATTTCATTTCATAGAAAAGCATTATCCAATTTTATCAATTAGCTAATTATTGTCTGATCTAGCTATAGGTGGCCGCTATTCTTTGTTTAGAATAGCGGCTTTTTAATTGGAGTGATATTGTAAAGCAGGAGTAGCTTACCCAGTTAAAATTCTTCTGACACGATCAGTCCAGAGGATAGCAACATTTCGAATACCTGGAGTACGCCAACCACCTGTGAGGGTTCTTTTTTATTTGTAGCTAGAGAAAAATAGTCTACGGCTTCTATTTCGCCATTGGGTGTAATTTCTTCTGTAGCTGGGTAAAGAAAGCAGTCCTGTTCCATTAACACGTTTTCTTCGCCATAGGCGGGTGCTGTAATGTGCCCGTGATAGGTTAACATTTGCGTGTTTAATTGAATATTCAACTCTTCCTGGATTTCTCTTTGGATAGCTTGTAAACTCGTTTCTCCTTCATCCGCTTTACCACCGGGTAGATACCAAGCTTTTTTATTTCTACTGAAAGCAAGGAGTAGTTTGTGTTCTTTGATGATGATTAACCCCGCGGTCAGTATGGTTTTTGTTTTAATGTTCGGGTAGGCTTTCGTGAGTGCGGACCAGTCTGAAAATAAAAAATCCTTTTTGTGGTTTACAAAGAGGATTTTTAAAGTGTTTTGGTAGCCCGTAGGGGAATCGAACCCCTGTTTCAAGAATGAAAATCTTGCGTCCTAACCCCTAGACGAACGGGCCATTATTTTAATAAAAATTCTAATTTAGAATTTTTAGTAGCGGGGGCCAGACTCGAACTGACGACCTTCGGGTTATGAGCCCGACGAGCTACCAACTGCTCCACCCCGCATTATCTTAGTTTTCTAAGAGATTTAGGCTTTTACTTACCGAGCCGGATCTCCTTCGAATTGGTCTGCAAAGATATATTTCGTTTCTTTGTGCTCCAAATATTTTTTGAAAAAAAATTTATGTCTCATAAAGCTGGGTTTGTTAGTATCGTTGGGAAGCCTAATGTAGGGAAGTCCACATTGATGAATGCGTTAGTAGGAGAGAAGATGGCCATTATCACGCCTAAGGCACAAACTACGCGTCATCGTATTTTGGGCATTGTTAATGGATCGAATCATCAAATCGTATTCTCAGATACGCCAGGTGTGATTAAGCCGGTGTATGGTATGCAAAAGTCGATGATGAAATTTGTTAGCGGCTCCTTGGTTGATGCCGACATTGTGCTGTTTGTTACAGATATTAATGAAAAGTATGATGAAACAGAAGTCATTGAGCGCTTGAAAGATATTGTGTCTCCGATTGCTGTTATTGTTAATAAGATTGATGAATCATCAGAAGTCGCGGTCAAAAAAAAGATCGATTATTGGCAGGAGCTATTGAATCCAGCGGCTATTTTTGCTGTGTCAGCATTGCACGATCATAATGTTTCAGCGGTAATGCAATTTATTTTAGATCATTTGCCCGAGCATCCAGCATACTATGATAAAGAGGCACTTACTGATCGGCCAGAGCGCTTTTTTGTATCTGAAATTATTCGTGAAAAAATTCTTAAACTCTACGATAAGGAAATTCCATATAGTACCGAAGTGATTATAACGGCATTTAAAGATGAACCGTCTATCGTTCGTATTAGTGCTGAAATTATTGTTGAGCGCGAGTCTCAGAAGAATATCATTATTGGCAAAGGTGGGTCGATGTTAAAAAAAGTAGGTACCTATGCTCGACTAGATATGGAGGATTTTTTACAGAAAAAAGTGTTTTTAGAGCTATTTGTGAAAGTCATTGCAGACTGGCGTAATTCTAAAAATTATTTAAAACGATTTGGATACGAGGATTAGCCTCACACCGGCTCTGACCTTTGCTGGTAGGAGAGGAACTTTATTCAATACTAACTACTAATTATTAATGAGCAATATAATAGCAATAGTTGGTCGACCGAATGTGGGGAAGTCGACCTTATATAATCGCTTGACAGAAACACGTAAGGCTATTGTAGATGATTACAGCGGTGTAACTCGGGATCGTCATTATGGGATGGCTGAATGGGTGGATAAAAGTTTTACAGTGGTTGATACTGGGGGCTATGTGGCTCATTCGGAGGATGTCTTTGAAGCAGCAATTCGAGAGCAGGTGCTCATTGCCATTGAAGAAGCAACAGTGATTCTCTTTATGGTGGATGTGACTACGGGTATTACTGACTTAGATGATGAAATTGCCAAATTGCTTCGTCGTAGTAAAAAACCTGTTTTTGTGGTGGTCAATAAGGTGGATAATCATGCGCGATTGAATGAGGCCAATGTATTTTATAGCCTAGGTTTGGGTGATTTGTATTCTATTTCATCGATGACAGGGTCAGGTACTGGAGAGCTCCTTGATGAAGTAATCAAACATTTTAAAGAAGATATCCAGCAGGAGAACGCACTTCCAAAATATGCTATTGTGGGTCGGCCAAATGTGGGGAAATCATCGCTTATTAATGCCTTAATTGGAACCCAGCGAAATATTGTGACACCCATTGCAGGTACTACTCGTGATTCTATTCATATTCATTATAAGCAATATGGACAAGAATTTATGCTGATTGATACAGCCGGACTACGAAAAAAAACCAAGGTGAAGGAAAACATTGAGTTTTATTCGGTGATGCGTACGATCAAAGCCTTGGAAGAGGCTGATGTGGTTATTTTGATGGTTGATGCAGCAGAAGGTTTGGAATCACAGGATGTAAATATTTTCCATTTGGCTGAAAAGAATAAAAAAGGAATAGTTATTCTGGTGAATAAATGGGATCTGGTTGAAAAAGACCATAAAACGGCTAAAGCTTTTGAAGAACAAATTCGACAAAAAATAGCTCCATTTACCGATGTACCAATTGTTTTTACATCTGTGGTTGAGAAGCAACGTATTTTAAAAAGTATAGAGGTTGCGGCACAGGTTTATGAGAATAAATGCAAAAAGATACCAACTTCAAAGCTAAATGATGTGTTATTACCCATTATTGAGAGCTATCCTCCTCCAGCGATTAAGGGCAAGTATGTCAAGATTAAGTATATCACGCAAATCAATGCTGCTTCGCCCATGTTTGCTTTTTTTTGTAATCTTCCGCAGTATATTAAAGAGCCTTATAAACGTTTTATTGAAAACAAGTTGCGAGAGAATTTTGACTTTAAGGGAGTGCCGATTCAAATTTATTTTAGACAGAAATAGTTAAGTCTAAAATAGCTAGATACTAAAACATAATAGCTATGAAAATTGTTGAACATATATCTGGCGCAAAAGGAAAGCCATTGTTCTCGTTTGAACTTTTACCGCCGGTGAAAGGCCAGAGTATTCAGGATGTATATAATGCTATTGATCCATTGATGGAGTTTAATCCGCCATTTATTGACGTGACCTATCATCGTGAAGACTACATTTATAAGCAACATGCTACTGGGCTTTTAGAAAAAGTATCTTATAGGAAGCGTCCCGGAACGGTAGCTATTTGTGCAGCTATTATGAACCGGTATAAGGTGGATGCTGTGCCACATTTAATTTGTGGAGGTTTTACCCGAGAGGAAACGGAAAATGCACTAATCGATCTTCAGTTTTTGGGTATTGATAATGTGCTAGTTTTACGTGGAGATGCTCGTAAAACAGATCCGAGCTTTATTCCAACGTCTGATGGACATACATATGCCAGTGATCTGCTTGAACAGGTGGTGGGTATGAACAAAGGCATTTATTTGCATGAGGATCATGATAAAGCTTACAAGACCAACTTTTGTGTCGGTGTTGCGGGCTATCCAGAGAAACACTTTGAGGCCCCTAATATGAAGACTGATTTTAAATTTTTAAAAAGGAAAGTAGACTTAGGTGCTGAATTTATTGTTACGCAAATGTTTTTTGATAATTCGAAGTTTAAAGCCTTTGTTGACCGGTGTCGTGAAAATGGAATTACTGTTCCTGTCATTCCCGGATTAAAGCCCATTACTTCATCCAAACAAATTATCAGCTTACCCAAAATATTTCACATCGATATTCCTGAAGAGTTGAGTGAGGCTATATTGGCCTGTAAATCTGAAAAGGAAGTTAAAGAAGTAGGTGTCGAATGGATGATTAACCAGTGTAAAGAGTTGGTAAAAATAGGAGTTCCTGTTTTACATTTTTATACGATGAGTAATCCAGGTCCGACGAAAAAAATAGCAGAAGCTATATTTTAATTCTGAGTCGGTCTAGAGTTTATTTACTGTGAGCTTGTTTAAGTTTTACTTTATGAAGCTATTGCCGATTATTTTTGAGCGAAATGAGCCCGTATTTTGGAGCCATAGCAGAGCACTATGGTGAAAAAATCCAACGAAATTGCAACCAAAAAGAACCAAAAGAGCGAAATAAAATAAACTTTAAACAAGCTTCATATGCGATTAGTATTTTAAGCTCCAAACAATACCAAAAAACCATGTTCTAAATTGATAATAACTGGGATAACTCATGGTATAGTTGGCGTTGTATAAAACTCCGTTTTCATTTTTGGTGTTTAAAATATTATTTACTGATATAAAACAGACTAAGCTTGTTTTATCGAATTGGAAGTATTTGCTCAGATTTATGTCCATTTGGTTGTAATTTCCATATCGCCAGCTGTAGTATTCAGGGCTAAATAAAGGTATATAAAAGCCTGTTGAGGCATCAAATATAGAAGAGTTAATGGGTGTATAATAGTTCCCTGGTCGGCCGATATAGGTGATCGATGTAGAAAACAGTTTGGGATTAGTATAGCTTAATGATGCTTTGATAAAGTAATTAAACTTTTTGTCTCCATCATAAGTTGTCCCATCAATGTTTAGTTGCTGATTGAGATATGTATTAGCAAATGTCAATTTGAGGTATTTATGGAGGTATTGTTCATAGGCAAATTCTGCACCTACTATGTTTATATTTTGACTAGTCAATGGGTTATCTGTTGTTTCTTCTCCAGTTTCTTTGGTATAAAATGATGCTATACTGAATAGGGTTTTGTTGTGTTTGTAGACATAATCTAGACTGATCTGACTACTTTTTAACAAGTTAAATTGTTTGTTATAATAATCAGGTACGGAATAGCTATTATAATTGCCCACACCTAGAGATATGGATTGATTTCGATCGATAGTGTACTTCAGTCCGAGCTGTGAACTTAGATATGGACTTTGCTCATGGATTGGAATATTACTTCTTAGTCCCGAGAAAAAATTCCATTTCTGTCCCATATTCCATGTGGAATACAAGTAGGTCTCTAAATTATGATTATTGATATTCGTTAGGAGTGGGTACTTAGGCGAGCTGGGAGATTGTGCATAAAAATATACCGGAATAGTATCGTTGAAAATGACAGATTGATAGTCATAAGTTAAGCCCCCTTGTATGGCAATATTGTTAGAAACAAAGTGTTTGTAGTTGGCTGATGCATATATTCCTCTTGTCCTTTTATCAGAAATAATATTGCCAAATGTAAAATCTTTCTTTGCCCGGTCTAATCCAGTATGAATTGTGATAACGCCATTATTCGTATAGTATGTGAAATTATTGATGGAGAAGAAACGTCTCTTGCTTGAGGTGGAAGGACCAGTATAGGTATATAGTTCCATATCAGCACGATACCCTTCATTAATGAAGTAGTTAAACGAGTTAAGTTCTGTTCTTTTGGATATTTTGGTGTGATAATTGAGACCGATATCTTGGGTATCAAATGCTTTAAGATTAGTCAAGTTTGTTTGATTGAGTGTAATAAAGGGCCCGGAAAATTGATAATTACCAAATAATTGAACAAACGAATTGGACTTGATTTTTTGAGACAAGAATACATCGAAGTTGGATAAGGCAGCGGAAAGCTGTAATTGATTGTTGGGTAATTCATGTAGGGTACTAATATCAACTAGACCTGAGCTAGTATTGCCGAATGTTAGTGGCGGATTACCTGCATAAGCATACTCTTTATCTACGATTTCTGTGCTGAAAATGCTAAAGTTACCAATCTTATTAATCTGGGTATTTCTGACAGGTTGATAGATCGGAACACCATTAAATATAACACGTGTTCGGTCTATGGAGCTTCCTCTGAACGAGGGGTTAGCTGACTCATCGGTTGTGGTAGCGGAAGGAAGGAAAGAAATGGCTTTCAATGGATCTCCTTGTGATGCAGGATTAAGGTATATAGACATTTTGGTTAGTTGGACGGCAGAAAAGTCTTCGGATATAGGGGTTCTAGCCGTAATGATTACCTCTGATAAAGCGTGCCCATTTCCTTGTAAAGTGATCATTAAGGAATCGCTCTTATTGATTTGATTAAGTATAATTTCTTTTGTCTTGTAGCCGATGAAGGATACCATTAGGGTGTCATTGGTGCTTTTGATATAAAACTCAAATTTTCCATCTAAATCGGTTAGATTACCTTGTTGTGGTTGATTTTTTAGATAAACATGAGCAGCAAATATGGGATTCCCATGACCATCTTGAACGAGTCCTTTTAGTGTGATTTGTGAAAAAGTGATCGAGGTGAAAAGGGTTAAAATGATTAAGAGAAATATAGTTTTTGTGCTTTTCATTTATTTTCCAACCAATTGGGAGGCTAGTTGATTGATCATGTAGCTTTGTGGATACGCTTTGATGCCTTGTTGATAATACTTTTTTGCTAAATCCCATTGTTGGTTTTGGATATAATTTCTAATGAGCATTTCGTAGGCTTCTTCCTTTCCCCAGGAAGGGAGATAGTTATTGGGTATTTTTTGTGCGGGAAGCGCAATGGCTTTTAATAAATACTTTTCGGTTTTTTTCCCACCACCGTATTTTTTTGGGGTGTAGAAATCATTGCTTGCAAGTACATAATATGCTCTCGTATTGGTCGAATCAATCTCAAGTGCATTTTTGATATTCTTAGATACTTCTGCCGAAATAAAAAAGGCATTCATATTTTGGAATTGAATGGAAAAGCTCTGAAGCATGGCTAATAAGGCATAATCCTCTGAGTTTTTGTTTTTCATGTTTTTGAGTAAATCGACGCCTTGATCGATTGCATTTGCTGCCTTTTTTTTATCGTTTTGTTGGAGATAAAAAATAGAGGTATCATAGTGTAAGTAGGCTTGCCAATACAAAATGATGTTTTGATTTTTTGTTTTATAAAGCGCATTTAATTTATCACCAAGTTTAATAAGTTCCTCATCATTGTGTAATATCAGGCTCTGAATAAAAGTTTGGTTAATCTTATTTTGTATGCCCGACAAGAGAGAGTCCGCTGAAAAAGAATTGGGAGCCAATTGCTTTTGATAGTCAATGGCAGTCTGCGATGAATCATTTAGTTTGGTACTCCCGTTGCAGCTGCTAACAAGGAGAGAAAGAATGAACAATAATCTAAGCATGTATAATCAAGTTTTTATTGAGCTTGTTTAGAGTTTATTTGTGCGAATAGGTGATTATATTTTATTAACAAAATGAGAAGTATAGCCCAAATGATAAAATGGATGTACCATTTGCGACTAAACAAATAGGTTGAAAGCTGGTCTTGATATAAACTATTAGTCAATTGGTGTTGATGTGGGTCATTGAGTTTGCTTTTGGTGATAGCCGCAATGGTAAAATCTGAGTAAAATGGATTGGTTTCGATCAGTAGTTGAATAGCAAAAGCATGGTAGAGGCTTCGCATGTAAAAAAAGTGAAATAATGATGCTAGTATAAACAAGATAACAGTGACCAATGACCCTGAAAAAAGATAGATCAAGCGCTGTTTTTCGGTCTGTGGCCATTCTGCTGCAACAAAAAAATGAGGATATGGTTTCCAACAGACGCCCACTTGATAGACTTCTAAGTCCAGTATTTTAGCGGCAATTACATGCCCCACTTCATGGAGAATCATGAGCACAAGCACTAAAATGATGATTTGAATAATATTAATCATGCTTATCTACTAAACTTAATCCGATTGAAGAGATAATAAAATATAGCCATACTAAATAGTAACCAAGCTAGGATAGAAGCATGAAACCCCTCTCCTCGGAGTATATTTAAGATCGCATTGAGTGGAAGAATGTTCCCGATCAGGTTAATTATGCTGTTGTAATCTCCAATGGTATAAAATGCTTTGCTCGTAAATAGCATCACAAAATAAACAAGGTTAATTAATCCAGTAGAGGTATTATGCTTGATACCTGAAAATGTGACGACTAAACCCATAAATGAAAATAGAAATAGTCCAATAAATGTTCCTAACACCAGATTCACCACTTGGGCAGAAGTGACAGTATAGTCAAATATAAATCGAGCTAATAGGCATAGGAGTGATATAATGAAAACCAATGATATGATCCGACTTAAAATTAAGCCAGTAAAATGCCATAAAATATTGAATGGTAGTTTTCTGAGGTATTTTATTAAGCCACTCGCATAGTATTCTTTAACTACAGGACCAATGGCAAAAAGACCATCACTTGCTATAGTCATACCAATAATTCCAGATAGTATAAATGGGATGTAATCAGGATTATCAGTACCCCACAAACTTCCAAAAACTAAGAAAAGAAATAAGGGGAAGATGAGCGAGAAAAATACAGCCTGCTTGATTCGAAGAAACATCAAGAATTGGTAGTAAGTGGATTGTCCTAGTATTTTAATCATGAGCTTGTTTGGTTGATGTGAAACAAATAAGCGTCTTGTAGATCGACGTTTTGGACGGATAAGTTGTTTGTGAAACTACGGATCGTATCTAGCAAGTTTGATTGTTGGTCAAAGAAAATGTGCACGTTGCCATCCGATATATAGTAGGTATAGTCGTTTAATTTTTGCGTTGCATCATCTGTATTACTGATTATGACTTTTTGTGATGCAGGTAAAGCTTGAAGGATTTGTTTAGGACTTTGTGGCTGGCCAACGATTTGGCCATTGTAGATAAAAGCGATTTTCGTAGCCTGTTTCTCAGCTTTTTTCCAGTCGTGTGTGGTAAAAAAAACAGTTCGTTTGGGAGTTTGAATCATTTTCCAGATACGTTCAATAATGGTTGGATCTAGATTAGCGAAAGGTTCATCGAGTAGAAGTAGTTTGGGATCATGCATGATTGATAACAGGATGCCTACTCGTTTTTTTTCCCCTTGAGATAATTCCCTAATTAGTGTTTTCTGTATTTTGTGTATGTCGAAAATATCAAAGTATCTTGTTTCAATCTTTTCATAAGATAGTCCATAGATTGTGCTAAAATAGTGAATTGATTCAGCTACAGTCAGCATAGGAAATAAAGGCAAGTGGTCATAAAGGACACCAATACCATCGAAGCTAGTTATTGGATTTTCAAAAAAATAAACATGTCCACTACTAGGTTTGAGGTCATTTAAAATAATATCGATAAGCGTGGATTTCCCAGAACCATTTTCTCCAAGCAATGCAAATGAATCACCTTGCTCAACAGTGAGACTTACCTGGTTTAGAATTGTTTTATTCTTGATTCGATAAGAAATAGTTGAAACGACAATATCCTTCATAGTAGTGCGGTTTTATGGTTGTGCTGGTTTACCAATGGCCAGTATATTATTAACAGTTTCAAAAACACCATCTACTCCCAAAAATGTGTTGACCTTATCATCTTGGTATCCACCCAGCATACAGGATCCTAATTCAATTGATTCGGCAAGCAAGGCTAGCATAAGCCCTAGTGTACCTGACTCTTGTATTAGAAATCGGTATCCACGGTCACCATATTTAATAAATACACGCTCAATCAAGCCTGTTGTAAGAATAAGACCTGAACAATCATTGAAATTAATATAAGGCTCCGCTTGAATAATGGTCGATAAATAAGAACTAAAGTTTCCTTCTTTAAGTTTTTCAAGGCCATTTTTATCAGATCGGTAATGATACAGGCCAGGTGCTATATGTCCTTTGAATAGTACGATATAAATTTCTAATGGATACAAACCACCCGCTGATGGGATATTTCGTATGCCAAGGTGTCCTTCTGTGCTAAGACCTTCTAGCTTGAGCTTGCGGGTGACACCATATGAATGATATAATAAGATACTCAGCTCATTGAGCGAGAGTTGATACGCCGAGTCAAATATTCTAACACTTCTTCGTTTTTTGATCACATTAAAGAATGAGGTGTTATGATCATTTTGTTTGTAAATGGATAAGTCGATGAATTCGTGACCAGGGTAACATTTAAAAGGCTGACTCGATCTTTCTAGTATATAGGGATTATTGATGAATGCATTAATATTTTCACCCAAAATGCGGGTGGAGTGCTTATTAAGTTTAGAGTTTTCGTGATAAAGCATCGCTAAGGATTCTTCGATGTTTTTTTTGCCATACATAGACCCATCCTTGTCGTCGTATTGATCTTTGATTTCGTTAATGTTCATGGATTAGGTTTTTAAGGGAATGGGTGAGGATATTTATTTAGATGAGGATAATCATAGGTTTTATAACCCATTTTTTTTGGGACGGTGTATAAACGTTCGCCTCCCAAAAAATAAAGTGGATAGACCCCTGAAAGTGGTATGAGTTGTGGGATAAATATTTTGATGCTGAAAAACCCCAATTGTCGAATATCGGGCGTGGTGATGTCTTTGAACAAAACGGAGTAGCCTTTATCTTTCATTAATTGAACGATGTGTTTAATTTCATCCTGATCATTATGCTTATTTTGTTCAAATAGATTAATTTCCTTGGTTTCTTCGGCTTCTATCCATCGATCAAAAATGGACCATAAGTCGGGTCTTTTAGTATAAAAAATAGAATGATCCTCAAAATTTTGAATGAGGCTATAATCGTCATTAGGGGCCCAGTCTTTTTTTTCGCCTAGGAGATATCGAAAATAAGGAATAGCTTGCCCTATTTCCTGAATAGTTTTTTGTAGAGCCTGGCCATAAGTAGCTCGTGTGGAGGCCCCAATGGCAACAAATTTTCCAAAATCAGCTTCACCAAAACAGAAGCCGAGTATACTTGGAACAGAAATATCATAGGTCATATTAAAAAAGTGCCAGTTGTATTTGGCTGGGAAATGACTGTCAATATAGTGGCGGACTTCTTGATTGATTTTTATTTTCGGAGGAACTAGTTGGTGCATCCAGGTTAAAACAAAACTATCGCGTTCTATCGATTCATATAGACCAGATAAAATGGCTTTGTAATAATTAGTATGTGCTGCAAGACCAGTTGATGTGCCTATGGTTATTAGTTTTTCATCTTGATTAAATGGGAGATAAATAAACTGACCAGGTAAATAGGTTTCTTTTCCATTAGTTAGATCAATGGTAGGAAACCAAGTCAGGCAGGTATCTTCAGTAAATTCATGGATATGGTGGGATGCTATATGCTGATATTGTTCATGATGAAAAAGGGCAAATTGACTGGGATGAATCGCGTGTTTACCTAAATTTTTGTAGGATGCGGAGATACTTTCATCCAAATTGTAAAACGCAGATGCATACCGTTCAAGGGTTTCACCGATTGTTCCAAGAATAGCATCTTCCCAGTCAAATCCACAGCCCGAGCTTCTTCCTCCAAAACTTTCTCCAGATAGATAAGTTGTATTGGCCGGCCATATTCCATAGCTAATCATGGATGGATCTAAGTTCAGACGAGGCAGTTTTGTCAATTGGTATAAGATACCGATCTCTGATGAAATAGTCTTTAGTCCATTATTTATTGCCGAGATACTCATGAGATCGTGATTGATAATAAACTTTTACTTTAAGGTAATTGCTTCAAGCCATGGAGCTGCATGATAGGCTAATTGGGGTTTACAAACCTGACAAAATGGTTTTTTAAGTAACGTGTGTTTGGTCATCTTGAAACTTGTGGCATCTAGGCTGAGCAAGGTTCTCCATGTAGCAGGGAGAGCCCATTCCTGGAAAAACTTCATCACTTCTAGTAATGCTAAATTGGCTATGATATGATAGGCTGGGTCGGCATTGGGAAAAAGGTCTGGTTTAGATGATTTTTGATGGTGTCTTAAATAATATTCGTATGAGTCTAGAAAGGATGGATAATCGTGATTACTTTTTATTCGGCTAATTAAACAGTGATAGCAGCCTGTTTCTTGTCCATAAAATAAGGGTCCAATTTTCATTGAAATATCTTCAAGTCCTGGAATATAAAGCCATGGTTTATTATACTTTAAAGCATATTGATTGATCAATTCTAAGTGAAATGGTGACCATTCATTACCATCTACCAACAAAAAATCAGACTGACTAACAATTGGTTCGATGATTTTCTCATTTGTCAGGTGGTTATAATCATACCACTGGCTTTTTTTGAAGGCTTGATTTTTTGCAGTGTGAAGTAATACCTGGGTTAATTCTCCATTTCCAATAATGGATAGGATCACATCTGATATTTGTTTTTTATCTGCGATATCTGGCTGATGTGTGGGCGATTCATTTTGTTTTTGTAGATCAAGGGATATTTTTAGAGGGAGGAGTTCATATTCGTTTAATATACTCAAGACATCCAGGATCTTCGATTTGTCGTGATTATTGGAAAGTTTATTTTGAATTTTTTTTAGTGAAGTTGATGGCTCTCTTTGCAATAGTGTAACAACCTCTAAAAAAATGTTTTCTCTTTGGGGATCATCAAATTCTAAAGTGTAGGAGTTTGTTTTGGTTCTTAATTGAAAACACCTATTATCTTCATCTTTAAAAACGTCGAAATATTGAATCATTATTTTTGATTTTAAATATATCTATTTAACTAATAGTTTATTGTTTTTATTTTATTTCAGATGTAATAAATGTAAATTATTAAGATCATGTCGATCAGATGACTATCGGCAGCATTGAAAAGTATACAGAGAGAGGTTGAAGAAGGGTTTTGGGCCCAGAATAAAATATATAGGCGAAATAGAAATTAGTAGCAATAAAAAAAGATACTCACATTTACTGTGAGTATCTTTTTTTATTGGTTCATTATATGGGAATGACTACTCAATCATATTGTGGTAAACAGCTTGAACATCATCGTCTTCCTCTAGTTTATCAATAAGTTTTAGTACATCAGCGGCCTGTTCTTCAGTGATGGGAGTAGTAGAAAGCGCAACACGCTCTAGTTTGGCGCTAATTACAGTAATCGCTTTTTCTTCCAATGCTTTTTGCATACGACCAAAATCTTCAAATGATGTATGAATAACCCCTATATCTTGTCCTTCTGCATCCTCTTCAACATAGAGATCTTCCAATCCAGAGTCGATTAGTTCTAGCTCCAATTCATCTAGATCCAAATCACCTGGGTTGAAACGAAAAACTGACTTTCTACTAAAAATAAAATCCAAAGACCCTGTTTTACCCAGTGTTCCCGCACATTTAGAAAAATAACTACGAACATTGGCTACCGTTCGATTTGTGTTATCGGTAGCCGTTTCTACTAAAATGGCTACGCCGTGCGGGGCATATCCTTCGTAAACAATTTCCTCATAATTACTTTCGTCCTTATTGGATGCTCGTTTGATAGCCGCCTCTACGCGATCTTTCGGCATGTTGACAGCCTTTGCATTTTGAATTGCTGTGCGTAAGCGTGAATTAGTTTCAGGATTTGGGCCTCCTGATTTGACGGCCATTGCAATTTCTTTTCCTAAACGGGTAAATTGAACGGCCATTTTAGCCCAACGCTTAAATTTTCTTTCTTTTCGAAATTCGAATGCTCTTCCCATATCGTGTTTATAGCTATTTCTTTAAATTATTGAGCATCTCCTGGGTCATTTTAGAGAGATCAAATTTGGGTTTCCAATTCCAATCCTTTTGAGCGTGACTATCATCAATTGATTTGGGCCAACTATCTGCTATAGCCTGTCTAGCATCAGGTTTGGTATAACTGATGGCGAAATTAGGAAGATGTTTTTTTATTTCCGCTGTCAAAATTTGTGGCGTAAAGCTCATTCCAGCCAAGTTATAACTGGCGCGTATGCTGATATTGGCAGCTGGGGCATTCATGAGCTCAATAGTACCACGAATGGCATCGTCCATGTACATCATGGGAAGTTCGGTTTCGGGCGCTAGAAAACAGGTATAACTATTTTTCTTAAGCGCATTATGAAAAATATGTACCGCATAATCTGTTGTACCTCCTCCAGGAGCAGCTTTCCAACTAATTAATCCTGGATATCGAATGCTTCGCACATCCAAACCTTTTTTCTGAAAATAATACTCGCACCAACGTTCACCGGCTAATTTACTAATGCCATACACGGTGTTAGGATCCATGATACAATACTGTGGAGCTTGAATTTGTGGTGAATTAGGTCCAAAAACAGCAATGGAACTAGGCCAATATACACGGGCTGTTTTGTAATCTAGCGCGAAGTTTAGCACATTGAGCAATCCATTCATGTTTAAGTCCCATGCCAATTCTGGATTTTGTTCTCCTGTGGCAGATAATAGTGCCGCAAGCAAATAGACTTGTGTTGGCTTATACTTCTGAAAAATATTTTTGAGTGTTTTTTTCTCCAAAACATTGACAAATTCGAATGGACCTGTATGCTTGATGTCGTAATCTGGGCGGCGGATATCACAAGCGATCACGCAATCTTCGCCATAAATGGCACGTAATTCAATGACTAATTCAGTGCCAATTTGACCGTTCGACCCAATGACTATGATGGTTTCTGACATAGTTCAGACGATTAAGGTTCTTAACTAGAACTAAACATTAGCTGGAAAAGTTGCTTCTATATCTAGTTTGACCAGTTTCCCATCCTTTAGAATAGGTATAGATGAGGTCGTATTTGCTCCGAGACAAAAAATAATATCTTCTTCGATGTTTAATTTCTGAAGACGTTCAGTATGTGAACTTTTTTGAAGATATTTTCTCAAATCGTCTTTAGCTAATGAATAAAGGTCAGACGCCAAAACACCTGCATCATCTAGTGTATAACCAGCCTCTTTTAATTGTTCAATGACAGCACCGGCAAATAAGGTGTCTTCCAAATTTGTTTTACCCTTCCAACCAGAGCATAGTAAACAAATATTCCTGTTTTCAGCTTTTAACCAATCACATAGTGCATCTAAATTGAGGAAAGAACCAATTGCAACGGTATGAGCTTGTTTAGCCTCGTGAATAGCTCGGGTACCATTGGTAGTAGTTAGTACGATTGTTTTGCCATTTACTTTTTGTGGAGTATAGGCAAATGGAGAGTTACCAAAATGAAAACCTTCAACAATTTCTCCATTACGTTCTGCAGCTAATAAAAAGCCTGAGTTTCGATACGACGCACATTCGAAAATGGTCCCAACGGGAATGATGGCTTTTACTCCATTTTCTATACCAAAACAGATCGATGTAGTGGCTCTAAAAATATCAATCACTACAACAATACTTTCGGCGATATCGTGCAAATGTAGTAATGCCGGAGTAAGGCATACTTCGAGTTTTAATTTAGATGTATTCACGTATGTGGTGTTTTGATAAATGGAAGTTTGACCACTTGCGCTTTGACATAACCCGCGCGAATATGGATATATATGTTTGTGTGCTCTTTTGCAAAAGAAACATTGACATAACCCATGCCAATTGCTTTTTGAAGGGTGGTAGAATGTGTTCCAGATGTTACTTCTCCGATGACATTTCCATCAGCATCCGTAATGTGATAACCATGGCGTGGAATACCACGTTCCAACATTTCAAAACCAATTAGTTTACGTTGAACCCCGTTTTGTTTTTGTAGGATCAAGTAATCAGCCCCTATGAAATTTTTATTAAACTTGGTGATCCAGCCTAGACCTGCTTCCAATGGAGTTGTTGAGTCGTTGATGTCATTTCCGTAAAGGCAAAAGCCCATCTCTAAGCGCAAGGTATCACGAGCACCCAAGCCAATTGGTTTTATTCCAAAAGGCTGGCCCGCTTTAAAAATCTCATTCCAGATGTGGCTAGCATGCTGCTGATCAAAGTATAGTTCAAAGCCGCTTGCACCGGTGTAGCCTGTTGCAGAAATGAGCACATTACTAATTCCAGCGAAGCTTGTTTTTTGGAAGGTATAATATTCCATTGAGGTTAAATCGATAGCCGTTAAGCTTTGTAAGGCCTCAGCCGCTTTAGGACCTTGTACAGCGAGTAAGCACGTTTGGTCAGAGATATTTTTTAGTTCAACGTCGAAAGCATTATGCCGAACGATCCAATCCCAGTCTTTTTGAATATTGGACGCATTAACTACAAGCATATATGTTTTCTCGTTAAGACGATAAACTAATAAATCATCTATGATGCCTCCTTGTTTGTTGGTTAGGCAGGAGTATTGCACCTTACCATCTATTAATTTGGAGGCATCATTAGAGGTTATCTTTTGAATAAGATCAAGTGCTTTTTCTCCTTTGAGGATAAACTCACCCATATGACTCACATCAAAAACCCCAACATTTTGTCGCACGGTTTCATGCTCTGTTTGAATACCAGCATAAGAGACAGGCATATTAAAACCTGCAAAAGGAATCATTTTTGCTCCCAGAGCGATGTGTGTATCGTTTAGTGCGATGGTCTTCATGAAGTATGTTTTCTCGGGGACAAAGTTACTAAAAAGGACGATCTTAGAATTTCACCAAAAGGGGTTGTGCATAAGTCAAGCTATACTAATTAACTTCCCTCTTTGGTGAAGATGGCTGGTGTAAGGCTATCAAATATGAGTATCCTTGATTTGAAAAGTACGGCGGTGATGGGGGGAAATACCATGTCTTAACACTGCTTCTCGATGCTTCGCAGTGGGATAGCCTTTATTTTTTTGCCACTCGTAAGTTGGATAATCTTTGGATAGATTATTCATCAAATCGTCTCGGTAAGTTTTGGCTAAAATGGATGCTGCTGCTATGGAGTAGTAAAGGGAGTCACCTTTTACGATGCATTGGTGGGCGATGGCTTGGTAAGGTTTAAATCTATTGCCATCTACCAGAACGAATTTTGGACGGATATGGAGTAAATCCAAAGCACGGTGCATCGCTAAAAAAGATGCATTAGCAATATTGATTTGATCAATTTCAGTTGGGCTGGCCTGGGCCACCCCAAAGGCTAAGGCATGTTGTTCAATGTAATCACGAAGCTGATAGCGGGTCTTTTCAGTAAGTTGTTTTGAATCTGTTAACACATCGTGTTTAAAATCCCTGGGCAAAATAACGGCTGCAGCAAACACCGGCCCAGCTAGACAGCCTCGTCCAGCTTCATCACAACCAGCTTCGATGAGATGTTTTTGAAAATAGGGTTGTAGCATGATTAGTATATCTTCTGGTAAATTTTAAATAGGCTTTAACATTATTTTAAATAAGATTAACATTAGTATGCAGCATGTTTTTGATATGAATAAATACCTTCGTCATTCAAATAAAAGGAACATAATCTAAAAATTTAAGAATGAAAACAAAAGTTCTATTAGGGGCCTCTATAATTGCCCTACTTGTAAGTGCTAGCTGTAAAAAATCAGAAGACGCAAAGCCTAATCAAGAAACAACCAGTATCAATCCAGTTACTGGAAAGAAAAAAGTAACCCTGAAGATCGTATCGTCTGATCAAACCAATGTAGGTGCTACCACGCGTATTAAGGTCAGCTCCGATGCGGAAGCAAATAAAGGGGGTGCATTTAGTTATGCAGTTACGGCATTAGATGGAAAAGGTGTAGTTACCATCGATTCAACAGGTGTACTTACTGCAGTAAAAGAAGGTATAGTAGTTCTTAGTGTGACTTCTGCAGGTGATGATACATACGAATCAGCTTCTGTGAGTCAAACTATTACCGTTGGGCCAAAGATGGCTAATTTGGTGAATAAGGACATAGGCCTTTCTCAAGATGAGCAAGATGACCTTGCGGTACTTACTCAAGACCATAAGCATACTATAAAAGTAGAAGGTGTAGAAGATCGCAAACTTAAATTTGAGATTACGTCCGGTGGTGCTTTTGCTACAGTGGACGAAACAAGTGGGGAAATTACTGCCAATGCTGCTGGTCAAGCAACTGTAAAAATTACCGCATTGGCTAGTGCAACTTATCATGAAAGTTCTATTGAGTTTACATTCGAGATTGTTGCACCTGCTGTAGCTAGTAGTGATATTCAATTTATGAATGACTTTGTTAAGCTTGGATATGTTTTAGGTAAAACTAGCCCTTATGGTATACACAACGCTCCTAAAATTGATTTAAAATCTATTACCACACCTGCTGCAAAATATGTTGTTGCTGTTTATAGTGCTACAGAGGTGTTTTTTGTAGGTAATGGAGAAGCTAAACCAAGTGGCACAGCAGGCCCTATGAATATTTCTGAGATCGCAGGCGCTCCTAAAAATCTACCTAAAAAAGGACCCTATACAGTAGCTGTATTTGTTGCAATTAGTGACAAAGAAGGTGATCTTGCTACTGAATTGAAATCTAAGTCTGCTATTGATCTTGCTGCGGCTGCTACTGCTACTACTGGTACTAATTATTCTGCCGTAATCAAATTCACTGGGACTAAAAAATAAGCGAAGACAACTGATTTTTTGTTTTTCTTTTAACCAGGAGAGCAACCAAACCTATTAGGTTTGGTTGCTCTCCTTTTATATTATAGAGGTATTGGCAATGGTAATTTGCCATTATAATTTTTACATGTGTGTATAATTAATTTTATTTACTTTAATTAAATTGTATTACACATTGATATAATAATGGGTTGTTATCAAAATATATAGCCTATGAATAAGATCATTACTTCCTTTTTCTTCTTTCTATTTCTTTTTTTGGGGATAAATTCAGCAAATGCACAAGTTTGTGCTACGCCTGGCGTAGACGGGTCTGCAAATATAAGTGGCCAGGTGAATACGTATTATCCTGCTGCTCCGAATATTACCTTAAATGCGGGTATAACGTCGGTTACTTTAGCAAGTGTTCCAGCTAGTGTAACTTTTGGTGGTGGGGCGGCTTGTCAAAAAGCATGTACAGGCCCAAGTTGTGTTAATTCATATTCTGCGAACAATAGATCGATTAAAGTAGGAGATTTGTTACTGATTATTCAGATGCAAGATGCTACGATCAATTCTACCAATAGTAATTTATATGGTGCGAATTTATCTACTTCAGGCCCCGATAATTTAGGTGGAACAGGTTATACGAGCTTAGGTAATGCAGGTCTCTTTGAATATGTAGTAGCTACCAATGATGTTCCTTTGTCGGGTGGTGTTTTGACTTTTAGGGGATTTGGCAATAATAATGGAGTTGTCAATACCTATTATAATATAGATTATTCTACCTCTGACCTTACACGAGGTAAACGGACTTTCCAGGTCGTACTTGTTCCCCAGTATTCCAATATAAAACTTGTATCAACTATTTATGCACCTCCATTTAATGGAAATGCAGGTGGAATCATTGCTTTTGATGTGGCGGGTAGAGTCAACTTTAATGGACAAACTATAGATGCAAGCGGGCGAGGGTTTAGGGGAGGATTCGTTAATAGTCATAATTCAATTGCCTCTGATGATGCTAGTACTTATGTTACAACTTCTACAACCACTACCTATAGTACTTCTGGCAAAGGAGAAGGAATAGTAGGGACTGGTGCAGCCGTATGGGACGGGTTTGTACAGGCTACTAGTGCATCGGAAGGCTTGCCAAACGGATCATTTGGGATGGGAGCACCAGGAAATGCAGGTGGCGGAGGAAACTCTCATAATGCAGGCGGTGGTGGTGGTGGTAATGGTGGGTATGGTGGTGTAGGAGGTAAGGGATGGATAAGTAGTGGATTGGCTGGTGGGCGACCAGGATTTATCACTTATCAAACGGGGGCTATTTCTGTTGCTCGTTTAATTATGGGAGGAGGAGGGGGAGCTGGAGAAGTAAACGATGCAGCTTGCGGGGCTGATGGTGGCCCAGGAGGAGGAATTATACTCCTTAATGTAGGCTCCATTACAGGTTCCGGTAGTATTATTTCAAATGGGGCTGATGCACAAAGTATCAGTCCTTTGCCCGATGGTGGCGGTGGTGGTGGTGCAGGGGGTACAATATTTCTAAGAATGTCAAACTTGTCGTCAATAGCTTCGCTTACTATTACTGCTCAGGGGGGAAAAGGAGCTGATGCTTATACGAATCAAACAGGCAATACAAATGTTACGGGCAATTCTCAATGTACAGGATCAGGTGGTGGTGGTGGTGGTGGTATTATTATGTATGTTGCTTCGAGCAGTACAATAAACGCAAGTGTTCCGGGGGGAACAGCGGGTATATACTACAGGTCTTCCAATAGTAGTGGGTCTTGGGTTTTTACTGATAATCAACCTGGTGTAAAGCACGGTGAACAACCAGGGACTGTGGGTTCTATTACTTCAACATTAGCGAGTTTACCTTCCTATTTACAGGGAGGAGGATCGATCTGTTATCCGGAGTTAACGACAGTATTGGCGGAGGCCAATGCGGGTTCAGGTGGTACGCGCTTAGTCGGGTCAGGAGTTACGTATACGCTTACTATTAGCAATAAGGCGGGCGTTGGGAATGCTGGGGGTGTTCTAGCTGATATATCTCTTCCTGTAGGAATTACTTATCAGTCTGTTACGATAACATATAGTGGGGGTTCAGGAGGAGATTCATCGGCTTCGATAACGACAAATCAAGGTACGCTAAGTACCCCTCGATTTGGGAATTTCGTGGTAGCTCCGGGAGGTTCGGTAGTGCTTACGTTGTTGGCTAGGGTAGATTGTGCGGCAGCGTCTCAGACGTATAATGCCAGTGCACAGGTTTATTATTTTGATCCCACGCGAGATGTGAATCCTTTACAGCGGATATGTCCTTCGCCTAGTGTTTTTGCTT
>JACCDN010974971.1_pt1 | contig 185742 bp, 168 predicted proteins | sample 7441691 | NCBI WGS metagenome assembly JACCDN01 (sample SAMN15323439, study PRJNA562643) | freshwater metagenome | isolation source: river surface water | place: USA:Blue River Watershed | collected 2017-08-16 | reverse complement strand
GAATATTAGACTTTGTTTATGAATTGGCGTTATTTGTTGAACTGTTTGAGTCTCGCGAGTTTTCAACAAATAGCCAATGAATAATTACAAAGTCTTATATTTGGAATATTGAGTTATAAATTAAGCCACCCTCATAATAAATCAAGTACAAAAAATATGCTTTTTTTTCAATTCATTTTGTAAAAGTGTCCGGTAAAAAGCAAATAAGCAGCACATTTTTATAGAGCGTAAAGCTAAAAGCTAAATTTCTAATCTTCGGGGAAAAAAGATGAAGATAACTTTGTTGATTGTAGGAATACTCAGTTGTTTGAATTGTTATGCAAACGATGAATATATCGATATCCAAACCAAACGGCCAGATGATTTCGTTAATGTCCAGCAAGTAATTCCACAGATGCAATTTGATATCCGCTATGCATCTCATAATAATTTCGTTGGTCGGCCGATTAATGGTTATCAAGCACCGTTATGCCTACTAACTAAAAAAGCAAGCGTAGCATTACAAAGTGTTGAATCTGCATTAATACCTTTGGGCCTAACCTTAAAAGCCTATGATTGTTATCGACCACAAAGCGCGGTGGATGATTTTGTAGAATGGGCAGAGCACGTTAACGATATTAAAATGAAAGCTGCATACTACCCGCACATTGATAAGAAGAATTTATTCTCGGATGGGTATATTGCCTATCAATCTGGCCATAGCCGTGGTAGTACCATTGATTTGACTATTGTACCCATAAATAGCCAAATACCGAAGTATAATCCTCGCTCAAGACTTAAAAGTTGTGAATTACCATCAATTAAACGTGAACCAGATAATAGTTTAGATTTTGGTACCGGGTTTGACTGTTTTAGTTTACTTGCTCACCCTGATTATACAGATTTATTGCCGCAAGCCAAAGCAAATCGACTATTGTTAGCTAGTTTAATGGAAAAAGCTGGGTTTAAAGGGCTTTCAACTGAGTGGTGGCATTTCACACTTAAAGAAGAACCATACCCTGAAACTTTTTTTGATTTCCCGGTTAAATAATTTCTTAAATATTCATTCACGTTACACCCTTCTACTATTTCCGGGTATAATATTTTTCTTTGGCTACCATTAATAAAGGTTTGCAAAGTGAAAGTAGTAATAAAAGTTGGAAGTCAGGCAATTTTATCCGCCAATGGTGAAATTATTGAGTCAGTTATGGCTGATGTAATTCGCCAAATTATCGAGTTACAGCGTAATGGTATTCAAGTAGTATTGGTAAGTTCCGGTGCCGTTGCTTTAGGCCGTGGTACTGCCCGCAAGATAGCCAAGCGGGAATATGGCAACTCAATTGCCGACAAGCAGCTACTTGCAAGTTTGGGTCAACCCCGACTCATGGCTATCTATGCCAGTTTATGCGAAAAATTCGAGGTAATGGCTGCCCAGCTATTATTAACCAAATATGATTTTTTAACTAAGCGCGGTTATACCAATATTTTAAGGTTACTACAAAAATCAATCTCACAACCGAATATCCTAACTATTATAAATGAGAATGATAGCGTTGCTGTTGAAGAGCTTATGTTTACTGATAATGACGAATTATCCGGCATAATTGCGGCTCAAATTGGAGCTGATAAATTATTACTTCTTACTAGTACTAATGGAGTCTATGATAAAAATCCAGATGAGCCTGATGCAATACTTATCCCGGTTATTAATTTAAAGGACAAGCTTCCCGAAGTATCAGGAGCCAAGACAGCTCTTGGCCGCGGTGGGATGAGTAGCAAACTAAACACTGCTCGAAAAATGGCTGGCGTAGGGGTAATGACACATATTGCCGCTATCAGTGAACCCGATATAATCTTGAAGCTAGTTCTGAAGAACGAAGAGATCGGCAGCAAAGTTATCCCAAATGAACGTAAATCAGGGCGTAAAAAGTATTTGGCTTTTAATCAGGGGGAGGTAGCCGCTAAGGTGACAGTAAATAGAGGAGTAGTTAATGTTTTATCCAGTGGACAAACTTGTATTAGTATATTGCCTGTTGGGGTTGAGAAAGTTCAAGGTGAATTTAAAAAAGGCGATTTAATTGAAATACTCGATCCTGAAAATAGGAAAATTGGTGTAGGTGTAGCCCGCTATAATTCTTCCAAATTGACAGAATATCTTGGCGGTAAAAACCATCCTGCTTTGATTCATTACGATTACTTACATTTAAATTATGATATATTCTAGGCGATTTTGTCAATTCAAATGCAAGTGCGCAACAACTCTTAATAAAGTTCTTTATCCAAGTAACTTTTCATTAAAGGTTTAATAAGTAAAATGATTTTGGGCTTCAAAAATAATGGTTTTCTTCTGGTTATATTATATAGATAAGGATTATTAATGAACTCATTGATTCTTGAGGAAATTGCAGCTGTAAAAAAAGCAGCGAAGATATTTGCAAATATTACTAATCAATTACGCCAGGCAGTCTTACTAGAACTAGCAAATCTTTTAAAGATAAATTACGCTGAAATTCTTATAGCTAATCAGTTAGACCTAGCGCGAATGGACCCTAAGCACCCTGAATATGATCGTTTGCTACTTACTAAAGAACGAATATTTGCAATTGCCGAAGATGTAGAAAAAGTAGCTGGCTTTAATTCACCATTAGGTAAAATCCTTGAGGAGAAGCAACTTGAAAATGGTATACTATTAAAAAAGGTTAGCGTTCCACTTGGGGTTGTTGCTGTTATTTATGAAGCGCGACCAAATGTAACTATTGATGTTTTTGCCTTGTGTTTTAAAGCTGGCAATGGGGTAGTACTAAAAGGCGGCACACAAGCCTATGAATCAAACTTCTTTTTTGTTGAATTGATAAAAAAAAGCCTTGCCAGACATGGTTTAAGTAGTGATATTGTTTACCTAATGCCTGCTAAGCGGGAAACTGTCTATGAATTATTAAATGCGGTTGGTTTGGTAGATGTGTGTATTCCGCGTGGGAGTGACCAACTGATCCGTTTTGTACGTGAAAATGCCTCTATTCCGGTTATTGAAACAGGTGCTGGAATTGTTCATACTTATTTTGACAAGAGTGGGGATGTACTAAAAGGAAAGGAAATAATTAATAATGCTAAAACTAGGCGTGTAAGTGTCTGTAATGCATTAGATACATTAATAATTCATAAAGATCGGATAACCGAATTAGCTCAACTTGTAAGCTTGCTTGTAAACAAAAATGTGCAAATCTGGGCTGATGAAAGCAGTTATGCTGCCTTGTTTTCACATTATCCTGACAACTTGTTATTCCATGCACAGACTTCATCTTTTGGAACCGAATTCCTTGATTTCAAGATTTCAATTAAAACGGTTAGCTCATTAGCTGAAGCATTAGAACATATTGAGAAATATTCATCGAAACACAGTGAAGCAATTATTGCTGAAGATCCCGAAGCGATAAGCGAGTTTATGGCGAGCGTAGATGCGGCGGTAGTTTATGCCAATGCTTCAACTGGCTTTACTGATGGCGGCCAATTCGGGATGGGCGCAGAAATAGGTATAAGTACGCAGAAACTCCACGCCAGGGGGCCAATGGCACTACCTGAATTAACCAGTTATAAATGGTTAGCTTATGGTAATGGCCAAATTCGTAAATAGTTATCTTGGGGCTAAAGTGAAAATAATCTTAGTTACTGAAAGATTAATCGTTCGCCATTTAACGATTAAAGATGCTCCAGATATATTGGAGTTACTAAATGAACCTTCTTGGCTAAAATTTATAGGTGATAAAAATGTTCGGACTCTACAAGATGCGGAAAACTATCTAATCAACGGCCCTTTAACCATGTATCAGAATTTAGGTTTTGGATTATTTGCAGTAATTAGCAAGGCAGATGGGAAGTTTCTTGGAATTAGTGGTCTGATTAAACGGGATAGCCTCCCGAATATTGATATTGGTTTTGCTTTTCTAGAAAGATACTGGGGTAATGGGTTTGCCTATGAAGCAAGTCATGGCGTTTTAAAATATGCTAAAGATATTCTTCGATTAGACAAGGTTGTTGCTATTGTCGATCCAGCCAATTCTAGCTCGCTTCGTCTATTGAATAAAATTGGTATGGAATTTGAGAAAATGGTCCTATTGGAGCATAGCAAAATAGAACTGGCCTTATTAGTTACTAATTGGTTTGCTTAAATTATAGTTATTGATTTACTTTACTAAAATTTTTTTGCCTTCGATGATAGCGTCCATAAATATACGAATTAAGTTCTTCTAAGTTAGTATCATGAACTTCCTCTTGTCTGCTACCTTTATTGATATTCGCTTTAACTTTATCCTTTATTAACTGGATAGTACTAATTTGAACACTATATACGATTTCATCAATTGCCCGTTTGAACTCATCTTTAGGCTCGAGGAAATTCTCTTTAAAAATGTCAGGAAGAAATTTTTCGGGGAATTTGCCTGCAGCCCGCTCATTTGTAATATCGATAGCGGTACCTAATAAACCAATTATTTCTCCTGTACTTGTTTTTAGAGGTGATAAAGTAATTGATAGATCTTTATCTTTTTTCAAGGAAATATCAATAAGCTTGTATTCTCCTTTTATATCCTGGCCGATAGATAGCGCTTTTTGAATGTCATTAAATAGGGCTTCCGCTATCTCACTAGGATATAAATCATGTGGTGATTTATATAAGAAATTGGTTAGCTGATCAACACCAAATGCTTTGGCTGCTTTATGATTAATGCCGACAAATTTTCCTTCGCAATCAAGCCAAAAGCATATAGCTGGAATCATTTGTGCCATTAGATTAATTTGCGTAAATATTTTAACAGTTTCAATTTCTTGGTCTAAATATTGCTTGGCTTTTTCTACTATTGGTTTTAGCATAGCGGAATCCTTTCCCTTCCAGTGGTAATTTAATTTGTGCAATAAAGAATTGGTTAGTGTTGTTAAGTGACTATTTGGTGTTTCTTCTTTAGGATTAAGAAGATGATAGCATAAGCGAAAGTATATGCCAGATAATCGGTCAATAAATATTGGCGACCTTTGTAAGCATTTTCTGAGTATTGAGATAAATTCTGCTAATTCTATCATTATAATGTTCATATTTTGATATTGGGCAATAAGATCGTATAAACTTGATTTGATTGGATGTTGAAGCTGCAATAGCTGGTTCTTTAATTCAGTTTGGCTAACTATGGCAACTAAAGCTTCACTAGTCATATCGATTGGCGAAAATTCTATATCTATCAACTCTTTAGGGACTATTTCCAGATTAAGCATTATACTCAAAAGATTGAAGTAAGGCTGAGTGCCGATTTCATCGCTTAAGACAAAGTTTGAAGAATTGATACATAAATTATCTAACCGGTAGATATTGGTTACAATCCCATTTTCTCTAGCTTTTGTTACTAGAGCTTCCGCTTGCTGTTTTATACAAAATGATTTATTGTAGGCTCGTACCAAGTTTTTAATAAGCGGATCATTATTATCTAATTGTAGGTAAGCTAGATAATCGTATTCAGAAGCCTCGCGCGGAGAGATAAAGTGTAATTCAGCATAGTTTGTTAACTTTGCTAATTTTAGGTAATTCTCGATTTCCTGTAAGTAATCTACGACTTCGTGTTCCGTATATTGAGTTAGCCCTACATTTCCTAAATGAATTACCGTATCAACCGATTTAGCAATTTCCAGGAAGCTAGATTCATCTAAACCTAGATTCTCATCTTTGGCAAATATCGTGATAAATTTCAGACGGTGTGAAAAACTATTTAAGTTTATCTTCAAATATTTATTTGCTTGGTTATTGATATAAGTAAAGACATCTCCAGAAAATAATTCATGATTTACAGGAAGACAAATATTAAATGAGGTTTTCGTTAGAATTTGATATAGTATGTTACATCCTAAATAGGTATTTGAATTGCTTAGTAGAACATTTTGAACTGCTTTGGGTCTTAAAGTAAAGTTTAACATTTGAATTTCCTTACATTTTCATTAGCATTCTGATTGTATATTGGACTTTTTAAATATTACCCATAAATAATGACAGTGTCATCGAGTAACCAGGAAATAAGCATTTTAGTTATTCTAAAATCATATAGAATCCCTTTTGTAAATTAACGATAATAACGAAAATAATTGCAATAACTAGAATAATAACGATTTTGCTAAAGAGGCGTGTTGATTGTGCTTCGAATGTAATTACCTGATACGAATTGTAGTAATATATAGGAAATTAAGCCAATTTATTCATACTTTGTTAAGCTAGAATAATTCCATTTGATAGCAATAGGTTAAATTAGCTGCTTCAAGTGCCTATGATAATAGAGATGTTGCTAGTATAAAAATAATCGATAAGATCAATGTCGCATGTTAGCTATTTGTTTTTTAGCAATAAACACTCTTCGCTTCATTCCACAATCTATGCTAAATAGTAAAGCATAGGTTTAACATGAAATAATTTGTTAGTCATAGCATAATATTAATGCTATAGCTTAGTGGTAAGTCTTTTATCTTAATTGCAATGCAGTAATTAGTGGGCATCCTAAAAACATTTTTTTAGGAGTGAAACCGATTTTTTATTATAAATCAATTAGATGTTGATTCGGTTTTTTTATGGCTGTCCCAAATTGCTGGATGCATTGCGACGGAGTGTTTTTGCTTGAATTAATGTGCCTAGCTTATAGCATAACATATTGAGGGGTATAATTTAATTTAGTTTCGATGATACAAACATTATTCGAGATATTTAATAACCATAGTTCTATAAAAATTGCTACTATCCTCCCATTGGAAAAAATATTTACTAAATTTTGCCTTTGCTGTGACTTACTGATTAATTAATAAAAATGTGGCTCATCTTAATATACTTGTTTATGGCCCCCTAGTAAGCAGTGTATTAACACAGATTTATATAAGTAAATCTGGTTTAGGTTTATTCTGTGATTAATTACTATATTGAAACTTTTGGTAGGGAGTGCATACTAAAAATGCAAAAAGAACTGTTAACTATCCACCAGTTTGTGCAAGCCTTTAATAAGTTTGCTGAAAATCTTCGGGCTAGCGAATCACTAGTTGATAGTGTTGATGAAATAGCAATGCAAATATCTAATTTATTGACAAAAGTAGGTTATAACTCGATATCAAGGCGCTCTTTTTATGAGTTAATGACTTGGCAAGTTCCAAATGTCGACTGCCCCGAACGAACCATGGCAATGACTGACGTTGTTGTTGGGCTTTCTGTAAATATTGAAGAGGACAATGTTTCTCTCTATAAGCTTAATTGCTATGATATTGACACAATTTATCAGATAGTATACAACAGCCGGGATGATGAGTTTGGTACTTTAAGTAGTGGTAATCCAGAAGAGAATTATTTCATTTATCCTCAGGAGAGATTGCTCAAAGAATTCTTGGATAAAGGTATTTTGATTAGGCGCTCTGAAGAAGACAATAGAATCGGCTAATTTGTCATCCAATTCTATACTACAATTGAAAAATTAAAACTTAATACCGGACAGTTTTTTCTAATGCTTTGCCCAATTAGGATTTAAACTGTTTCAATTTATGCGTAATATTTAACCTAGCGGGCGAGAATTCGCCCTCCTCAACGGGTATTAAGTTTGAGATGGTAAGTCAATTGCTGATAATGGTTTTGGCTTATTTAGGCAGTATCTAGGCTATAAGCTACTTGGTAGAGGTAAACAACTTATTACTTTAGATAAGTGGTTTGCCAGTAGTAAAACTTGTTCTAAATGTGGCACAAAAAACGATGAGTTGCAATTATCCGATCGTGTATATGATTGCCTCAATAGAGAGTGTAATCATGAGCAAGGCCGAGATTGGAATGCCGGTGCGCTTTAGCTTAAATTATGTGAGCCGCATAATTTATTAACAGCTGTGATTTAGATGGAGGTGGGCCCTCCGCTAGCGGTATCCAGATACTGCTAACAAACCAACTCAAGCGTATTTACATTATGTGGTTGATATGTGGATGAAGACTTATCATGGAGAAAAACCATGGTGTCGATATGCGGATGATGGTTTAGTACATTGTAGAACATTGCAAGAAGCGCAAGAGTTATTGGGCGAGCTTAAGCAACGTTTTAGCCAGTGTAAGCTAGAACTACATCCACTCAAAACAAAGATTGTATACTGTAAAGATGGCACACGCAAAGGTAATCATGAGAATACCAAATTTACATTTCTAGGATATGAGTTTCGGCGGAGACTAACTAAAAACAGTATTACGCAGAAACTAAAGCTAAACTTTACGCCGGCAATCTCGCCGGAGGCAAAGAAAAACATAACTGCGCAGCTTAGGCAGCTGGGAACTAGAAATAGAACTGATTTAGAGATTAAACAGATAGCAGTATACCTTAATCCTAAGATATCTGGATGGCTAAACTATTATGGAAAATTTACTAAATCAGCCTTGAACGCTGTGTGGGCGCGAATAAACTCGATGTTAGTCGCTTGGGCGCGAAGAAAGTATAAACAGTTGGCGCAGCATAAGACTAGAGCATCAGAGTATATTGAAAAGCTGTTTAAGCGATATCCTAGATTATTTGTACATTGGCGCTTAGGTAATCTGTCGTTTGTTTAATGGAAGCGTAGTGAGTCGAGAGGTTCACGCTACGTTTTGCGAGGGGTTGGCGGGGGAAGTTCCGCCGATCTACTCACCGTGTAAAGAGCAGCTGCGGTGAACAATGCTAAGAGATGAGTTTCCGCTAAGATTGACTAAAAACAGTATCATGTCGAAAATATCATGGCTGACTTGTTAAGTCAGCCATTTATTCAACAGGTTAACTGAGGTATAATAACGTATGTGTTCAGCTTCACAAATTGAAGGATTGCTGGTATATAGTCTAATTTTAATTGAAACTCAACTCCAAAGGCACACTAATGAGTAGTTCACTGCACAATAACTCTTATGATATGCATGATTTGTTTGAACAGCGCAATATTTATTTGAATCCACCGGCTAGTGTAGATGATCAGATAAAAATATTGCGGAGTCGGGGAATGATAGTTGATGATTATCCTTTTGCCAAAGATTTTTTGGAAGAAGTTTACTTTCACCGCTTTTTGAGTTATTCTGTCCCTTTTCTTGAACTCACGAATGTCCGAAAATATAAATTAAACACAAATTTTAAAGATGTTGTCAAAGTTTACGAATTTGACAGTCAACTCCGTAATTTAATTCTTGAAGCCATTGAAAAAATCGAAATATCTGTTCGTACTCAGTTTATTAATCTTAGTTGGAAATATGGTCCACATTTTTATTTAAATCATAAATTATTTAGGGATCATCGTGCCTTAAACGATAGTATTGAACGAATTCAGTATCAAATGAAAGCCTCACACGATATATTAGTTAGTGAATATTACCATCGCTACAACGATCCGGATATGCCTCCAATTTGGATTGTTATGGAGCTAACGTCAATCGGACAACTCAGTAAATGGTTGCTAAATCTTAAAAACCAGGATGATAAAGCTGCAGTGGCTAAACGCTATCAAGTTCATTATAGTGTCTTGCAAGCAGTATTAGATAATCTAACTTTAATAAGAAATTACGCAGCTCATCATAACCGTATTTGGAATAGACACTTTAGTTTTGAATGTATTATCGACGATAGGCATAAATCAATAAGCCATGCATTGTGCGATGGCAGCAGGATCTATAGTGTACTTATATTGATAACTTATTTCCTAAAAACCCTTGGAATAGAACAGCCATTTTATAAGAAATTGACAGGACTAATTTCAATTTATGGGATAAATATAAAAGCTATGGGTTTTCCGGAAAATTGGCAAGAACATTTTAGTGATGTAATGAATGGTAAATAAAGCGATATTTCTAATGGGGCCAACTGCAGTAGGTAAAACTGAAATTGCCTTGAGGTTGGCCAGATACTATCCAATTGAAATAATAAGTGTAGATTCTGCATTGATCTACCGTGATTTAGATATAGGCAGCGCAAAACCCAATAAGGAAGAACTTAAACTCGTTACTCATCATTTAATTGATATTCTAAATCCTCTTGAAAGTTATTCAGTAGCTGATTTTATATTAGAATGTAAGCGCCTTGTTGCTGATATAAATAAAAGGGATAAACTTCCAGTTTTAGTTGGTGGTACTATGATGTACTATAATGCACTAATTAATGGTATTTCTCAGTTACCTAGTGCTGACCCACAATTACGTGCGAGTTTGGAAAATGATTTTGCAAAATTCGGTAATGTTCAAATGCATGCAAGGTTAAGCGAATTTGATCCGATTCTAGCCGCCAGAATTAATGTAAATGATAGGCAACGAATTGAGAGGGCATTAGAGGTTTCAATATTAACAGGTAAGCCAATGTCTGTGGCTCAGAAAGAATTTAAGCTGCCTGGACTTGTTAACTGTGATTATTTAGCGTTGGCAATCGTACCTGGAAACCGAGCGTTATTACATGAACGAATTAATCTGCGCTTTGAAAATATGCTTAATGAAGGTTTTGTTGCCGAAGTACAACAGTTACAAGCTAAGTATCCTGAGCTAAGCTCTGAACATAACTCTATGCGAAGTGTAGGTTATCGCCAAGTTTGGGACTTTTTGGCTGGTAAGATAAATTATCAGGAATTGCTATATGAAGGACAGGCAGCAACCCGTCAATTAGCCAAGCGTCAAATCACCTGGTTACGCAGCATACCCTCAATTGTAATAGATGATAGTCAATTAAATCTTAGTGTGCTACTAGAGAAAATTTTAGGGCATATAGATAAATTTGTAAAAGCAGGTTAACTATAGGCTGTGTTATAATAAATCCCTAACCACTATATATAGTGTTTTTGTGTTTGGAAGAGGAAAATATGGTTTTTGGTTTTTTTAAGAAAAAGAAGAAAGATGAGCAGGTTGAAGTTACTAATTCCCCGATTGATGCAGATATAGATTTAAACGAAACCAGCCAAACAAATGATGTTAATAATCAAGAATCTGAGATAGAAAAATTAAAGCATGAAGTAGATGTGCAACCATTCGTGATCCCCAATGAAGAAGTAGTGGTGAGTATTGAAAATAATCCATCGATCCCAGAAGAAGTTGAGTTGCCTCAGATTAATGAGCCGGAGCAACTTGAGCCGTTAAAGAAGATGTCATGGGCCGAACGCCTTAAAATGGGGCTTAGCAAAACTAGGGATGCTCTTGGGAAAAAACTTTTAGGGGTATTTGGCGGCGGTAAGATTGACGAAGACTTATACGATGAATTGGAGTCTGTACTTCTTACTTCAGATGTCGGTATTGCCGCAACCACCCATTTATTAGAAGATGTACGTGGTAAAGTAAGCTTACGAGGGCTTAAAGATAGTACTGAATTGAAAAAAGCTTTGTCTGATTCATTAATCGAATTAATTGAACCGTTAGAAAAACCATTAGCAACTGATAAGCATTCACCATTTGTAATCATGATGGTTGGAGTAAATGGCGCAGGAAAGACAACATCTATTGGGAAACTTGCCAAGTATTTTCAACAGCAAGGTAAAAGTGTAATGTTAGCTGCTGGCGATACTTTTAGGGCAGCTGCTCGCGAACAATTAATGGAATGGGGTAAGCGGAATAATGTTACGGTAGTAGCTCAACAATCAGGAGATTCTGCTGCTGTTTGCTTTGATGCAATCCAATCGGCGGTCGCAAAAAAAATAGATATAGTTTTAGCTGATACAGCTGGAAGATTACCAACCCAACTTAACTTGATGGAAGAAATAAAAAAAGTTAAGCGTGTAATCACTAAAGCTCTGCCTGATGCTCCACATGAAATTATGCTAGTTCTGGATGCAAATATTGGCCAAAATGCTATTAATCAAGTGAAAGCATTTGATGATGCACTAGGTTTAACTGGCTTAGTATTAACTAAATTAGACGGAACGGCAAAAGGCGGAGTAATTTGTGCAATAGCTAAAGAGCGTCCGATTCCGCTTCGTTTTATCGGAGTTGGTGAAAGTATAGATGATTTGCGCCCATTTGTTACTAAAGATTATATTGATGCGCTATTAGGCTAAAAAATGATTAGATGGCTTTCTATCTCAAGTTTATTTATGTTAAGTAAGGTAGCTGTAGCTTTTACGGTAGCAGATAGCCAAAACTATACATTCATGAATGAACTAAAAAGTGAAAGTAAAACTGTTAAAAATTCCCAAATTGTACAAGGTGCTACTCAAGTCGAGTCTGAAGTTAGTCATTTTTCGGGCAAACAAAATAGTATGAACATTGACAAAGAGGAAATGCAAATTATAAGTAATGGCAACATCAACGTAAGTGATGGTACTAAAATGCAAATTAATCCCAATGGGGTTAATATAAAATTACAATATTAGTTATAGGGCATATATATTTTTGTTACCTGGTGGCCTAGGACTATCTCAAGTTAGGGGTAGGGGGTTATCCGGTACGAAGTTTAATGAAGTTAATTGATTAAGAGGATAGTGTAATGGCTGAGCATACTAACGAGCGGGTCAATGTAGTTGACAAGCGTATCATTAATGGTAAGACTGATGTTAATCAGTTAGTTCCATTTAAATATAAATGGGCATGGGAAAAATATTTAGCAACTTGCGCTAATCACTGGATGCCCCAAGAAATTAATATGCAGCGAGATATTGAGTTATGGAAATCGAAAGATGGTTTAAGCGATGATGAACGCTTAATTGTAAAGCGTAATTTAGGCTTTTTCGTGACTGCTGACAGCTTGGCTGCAAATAATATCGTACTTGGTACATATCGGCAAATTACGGCTCCTGAATGCCGCCAGTTTCTGTTGCGTCAGGCCTTTGAGGAAGCTATACATACTCATGCTTATCAATATATAGTAGAGAGCTTAGGCCTTGATGAAGGGGAAGTTTTTAATGCGTATCATGAAATCTCTTCTATACGGGCAAAAGATGAGTTTTTAATCCCTTTTATTGATACCTTAACTAACCCTGAATTTAAGACAGGTGACCTTGAGAATGATCAAAAGCTGCTAAAATCTCTGATAGTATTTGCTTGTATTATGGAAGGTATATTCTTCTACGTTGGCTTTGTTCAAATCTTGGCTTTGGGTCGCCAAAATAAAATGACCGGGGCAGCTGAGCAGTATCAATATATTCTGCGCGATGAATCGATGCATTGTAATTTTGGTATCGATTTAATAAATACGATTAAGCTCGAAAATCCTGAATTATGGACTGAGCCATTTAAAGCTGAGTTAATAGAGTTATTTAAAAAGGGTGTCGATTTAGAGTATGCCTATGCTGAAGATACTATGCCACGCGGTGTGCTAGGTCTAAATGCTGGGATGTTTAAAGAATACCTAAGGTTTATATGTAATCGCAGGATGACCCAGATTGGTCTTAATGAATTATTTCCTGGTGCGACTAACCCATTCCCTTGGATGAGCGAGATGATTGACCTTAAAAAAGAGAAAAACTTTTTTGAAACACGGGTAATTGAATATCAAAGTGGCGGGGCTCTTGACTGGGATTAATGCCAGGCTTCATAAAATTCAATAAGGCTCTTAATCTTAAGGGCCTTATTTTTTACTTGGTTCGTAATTTAATACCATGGCAAACTGCTGGTTAAAAGCAACTGGGATAAGCTTATCTTGACGCAGTAAACTGTATTTTTCAATTAGGTCTGGGACATTGTTTACATCAAATTTGATATAAAGTTGTTGGTTAATATTATTGCGGATTAGATTTGGCGTAATTGGCTTATTTTCAGTTTTAGCAATTATATCAGCGATCTGCCTTGTGTCATAATTTAGGCTGAGCAGGAAAAGGACTGCCTGTTCACGCTCGGATAACTGAATATTATTTGTCGAATCAATTTTTGGCATTACACAATCATGTTTTAGCTTTGATGGTTGATATAGATTTAGAATGAGGCTGCTTGAAAGCATAGGTTTATCTATAGGGTAAAACTTTATAATTGAGCCAAGCAATTTATTTTTCTTTGATACAATGGGTGCACCTTCTTGGATAATAAGCCCGGTAAGGGGAGCAGCGTGATAATTGGCAAGTACTGTCAGATTGGCTCGGTCTTGAATTATTTTTTTATCTCGGTCATGATATAGTTTGTCAGCCAACTCAACTATGCATGAGCGGATATCATAAACTGTCTTACCTTCAAGGTCACTTAAATCTTGGTATCCATAGGTACTTACAATCTGTTCACTTGCAAATGCGAATTGACACTTGGTGTCCTTAATCACGATTAAATCATTATCTAGGATACATCCACGTATATTATCTACATATTCTTTCAAATTATCGGCACTAGATTGAACCATAGTTTTTAAAGCTACCTTTAATGTTAAGGCGAGATTATAGCCTATAAAACAAATGTTTGTACTAATTAATTTATGATATAAAGACAATAAGTTATCGTGTCAATGGTGATTGTAATAAAAAAATAAAGATGTTCGAATATTGTTGAGTTTAGATGGGGTTAGGCGACTAGTTTTTCTCCTTTGAGAGTAGCTTTCTCATACTTTAGGGTAGTGATAAATTGTTTATTGAATGTAGTTGGAATTAGCTTTTCCTGCTTAAGTAAGGTGTATTTTTCAATTAAATCCGGAACTGAATTAACTTCCATCTTGATATAAAGCTGCTGGTTAATATTATTACGGATTAGGTTTGGAGTGATAATCTTCCGTTCTGATTTACTAAGTATCTCGGCAATCTGCCTTGTGTCATAATTAAGGCTTAGCAAAAACAAGACTGCTTGTTCTCTCTCGGATAGTTGAATGTTGTTAACTGATTGGATCTTAGGCAGCACAAAATCGTAACTTTGGTTTTTAGGTTGGTAATGATTCAATATTAAACTACTAGCTAGCATTGGTTTGTCAATTTGGTAAAATTTAATAATTGAGCCAATTACTTGGTTATCGGTAGAAATTATAGGCGCTCCTTCCTGAATATAGAACCCTGATATTGGGCTAGCTTGATAATTAGATAATATAGTAATTTTAGCGGTTTCATCGATAATTTTCTTGTCGCGTTCAACAAACAATTCGGGGGCAAGTTCTACTACACATGACCGAATATCGTAAACTGTTCTTCCTTCTACTTCAGACATGTTTGAAAAACCGTAAGTTTTTACTATCTGCTCTGAAGCAAAGGCAAAGTGGCATTCTGTATCTTTAATTACATATATGTCATCATCAAGAGCGCAGCTAGTCACTATATTTATATATTCATCGAGCGTCTTTACATTTGTCTTAACCATTTTTAGTAAGATTACCTTTCTTGAACAGATAAATTCATAGTTGCTCTAATATTCTATGGAATTATAAAGTCAAGAAAAGTTACTGGAGTGAAGTGATGATATTATGGGTTTATAATATACGAATATAATTTTAATATTATTATAATTTCCGATTAATATAAAGTGAAAATTTGCTAAATTCTAAATACTGTATTTGCAAATTGCGATTAGAGCTATTCAATTCTAATGATGAATTCGTGTTCTTTTAGTAGTAAAGGAATTTGAAGATCAATGTTAAATTTTAATGCTGTTTTGGTTAAACTTGCAATTGTATTTACCTTGAATTTGGGGTAAAGCTGCTGGTAGATGATATTGCTGACAGTTTTGGCACTGATTGCTTTTTGAGAATATTTTTGTAGTATCCAAGCGATTAACTTTGGCGTGTAACCAAGTAATAATAAAAATAGTATTGCTTGTTCCCGGTCAGTTAGGTCGGGTGCATGTAATAATTCTGTATAGGGTACATCATCCGGAAATTGGTTTAACAGCTGGTACATAAAATTACGTGCGATAAAGGGTCGATAAATATCACGGATCCCTAATGTTTTTCCATTTCTAATAATTAGGTTTTTTTGGATTACGAATAAACGTGGGCCTTGGTTGACTGAATCAATCATTGCATGAGCTACAAGTCTTTTCTTTGTATTTAAGCATTCTTGATCTAAATGTTCTACGCTTTCTTTAAAACTACTTGACTGCGTTAAAATCTGCCGGTCATTTTTGCCAATTATCTCATTAAGATCGGTAAATCCATAGCATTTTAACCATAATGGAGTAGCAAAAGCATATAAACCATTCGTATCTTTGATTGCAATTATATCGGTATCAACAAGCAGGTTTTGAAATTGATCGATATACTCGGTCAGGACTGCATTTCGCATCTTAAACTGGTCGCAAATTGCTTATTAAATGATTGTGGTATAAGTTTATCTTGCTTTAGCATTGAGTATTTTTCGATTAAATCTGGGACAGAATTTACTTCAAATTTTATATATAACTGCTGATTAATATTATTTCGAATCAAGTTGGGCGTAATTTTTTTGTTTTCGACTTTACTTAATATTTCAGCTATCTGACTTGTTGTATAGTTTAAGCTCAATAGAAATAATACCTTCTGTTCGCGCTCTGATAATTGCAAATTATTAACACTATCAATGTGCGGTAAAATTAAATCTAGCTTTTTTGTATTTGGGTTATAGCTATTTAGGATTAAGCTGCTCCAAAGCATTGGTTTTTCCAATTTACTGAATCTAATTAGTGAACCAATCAGTTTATTATCCCTGGAAATAATCGGAGAACCATCATGAACAATAAATCCAGACAGTGGTTTAGCATTAAAATTTACCAAAATAGAAGAATTAGTTTTTTGCTCAATAAGTCTCTTGTCCCTACTAAACAGATAAGGGGCAAGCTCAACCACTTCTGAACGAATGTCATAAACGCTTGTGCCTTCTAAACTTGAGAGGTTATTATAGCCAAAAGTTTTTACTATAAGATCACTAGCATAAGCAAAATTACAGTCAGGACTTTTAACTACGTATAAATCATCATCTAAGGCACAAGCCTCTAGATTTCCGATATATTCTTCAAGTGTTTTAAAGCTGGATTTAACCATCTGAATAAACTTTCCTAACGATGATAGCTATATTGTATCATTTCAGGCCCAATTATACATGGTAAAATACTAAATAAGAAATATTTTTTCATAATTAACAACAACTTAACTCGCAATCGTTTATTTGCAAGGGGTAGCTCATGTATTTAAAGGCAGCATTTAATCCTGATGATCCGCTAAGACTTGAATTTCAGCTTTTAAAGCCAGAGTTGGATTTAATGATTAAAGTACGTGAAAAAGTCACTGAAAATTTGGTACCTTTGATTCAAGCAGGATTTAGACAGGAAAATCAGGTGGTATTAGCCGCAAAATTTCTTGGCGAATTAGCAATTTTCGGAGGAGATATTGCTCATCTATATGGTGGGCCCTCAATCACTCCCGTGGCCTATGGGTTAATTGCTCGAGAACTTGAACGTGCTGATTCCGGCTTTAGAGCAATCTTTAGTGTTATGGGTAGATTGGTAATGAAGAGCATTTATGAGTTTGGAAGTGCTGCGTAGAAGGATAAATATTTACCGCTATTGAATACTGGCCAGATACTTGGTGCGTTTGGGTTAACTGAACCGGATCATGGTTCTGATCCATCTAGTATGGAAGCCGTAGCTCGAAAAGTTGCAGGGGGTTATGAAATTACTGGCGCCAAACGCTGGATTGGCTTAGCTCCATATGCTGATATATTTATAATTTGGGCCAAAAATGAAAATGGTGAGATCGAAGGATATATTGTTGAAAAAGATACGCCCGGCCTTAGTGTAGCGAAAATTGAGGGTAAAGTTAGTTCACTGATAAATATGCTTAAATATAACTCTACCCAAAAAGCCCTGGCAATTGCCAGAGCTGCGCGGGAGATACTTGGGGCAAATGGGATATTAGATGACTACCGGGTGATTAGGTATATGGTTAATCTTGAATCCGTAGCTACCTATGAAGGTACTCTGGATATTCACAGTCTAACCTTAGGTAGAGCGTTAACCGGGTTTTCTGCATTTTAAATTTTCTAACTTGTCATGTTTGTACTCGGACTAATTTAATTTAGAACAAAGGTAATTTGTGGTAAAATAATAGCCAAATTTTTTATGATGCTGCCATGATGAAGACCCAAGAATTATATGGACAAGTTACTGCCAAAATAATAAATTTTCAACCGCGAAAATCACAGTTGGAAATGGTAGAAGTTATTGACGAATGTTTTGAGAATGTTAATCCCGAATTAAAAGACGGCCACAATATTTGCCTAATTGAAGCTCCAACCGGTACCGGAAAGAGCCTTGCCTACATTCTAGCTGGGGTGGTTAATGCCCAAAAATTCCAAAAAAAGTTTATAATTGGTACCGCTACTAAAACATTGCAAGCGCAGTTATTTAATAAAGACCTACCTTTATTTGTAAAAAATAGTGGCATTAAAATTAATTTCGGTTTAGCAAAGGGACGCTCGAATTATTTATGTCCCTACCAATTAGAAAATAGTATAGCTGATCTCCCTATTGACATGGTTAGCCAAGCTGATGGCAGTGCTCAAAAGCTCCAGTCAATTGCCAGTCATTTTAAACAAGGGGCATGGAATGGCGATCTCGATTTAGCGCCAATTACCATTGAAAGTAAATTGAAACCCCTAATTACAATTGATAAACACCAGTGCTTAGGTTATCAATGCCCTCATAACCAGAAAGACGAATCAAACTGCCCATTTTACAAAAACCGCGAATTTCTCAAATCATGTGATGTAATCATTACCAACCATAGCCTATTATTGGCTGATTTAGAAAGTGGCGGCGGAAATGTCTTGCCATTTAAACCTGCCGACTATTATTTATGTATTGATGAGGCACATAATTTTCCTGGCTACGCGGTTAATGGCTTTATGGGACAGTTTGAGTTAAAACAAAGTATCGGCCTAGTAAATAATGCGAGCAAATTAATCGCTAACCCTGGAAATAATAGCTATATTTATACAGATATACCTTTATGCGATGATCTTGCGGCAAAAGCTCTTGATTTAAGTGACAGTCTTGAGAAACTCTATCAGATTATAAAATTGAATAAAGAAGTTTTTAATGATGGAGTTTTTATTCTTAATGATTATCTTAATCCGGCAATCAGTCAAGAATTAAAAGATTTATTTGTGGTAATTGCTTACATTGCTACGGAATTGGCTGAAGGGATGAAGAAGATCCAAGACAAACTCAAAGAAAAGTTAAAGTCAAGCCAGGATTTTGTAACTGAAGCGAACTTAGTAAAATTAGGGTTTTATTTAAATAGTATTGAGGGTATTGCAAATACTGCCAATTATCTGATAAATAAAGATGATTCACGCTATAATGCTAATGCTCGATGGGTAGAAGAGCGATTATATAATGGTGGCGAAGAGTATAATTTAATAGCCGGGGTAACACATGTTGGCAAATTGCTAGCAAATAAATTATGGTCGAGAGTTCATGCGGCTTGTCTTACATCGGCGACTTTAGCCATAGGACAGCGCTTTGATTATATAAAATTTCAGCTTGGATTAAATCTTTATTCCAATCTCCATGAAATAAAACTAACTAGCTCGTTTAATTATCCCAAACATAGCCAATTGGTAATTCCTCAATTCAGATATTCTCCTGAATATTCAACCCGGGTTGAGTTTCAAAAAGAGCTTGGCTTATATTTACGCCAAATCCTGGATTATAAGGAGGCATATGGTACGCTGGTTTTATTTTTTAATCGCCAGCAGCTTATAGATACCTTTAAAATGCTGCCGCCAAAAATTCAAAATAAGATATTGTTGCAAACTGAATATAGTAGCAATCAGAAGTTGATATCCGAGCATAAGGAATCTATTGATACTAACCAAGCAAGCATTATTTTTGGCTTAAACTCGTTCGCTGAAGGCGTAGATTTGCCTACTAGATATTGCATGCACGTTGTAATTAGCAAATTACCTTTTGAAACGCATACTGACCCACAAAATAAAGTCCGCGAATATTGGGTAAAAGCCGAAAATGGCAATTATTTTATGGATGTATCATTGCCGGAGACCTGTATTAAATTAATCCAGGCAGTAGGTCGATTGATCCGTAGTGAAGAGGATTATGGGCAAGTAACGATATGTGATAACCGAATTGCATTAAAGCAATATGGTTCAATCTTGCTCTCTGCACTGCCTGAATTTAATCGCCAGTATAATCCAGAATTTATTAATCAATCATATCAAAGAATAAGACATTAAATTATGGGAAAAATACGCATAATAGGCGGCCACCATCGTTCACGCTTATTGCCAGTTTTAGATTCTCCAGGCTTAAGACCAACACTCGACAGGGTAAAGGAAACACTGTTTAATTGGTTAGGCCAGGACCTGACTGGACGGAGCTGTTTAGACCTTTTTGCTGGGAGTGGTTCACTTGGCTTCGAAGCAAGCTCTCGCAATGCTAGCTTAGTTGTAATGATTGAAAAAGAGATTAAAATTGCTCTGCAGTTAAAAAGTAATGTCCAATTGTTAAATTTAGATAATTGTCAGGTATTAGTACAGTCAGCTCTAGATTATTTACGGAATTGTTCTATTAAATTTGATGTAATATTTCTGGATCCACCATATCAAAGCGACTTACTTAATCAGGTATTAAAAATTGCTTATAAATGCCTAAATCCAGATGGTCGGATTTACATTGAATATGAGTCTAGACCGGAGCTGGATAATTACGAGCTTCTAAAAGAGGGAAAAGCAGGGAAGGTAAATTATGCCTTGCTTGCAGTTAAATGAATAAAATTGCAATAATCTATTGATTACACTAAAAAACGGTTAAAATGCTAAATAGTTTGATTCGTAAAGAATAGTAGAGGAAAATTTAAATGTCATTATTTATTACAGAAGAATGTATTAATTGTGATGTCTGTGAGCCAGAATGCCCGAATAAGGCAATAAGCCAAGGTCCAGAGATATATGAGATTAATCCAGAGCTATGTACAGAATGTGTAGGGCATTATGATGAACCGCAATGCCAGATAGTCTGTCCTGTAGCGTGTATCGATCCAAATCCAAACCATGTTGAGACAGATGATCAGCTACTGGATAAATATAAAAAAATCTGGGGTAAATAATATTATGATGCCGAAATTTATACTTGGCGGACTAATTGCTAGCCTTATAATCGGAAATACTTACGCTGTAACTGCAGCATCCGAAGTAGCAAAAATTAATACCAGCCAGACAGCTAACCCAAACACTTTAGAGCTAGATGATTCAGGTTATTCAAGCTATATCTCAGGTACAAATTATCCCAAGCTGAATTTAAATGACAGTTTTGGACAATTAATTGACAGCAATAAAATAGCCGAATATAATGAACCTCAATTGTATAACTATTATAAAAGGCGTATTTGTAACGGAGTTTATTGGTTTAATTGCAGATTTAATATTAGTAACCTAAAGAAAAATACTGGAATAAATATTTCAGATATCTATAGCCTAATCAGCCAACGCTTTGAAACTGTATCAGGGTATCAGGTAAATTATACGACCATTAGTGTGAATGGTGGATCTCACCCTGTAACAGGTGCAATTTTAGTGCCCAATAGTAGTATACCCTTAAAAGGTGTAGTTATCTATTATCATGGTAGTAGTTTAGTTAAGAGTAATGTACCATCTAATTTTGTTGGTGATGAAAATGAGGTCTCTCGCTTGGCTGCCAGCACATTGGCAACTGATGGCTATGTAGTATTAATGCCAGATTACATCGGTCTTGGAGGAGATAAAATTTCGGTCTTCCCATCTTTAGTGTACCCAACTGCAAATGCTTTAAGTGGAGTTTATATGTTAAAGCTGCTTCCACAAGTGGTTCCAGCGTTAAGATTTAAATTGCAAAATAGGCATGTTAGGTTAATGATAGCCGGATATGCAGATGGGGCAGAATATGCTTTATGGTCAGCTAAAATTTTGCAGGATAACAAGTGGTTTTTAGAACGTTATGGTTTTAGTGCCCAGAAAGTCGTAGCCATGTCGGGGCCTTATAATATGTCGCGCATTATGCTGCCTTATTTATATGGGAACGTAGATGAGGTAAAAAGTAGCCCTTACTATGTTGCAAATCTAAGAACTTCAGCACTCGCTAAACCAGCAATTTTAGATAGTATTAATAAGGCATATAGCCAATATGGTAGCAATACTAATGAAAGTAAAGACTATTCTCGAATAGCTAATTCGATTAGCCCCATGGCAAATTATGCTCTCAGTGACGATAAGCAGTTTTTAGAAACGCTACAAAAAGCAGATATTTATAATTGGCAAGCAACGATACCAGTTAGTTTTATTAGTTTAGAATACGATTCTGTAATTCCGCGGATTAACTCAGAAGTGGCATATTTAGCAATGACTAAGCAAAAATCGAGTCAATTAGAAATTACGCAAATACCTAATCAGGATTTCAAGTCTGACGGTCATTCAATTTTTGCAGACGAGGCCATTGATCACGCTAGCGCTGAAAATTTTATGATATTGTTCGCGCGTAAAGAATTTGATGCGAATTTGGCAAATACTAATTCAAACTAAGGGGATATAACCTCGAATGATATTAAATAGGTTACAATTCTTCATAAGCATAATATTATTGATCTTTGGCACATCACTTTATGCAATTGGGCTTAACCAGGATAATTCTATTTTTCTTGAAAGCTACATAGCAAATAAAGGCTATCCCAAAATATTGATAAGTAATACTACGGGTAATTTAGTAAATAATCAAAAGGTTATAGACTACCATCCTAAATGGCTCTATGAATTCTATCTTTCAAAGATCTGCAGTGGCCTATATATCGCCAGCTGTAACTATAATCGGGCGAATATTAAAACCGATATGGGAATTGATTTAAGCAGTGAATCGGGACTAATCACTGAAAATTTCGAAAGTGTATATGGCTATAAGGTTGTATATACTACCAAGGATCTATATAATCGCGATCACCACGTATCAGGGGCAGTATTAATTCCAAATAGCATGAACAAACTTAAAGGGATAGTTCTTTTTTATCGTTATACTATTTTGGATAAAAATAATATACCATCAAACTTTTTAGGCGATGAATTCCAGTTAAGCCGTTTAATGGCAAGCACCTTAGCTAGCGATGGTTATGTGGTTGTAATGCCTGATTATTTAGGTTCAGGTATTGACGCTAATTCGGTGCATCCTTATATTTTATACCCAGAAATTAATGCTCTTAGCGGAATTTATATGTTAAAAGCATTAAATGGCGAGTTTGGTAAATTGAATTTCGACCAGCATAATGGTAAGACCAGGCTCTTCATAAGTGGTTATTCTGAAGGTGGCGCTTATGCATTATGGGCGACAAAAATCCTTCAGGATAATCCTGGTTTCATGGTTTCACAGTCGCTGACTTTAACCAAGACCGTGCCAATTGTTGGTGCATATAATTTATCAAAAGTAACTTTGCCATATGTTTTACAAAATATTGATAAGTCCCATAAAGATCCTTATTCGGTCGAGAATTGGCGTGTGGCAGCATTTGTTAAGCCTGGGCTATTAGCGCATGCATTAGATTCATATAGTTACTATTCATTGCCAGGTACTCCCGAGAGTCAGGTTTTAAATTCAAAATTTATTGCATGTGATGGCTGTGTTGTAGCCGGCAGGAAATATACTCTACCTGAATTAATTCAATCAGCCCCACTGCGAGATGGTTATAAATATAGTCTATTATATCAAGCGGCGTTAAGTAGTGGATATTCCCGTGGGGAAAACTCTGTAATAAGCATAACAAATCCACAAATTTTTTCTGATCCAAAATTTGTTAAGGCGGTAGAAAATGCTGATATATATAATTGGCGCTCAAAAACTCCAATTAGCTTTCTGGCATTTGAACATGACTCGGTTGTCCCAACTCTAAATAGTGAAACTGCTTTTAAAGCCATGACGGATAGCGGTTCAAGTTGGGTGAAAATTACCCGCGTCCCGAATCAAGACTTCAAGGTTTCTGGCTATTTACCATGGACTGATATTGATGTTGATCACCCACAGGGGATTAGTTTTATGTTATTATTCGCCCGCAAAGAGTTCAATGAAAGTTTAAAAGATGAAGCCGCAAATTAATGCTACTCTAGGGGTCATATATGACAATAATGCTAGCAAAGTATTGCTTGCTTGCCGCCCTATTGGTAAGATCTATGCTGGCTATTGGGAATTTCCAGGAGGTAAACTGGAGGTAGGGGAGTCGAGTTTTAGTGCTTTGGCACGAGAACTACATGAAGAGATTGCAATAGAAGTCCTACCTAAGTGCATGATAAAGCTGGGCACTATTGAACATGACTATCCCCATGGTTTAGTAAACTTAGATATAATTCTTGTAACTTCATGGCAAGGTGAAATATATCCGAAAGAGGGGCAGCAGCTTATCTGGCAATCAATTCTAAATGATGCTACCTTGCCAGAGATGTCCTTGCCAACTACCGAGTCAGTTTTTAAATTAATACGAAGTAGTTTAGTAAACGTTACTTCAGAATTATCATAATAAAAGAGAGAATTATGAAACAATATCATGATCTATTAAAACATGTGCTTGAACAAGGGTCAATCAAAGGGGACCGGACTGGAACTGGTACCATCTCAACTTTTGGTTACCAGATGCGATTTGATCTAAATGATGGTTTTCCATTAGTGACAACCAAGAAAGTTCATCTGAAATCAATCATATATGAGCTTCTATGGTTTATTCGCGGTGAGACCAATATTAAATATTTAACCGAAAATGGTGTAACTATATGGAATGAATGGGCCGATGAAAATGGTGAATTAGGCCCGGTTTATGGTAAGCAATGGCGAAGCTGGCAAGGGGCTAATGGAGAGATTGTTGATCAAATTAGTAATGTAATTGATGAAATAAAAGTGAATCCAGATTCGCGAAGGTTAATTGTATCAGCTTGGAATGTTGGTGAACTTGATAAGATGGCGTTAGCTCCTTGCCATGCATTTTTCCAATTTTATGTTAAAGATGGTAAATTATCCTGCCAGCTTTATCAGCGCTCTGCTGATGTATTTTTGGGCGTACCTTTTAATATTGCAAGTTATGCCTTATTAACCATGATGATAGCTCAAGTATGCAACTTGCAACTCGGCGAGTTTATTCATACCTTTGGTGATGTTCATATCTATTTAAATCATTTAGAGCAGGTTAGACTGCAATTAACCAGAACGCCTAAAACGCTGCCGCAGATGAAAATAAACCCATCAATTAGTTCAATTTTTGATTTTGAATATAATGATTTTGAGCTAGTAGGCTATGATCCTGATCCGGCCATTAAAGCACCGGTGGCCGTTTAGCTGAATTGTTTTCGGCAATGTAATGCGTAATTGAATCCAGCTACATACTGGAATAGATTTTTTCGGAGAAAGAATGGGCCAAATTATTTCCATAGTTGTGGCGATGAACCAAGAACGAGTGATTGGCAGCAATAACCAATTGCCTTGGCATATCCCTGAAGATTTAGCCTACTTTAAACAAGTTACCATGGGCAAGCCGATTATTATGGGGCGTAAAACATTCGAGTCTATTGGCCGTGTTTTGCCCGGACGAAAAAATATTGTAATTAGTCGTGGTGAGTTTAGCCATCCTGGGGTTATCGTATATTCATCATTAGCAGAAGCTATAGCGGCTAATCAAGATGCTCCTGAGCTTTGCATTATTGGCGGTGGCCAAATCTTCAAAGAGGCACTGCCATTGGCAAACAAGTTACACCTGACTTATATTGAATTTCTGGTTGCTAATCCAACCACTTGGTTTCCAGAGGTAGATTTTGCTAAATGGAATCATTTAAAACAATCTGTATTGATTAGTTCCTCAGGAGTCAAATGCTCTTTTAATGAATATGAGCGCATAACTGGTTGCAAATGATTTCGGATTGATTCTAAGTGCCAATCGATTATAGGTTATTAATTTTTAAAATTTTCCATTGGCCGCCTGTATCTTATCTGTTCCCTTAAATTACCTTGTAGCGAAAATTCTACAAAAATATTTAGTCGAATTTGTTACGTGTTATGATGAAAATGAATATAGTTTAACTAATTTATTAACGATTTGCTTTTTCCTTAAAACGCAAGTCTTTAGTATAAAACCGACATTCCCACGATCTTTTTTAAATTCCATACATTTCACAAACCCTCTTACCAAATAAACGTATAATTTAAACCTCAGCTCACTCTAATTGGTCACCATGGCAGAAAATGAATTTTGCGCTTGATCTTAAATCATAACAATACTACTGCCCTCCATTATTTGAAATATCCAACTTAATGTCGGATTCTTCACCGGCTTGCCAAGTATCTTTGATAGCCTGTTGCTCTAATTTAACTATTGCCAACTTCAGCATAGCGGTAACCATCACTACAGCCTTCCCAGGCAATAGTTGCCTCCTCTAACTTCAATAATTCTTTGCAATCAGCAATATTCCCTGGAACTCTACTTATCCATAAAAAGATTTAGAAATTCTTCATGCTGAGCGAGATATTGCTAAATTCTTGGTTGAGAAATATCCAGTACAAGTCAAAACTCAAGTTGAACTTTGGTTTCATAATTAGCAAATCTACGCCGGAATTTAGCCCAAACTTACTCATTTTCTTCTAAAAATCTATATCTCATATTCTTAATCTCATTTTTTGCATTAAACTTTTGACTCGTTAATTTAACCCAGGCAAAACCTTTATACTCAATACCGGACACTTTTATTGCTATAGATTTAGTGAGTTTTATTATAAGACAATTTATATTGAGGAATAGTTTATCTATTACTCAAATATGCAAGATATAAGACTTTGTATTATTCATTGGCTATTTGTTGAAAACTCGCGCTACTCAAATAGTTCAACAAATAACGCCAACTTCATAAACAAAGTCTAATATCTTGCATATTTCGTATAGATAAAGCATTCATCATAATAAATTGAAACTATATAAATCACAATTGTGGGTAGCATTAAAATAAAAGTGTCCGGTAGTAAGTCTTTATATCTCCAAAGCTATTATCTAATAGCTTAAAGACGCGAGTTAGATCTAATTTAAAGTAAATAAAAAAATTCAAACTGTATGTTGTGATTTAGATTTAACAAAAGACTAATTAAATTTTATAAAAGATAAGTGCTAAATATACCGTTTACAGTATCTTTAGTTTAATTGTATTATAAATTTTACTAATTTATGTTGAGTAACATATAGATCTATAATTATAAAAGCATCGAACTCGCGTTATAGAAGTTATGCTGAACATGGGCATTTAATTAGAGTATTCATAAATTGGAATATTACTTATTCTAGTTTTGTTATTTTAATTATTCAATATCTCTGCCTATAATGTTGTACTTACTTGTTATGTTTATATTAAATTTAATGAGATTATAGTTAAACCGTTAGAGGATAACTGATATGTTAAAAAATCAGACCAAGCAAATTTTATTTTTGATTTTAAGTATTTTGGGTTATATGGCTTTTGCAGGTAATGAATTTTGTCCTGGTTATATGAATTCAGGTAAAACATCACAAACAGTTCCAAGAACTCTTGGAAAATATTCCAATTTTATTGCAGGTTACCATTTTAACCTTAATTTTACGGGCAATAAATTGCCAGACCAGCATGTATTTTATTTAGTTATTGATGCAGATACTGGTAAAGTAATAATTCCAAAGACAGAGGTTAATGGTAATTTAGAGTTTGATGATATTAATGATAGCAGTTTATTCGGTATAAGTGATCCTAGTTACCTTACTTCGCATAATAAAGCTATCCATCGAAAATTAATAATTAGTGGCTTGTCGATTGCTAATTATGACTTAACAACTAGCTTTGAATATCGTATTTCTTTGGACAAACTCAATTATCTAGTAACTATTAGCCCATTTTCTGGGTGGGGGTCGGATGATGCTAGCTCTCCAAGTGTAGTTAGTTACTCTTACACTAGATATTCGGTATTTCCTTTTAATATATCACAAGAACCAAACGATGATTTAACCCATGCGGGATGCGCTGCTTGGTCGTGGGGACCAACGATTAATGATCCTTGGGTTAGACACGGTTGGCAAAGCCCTAAATTCATTATCGACGTCAGCGGTGAAATTTCTTATCAACCAAGCTATATCAGCTATAAGAATGGCACAACTGTGACAAACGGAGGATCTTTTAATCTTGCTGGTGATCATTTAGAAAAGGTAACTAATTATTAATTCCTAGAATTTATAACTGTACGGTAGTTTCTAAAGGTAATTAACTCAGCCTTGAGAGCTACTGCTATAGAGTTCAGATAAGTTACCAACTTTTTAAAATTCAATCTAACCTTAACTTTTTTTTGTACCTAACTATGAATCTAAATCTTAAATCGCACCTATTTTATATAATTACTTTGACACTAAGCTTAGTAGGATGTATTGGCGGTTTGTCAACTACAGAAAATAATCAAGGTACTACCACGAAGCTGGCAAATGAAGTTTCTAACATAAGAGATTACTCAAATCAGCCGATGCTTGAGGTAGACCCGTTGCAAATAGATAATCCTTTTCTTATTGCAGAGAAACTTTTGCGCGATCAAATTAATACCTGTACTCCAGATAATTCAATTTGTTTTGCGACTACGCAGCCCAGCGCTACTTATGTATTGGATAATTTGGGAACTCGTTCATGGGCATTACGGGACGTTTCTGACTTTATAAAAATTACATTTAATACCAATGTAGATAGTAAATTTCGGATTAGCAATATCTATAATAGTTTACCTTCTTCTTTGGATGTCGCAGGTCGGATTATCCAGATTGATACTAGTAGTTGTGATTCTTTAATCCAAAGTGGAGCAACAGCTGGGAAGCAATGCTATATCTATTATTTTTACCAAGGTACAGCATTAGACTCGACTACTGTAAATCAAATCCATTTTGTCTTCAGTTGGGGTGCTGACCAACAATATGATTTTAATTTCAGTGCTTCTAATCAGGTTAGAGATAATTTAAACACACCTGTAATTACCGCTTCGGGGGATGATCTAGTACCAATTGTAATTTCAAGTAGTGAAAATTCTTCGAATACTGGTTTAAATTATAGTAATGTTAGCTCAATTGAGCTAAAAAATGTTGGTACTGGAATGTTAAATGGTAATAATGAAAGCCCAACTATTATCCCTACAGTTGTAGGGCGTTATGGAAGTAATGCCAATCTCTATTATATAGACGCTAATGCTACAGATTTAGGAACTGGCAGCTTAGCTCCTGGAGACGTGACTATGTTAAATTTTAGGATAGCTCCTAATTCTAGCGCTAGTATTGGAAATCAAATGGGTAGATTTTCGTTCTATTACTCCTTGACAGTCCCAGGAGTAAATGAAACACATAGTACCATTCGATTTGCCATTAGTCAAGGTGATATAAGAACGAATAATTATGCTATTGGCTATAGTCCATTAATTAATTTGACTAGAAATAATGTTTATTCAGAATCGCACGTCAGCTATGCTATTCCGCTTAAAAATTTTCAGCTTTATGCGAGATATAATGCTATGTTTAATATTTCTTCAAAAGTAGCTAATGGTATCCTTAACTATACTTATGGAGATTATAACTTGGGTTTATCCGCAAGCGATTTGACTAGCAAGGTTCAGTTTTTCTATGATCCAGACTGTTTTACTAGTGGTTTTGACCCTCGCTATAGTAATGACTTAGATAGTAGGAGTTGTCCGGTTGAGATTCAAATTGACCCCCAATATTTAGGTGCTAAGCCTTGGGAGTTTGAGCTTTATGCTTCTTATGATAGCCCGACTCAAGATTCTCATGTCGAACAATTTTTAGGAACTGTTTCACTAAATTTTCTACCACCTGGTAATACACAGGGTTATGACTATCAGCCTCGTTGTAAAAATACTAGCTTTGATGGAACGTTTTTAAATGCCCTTTGTCTTGATGACTCTTTAAACTACGTAGCTACCAGTTTAGATTATTCTGGCTGTACCCCTGGTAGTACTGTTTCAGATTTTCATGGTAAATTAACTTGTGATCTAGTTAATCAACCATTACCACCTGGAAATCAGAGTGGTTATGATTATCAGACGCATTGTAAAGGTATAGTATTTGACGGTAAAAATTTAATTGCAGCTTGCTATAACGATCATTACGCGTTAAATCCATCAAACTTAGATTATACTACTTGTGCGCAAGGTAGTACGGTATCTGACCTGCATGGGGTATTAACCTGCGATTCTCCTAAAAATAACATAAGTTGCAATGTTATTTATCATCAATCTCGTGGTGATTATTCGTTCAGTGGTGATAAGACATTAAATCCGGGCGATTGTATTCAAGTTGATGCTAGTGACGGAACACATAAATACGAATTAGATATGGAGCAAAGTGGTAATTTTGCATGGTATAAATGCTCAATTAATGATTCTTATTGTATTGCAGATCCAAATCGACAAAGCATAGTTAGCTCTACTACTGACGGAGTTAATGGTCGAGACCGTGGGGCTCGCACTACGATGCAGCAAGACGGTAACCTAGTAGTCTATGATAATAACAATACACCAATTAGCTGGACTGGTACGAATGGATATAACAATGCTACTTTACGTTTGCAAGCAGATGGTAACCTTGTAATCTATAAGGCTGGACATGATGGGCAAGCCGGCTACGCAAAATGGCAGGCTGGAGACGGGTTTGGGCATCCTTACTAAGAAACTGAAATCTTACACGTTTATTTATAATAATGAAAATAAGAAGTAGCTATTTCTAGGAGATTAATAAAAGTGAAATCAATAGCTAAAAGCTTAATATCTACGATAGTTAGCTTGAGCATGGCTGGTTGTGGCAGTGGAGTCCAAACAGGTAAAACGACTAATGTTTCAGTTAATCCAACTAGTCTTAAAATAAAAAAAACTTCAGCGAGCGTACCTGTAACTGATTTATATAAACTCAATTATGGTCCAATCTCTGCACTTAGCGAATGTTCTCAAGGTAACCAAGTGTGTATTACTATTAATGCAATTCCGCAGCCAGAGTTTCAGGGTGGTCTTAATGGTAATTCACAGTGGATTATCCAAAATTATCCTACTAGCTTAACCATTAATTTTATGCAGAATATAGATAAGGACTTTCACGTGAGTGATATCTATAATAAGCTAAGTAATCATGATTTACCTAGTGGTCATATCTCGCAAATTAATACCTCTGATTGTGATACATTAGTGCAACAAGGAAGTTTGGCAGGAAAGAGCTGTAATATAAAATTGGTATATACTGGCGATAATTTTACTAATACTACCAATGATGTTCATTTAAATTTTAAGTGGGGAAATTCGCAAAATAATTTTGATTTTAATTTCAATACAACCAATCTAGGGTTAAGCGGCGATTCGCTTCCAATCTTAAATCTTCAAGATGTAGCTACTGATGTAGTTAAGGGGGCGTACGGGAACTTAGTTATTAACATTTTACCTATTGAAATTAATCAGGGAACCTATATTGATTACGATTTACAAGTTAGCAATAAAGTACATTTAGTAAACAATGGCTTGGCTCCCATAACAACTAATCAGGCGCAGCCTATAGCTACTATTGGTATGGGCCTAGCTGCTGACATAATCGGCGGGGATAATTTAATTATGTATTTTGCTAATCTGACTTGTCTTATTGAGGGAGGGTGCGAAGATTTAGTTAGTGGGGCAGCAGATGATTTCCAATTCAATTACTTTTTACCTGCCGGCCCTGTCTTAAGTAAAACTAATAATTTTGTTTTTGAGTATAACAACGGGACTCAAACTGTAAACTATGTTAAGCCTTTTATCCTTAGCCTAGGTAATGTTAAGTACCAAGATTACATAATAGGTAGTGCCGGGGGCGTTATCTTAGTTGAAAAGCCAAATCTAGGCACTTCTTATCTTAGTTATAGTGCCCCTTTGAAGAATTTTACTATTACAGCAAACTATAACCCAGAGTTTAACCTTGCAAGTGCAGTTACAGTTGGCGCTGATAATCAACCTGATAAGCTAGCTTACAGTTATGGTGATGCTGGTAATGCAACTAATATTGCCGACTTAGTAAACCAGGTAAAATTTGATTTCGATCCCAATTGTTTTACTAGTGGTTATGATCCACAATACGATGGTAGCAGTTCAGTGCCCACTAGCAGAGTATGCGGTATCCAAATTACAGCGCCCAATGCAATTATTAATTCGATTAATAAACCTCTACAGTTTCTACTTTATGCTACATATGATTCGCCTACCGAGAATCGCCATGTCGAGCAGATTATTGGTACTGTTACAATACTGGCTGCCAGATCTCTACCTTTAGGAAACCCAGTTGATGATTATCAAGCGCGTTGCCAAAATTTTAACTTTGATGGCACTACCCTAAATGCTTCATGTCCCAATAACTCATTGCAGTACGTTCCAACCTCATTAGATTACTCGACTTGCGCACCAGGTAGTACTGTTAATGAAATAGATGGTTCACTAGGCTGTGACAACATGATACAAAGCTTACCACCAGGTAATAGCAAGGGTTATGACTATCAAACTCGCTGTAAAGCCTTAACTTTTAATCACAATATCTTAAGCGGGATATGTTTAAACGATAATCTGAATTACGTTGGCAGCAATCTAGACTATAGTAGCTGTACCGGGAGTACGGTATCTGATTTGCATGGCGTACTAACGTGTGATCAACCTAAAACTAGTTGCAATTTAGTCTATCATCAAACAGGGGGCAATGATTTCTCGATTATTGGAGATACAACTTTTCAACGAGGAGATTGTATTCAAGTTGATGGTAATGATGGAATACATAAATATGAACTTGATATGGAGCAAAATGGCAATTTTGCTTGGTATAAATGCGCTATCTCTGATATCGACTGTATCTCAGATCCGAATCGACAAGCAATAGTCAGTTCTGCAACTGATGGTGTGCATAGCCATTCTCAAGGGATGTATACTAAGATGCAGCACGATGGGAATTTAGTCGTTTACGATAATAACAATCAGCCTATTAGTTGGACTGCTACTAATGGTAATCCACAAGCTACTCTTCGCTTACAGGCCGATGGTAATTTAGTTATCTATACATCGGGGCATGATGGTGAAGCTGGTTATCAAAAGTGGCAGGCAGCCGATGGTTTTAAATCTTGAGATTACGATTAACTATCTTATGTTTTAAATTAGATTTCAAAATAGACTATTTATATTTAGGATTTTTTTATGAAAAGAATTATTTTTATACTATTTAGTATTGGCTATACTCTTTTGGGATATGCCCAATCCATAACTTTAAGAACTGGATTTGATGTTAATGTAAATTTTACCGGAGATAAGCAGCAAGACCAACAGATATTTTATCGGGTTATCGATAGTAATAACAATACCATAGTCGGATCAACAAATGTAACTGATAGTAGCTTTAATTGGTCGACTAATTATGAGATTGATAATCTTCATTCTTCAACTAATGATACCCCGAACCTTGACTATACTTTAATCATCTATGGCTTAAATTATAAAGGTTATACTGTTGCCGTTCCTATTCGGCTGAATATGGGGGCAAGTGGCCTTAACGCTAGTTGGGATTTTTGTGGCGGTGGCTATACTTTTACTTGTCGGCGTTGGACGATACAAGGGAGTTGGAGTTATACAGTCAGCATTTTAGCAGGCATCACTAGTAATGTAAGCGAGAATCATTCAGATGCCTTTAATCAGAGTAATTATAGTTGTCTTGCTTATGGTCAACCAGGTAACGAAGGATGTCCTGATGCAACTAATCGAGTTGCGGTCAATATTACTTTACCATATGTATCCCCTTTTATATCGGTTGAGACAGGTAGTATCCAAACGAAAACTAAGTCATATGCCTGGAGCGGTAAGTTATCAACATTAGCTGCCCAGAATCAACATTATTAATTCTAAAGAATATAGGTAAGAAAGGAAGATTATGAGATTAAAGCGTAAATTTGTGGAGTTGCTCAATGTTTCATTAATAATGCAGAGTATTCTCTTAACTGGTTGTGTAGGCAATGAGGAAGAGCAAAGCTCGCAATTATCTACTAATCCTAGGTTACAGCAGACTTCAATGACTAATAATAATCTAAAGACTGGCCCTAATGATGACAACGACATCTGGACAAATATTGTTCAAAATGATGCAGAGTATGCAGATAGTAACTTATCGCTAGTAGGAGAGAATCAGAGTAATTATAATGTTGAATTTGTAGGCTGTGAAAGTAGTGATGATCATAACCGTAGCGTCAGCAGTTATGTAGGTACTCACTTAAATCATATACCTGCTGGGTATAGTTTTCCTCGAGCCAGCAACTATCCTTCGAAATGGAGTTATCTCGATCACGGTGATGGAATCTATGCTGAAAGCCATATCTACGATAATAGTCTCCATTTCCACGATGTGCCAAAGTATACGGATGGGAGCTTTTCCTGTTATTATAAAATATATGTTCCTGAAACAGGTTCTAGCTTAAATTTTAAAATAGTCGATCATTGGTATAATGCTTCTTCATATGACCCAGCAGGGAAAAAGTTAGATAAGCCACAAACTGATTCGCAACAAATGCAAAGTTCTTCTGTTTTACAAAATTTTATTCACTTTGGCCCAACATCGATACTTACAATGTTGGCAAGCGGAGGTACTTTCGCTGCATTTACGCAACGAGTTCCTTCAGCAAATTTAGCCGATTATATTTTTAGGAAAGAAAAGAAAGTATGGGCCAAATTTGGTGAAAAGTTAAATAGAAATTTAGAGATTCTGCGTAATCCAACTGAATATAGCCAAGAAGAAATAGCTGCAGCAACGAACTTCTTTGAGAAAGAGCTGTCTACGGATGTTACTATGTTAAATATGAAGAGTGGAAACGTCAATGTAGATACTGCAATTAAAGGGTTAGTGAATGGTGATAGTAATCTAGGAATCCCTAAGTTAAAATTAAAATTTAAAGATATTACGCTGTCTGATGTTGATGCTAATGATAACTATATCTATATGTTTGAATACCAGGGGTTAGATGGTAAATGGTATCCTTTAGATACTAGTGCTCCATTCTATACTAACTACAGAGTGGCTATAAATCCTATAAAGAACCCAGTGAAGGTTATTAATAGTACAGATAATATATTTAACGTTTCTGATTATATTAATGACCCTCTTTCTGATATCAGCAATTATAAAAATGTAATAATAAATGCACCGAATTACGGTAATTACTATTCTCCAGAGTATGGAGAATTGGTAAAGATGGATGAAGTGCCTACCTCATTGACTATGGATGCATTAGGGTTAGTTAGTAGCGTAGGTAGTACGGTTGGTCTAATTGCTCTTCAATATTTTTTATTTGACCCTCTATTTGGATTTATTACTGGAGATCCAGGGATAGGCCAATTTAATACAGGGGTGAATCATATTCGAATTGATACAGTGTCAAATGATGATGCGAACAAATGGAACAGTAGTCATGACCAGAACCATCAAATTCAGGCTAATACACAAGTAACCAATGTCACTACTAATTCTGTGCTACAGCAATCTAATTTGAGTTTTACTGATTCATCTATTGATAAACAGCTAGCGGTTAGTATTAAGTTAGAAAATTTAAGTAATCCATGGGTTAGATACGAAGATTATCATCCTGATAGCGGACGCGATGATCCTTATTTCGGCTCGGTAGGTAAAACTGGCGCTACGCACAAATATGATGCAGGGGTAATTTTAACAATTACAGATAATCAAGCTTCTGGCGATATGGCAGATTTAAATTATCAGTATGAAAAATCTCAGCTAGCTTACTTAGGATTAACTTCATTAGCTAATGATGATCGCCTGCCTGCACCAAGCTATAGTGTTAATAGTATTAATAATAGTGTATATGGAAAGCTAATTTATTCGAGTAATAGGAGTAACCTACTAAATACTAAAGGTTTGACTAAAGTAGGAGATTCTACGGTTTTAGTGTTGAACTCAGGCCAGGATATTAAGCTTAATGTCAGCATACCATCTACTTCATTGAGTACTAAATTAAAAGATAGTCAAATGTATGGCGGTGGCTTTGAAATCTCTTATTCCAGCGATGATGATGAATCGGAGGGGATAGATTTTATGCCGATAAAAAGTGTTAGCCTTAAAGCTTCTTTAGATAGCGAAAGTGATATTATTCCGTATTTGTATAGTAACTTTAACTGTAGTTATCCGCTTGCAGTAGGAACAAAATGTCCATTAGACTTGAGTATAGGTGGCGTTGATGATGGTAAGCATCATATGGGTAAACTCTATCTAGCAGATGCTAATTCTAAAACAACCTATATTCCAGTATTTGTAAACTATCATTTATTATCGCAGCCAACTAGATTAGATGTCGATCCTAATGATCCTACACATAGTAACTATATTATAAATGTTGGTAATTATGGAGCCCAGGATTATAATCAAATCGTGGTATCTGGGTTGCCTACCGGAGCCAGCGCTAACTTAAATGGTTGTGCAAATGGATTGCCTTCAGGAACTCAATGTCAGATTGAATTAGATGGATTGGAAACAAGTGATCCTGGCACATACTCGGTAATGATTTATGGTTTAACCACTAATTCCCTGCCTCGAGTAAGCAAAGTTAGGAATAATGATTGGCAGGATATAATTCCAGAAGCGGATCAAGAATCGTTAAATATAACCGTAGAGCCTAACTTGGGACAAAAACGTTGATAGCAGCGGCTAGGGTATCATATTATGAACATACTCCTGGAACTGATTAAGAAAGCTTAATGATTCCGATAGCTCTTACTAGGGGACCGAAACTTCCCTCATAATTATTGACTTAATTTCGTGAATTCTTAGATTTTTGTCAAATCTCGGCTACTTAAAAAATAGCTTCTGGAATAAACCAACAATTTTAGATTTTAAAAGATTAGGTTTATTTCAGAAGCTCTATGCTTGTTTTATATTGCTGTATTATACTAGGGCAAATTCATTTAGTAATAGCCTAGTTACTAAAAGACATATAAGTATAGACAGGGTTAGTTGGCGTAATACTACCACTTGTGAAGAAAGTTTGGCAGTTTGTCAAAACTCCGGTCGTACTACTGGTACAACGTGAGTAACTATAGCCAGGACCATCTTCATTAGTGATATAAATATAGCCATTATACTGTGAAATCCCAGTTGGGCTATTGAGGAGTAGTCCTGAAGCATCTTTATAAGTATTGCATCCATTTAAGTTGCCGCTATTATTATCTACATTGCACATGGTGTAACTACTAACCGTATTTGCCACTTTTTGACCATTATGGTAGCCAGAATTAACAAAATAGGCAAAACCGTTATAAAATAGCATTCCACGTGGTCCGGTAGGAACTGCATCACCACTAGCCCCCTGAACCAATTGGTTAAAATTACAATTTGACAGACTACCATCTGCTAATACATCACATTGTGCATAACCGTCATCTTGTTGGTCTGTAATATAAGCTTTATAAGTGTTATTCTGTGTCAAATAAAATGCTATTTGTTCCGGTGTCCCGGTATCCGGCATTCCTGTAGATCCTATTTGTGGTGAGCTGCAATTTGATAATTGTGCATCATTGTCATTTATGTCACAATAAGTATAGGTAGGTTTAGTTGTTGCATTAGCATCTCCCCAATTTGCCATATAAGCTTTCTTATTAAGTATGGTAAGGCCAATGGGGTGGTTTAAACCTATATTTGCAGAATTAGCTATGCTACAGCTTGCCATGTCAATATTCCCATTAGAAATAGGACATCTGACTACGTTACTCACATCTCCATTTCCAAAAGCACTATTACTAATGTAAATATTGCCATTATAAATTGCATTTCCAGCAGGATTTTTTAATAAATTGGAACTTAAAGGCGGATTATCCGGACAGGCAAATAAGTTATCACTGCTAAGTGAACATTGCTGAAGCTTGTTATCGCCAAAAACTGATATATAAACTTGAGTCGGGTTTTGGGGCGGATTAGTGTTGCTGCTACTGCTACCATTATTGCATGAAGCCAATATAGGTCCAGCAATTACCATTACAAACAACTTTTTGATATTAATACTCATTTGCTACTCCTTAAAAATATTAAATAAATTAGATGGTTTTAAATACCTACTTGCTGATCTACAGTTAAGCATTATTACTAAAGCCTATTGGTAAGCCAAAAAATATTGCATAAGGTTATAGACTGTATATTTAGGTAATAGGTAGTAGTAAGTCTATCAATATAATAGAGTCTCTTATTATTTTAATTATAGCAAGAAAATACAGTAATTCCTATCCTCTAGAAAGGAGGATTTACAATTTAAAAATGTTTCATTTTTTGTCTTTTTAAAAGGTGGCGGCTATGAAAAAAACACTGGTAATTTTTTTGGCTATGATAAGTTTAAAGATTATGAATGCTGAGGCAATGGATCTTGATCCGTTACATTTACAAGGTAGTTATAGTTGTACTGGCTATGACTCAAATGATGGACCGTATCACAATGAACCCTCACCTCAGCTTACATTAACATATATTAAAAGTCATAGCATTCCTGAGCGTCAAATGGCTTCTTATGAGTTTAAATTAACTGTGCCGGATGGAAGTCTATTTACTGGAATTGCTGCACTTAATGGTAGTGCTTTAGCTATCTATTTTGCAAATAATGACCCGTTAAAGTGGGACGATAAAGGTATTGGCGCAGCTCAAATAATTCGAGAGTATATCGGTGTAGATGCGAGAAATGAACCGGAATACAAAACCATTTTCAGTAAATTTTATTATGAACCAATTTATAGTAAAACAGGAGGACACGGGGTGGAAGTTTGCATTAAAAATTCCAAAGATTAGATTTTACAACGATAGAATAAATAGTTACTTAATATCATTGAATCATTTCTCTAAATTATTATTGAAATAAAGCCTTAATGATTTATAAATATAGTAATCTCTTTAGCAATGTTGAGGCTAGCATATCGAGTTATAGATACAATTATGGTATAATCCGGGGAAAATTAGAATTAGTATCATTATAATTAGCCAAATAAATTAAAAAGAGTAAAGTTTATGGTAAAAACAGCAAGTAAGACGATAAATTATTTAAAATTGATTGCAGCACTTTTGTTTTGGGGCGGCCTATATCATGTTGCAAAACCAGCCGCAGAAGCAGCAGATCCATTTATCGTTGCTTTTTTACGTTATTTAATCGCATCGATACTTTTACTTATTGTTCTTAGAATTAAAAGCGGGAAATTAAAGCCGAATTTAAATTTGCGCCAATGGTTGTTGATTATTTCGATCGGAACAATTGGTATTTGTTTTTACAATATTTTCTTTATGAGTGCTGAAGCATTGATTTCAGGGAACATCGTGGCAATATTATATGCTTTTGCACCTTGTTTGACTACAATCATTTCTTCGTATCTATTTAAGACTCATCTCAACTGGCTTTGTAAGTTGGGCATAGTACTAGCGTTACTTGGTTCAATTGGAGTCGTTAATTTTGCTACCCCAGGTTGTGAAAAACTTTATTGCACTACTATTTTTAGCAATATTAACCGTGGAGAAATATACGGAATTTTGGCAACCGTGGTTTTTGCCTGTTATTCTGTCTTAAGTAAATGCGCATCCCATCAAAATATATCAGGACTGGTTATCAATACTTATGCTGCAGTAGTCGGTTGTATTTTGCTTGGGGTTATTTCTCTTTTTACTTCAAATTACTCAGAAATAACAACTTTAGGGAGTTCATTCTGGCTAGCTTTATTATATATGTCTGTACTTGCGACAGTGATAGCATATTTATGGTATATTGATGCATTAATTAATCTAGGGGTGTTTAAAACGGTTGTGTTTCAAAACACTCTTCCATTACAAACCGTCCTAATTGGCTATCTATTTTTTCATGAGAAAGTTAGTTTTGGTGAATTGGCCTGTGGCGGAGTAGTGCTAGCTGGAGTTTATTTAACTAATTATGCACTTACCATGCGGAAGGATTAACTACTGCAAAAATAAATGGAGAGTTAATCAATTATAAAGTGACGTGATTAAAAAAATAACTGCCAAGATATGGGCAGTTATTTTTTTGAAATAAACTAAATTAGATAATAAATGAGTTGACACGTTTCACAAAGCCAACAGGGTCTTCAAGCTGGATTCCCTCAGCTAACTGGGCTTGTTCAAAGATCATCAAACTTAAATCATCAATTTGTTTTTGATCAATATTATCTTCTAATTTATTGATTAGTTTATGCTTTAAATTTATTTCAAGAGTAGGCTTCATTTCAGGGATTGCTTGTCCGGCCTGACGTAATAACCGTTCCATCTGCATACTCATAGCATTATTTTCGACAACTAAGCAAGCAGGAGAATCAACCAGGCGGTTAGTAATTACTACTTCTTTAACTTTACTTCCTAGCGCAGCCTTAATTTTTTCGATAATTGGTTTAGCCTGCTCTTCTTGCTGTTTTTGCTCCTCTTCACTAGGTTTAGAATCTTCTAGATTACCTAAATCTAACTTGCCTTTAGCTACAGAAACTAACTGTTTTTTATCAAATTCAAATAAATGGCTAACTACCCATTCATCGACCCGATCGGTTAATAGCAAGACTTCGATGTCTTTTTGTTTAAATATTTCCAAGTGCGGGCTATTTTTAGCTGCAGTATAACTTTCGGCTGTAATATAATAAATTTTATCTTGGCCTTCTTTCATACGGCTAATATAATCTTCCAGTCCTACGCTTTTTGTACCGGTATCATCATTGGTTGAAGCAAACCGGCAAAGTTTAGCAATCCGTTCTTTGTTGGCAAAATCTTCAATAATACCTTCTTTAATAACTGGGCCAAACTCATTCCATAATTCTGCATATTTTTCCGGTTCATTTTTAGCAATATCTTCAAGTAAGCTAAGGACTTTTTTGGTTGAACCTGAACGAATCGCATCAATGTCACGCGAAGATTGCAGGATCTCACGAGATACATTTAGCGGTAAATCTTGCGAATCGATTACGCCGCGTACAAAACGTAAATAGTTTGGTAGCAATTTCTCGGCGTCATCCATAATGAACACACGTTTGATATAAAGTTTAATACCATAACGGCGATTTGCATCATACAAGTCAAATGGTGCCTTGCTAGGAATATACAATAGCTGGGTATATTCCTGTGCGCCCTCAACCCGAGCATGAACCCATTTTGCCGGAGGATTATAATCATGTGAAATATGTTTATAAAATTCCTGATATTCTTCTTCGCTAATATCGTTTTTATTGCGTGTCCATAATGCATTAGCTTTGTTGACTGTTTCTAGCTCATTGCTAATAATTTCCTTGCCTTCTTCGTCTTGCTCTGGTGCTTTTAGCATCTTAATTGGATAATTTATGTGGTCTGAATACTTACGGATTATAGAGCGTAAACCCCAGTCAGATAATAAATCGTCATTATCCGCTTTTAAATGCAAGGTAATCGTTGTACCATTACCATCTAGTTTATCGGTGGTTTCGATACTAAATTCGCCAGAACCGTCAGATATCCATTTAACTCCATGTGAGCTTGTTTCGCCGGCTTTAAGAGTAACTAATTCTACTTTATCAGCAACAATAAATGCTGAATAGAAGCCAACCCCAAATTGGCCTATTAAGTTAGCATCTTTCTTTTCATCACCGGAAAGTTTTTCCAAAAACGCTTTGGTGCCTGATTTAGCAATTGTACCGATATTTTCGATTACCTCATCATAAGTCATCCCAATCCCATTATCTGTGATAGTAATAGTTTTGGCATCTTTATCAAAACTTAACTTAATCGCTAATTCATCGCCTTTATTAAGCTCAGGTTTATTGATCTGCTCAAAGCGTAATTTATCAATAGCATCTGATGCGTTTGAAACTAGTTCACGCAAAAAAATCTCTTTGTTTGAATAAAGAGAATGTATCATTAAATGAAGTAGTTGTTTAATTTCAGTCTGAAACGCCATAGTTTGCTTATTTGACATCTTGTTCACCTTACAAAAAATTTACATAACCATTAAATAGTGACAATAAATAAAATTTCAAGTCTTAAATTTGGCTAACATAAACTTTTTTTATTATTTGGCTAAATGCTTAAAATAAATATTACCCGATCAATGCATGAATTCAGGTTGAGCTCATTTTATTACCTTAATATCGGAGAAATTAATAAACTTCTTTATAGGTATAATTTAAAGCATTATTCAATAAAACTTGGCCTGTATGTTAAAACTATTATGGTTTTAGTTTATTTAAAAAAACCTCCAAAATTAACCACTTCTGATAATTCAAATTATTGCGTTATACTTGGTCAAATCCTATAATCTGAGTAGCGTAAATTATATAAATTTAATACCAGACATTTTTATCGCTACGGATTAGTAAAGTGTGTTTTATTATAATTCAATTTCAATTTATTCCTAAGAGTGCTTATTCCATTACTCAAATATTAGGAGTATAAGGCTTTATATTATTCATTGGCTATTTGTTGAAAACTTGCATACCAACAGTTCCATAAATAACGCCACTACATAAACAAAGTCTAATTCCCTCCCTCATTCGTATAAATAAAACACTCTTACGAATAAATTGAAACTGTTTCCCTCATATATATTTTTTAAGGAATTAATAAATGCAACCAACCTCGCCAAAGAAAGGTATGACGCAATATACTCAATTTGATTCAAATGCAGAAAACAATAATACTTGTGGTGGAGATGTAATTCAAGCCATAAAGTTATTAGAAACTGCAAAAGGGGAAACTACCCTAACTAATAACTTTAAAGCAATGGTGAATAATGCAATGTTCAAATGCCCGCTTTTTTTAAGCTTGACATATGATCAGAAAAAGTTTATATCAGAATTTAACGAGTCGAATTATACTGTTGAAGCTAAAACAAAGCTTTTTAACTGCCTGGACGGGTTAATGGATGGCTATAATATTGGTTCGTTTCTGGTTGAGGGCGGTTCAGACAACAAAACATTAGGAGAGTTGCTCTCCTCATGTAATGAAAATGTAAAAACTAATTACAAATTTATGCAGCAGAGCATTATAAATGATTTCAGTAATGCATGCTTACAAGGTAATTTAAGCAACTTTGAGGTGCTTAACGAAGGTGAAATTAATGCGGGGATGATCCTCAGTATTTTAGATAGTATAAATAATTCACAATCAAATGATAAATCAAAAATATGTGCAAAACTGTTGGGATTATTGCTAGGAAAATGTCTCGATAGCCGCAACTTAAAAGATAATGTGACAGGTTTAACTTTACTAAAATGGCTAAAGAAGAATGAACCTAAGGTTAATGTAGGTAAAGTTGCAATAAAACTCTTTGCTGCAGCCAAGGGAAATGATTTAGAACAGACCGATCTACAACAACTATTAACGGCGTCAATAAAAAATAAATTGTTAAATGAAGAAGAAGGAAGTTTAGTAAAAGAAGGGCGAAATAATTCGCTAAGTAACGATAATGTAATATCTCAAACTATAATAAACAATGCGAAAATGGTTGATGGTTCATTAAACGATAATACAAATTATTCAAAATATAAAGTTGCTATTAAATCTATATTGAATAAATTAAAACTGTGTGAGATATTTAATCAACAGCAATACCTAGAATATTTAGATAAATTAGATCAAAGCTCTGGTTTTACCGATGACCGAACTCTTAATAACTTACCCTTATTAGCGCAACAATTTAAGCTGTTATCACCTGCTGAAGTTGATGAAATCAATCAATTAAAAAAATCTGAAAATAAACAACTAGCATCGAATGATAACACTCGAAACAATGACACTAATGCGACTAATGGAGCAACAAAGATTTATCAAGAAATATTGGATCAATTTAAACAGTATGGGGACTTTAGCTGGATTAATGATTATCTTGAATTAGGACTAAAATCAGAAGCTATTGAACAAAGCTTTTATGGAGTATTGCATGCACAAATCAACTCACAAAGTATGAGTATAGTTGCTAAGAAACAGTTAATCAGACAATATCTGAATATATTGCTGTCAAAAGGAATTATTGCCAATGAGAAGTTTAATGAGTTAGATAAGAAACTTTGATAACTGAAAGTGCAGCACGAGTAAATAGAAATAGGCGCAAGGTTTTTTCATGCGCCCATTTGGATCTGGCTATTGACTGACAAAAAATTTTGCCGTTATGCATTAAAATTTAAAAATTATATTTTACTCCAGCACCAAGTACATTAATATTCCCATAATTGTTGCCGGCAAATGGTATTAAACCATAATCTTCAACAGTTAAGTCAAAATGGCGGCTTAATTTAAATTCACCACCCATTGCCATATATATGCCCGGACTTACCCCGGCTGGGGCATTCCAACCATTGTATGAGTATGCTGAATTATAGGCAAACCCGGCACCAAGACCCAACTTAGCATAAAGGTTAAAAATATCGCTTAAAGGTATAGATCCTTTTGCTGCAACATCCAGGAAAGACTGTCCGGCGCTGTAACTGCCTGATAAGCCGCTATTTGATGGATACTGAATAGCAATCGGGTAAATCCAAGTAAACCCAGCTTCTGTAGCGAAATATTTATCAAAAGCATAACCTCCATTTAAGGTTAAGGCCATAGCCCCGGTCCACCAGTTAGCAATATTAGTATAACCAATATTTGCTCCGATATAGGCACCTTGGTCTGCGTTGGCAGCACCGAGGGAAAGTAAACTGCTAATTAAAATAATACGCTTAAACATCAAATAACCTGACTTAGTTTAAAATATTGTAACCCATAATTTTACCAATTTATTGATAAATTGTGTGGATATATCGTTAAAGATATAACAGTATTACGTGTGCTTTCAGGTTTTGGAACTTTTAAATTAGTAGATTTACATAAGTTTTTTATTGCTTTTTTTACAAATATTATTGTGGTTTTACACTCCAGGCATTGCCAGTATTAGGGTCAATAAATGAGGCTCCGGTATTATAATATGTATTGCTACGGATAGGGTTTGTAGGATTAACGCCATTATTACCCCAATTATCGTTATAAAATTGACTGGTTGAATTTAGCATAAAATTTCGATTGGCTTGGTTAACCGCTTGATTACTATTTGCTTTCGCTTTCGTGCTTATCTGTTGTAACATATCATCACGATTAGCCAAAGAATTTATAATTTGTTGGTCTTGCCCATCGGCAAAAGCCACGCCTGCGGTACAAAATAAAATTATCAAAGTAGAAACTGAAAATGTTTTAATGATAGTTCCTCCTATAAAGTATAAAAATACCAGGTATTGAGGCATAAGGTGGTTAGCTCCACTTATTTTAACTTATTGTATCGATTTTGTCTAACTGTAATTATTTTCATTCTCTCCCCGCACAATATAGTAAAACTTACCTTATCAGCCGAGTATTTATCAATTAAAGCATGTGGCTTAAATCATTAAATTATAACGTTTAAAATAGTTTCGGAAATTATTTAAAATAGCCATTGGTTTCCTTTGCTATTATATGCATTTTAGTATGAAGGTCTCCTCAATACGGGGTGGCTTATATAACTTTTCTAAGAAATGGCAAGATATTAGTAATGAAGACCAATTTGCGACCAAAACAATTATTAGGGATAATAACGGCATTTTGTATGATTAGTGCAAGCCAGGCTAATGATCAGTTATCACCAAATATCAATAACCAAACTCCGGCATTTGCTACCTTGATTATTAAAAATGATAAAGTTGTTTTTAAGGGTGTTCAAGGTTGTGCTGTTTTGAAAGATAGTACATGTAAATTGGCTGCTAATTTAGATACCCCATTTTCTATTTGCTCGATTACTAAGCAATTTACCGCAGCAGGTATATTGATGCTTGAGGAAGATGGAAAATTATCAACAGATGATCTTGTCATTAAATATTTACCAGACTTACCAAAACCTTTTAAAGGGATTAGGATTCGGCACTTATTATTTCATATTTCTGGTATACCTGATTATATAGCTTCTGACCCTCAGGCTTTAGATATTGATAAATTAATTGAAGAAGGTAAGAAAATTGATGAAAATACTGCCTATGCTTTTATCAAGTCTTCCAAACTTGACCCCTATAGCAAAAAATTTGCCTATTCCAATTCTGGCTATGTTGTACTTACCAAGATAATTGAAAAAGTATCCAATCAAACATACTCCCAGTTTATCCAGACGCGATTTTTTGATAGATTAGCTATGCAAGATGCATTTGTTATGGCAGATATTAATAAACATGGTAACTATACTTTAGCCTATAATCCTTGGCCACTTTATACCCCAACAAATTGGATGAAAGTGTTTACTCCTAGTGGTGAAGGCGGTATTTTTATGTCGATTAATGACTTTGAAAAATGGATTTATGCTTTTGACCATAATCAGATTTTCAGAAATAAAGCTACCATGAGAAAATATTTATCCATTGGCAAAATGGATAATGGAAAGAATGTAATAGTATTTGGCAATGAGACATATGGATATGGGCTAATGCATGCTGAAGTGGTCCGTGACGGTAAAAAATTTAATATGCTAGAACACAATGGCGGTATGCCAGGGACAGCATCATTAATATCAAAAGTTTATAATAGTGATGAGAATATCTGGGTTGTTTATTTGAATAATGCCGGAAGCTATCCTGATATGTTTTCAATATTAAAGCAGGCAAAGGTTGAATATTAGTTATATTTTATGCCTTAATTTTTTCAAAAAACTAAATAGTACTAAAGAACCAGCACCTAATAACATTACCTTACAGGCTGGACTGCTAGCAATTAGACGAGTATAAATACTAGGTACAATTATCTGGTCAGGATAATCGCCATAAATCTGGCCTTCAGATGCTGGAGTATTAAGGTTCCCTGCATGGTTTTCTTTTTTGGTATTAGCTAGTTGGCTATTTATTATAAACTTAGCGGATAGTTTATCAACTATTCTAGGAAACATTTTTGATATGATTGCAAGAATTGGGGCTGAACCACCTACATATATATCGCGAGTTGGAGTTTGTGCTGCACTCAATATAGCTTTAGCCACTGCTTTTGGGTCATATATTGGTGAAAGTAGTCGCGGATCTTTAGGCGTATAATTTTTTACTTTCTGGGTTAGGGGAGTACCTATTGAAGCTGGTTTAATCAAGCTTACTGCTATGGGCGTTTTATTATGGATTAGTTCAATTCTCAGGCTATCTGTAAATGCTTTAAGCGCGTGCTTAGTAGCGCTATAAATTCCTTGAATAGGTAATACGACATCTGAGGCAATGCTGCCAATATTTACTATAACGCCGCCATTTTTTCTAAGATAGTTTAACGCCACAAGCGACCCATTTACTGTGCCCCAAAAATTAATGTCAAATAATCTACGCATATCATTTTCATTTATATCTTCAATAAATCCCCATATACTTGTGCCAGCACTATTAACCCAAGTATCGATTCTACCAAACTCGCCAATTGCGTTAGTTGCAACTTTTAGGAGTTGGCTTTGCTCGCATACATCTGCTACCACATAGATCGCTTTTCCGTTTTTTAAACGAATTTTATTAACTATTTCTTTTAAAACCTCTTCATTTCTTGAAACTAATACTACTTTTGCACCCTTTTCTGACGCCATAAATGCGGTTGCCAGGCCTATCCCGCTTGATGCTCCCGTAATAACCATTACCTGGTCTTTTAGTGGTTTTAAATTGTACTTCATGCTTATATTTCCTTACTGGTTTAGCTTAGTTTATCAAAATATAGTTAAAGAATATCCAGATTCTCAACGGGTATTAGCATGTTTGTTTTAATAATTCCTCTTGTAACCAATGCTTTATAATTTTGAGGTGACTGTTTTCTTGATCATATGCGATCTGGAATTTATTTACTATTTCTGGTTCGGCAAATTCGCGAGCCATTAATATCAACATTTCCCACCCTGCATTATCGGTCAATTCCGCAGTTAATAAAGCATTTAAAGACTGAGTTAAGGTGCTGCGTGGGTCTGTAATAGTTTGTATCAAGCCAATTGAACTAACACCTATCATATCAGCGCATGGGGTTTGCGCACTTGGGTCTGCACCTATGGTGTATAAAATATCATTAATAAGCCTAAAATGGTTTGCTTCTTGATTTCTAAACTGTTTTAGAACTTGGAGCATCTCTTCTGAATACCCTTCAAGGCTACAGTATTTTGCAATTAATGCATCGTATAATCGGGTTCCTGTGCGCTCAAAAGCCAATCTTTCGCCAAGTTTATCAATAAATACTTCCAAATTTCGTGATTTGATCTTTTCAATGGCAGTATTCGCAAGGCCTGTAAATGTGGTTGGAATGGGAACTGATCCCACTTTGTCTGCTTCCCTGATTAACGCTACCCGCGCATCTTCAATTGTATTCATGGTCGAAGAAATGTCCGGTGAAATCATTTCTTTAATTTTTTCTAGTTGTAAGCTATCGATTGGCGACATTTGCGTGCCGGTCCGGTTTAGACCAGTTTTAACAGTATTTTCCATAATAATTTTGCTCTTTCATTTTAAATTCGGGTTAACTCAGTACCTGATGTCCATTTATAATTGGCTGAAACCACGTCTGATGCATTCCCTTCAGAGTTTACATAGTTACGGTAATTTAATGTCGCAGCACTTTCCTGGTTGCGTGCAACAAATTTGGTTTTATTAACTCTGAGATCGACTTCATCACATAATACCTGGCGAACAAAGCTACGCTGGCTTTTAAACGGCAGAAACAACGGCAGCGAGTCACTGAGGATTTCTTCCGGGTCGCGTTTTTCATATTGTTGAAACAACCTACCTACATAGTGTAAATGGCCTAATTCATAGTCATAGAACCTTTCCCAGATAGCTTTGATTCTGGGATTAGTCTCCTGCTCCATGCAGTTATAATAGGTATATGCCTCCATTGCTTCATGGATCAGCCATTTTTCCAAAAAGCTTTCATCTGGATCACTTAACGAACCATATTGAGTAACATGTTGTTCTTCGATCGAAGCAATCTCTGCATATAACTGGCGTGCAAGTGGGTCGGCAAATAATGGTCCGATATTCATATAATAATCATGGGTCTGATACTCAGCAGCTGTAATCAGTGCCGCATGAATCTTGGTAATTAATGCAGACTCATCGCGTTTATATGCGTTTCGCAAATCATCTTCAGGCGCGCGGTGTTCTAGCGAAGTTGGCCTTCCTGGAACAATGTCTGTGTATGACTGTAAGATATTGTTTGCGTCTTTACCTTCTAGCCGGTCAAGAAGGGCAGAATAGCGATATAAGTGGTCGAAGTCCTCTAGCATTCCATAGCGGTAAGTCTGTGCTTGATAAGGGTCTGGCTCATTTTGGGCTACAGCAGCAGTGACTTCTATTGCCGTCTGCTCATAAGCTATAGTTGTTTCTAATGGGGAATGGTCAGGGGATAAAAGCCAGTTTATCATTGTTGCCTGGTGTTGCTCCACGCGCCTAATAGAGGCCAAAGCCATTCGCAGTTCACCCTGGAATCTCGCACCGATATGCTTAAGCCGTAAGGCATCTAGTTCAATGCCGTTCATAAGTATTATCCGAACCCGGGTAAAAGCATCATCATCCAATTTACTGATTGGTTTTACCCCAGCTAATTCACGCCAAGTAAATTTTTGCTGGTCAAGCGAAATACCTTTGTTGTCAAAAAGACGGTTCAATGTAGTCATTTAAGTGGCCTCTTTCATAACTGTTTTTAAATTTGGTCAACCAATTGTTTTGTCAAGCCAAATCTTATGGGCTTGTTCGTCAATAAAGGCTTTATCGAGTATTTCGCTTAAATCATCAGGTTTTGCAGAATGGTTAACAATCCGCTCATATGCAGAATTAGTATCCAGTTCATTGCTTAACATCGCTTTTAAGATATTTCTGTCTGAGCCGGTTAGATCACCTAGCATTACTTTCATTTTAGCCATCATTCCTTTAGTATAGTCAGGTGATGTTGGGAGTTTAATCGCCGACTTGCTATAATAATTGGTTAAACTAGTAATGTGTTGGTTATGATCGTTTAAAAAGCTTGCCAGTTTTTCTTTATATTCAATATTCTCTAACTTATCTATAGCTAATTGGTAAGCACCAACTGCATCATACTCAAGCTCAATTAAGCTATAGATCGCGTCTTCAAATCTACTTTGGGTTCCAACAAGAGTAACCATGACAGTAACACTCCTTTAATATGTTTAATCAACTGATTATAGGCTGAAAAAATATTTTTGAAATCTATAAGCTTAGGCGAAAAGCTATATGTGATTTCTTATACTATTAATGATAATAACTAGGCCACCACCTTTGGAGCTCTCCTTAATACCGGACACTATTAATCATGTATAGTAAAGATGCATATTTTTCATAATTTGATTTATTAGGAGGAATGTTAAATTTTTTACTCAATATTGCGAGCATTGCCAACATCCATCATCGAGAAGACTAGTTATGCTATAATACTGGTAATAATGTATACTTCATTAAAGGATTTATGATGCCCAAAATACTAGCAACAGAAATACGTGTTGGTATTCTACTTGAATGGGATAAGCATCTATGGAAAGTGTTAAAGTGTTACCACGTTCATGTTGGTGGCCGCGGCGGCGCTTATATGCAAGTAGAGATGAAAGATGTCGAGCGCGGTACAAAAGTTAACCAGCGTTTTAATACGGATGAAAAATTAGATAAAGCAAATGTTGAAGTTCGTGACATGGATTATTTGTATCACGATGGTGAGTCTTATGTGTTTATGGATAATGAATCATTTGAGCAACAAAATATTTCGCAAGATTTCCTAGAAGGGCAATCTGGTTACCTGTTGCCTAATACCAGGGTTCAGATAAACTTTCATAATGATCGTCCTATCGGGATCAGCTTGCCACAAACAGTGGTTTTAGAAGTTGTTGAATGCGATCCTAATATCAAAGGTGCTACAGTTACCACATCATTTAAACCTGCAACATTAGAAACAGGACTTAACGTTTTAGTTCCTCCTTTTGTTGAAAAAGGTGAAAAAATAAAGGTTAATACCGATACCGGTGAATACATGGAGCGCGCTTAAATTCTAAATCGAGGGGTGAATAGTCCCCTCGTTTTTTTATAGGCATAAAAAATTATATATCATTAATTGTCAATTTTTATGAGAGTGAGACGGTGACAAAATATATTTTTATTACTGGTGGGGTAGTATCTTCCTTAGGAAAGGGAATCGCCGCGGCATCTACTGCATCAATTCTAGAATCTCGTGGCATTAAAGTAACGATGTTGAAATTGGATCCATACCTAAATGTTGATCCTGGGACGATGAGCCCATTACAGCATGGAGAAGTATTCGTAACCGAAGATGGAGCTGAAACCGATCTGGATTTAGGGCACTATGAACGGTTTATTTCTGCCAAAATGACTAAAAAGAATAATTTCACTTCCGGGCAAATTTATGAAAGTGTAATTAGAAAAGAGCGCAGAGGCGATTATCTGGGTAAAACGGTACAAGTTATCCCACATATAACTAATGAAATCAAAGATAAAATTATCGAAGGGGCCAACGGCTACGATGTTGCCATGGTAGAAGTTGGGGGAACTGTCGGCGATATCGAATCGCAACCTTTTTTGGAAGCCATCCGTCAAATGCGGCAAGAGCTAGGTCGTAGTAATACTCTCTTTATGCATTTAACTTTAGTTCCATATATAGCAAGTGCCGGAGAGCTGAAAACCAAGCCAACCCAGCATTCAGTTAAAGAGATGCTGCAAATTGGTTTGCAGCCGGATATTCTGATTTGTCGAATGGATCGAGAGTTACCTATTGAAGAAAAGAAAAAAATTGCACTGTTTTGTAACGTTGATGAGCGGGCTGTAATTGGGTGTTATGATTCGTCTAGCATCTATAAAGTCCCGCGGATGCTACATAACCAGGAAATTGATGATATCATTTGTGAAAAATTGCAAATTGCTGCTAAACCAGCTGATTTTACAATCTGGGATCGAATTATCAATAACCTTGAGCATCCATTGCAAATTGTTGATATTGCTATGGTAGGCAAATATGTTGACTTGACAGAGTCATATAAATCATTAAATGAGGCGCTAATCCATGCCGGTATCCATACCAAAACTAAAGTGAATATCGTTTATATCGATGCAGAAACGCTAGCTGATGGGGACCTTAGCCAAATTAAAAACGTTGATGCGATATTAGTACCTGGGGGCTTTGGCAGCCGTGGAGTAGAAGGCAAAATTAAGGCCATCGAGTACGCTAGGACTAATAATATCCCGTTTTTGGGTATTTGCTTGGGAATGCAGTTGGCAGTAATTGAATATGCCAGACACGTAACTAAACATCTTGATGCTAATTCTACTGAATTTAATCCTAATTCCAGCTTTCCAATAATTGCGATGATTAATGAGTGGGAAGATAAAAGTGGAAATATCGAAAAACGTGATGAAACTACCGATCTTGGTGGTACAATGCGGTTAGGTGCCCAGGATTGCCAGTTGGTGCCTGGTAGTTTAGCTCATAATATCTATGGCAGCGAGGTTATAAATGAGCGCCACCGTCATAGATATGAAGTAAATAATAGCTTGATTAATGAATTAAGCAATGCAGGATTAGTTGTAAGTGGTTTATCAAGTGGGCGTGAACAGTTAGTTGAAACTATAGAATTGCCAAAACTTAAATGGTTCTTTGCCTGTCAGTTTCATCCTGAATTTACGTCTAATCCGCGTGAAAAACATCCTCTTTTTTTCGCTTTTATAAATGCTGCGATGGAACATCGCCGCACCAAAGGCAATTTAAATTAAGTTTAGAAAGTTGTTACTATGCAAAATAGAACTTGGAAGTTACTTGATTTTGAAGTAGGTTTAGATAAACCGTTATTTCTGATTGCTGGACCTTGTGTTATTGAGTCTGAGCAATTGGCAATTGATACAGCTGGTTACTTAAAAGAAGTTACCGCAAAACTTGGGATTAATTATATATATAAATCTAGTTTTGATAAAGCCAACCGAAGTTCCGATAAAACATTTCGCGGTCCGGGTATTGATGAAGGGCTCAGAATTTTATCTGAAGTTAAGCGCCAGCTTAACCTGCCTATTTTAACTGATATCCATGATATTGATCAGATTGATCAAGTAGCATCAGTAGTTGATATCTTGCAAACTCCTGCATTTTTATGCCGCCAAACTAATTTTATTAAAGCTGTTGCGGCTAGCGGTAAGGCAGTAAATATCAAAAAAGGCCAATTCCTTGCTCCATGGGATATGAAAAATGTTACAGACAAAGCGTTAAGCGTAGAAGGTCATGGTTTAATCATGGCTTGCGAACGTGGCGTCAGCTTTGGCTATAATAATTTGATATCTGACATGACATCGTTAGTCATTATGCGCGATACCAATTGCCCGGTTGTATTTGATGCCACCCATTCGGTTCAGTTGCCTGGTGGCCAAGGGCATAGCTCTGGTGGCAGACGAGAATTTGTACCGGTATTAACTCGTGCAGCTGTAGCTGTTGGGATTAGTGGCTTATTTATGGAGACTCATCCACGGCCGGATGAAGCAAAATCTGATGGTCCCAATTCTTTCCCAATGTTTGAAATAGAAAATTTCTTAAGCGAAATCATGGCAATTGACAAGCTGGTCAAAAAGTACTAGTAATTGCCAATTTAGACAAATCTTTTTCATTTTTATAAGGATAAATTATGTCAGCTATCATAGATATTACCGCCCGCGAAATATTGGATTCTCGTGGATTTCCGACTGTAGAAGTTGATGTAGTACTAGAGTCTGGCGCTTTCGGTCGCGCTGCAGTTCCAAGTGGTGCGTCCACGGGCTCGCGGGAAGCTTTAGAGCTTCGCGATGGTGATAAGAAAAGATTTAACGGTAAAGGTGTATTGAAGGCTGTTGAAAACATTAATGCCACGATTACTGAAGCTTTACTTGGTATGGATGCATTAGACCAAACTGCTATTGATAAGGCTTTGATTGAACTTGATGGTACTGATTATAAGTCAAATTTGGGTGCTAATGCTACTTTGGCTGTGTCGATTGCTGTTGCTCGTGCCGCTGCAGATGAGCTTGGTATACCATTATATAAATATGTAGGTGGTGTTGGTAAAAAGATTTTACCTGTGCCTATGATGAATGTAATTAATGGTGGCGCGCATGCAAATAATAACTTGGATGCACAAGAGTTTATGATTGTTCCAGTTGGTGCGCCAAGTTTAAAAGAAGCTCTACGTTACGGTTCAGAAACTTTTCATGCCTTAAAAGCAATTTGCAATGAGCGTGGTTTTTCAACGGCTGTTGGCGATGAAGGCGGATTTGCGCCAAGTCTAAATAGCAACAAAGAAGCATTGGATATGATTTTACAAGCAATTGATAAAGCTGGCTATGTTGCGGGTGAGGATATCATGATTGCGCTTGATCCTGCGGCATCCGAATTTTATAAAGACGGGCATTATCATTTAACTGCAGAAGGTTTAAAATTAACTACAGAACAAATGATTGATTACTGGGAAAACTTAATTGATAACTATCCGATTATTTCTTTAGAGGACGGCCTTAGCGAAGAAGATAAAGCTGGTTGGACTAAAATGAGGGAACGTTTGGGTGCACGCGTGCAACTAGTGGGTGATGATGTATTTGTAACAAACCCGCGGATAGTTGCCGAAGGCATTAAAAATAAAATGGCAAACGCATTATTAGTTAAAATAAATCAGATCGGTACCTTAACTGAAACAATCGAAGCCGTAGAAATGTCTAAATGTGCAGGTTGGACAACTGTTATGTCACACCGCTCAGGCGAGACAGAAGATTCAGTGATCGCTGATTTGGCAGTTGGCCTAAATACTGGACAAATCAAAACCGGCTCAATGTCCCGTTCTGATCGTATTGCTAAATATAACCAATTAATTAGAATTGAGGAAATGCTTGGCGACTGTGCGATTTATCCAGGGTTAAATGCCTTTTATAACCTGAAATAATTGTATGCACTAGACTTTGCTGCAGAATAAAGAATTTGTTCTTTATTCAATAAAATAAAATTTTTATGGCACCAACTCGGGCTAAGATAAATTTGTTTGTCTAAAAATAAAGAAAATTTTTCTAACTAGACTTATTATTTCATCCTTTGCACGAGCTGGTGTTGAATGTTTTATGTAATTTAAGGGTATTTTTACTATTGTCAGAATCTTACTGATACTTTACACAATTATATCGCTTCTTAGCAGCAAGCGAAGTAAAGCAGTTAGGTTTTGTCCTTGTGTGCTTTCTTTATTTAAGTAGTTTAGTAATGTTTTAATACCTTCGTTTAATTCATTGCGACAAATTACTGTAATGATTTCTGAATGTTGGGTTTTATGCGTGTTTTTGACTTTAAAGTGAGTAACGTTGTTATTTATAGCTAATATCTGCCAGATAATCACTTCAATTAATTTATCCGCTCTATTTTTAACTTGTTCTTTTTGAATTAATTCAAAATTTGAACAAGTAATCGTGTCATTAGCATATAGGTCTTTTTTACTACCAGTTCTTTTCAGCTTTGTCGTACCTTTAACTATAGAAAAATCACATTTTTGAAATTGATTGGCAATATTGCAATTACTATTATATAAATCAATGGTATTGCTAATGCTAAACACAAATATTTTACAGACTATCCTTAAGAGTATTACCAAATCGAAATAATTTTGACTAACGGGGCTAATTATGAGTTCTTCGCTTTTCTCTTTGAAGAATTTTAAGAAGAAAATTACCTTATCAATTTTGTTTTCTATGCAAATCTCTTTACAAGCTTCAGCAAAAAGCTGAGCTTCCTCATTGCGCAGGGATAAACTTTTTGCTATGTAGGGGAAACTGTCATTGGACAACTTATTTAATTCAGCTTCTTCGCATAATGTCAAATTTAGTTGATCGGGTAACTTGACAACCACTCGTAACTCATCAATATAAACTCTAACTCGGTCCGCAATATCTTGATATCCGTTTTGAACTAGTTTACTTAGAAGCGCTTTGATCTTATATGGATTATTAATTATTTTGCTTTGATATTCTAAAATTTTTTTTCTATCATCGAGACTAAAGAGTTGCAAAATTTGATTGGTTGTAGTTAATGTTCTATCATGGTTCAATCTAAGTACCAATAACTTAGCAATTGCAGTTCTAATTGGCTCATCAGGATTCTGTTTTAAAATTTGAATAATCGGATTTTCAGCAGAATTTCCATTAAGTAGAGATTTAAAAAATGCCTTGCTTGTATTTGCTATATTCATATGGCTTCCTCAACTTAGCTTAGTATTGGAACAGTAGTTTAGCATAATCTTCTAAGAAGCAATATACTTGTTAGGGAATATTTTACAACCACCCATAAAAGGAAATATGGGGGTGTTTAAACAGTGATAATGACGAAAGAATGCTCTTGCTTTAGAATTTGATAGGGGCTTAATCGGCTATACTAATCAGACATTTGATTACCAGTTACTATTAAATTCAGTAGCTTTTATAAATGATAATAATACTTCTATTTTGAAGAGCACAACCAAATTGACTTGTCGATGGGTAACTTCAGTGCTACTTGAATTCATAAAAGTATATTATATCGATTGCAGTTGTCACATGACTTTTATTTAATAGGCGTTTTTGATGAATCTGAAACAAAATATTAGACTGTTTAGAACTGGAAATCCAATTTTTTTTAGTCCTAGTTATATAAACACTTCATTAAAAGTAGGTGATTCCTCTAGTTTATTTCAAACTGTAACTGATGAGGGAAACAATATAATTGAGTCTTCTGCTAAATCGGGAAAAGAAAATGGCTTGCCTTGCGAAAAATTTAGGAGACATGGCCCAGTTGATTTAAATTCCCTTACTACGCCAGATGCTGAACAGATTAAATTCATGACTGATGTAATGCTAAAATTATTTGAACAAATAATTAAGGAGGATGGAGGTACAGATCACTGCCATGAGGAATTTATTGCAGCTTTTAAAACTGCTTTAAAGAATATAGTAAAATTTGCAGCTAACGATCTAGAAGAGAATGGTCAGCAAGTCAATATTGGAAAGATAAAAGGAAAATTATTAGAATCTGTTACAAGCGAAAAAAATGAAAAAAGATATTATAAAAAAATAGTTATCTATCTAGCTGAGATTCAAATAGGGAATACATCTAATAATGAAAATAAAGACGTTGAAGAGATAAGTGACTTTACGTATATAGTTGCAAATATAGTGCGGATTAACCCACCACAAAAATATTTTTTCTCTCCATTAAATGCAAACATAAACGAGGTTTTAGATGATCTAAAAGTGGCTTGTCGTGAACATCTGATAGATATAAAATATGCAACAAAAGTTGATTCCATCCGAAAATATGAATTACATAGTCCCTTAAATAATGATCAGGTTAAAATTAAAAAAGAGGAATTATTAAGTGCGTTCCGCCGCAATTTTGATAATCAAGTTAACGATGATTTTAATGGCAAATTTAGTATATTAATTCAAGCTGTTATAAAATTTAAAGAAGCCCGGCAGTGGAGGGCTTTTCATAACCAAGCTGAACAAGAATTGGAATTAAAAAAACTTTATACGGCTGGAAAAAAGGTATTAGATGATCGTCAACTCAATATGCTTTGCCGATTAATTCGCGGACTTTCTTTAAGAGAAACACAGTCATTGTTAGACGAAGTAAACCCTAACAAAAACAGAATTAAGCAAATATATAATAAAATTGCTTCAATTAATCATGGGTTTGATCCAAGTTGCCAAGTAACTCGCGAGGAGCTAGAATATGCTCTTAAATTATTTGATCAGAACATAGGTAAAAAAGAAGTAATATTTCATCAAAAAGCAAATGGGAAAAAGCATTCAATAATTATTGGTCCTCTAAATGAAAATGCTTATTATATACTGTTCAAGCCCAATATTCACAATAATGACCAAACCACTTCCCATCTCAGAAAAGGGGCTTTTAAAACAGTAAAAAATTCAGGTATTATGTTGCAATTTGAGGACAGTAAATTTAAAAAGGCAAACCGAGTAATTACCTTATCAGCATATAAAATAAAGGGCAAGCAGATTAAAAATAAAGCTTTAAGAGAGTCGGATATTCATAAGGATTTAGCTAAAGAAGGCTACACGGTGATTAACTTTAAGGATACAAATTGTATTGATCGCACTATTTATATCATGCCGTATAAAGGAGAAAATTTACTTAAATTTAACTGGAGTAAAGCTAGATTAGAAGATAAAAACGAAATTATCAAGAAAATTATCTCAAAAATAATGCAAGAACCGACTAAATACTTTGACATAAAAGCTGCTAATATACTTTACGATAATTCTAGTGATGAGATATCAATAATTGATTATACAACAAAAGACTTTACTTTTGTAACTTCAAAAACTTGTCAATATTATTATAACATCAATATGAGACAAGATTCTAGTATACAAAACGAACAGGACGATATGAATCAGAGAATTCTTAATATGGCGCTGGTTTTCTATTATCTTTATGAAAATTATATGGATAAAATACCGACTGGATTAATTTACAACGAATGCCCACAAGAAAGTCTTAAGCTTAACGATCAAAATAAATTTGCACAAATTTTACAAAATGCATACAAAAATACATATGACACTCTAGAAAAATTCGATACAGAAGTGCAAGCAATAATTGGAAACCATTATTCACAGAATAGTCTTAGTAGTTAACTATTTCTTGCATTGTAAAGCAATGGAGGGAAGCTAATACAAATGACAGCATCGTGTGACACAAATTTAGGACTTGTTAATGGAACTATATAAGAATTCTGCCAATATGAAAAACATGGGAACTTAGCATATATCGGCTTAGACACTTTATCAACATTACCAACTACTCTATATTCTAATCCATCACTAAATGTCTGCAGATTCTTACACGGGACTGAAATTGTTTTTGCTGTGTTACTAGAGAGGGAGTACAGAAAAATTAGGCGCAGCATAGATATGTATATCTAAAGATGATACTTCTATTACTACTTGGACTATGATTTATGTCGCTAATGGCTCGCAGATGATGTTAAGCAACTCATAAAGTCTCAAGCAATAGATATCGATATTTCGAATATTCAACCATAATTTTACAAATAATTGAGTAGTTATTATCTGACTATTATTTCGTGCTTTAAACTAGGAGAAAAGTCTTATTTAAAGCTAAGATTGATTATTAGTAAATATGCAAGAATAATGTATAATAACTAATTATTAAAGGCAATAATTTAGGGTGTTTTTGATGTCTTCTTATGTTAGATATGGCAAAGTTGCCAAACTTTTACATTGGCTGATTGCCAGTCAGGTTTTGTTAAACATAATACTTGGATTAATATTAAGGAATTTTCCTAACTCCAATCTGAAGCCACTACTTCTATCCTGTCATGTCAACAATGGTTTATGGTTATTGTTATTTGTGATTTTACGCATAGTTTGGCGATTAACACATGCATATCCTGACCTTACCGGCTTAATGCCAATTCAGGAAAAAATTCTTGCACGCTTTGGCCAGTACTCAATGTATGGGCTAATGCTGGCAGTTCCTGTTAGCGGAATATTATTTGCCCAAAGTAAGGGGGTGAATTTATCAATATTAGGCGTTGAACTACCTGTGTTTCTAAAAAAGCAGCCCGCAGATATCATTAAAATGTACCTCGAAGTTCATACTTATTTAGTTATTATATTCGCTACCTTAATTTTAGGTCATGTGATCGCTGCACTAAAGCATCATTTTATTGACAAAAACCGGGTGTTACTGCGAATGTTACCGAGGTTTAAGAAGTAGTATATGCCAATACTAAAAATTTTAAATTTAGTTGCTGATGGCAAAGTCCATGCCCGGCATAAAATGTTCATAATAATTTGTACATTAGTGCTAACTCTTGAATACTTAGATATTTTAGTATATATCTATAACACCCGTGAGTTGGCTGTGCGTTTCGCTACTTCCAGTTTTAATACATTTCTATTTGTTCTATCATTATTCAGTGTACTATGGATAACAACTTTAATTGGTAAACCATTAGGTAGGTATCTAAGTCGCTATTTTAGCGATAGCCAAAAGAATGTCTTATTTGCAGCATTACTAATTGCTGTTATCCAAATTTGTCAGGCCTATCTTTGGATTAGCCTTGTGTCAAGTGATCTAAAATTATTTATCTTACTTTTCATCTTACGCTTATTTTATCAAATTTCTCTTGGATTAATTGCTAATCAGCTATATCAGATATTAATTTGTATAAATGAAATAGGTAACCGTTTTATTGGCTTAATATTAAATAGTTTGGAATTAAGTCTGTTACTTGGAATTGTCGACTGTAAGATTTTAGATTATCTTCCAATAACACCTGTTGAGCTGTTATCTCTAACATTAATAATGGCGGCAATATTCTGGGTAATTATTGGGATAACTTTTTACACAAAATATAGCGCACTTCATTTTCAGGTTTATCTTGCAGATGAAAGCCAGTTAATCAAAGGTATCCGTAAAGCATTTAATAAACACCCTTACGACACTATGGTTGCTACATTTTTAATTGGTGTAAGAAGCTGCCTAAGTATAATTGGTGTGGTTTTTATGCCCTATTACCTAGCTTCCAGTTTACAAATGGGAGTGCATAATACTTCGGTCGTAATTGGGTTATCAAGTTTATTAGCTTTGCTGGTCAGTTTTGCATTACGCAGCCGGCTAATGGCAGCACAAAATGCTGGGATAATTCGCACTATCCTAGTTGCATTAATTATTGGTTCGCTTATCAGCTATGGCTTATTTTTCTTTAAAGTAATCCCTTTTGTTGCGATCGCCATTTTACTAATTTTTCATAGCTTGTTTGCACTTATCTGTCCGCTTATCCTCGGTCAATTATTTACTCCTGAAGACCGCGCTTCTGCAGTTGTTTCTTGCTATGGAACCAGTTTTTTTACTTTTTCTTCTATTACCTTTGTAAGCCTGATGTATTTTACCGATATTGCTCATAGCTATTATGTTTCACCTGCTATTTTCCTGATAACTGTAACTGCGGTTTGCTATATATGTATGGTGCTTTTTAATCAAGAAGCCAAGGATCAGCTTCCACCAAAAATTTAATCATGATTTTGTGAGAATATATAGATAATGGGAGTTAGTTGTGATAGTTTTAATTAAAACGTTTAACTTTTTTGTGCCTTTTTTGCTTGGATTTTGCGCTAGCTTAGTCAAGCTATTTAGAAAGGGTGATGAACAGGTATTGGTAAAGTTTGTCTTTTATATCGGGTTACCTGCCACCTTGTTTTTAAGCTGTTATAAAGCCAACTGGGCTATCTTTGGCACTAATTATCTTATGAGCTATCTAATTTCTGGTATATTTACATTCCTATTGAGTCTTATCGTAAATTCTCTGATATTAAGAGATAAGGTGATTAATGGGACAATGCTCGGGTTAGTTACTACCCAGGTAGGAGTAGGATTATTCACTGTTCCTCTTTTTAACTTGATTTTCAAGTCTGCAGCAATGGCGATGCCACTGATGGTATGTCAAAGCATTATTTTCTTGACTTTTAGCATTATTCTACTAGAGCTACAATCTGGTAAACCAGATAAAAAGGGTATTTTCAATCTAATTGTTAAACGTTTTATGCGGAGTATTTTTTATAATCCGGTAATATTATTCGCTATTTTAGGTTTATGCTTAAATTTACTTAAATTTAAACTACCTATTTATCTGCTTGGCGGAATCGAATTTATAAGTCAACCATTGTCAGCTTTGGCGTTATTTTGTTTAGGCCTAAGTTCAGGGTTTAATCTTAGAATATTAGGTGCTGGTTTTAAAGACTGGCGTTTATTTTGCCAACTCTTAATCAAGCTGTTTATTTTTCCTGCTATCGCTTATTTGATCGGCAAATGGATGTCTTTAACTCTTATCCAGCTAGAGTCGTTGGTATTATTTGCCGCAAGTCCGACTGCTGCCCATACTTACGCAATTAGTAAGCGTTATGGTGAGAAATCTGAATTTACTTCCATCGCAATTGTAGTTAGCACAATAGCTAGCTATTTTACAGTTGCACTCTGGATCTACTTAATCTGAGTAATAAAAATTTTGTCTTGTACTCAAAGCTGAGCCTGAAAAGTTACCCCCGAAAGATCAGGGACGTAGTTTCCTATTTTAATGCTATCATATAACGTTAAATAATGTTATTAGCTCAATACCGGACACGGTGCTAGTAGTGAGTTCCCTGCTAATGGATTTTTAAATAGTAGTATTGGAAATGGTGGTGAAGAATAGTTTTATCAAGATCGTATATATATTCGGGACATGCTTTCTAGCAATTATCATTCCGCTTATTTTATTTATCAGTATAGTTGATCCAAACGGCTATAAAGAAGCATTATCAGATAAAATAACTGATACTATTGGCCGCAAAGTACTAATTAATGGTCCTATCTCTCTTACTTTTAATCCTGATTTAAATTTACATATTGAAAATATCAGTATTGCTAACCAACCCACATTTGAGTCAGGTAACTTTGCTTACCTAAAGGGATTTGATATAAGTATTGGCTTATTGCCAATTCTAAAAGGGACTCTTCAGATTGAAAGAGTCAAGTTAGATCAGCTATCGGTAAACCTGATTGAGGAAAATAGCAAAAATAATTGGCAATTTTCAATAAATGATAAAGATGAAGAGGGCAGTGATACACTGCTTAATTATGTAATACATTCTATTATTATTAATCAGGCTCAAATCTCCTATAAACACCTGAATCACAAATCAGGATACAAATCTAAGCCTTTTAATCTTAAGGTTAACCCTGACAGTCAGGGAGAAATTTCTTTTAAGGACAATAAATTAAAATTTGTAAATACTCAAATTAATTTGGCAAATATATTAAATACGAAAATTAATGGACAGGTTAACTTTGAATCTGAGTTAACTTATCAAGCAAATTTTGTTAGCGGTAACTTTTCTTTAATTAAGCTTGCAGAGCTAGTAAATATTTCTTTGCCCAAAACATTAATTAGACCTATCTACAAAAGCCTTAAGCTTAGTGCAACAATTTTCGGTACAAAAGATAAGATTCAAATAGAAAAAGTAAAGCTAAATTCTCTACACACCAAATTAAATGGGAACATCACTGCCAACTTAACCTCGCTAAAGCTTAATCAACATTTAACGATTAATAATCTTGAAGTAAGCGATTTTTTTGACCTTGATGGGTACAAATTGAAAATTAATAAATTGACTATAGACGGTGATCTTAATTTAGCCAAAACCTTTTTAGCCAGCAGTTTAAATGGCAGAGAAGATATAAATGCTAATGATATCATTTTATATGGTTTTGCAGCAAGGGAGTTTACACGGCAAGTAAACCAGGCAACCAAGCAAATAAGCTCTTGGGCCAAAATTGTTAGTTATACTCAGACTAAACAAACTATAAAACAGTTGAAGTCTACCATAACCGAACTAAATAGCCATAAAGCCAAGAACGTATCACAAAGTACTAATTTAGGTAATTTCAATTCGCGGCTAGTCTTTACAAATGGAGTATTGATATTTCAAAATTGTAAATTAAAAGGCAACGAATTAATAGCATATTGTGGTGGCGGGATAAATTTTACTAATCAAACCATAAACTTTATGGCTCAAGCTCGCTTATTAGCAGAAGGTAAGCAATTTAATCTGATTAATTTTCTTTTTTTTCCATTTTACGTAAAAGGAAATTATACTAAACCTGAAACTGGGGTTGATTGGCCGTATATCATAAAAGAAACCACTAGGTATTACCAAACAAGTAGCAAAGACCGTCCTTTGTTAAATAAGCTAGTTGAAGCAGTAACTAGTTGGTTTAGCACGGATCCAAAAAAGTAACTCAGGATCAAAAGTCAATTTATAACATTTTGGCCGTTAGTTAATAGCTTTGTAAGAGGGGGCAAACTCATCATCATAAATAATTGCATAGGCCTGATAATTATTGACTAATGCAATTGTTATGTGGAAATCCACTGTGTATCCTTTATAGTGGGGTAGTAGCGGTAACTTGGCTTTTTTTCTAAGATCGGTTAATGCTTTTGATTCTATTTTTAGCGCAATATATCTTTTGCCATTTAATGTTGCTTCAAATGGTTCGATAACTTCAAATTCTATATCAATCTCTTCTGTTGACATTATAAAATTATGTTTTAATTCATCTGGATAAATTACGCTAATATGTGCGCCCGTATAGCTGTATTGCAGTGTAAAATAACCTGGCTTAACCAGGTTTTTGCTTGGCAAAATTTCATATAATTCATCAATGTATCTTGAATCTACAGAAACATATAACAAGCCATTAGTAGCTAATCTTAATTTGCCATGGTTTGGCAATGTTCGCGCCTGCTTAATTAAGAGTTTTTTAAGGGAGCAATTTAAAACACTTTTAGAGCCCATTTGATGTTTTACTCTTCAAATATTGGGAGTTAGTGAAATTTGACACGCGGTCTTACCCGGCGGGCAAAAAAGTCTGATATTATCAGAAATGTTACTTTAACCCAGCCATACAACGCAGCTTGATATTTGCGATACAGGAAGCGATAACTTAAATATGCAAATCTTTTATTAAGTTTCACTTTACCAATAGGAGTGTTATTCACTTCACCTACAGCTTTGCTATTGCCAATTGATACGATCGTCCCTTCTTGTTTAAAGTTAAAATTAGCAAGCTCATTGCCTTCAATTAGAAAACTTGTCAGGCTATTGGCTAAAAAATCGGCTTGTTGATGTGCTAATTGTGCTGTTGCTGGCAGGATCTTTTGTTTATCTGGAAAATTAGCACAATCGCCAATTGCAAATATTGAATCATCTTCTAAGAGTTGTAAGCTATCGCGAATTAAGATTTGGTTTTTCTGGTTAAGGCTTAAACCCAATTTAGTTAAGCAATCCGGAGCCTTAATTCCTGCCGACCATAATTTAATTTCGGCCTTTATCATCTTTCCTGATTCAGTATAGATAAAATTACTATCTACTTTGGTGACTTTTTCATGGCAATATACCATTACTTCTTGTTCACTAAGTTGCTTGGAACTTTCGGCTATCAACTCATCATCAAGGTTGGCAAGTATGCTTGGGCTACTTTCAATTATGCTTAAATTGACTTTGAGATTCTCTTTATCTATATTATTGTAGGTAAATAGTTCATGGATTGTACCTTTGATTTCAAAGGCCAACTCAACACCTGTTGATCCTCCGCCAATAATCGCAATATTTAGCTCTTGGTTTGGTGATTGAAATAATTTTAAAAGTTGAAACATCAATTTATCATGAAAATATTCGCACTCACTTAAATTATCAAATGTTATACAATGTTCATCTACACCTGGGGTATTAAAGTTATTATGAACACTGCCTAATGCTAAAACTAAATAATCATAGTGGATTTTTGCCGGCAAAAAGGCCTCTTGTTCCGAAAAACTGGTTTTGTTGAGTTTTATAATCTTATTTTTGCGGTCTAGGTCTGCAAAATCTCCCACTATAAAATTAAAGCCATGAGCATTTCCATGAGCTAAGTATTCGGTTTTATCCTTCATGACATCAATTCGTCCCGCAGCTACTTCATGCCATAATGGTTTCCATAGATAGCTTAAATTTTTATCTATCAATATTATATTAGCAAGCTTATTTTTACCTAATTTATGCCCCAACTTGGTAGCAAGTTGTAAGCCAGCTGCGCCTCCGCCAATAATTACTATTTGTTTTAAGTCGTCTTTAGTCATGAGCCTCTTGTCCTTATTATGCGTCCTTAGCTAACAGTTAAAATCCTTTAAGCATGGCATCATCAATTAGTTTTTCACTTATTGATTTTCCTTTGCTTTGACTTTGTATCCTTGATTTTTCGCTTGATGGTTTTTCAGGTTGGCTATTAGGTTTAGTTTTCTCGATATTAGTATCTTTCTGGCAGTTATTATTTTCAGTGTTAGCGCCTTGATAATTTTCACTAGGATTGAGCCCCGCAATTTGGTTAGCTTTTATTGAGGAATTAAACTTTGGCATTTTTGTAGTCCCTTTATTTCTTTGTATATACCAGAATATAGCAATAAACATGTTTTTATACAATAAGAGAGTTAATGCTTAAAAATTTGGCTTAATAACCATAGTTTAGGATATCTGTTATTTTTTGTAAATTATGATGCACAAATTTAGCCTAAACTATTAAAGCGAGCAAAAAGCCCGCATTAATAGTTTACGAAAGATTTCAAATATATTAATTACATATTATCAAAACAATGATCCTGTTGTGTAAATTCATCTAAGATAATTGAAGTAGCAGCCGCTACGATATCGTCGCGAATAGGCGCATCTTTTTTATTTTGGATCGTATAAATTGCCAATACTACTGGTTTACAAAATGGAGTCGACACTATTCCAATGTCATTGGCAATTCCGTTATCTCCACTACCAGTTTTGTCTGCAACCGTCCAACCAATTGGTACTCCAGCACGGATTCTCTTATACCCGGTAGTATTATTTGTCATCCAAGTAGTTAACTCTGATCGGTGAGAAGCTGACAATACATTGCCAAGTAGGATTTTTTGCACGCTTATTGCCATATCTTTAGGTGTAGCAGTATCCTCTTTTTTACTCGGGTCTGTATTTAGATCAGCACCGTCATAATGGATGAGGTTATATGAGTTATTGCCAATTGAATGGGCAAATTCTGTTGAAAATTTAGGCCCGCCAAATCGTTTTAAGATAAGATTCATAGCAGGGTTGTCACTATAGCTCATCGACGCCTCTGCCATTGCAGCGATAGTCATCCCGCTATTAACATATTTCCTGGAAATCGGATGCCAGCCATTTAAATCCTTTTTGCTATATCTAATCTTTTCTTTTAATATATCTTGGTTGCTCTCACTTAATTTTAATAGCGCAGCTACGCCCATAAATTTTAAAGTACTTTGTATAGGAAACCTCTCATCAGAACGATAGGCTATTACTTGGTTATTATTGGTATCAATTGCATAGATACCAATTTTTCCTTTAAAAGCAGACTCTAACTTGGCTAGTTTATTCTGAGCTAGTATAGCGCTATTAACCGAAGGGGATTCTGAGGCATTTGCAGAACAAGCAAGTATAGAAACAAAGAAAAGAAAATATTTTGCTAGATAATTCATGATTTAAATCCTCTTATACATTTTACTTATATTATCATTGCGCTAAGGTCAATTCTGGTTAAGTTGATGTTATGTTGTTTATTCAAGTAAGTCAGTAGCTTTAATGGAGGATTGTAACATATTAGCAAAATACCAAATTACTTATAACCGGGAGTCCTAGTTTAGCTAGCTAGCCATAGGTAGAGAGGCCATTAATAGATTTTCTGTATTTAGTCTGGCAATTTGATACAGGAAAATGCAAATGTCAACTCACAGAATTGCTTGCAGTAATTTGAGCTAGTTTTTGATGTAATATTTATTTTCACTAATTTACGAATAGTGATGGTAAATAATGGGAAATAAAGAATATATAGAGAAAATTAAAAATTTACGATATTGGAACTTGCCAGATTTTTATCTATTAAATTTATACTATTATGATTAGATAAGCCCGGTAATTTTAATACAGGATACTTTAATACCTAGTATTGTAAAAATGCATGCCTTTTATCAATGATTTATTATGAAAGAGGCTTAAATTTTTACTCAATATTGCGAATATAAGACTTTGTAATTATGCATTGGCTATTTGTTGATGCCTCGCAAGTCTCAAACAGTTCAACAAATAACGCCACTACATAACCAAAGTCTAATATTCTCCATAATTCGTATAAATTTAAGCATCCCTCATAATAAATCTAATAAAATTAACTGTTGCACGTAGGATCGGATATAATACTATCAGGTATTAAGCCCGGAAATGTAAGATTAGCGGGCTTTAAAATAATTAAATTCTGATTGCTTATGCTGGACTATTGCCAGCCAAGAGTTGCCTGCCAGATGTTTCCAGATGATGTAGCAACCCATAATGTTGTACCATGATTCATAAATGGGCTACTCATTGCTGCAATTGCTCCATCAGGAGATTGCCCTATTTTCGACCATATGCCATTGCCTGAACTTGGATTAAATTGATAATTCCAAATATTCACTGAATCAGTAGCAATTATTCCATAAAAGCCTGCCAAAGTAGCCATTTGTAACGGTGAGCTAGTTGCACCAATATTTTGCCAGGAACCATTAATGGTTAATAGCCAAAGATTTCCATCTGCTGATAATACTACCATTATATAGCCACTGTAGGGAAGGGCATAGATTACTTGTGAATTAGTCGGCACGCTAGGCGCAAATTTGATTGCAGCGGAAGTTGTTGAATTATATTGCCACACCCCTTGCTGGCCCATGCCATAAACCATACCTAGCTGTAGTGGATTTTGGAGTGCAAAATACATAGTAGAGTTATTTCCATTTATAATCTGTGTCCAGCTGCTACCATTAAACTGAAATACCTTGCCGCTAGTTGTAGTCAGTAAGTTATCCGACATTGATTGAATTTGGCTATTATCAGGTGTTTGCCAAGTTTGTGTCCAGTTGTTTGATCCTGAGTTATAATTTTCAAGCGTACTGCCGGTTGCTGCTACAAGTATGCCATTAACAATAGACATGCAATTTGGTAGGACGCCATAGCTAAGGCTATTTTGCCCCCCTAATAATGACCAAGTAGAACCGTTATAGCTATACACATTACCGGAATAAGTGCTCATAAAGGTTTGACCACTATTAGTTACTAAAAACCCTGAAGCCATGGAGTAATCAATCGATGATGCACCTGTTTTTTGCCAGCTAATGACGACACTCTCATAAGAGGATGGGGTATTGTCATCAAAACTAGCATCGATTGACTGCGGTTGTGTATTATTCGAAGAGCCGTTATTACATGCTGCTAGAGCAAACACTGAAATTGTACAAAGAATTATTGATACTTTACTTGTTAGCATTTTATCTACCCTTTATTCAAAAAAGTTGAACTATCTTAAGATAGGTTACTTCTTGTCTTGTGTATACTTACTACAAAAGGAGTTTGATTTAGCTTCTCCTTTAATAATAGACATAGCTAAACAAGACTTAAATTTATTAAATTTACTTTTATCTTGATTAGTACAGTTCTTTTAATAAGCAAGAAGAGATTCTAATTTATTTGGAATTTTTTATGGTTTAAATAAATGGATAAAAGGTATCTAAAAATGCAAGTATTTAAAATCGGTTAATTCAGCAGGACTAAGGTGATAGGCTAGCTCAAAATCCCTAGCAATTTCGAATACATATTCGCTATCTCAATTAAGTATTTAAAGAAAATTTAGATAGTAAAAATAAAGCCTTAACTTGCAAGTTAAGGCTTGAATTGATTAGTCTATTATAGCCAATATAATTTTAAATAGTATTTTCAAAAAGCAGGCTAAAAAATATATTATTTTTCGGTTGGCAATATTTACATAACCATCTTGTTCATATTAAGGATTGGTAACATAATACCAATTACAATTAGCATCACCACAGCTCCCATAAATACAATTAACGCAGGCTCTAATATCCCAGTTAATAATTGACTCCGATGAGTTAATTCTAGTTCCTGGTGACTACCTGCTTGAGTAAGTAAGTGATCAAGGTTACCTGATTTCTCACCACTGGCAATTAAGTGAATTACTACCGGTGGGAATGCTTTTTGTGCATTTAGCGCAACAGCAAGCCCAATACCTTCACGTACCATCACTACAGCCTTGTCGATAGCATTTCTTAGCATAAAGTTACTAATAGTATCACGACTTGCTTCAAGAGCTTGCAGCATTGGTACACCACTTGACAATAACATGGCTAGAGTATTGGTAAATCTGGCTAAATCGATATTTATAAGTAATTTACCGGCGACTGGTAAATTAAGTAGTTTTCGGTGAAAATTGATCTTGTTTTCATGTTTTTTTAACGATCGGGCAAATGAGAAAATAACCAGTAAAATCAATATTAAGGCATAAATCCCATAACTTCTTAGGCCATTACTAGTTGCAATCATGGCGCGAGTTATTAATGGCAAAGTTTGTTTGGAAGCTTCAAATACTTTAACAACCTGTGGTACAACAAATACCAATAAAGCGATAATTACTAAGGTAGCAACAATACACACAATTACAGGATAGAGTAAGGCCATCATAATTTTACTTGTCAATTCACGGGTCTTATCGCTATAGTCGGCAAGTTTTGTCATTACATTACCTAAACTACCTGATTGTTCACCTGCATTTACCAGGCTGCAATATACGGGCGGAAATACTTTTGGATACATTCTTAAAGATGCGGCTAACGAGCGCCCACCTAATACTTCACTGCGTACCCCACTCATAATAGCTTTTTGCTCTTGGCTTTCTAGTTGATCAGATAGTGCTGCCAGTGATTGTTCCACAGACATCCCTGAATTCAATAAAATTGCAAATTGGCGAGTAATTAGTGATAGTTCAAGTGAAGAAATCGGTTTCTTGAATGAAATCGCTGCATTTTTAGCTTTACGCTCTTTCTCTGATTCAATCTGTGATGCAATAAGTCCCTTACTGCGTAGCAACTGGCGAGCCTGTTTAATGTTTTCGGCTTGAATTACGCCAACTTTTTCTTTACCTTTTAGGTCTACTGCCTTATAACTAAATGTTTGCATAGTTATTCTTTTGTAACTGATAGTACTTCTTCAATAGATGTTTTACCATCCATTACCCAGCGTAGAGCATCCATACGTAATGTACGCATATTTAAATGACCGATAGCGTATTTCTCAATATCTTGTTCAGCACTATTATTATGAATAAGTTTTTGAACCTCTTCATCAATTACTAATAATTCATGAATACCAGTTCGCCCTTTATAACCAGTGTCATTGCAATGGTCACAGCCGACAGCTTTATAGATGATTGCATCCTCTGGTATATTCAGTTTGGCGCGCATTGTTCCATCGATAGCATTATTTTCGGTTTTGCATTTAGGGCAGAGTAATCTAATTAATCGTTGAGCCAAAATACCAATCAAAGTTGATGATAAAAGGAATGACTCTACACCCATATCAATTAAACGGGTAACAGTAGAAGCAGCCGAATTGGTATGAAGAGTGGCAAGTACCAAATGCCCGGTTAAACTTGATTGCACTGCAATTTGAGCTGTTTCTAAGTCACGTATTTCCCCAATCATCACTACGTCAGGATCTTGCCTTAGAATTGAACGCAAAGCTCTGGCAAAAGTCATATCAATTTTAGCATTGACTTGTGTCTGGCTTATCCCTGCAATATCATACTCCACCGGATCTTCTACCGTCATTATGTTAAGTGCGTTAGAGTCAATTCGGGCGAGCGCAGCATATAATGTAGTAGATTTCCCAGAACCGGTCGGACCAGTAACTAAGAAAATACCATGCGGCCGTCTTATCAGGTCATCAATCCTAGATAGGGTATCGCTTGCCATTCCTAGAGTTTCTAATTGCAGACGTTCTTTGTTTTTATCTAGTAAACGCATTACTATCCGTTCGCCATGTCCTGTTGGAATGGTCGAAACCCGTAAATCAACTTCTCGTCCGGCAAGCCTTAGAGCAATCCTACCGTCTTGTGGTAAACGTTTTTCTGCAATATCAAGCTGTGCCATAATCTTAATTCTTGACACCAAAGCCGCATGAAGCCCGGGGTTAACATCAATGATTTTATGTAGCACACCATCTCGCCTAAATCTAACTAATGATTTATGCTCATAGGCGTCCAGATGGACATCTGACGCATCTTCTTTCACCGCTTGAGTAAGGAAGGCATTGATAATCTTAATAACTGGGGCATCATTTTCAGATTCAAGCAAATCTTCAGTCTTTTGTAAATTTTGCATTAAATCTGAAATATCTATATCATCCTGGATATCGTCAACTACTGCCGCGGCATTTCCGCTGGAATAGGCTTCGGCAAGGATGCTGTCAAAAAGTTTTTCTGCTATTTTATGTAGTTTTACCGGTAAATGAACTTTTCGTTTTATTTCTGTAATAACAATCGGTTTCAAATCACCAATGGTTGCAATATGGACATAATTGTCATCAGCAGCAAAGATACACACCTTATTTGCCCTAGCAAATACATAGGGTATCCGCCGAGAATATTTATTAGGGGAAAACTTTAATTCTTCCATACTGTATAAGCGCTTTAATTATTAGTAATTGAAATAGCATTTGGCGATGATTGAATCACTCGCGCTGTACCTGTCGTAGGACTGCCATTGCTATATGGTTGCTGCTGATTGGTTGTTGATTGCTTACCATTATTGGTTGTACTACGTAAATCAACAATAGGGTCACTAGGAACCGCTGGGGATGGCTGAGCTGGTATCTTATTATCGTATGGCACTTGGTTTTCAATGTTAACTGCATCAATTTTAGGTAATAATATATTGCCATCTGCCTTGATTGTATTTTGCTGATCCATGATATAACGATAGCGCTGGTTGGTAAGGGCTCGATAACCTTCAGAATTGCGAATAATTACCGGACGTAAGAAAATCAACATATTCTCTTTTTGATGGATACGATTCTGCCAGCTAAATAGCCATCCAAGATATGGTATTGAGCTTAATAATGGTATACCGTTACTTTGTATTACGACATTATCATTGGTCATTCCACCAAGGGCAATAATCTGGCCGTCATCGACTATAACCTGAGTTTTTAGATTACGCTTACTGAAAGTTGGTCCATTAGTTTGTAATAATTGTGCAGTCATGGTTCCATTATCTTGTTTGGAGTCTTCTTCATAAAGGGACATTTGGATTGCACCACTTTGCGTTATTAATGGCTTAATGCGGATAATTGTACCCACATCCTTACGGTCGACAGTTGTTGCCAGGTTACCGGGCGCCCCTGCCGTGCTTTGGAATGAACCGCTTGGTACACCAATATTTTGACCTACGAAAATAGATGCTTCTTCATTATCTAAAGTTAGTAAAGTTGGTCGCGCTAATACGTTAGCCGCCGAATTTGCCGCTAACATGTCTGCGAGTGTCGAAATTGCTGGAATTTGCTGACCGCCAACAGTAACGGTTCCTGTAACCACCCCTACATAAAATTCATTTGGGATACTTATACCTGATGCGCCTGAGCCTCCTGATCCTGAAGCTCCTTGAGTGGCTGCATAGATAGAAGAGCCTATACTGCTTAGTGCGCTACTTGAACCACCACCTAGGCCATTAGCTCCTGCGTAATTAGATACCGCTGCCACACCTACGTTATTATTACCTGCACCGCCGACCCACTGGATTCCAAAGTTACCTTGCTCTGAAGTCCCTACATCTGCCACCAGAACCTCAATCATGATCTGCACACGACGTACGTCCAGCATATTGATAACCATGCGGAAATTGCGGTATACCGCATCGGGAGCTTGGATAATAAGTGAATTAGTTGTAGGTTCAGCTTGTATCAAGATTTTAGGGGCATTCTTGTCATTTGAGCCAGGGGTGCTGCCAGAACTCCGATTGGAACTTGATGGACGGTTTCCTCCGCTACCACTATTTCCTCCGCTACTGGTGCTACCAAATGGCGAACCGCCACTACTTCCCCCTGAGCCAGACCCCTGAAATACCGAGCTGGTATCGCTTAAAGCTCGACTTGCGCTGGAAGCAGTCATGTCAGGGTTATCCTGACCTGTTGCAATAACTTTTAAAACTTCAGCCACGTGAGCTGCATCCGCATTTTTTAAATAAACTACATGAAGATTGTTATTATTTTGTGAAGCATCCCGATCCAGACTCAGGGCTAAATTTCTAAGGTCATCTTGCTTAGAGGCTATCGGTGAAGAAATTATAATTGAGTTCGAGTTAGAGTCTACGGTTACATTAGCAGTAACACCATCATTACTACCGCCGCCACCACCACTGCTACTACCGCCACCACTAGCGTTACCTAAGTAGCTTTGCAGGGTTTGCGCTACATCGCCTGCATAGGCGTATTTTAGTTTTACTGTAACTGGCGGCACCCGATTGACTTTGGTAACTTTCAAGTCATTTATAATCTTGGTAATTCTTGCCATATTTGATGCATAATCAGTTACGACAAGAGAATTGCTGTTTTGGTAGACAGAAATAGCATTATTTGGTGAAATTATTGGGCGCAGGGCATTTGCAAGCTGCGAGGCAGAGCCATTGTCGATAATAAAGACCTTAGTAACTAATTGATCACCTGGGTTACGTTTTTGACTATACTGGCTATCTGTCTTCATCCCGTAAGTTCGAGCATCTGTTTCGGGTAATACTTTGATTACTCCATCCGCTTCAACTGTGGCAAAACCTTGCATGCGTAAGGCAGATTCTAGAACTTTATAGCTGTCTGATTTAGAAATTGGCTTTTCAGAAACGATGTTAATAGTACCTTTAACGCGCGGATCAATAACAAAATTTTTCCCCGAAAGTTTACTTATTGCTTTAATAACAGTTTGGATATCCGCGTTTTCAAAATTCAAAACTATCTTATCATCAGCTGTTTGCGAATTGCTAGTTGTAGGGGTTTTTGAGTTGCTATTGCTAGATGCATTATTTTGGCTAGCTGAAGTATTGGTATTTACTGATGTAGAGGGTGCAGCATATACCAGGTTTGACATAAGTGAAAGTCCGCACAACGCTATAGTGAGTTGTTTTAGCTTTAAATTCATAAGGTTCCCTATATTTTTCTATTTTGTTTTAATATGTTTCAACTACATATCTATTTATCATTATTGGCAGCATTTTGTTTCTGGAATGCTTCAATCATTTTTCGCCGTTTTTCAGCAATAGCTGCTTCATTATTTTCCGAGTTGCTTGAGTTGTTGGCATTATTGTCATTTGAATTATTTTGTTCTTGCTGGTTCATGTTCATCTGCTGTTGCTGGTTTTGTGGGAAATTATTAGCCTGATTTTGGCCTGGGTTATTATCCTGTCCCATCCGGCTTGAACTTGCACCACCACTGGTTATATTAATTGTTACAGTTTGGCCTGAACCAATTGCAAGAGTTATATTGTTTGAGTTGATTGATTGGAGTTTTGCATCTAGGATATTATCGCCAATTTGGGCAATTTTATTAGTGCCATTGACCTGTATAAAAGCAATACTGTTATTTGGGCCTCCGGCATAAACGCCAACTAGTTTTACTTGATCAATTATTCCAGGTTGCGGTGCTTTTTCCGTTGTTACGATTCCAAATGGCGCACGATTAACTATTCCTTGTGCTAAACCATCAGAGTTGAAACTTCCGCTGACAATATTATCAAACGTGGTATAGCCAAGCGGGTTAAAAAACCACCAAAATGACTGACCAAGCAGTATAGCTAAAGCAAATATGACTATTAAGCGGCCAATGCTACTTACTGTACGAATACTTTGATTGATGTTTATATTTCTCATTTATTACGCATAAAATTAATTTTTACAAGTGGTCAATTAAATTATACCTTGCTCGTTGTAAAAGGAATTGATTTTCTAGTCAGCTTCTGAAGCAAAGTAAAATAAATACTGTGTCTATTAGGTTATTAATGTAATTATATATTTTTAACCCAAAAATACCAACACTAAACCGGTTTGATTTCTTGAGTAAAAATTTCTTTAATTAATTCTAACCAAAAATAAAATTGTCGATTATTTAATATAAGCTATATGGTTACAAGAATAAACCATAATTCTACCATGCGTAAGTAGTTAAAAGTAATATTTTATGCAGTGAATAATCGAATAGCGCGGACTTGGGTTTAGGTTAATCTAAAAATACGAAAAAGATGATTATTTACTGCAATTTTCACAACGTCCATAAATATTGAGTGTATGGTGATAGACATGAAAGTTATTAGCTTTTGCAATAGCTAGTTGTAAGTTTTCAATTTGTTCGTTGACAAACTCGATTACCTGACCACATTCTAAACAGATCAAATGATCATGATGCTCATTTTCACTGGTAATCAATTCGTATATAGCATGCTCGCTACCAAAGTTATGTTTAGTAATGATTTGATGTGTTTCAAAGCTAGCTAATACCCGGTAGACTGTAGCAAGGCTTACCTCGGCTTTTTTTTGATGTAAGAGCTCCAGTATTTTAGTAGCATCAAGATGCTTATGTTCGACAAATAACTCAAGTATTGCTAATTTGTGTTGAGTTACTTTAATGCCGCTATTTCTTAGACGTTGTTGAAAATTCATATTGTCTTTATAACCTAAGTAAACTTTTTGTCCATCCTAATCTGCTATTTTAAGGTTAAAATAACGGATAAAGCAAATTTTTTGGTGTTGTTAATGAAATTTAAAAATAGTATTTTACTTGGCTGTTACTGCTTTTGTTGTGTTTTTATTAGCGCATGTTCAGGCGTAAAATTTTCAGATTGGCGTTTTCCTTACATGTATCCGGTTCAGCAGGGGAACTATATCAATCAGCAACAATTAGCACAATTAACCCCAGGAATGACAAAAGATCAGGTGACTTTTGTAGTTGGTCATCCTGTCTCGCAGTTTATGTTTAATTCAAATCAATGGCAATATATTTACCAGGATTATAAGAATAATAAATTAGCTAATAGTTATATTGTTAATATTAATTTTGATGCCTACGGTAAATTAACCAGTGTAGAATCTGCAGGAACGCCATTTAATAAATAATTTAGGTTAGTGTTGGAGTTTATCATGCTTAATGTGGCAATAAATGGTGCGATGGGAAGATTGGGTAAAGAAATTATTAATATTATCGAAGCATCTTCTACTAAATATAGGCTTGTCTTTGCTAAGGTTCGCGAAGCTCCAGAAGACTTCATGGGAGAAAGCATCTTTACTTGCGAATTTAAAACACCATCCTCAGTAGATGTCTTAATTGATTTTTCTAACGCTGAATCTACGTTACAAAGCCTTGCCTGGTGTTTAGAATATAAAATCCCTTTAGTAATCGGAACTTCCGGGTTTACTTCTCTACAAATCGAGAAAATTAAAGCTGCAGCGACCCAAATCCCGATTTTGCAATCGGCAAATATGAGCTTGTCAGTTAATGTCCTTTATAAGGTTTGTGAAATTGTGGCTAAAACCCTAAGGAACTACGAAGTAGAAATAACTGAAAGCCATCATCGCTATAAAAAAGATTCTCCTTCGGGAACAGCTTTGTCACTTGGTGAAGTTATTGCAGCTTCTCGTGGATTTTCGCTGGAGCAGGTTGCTAAATTTGATCGTTCCGGAACCAATAACTCAGTACGTGATCCTGACGAAATTGGGTTTTCGGTAATCCGCGGAGGGGATATTGTCGGTCGTCACACGGTCAGCTTTATTGCCGATGGGGAAGAATTAAATTTTACCAGTATGATTAATAATCGAGGTAGCTTTGCTGCAGGTGCTTTACTTGCTGCCCAATTTTTAGCAAAATGTAAACCAGGCTACTATACAATGGAAGATGCATTAAATTTGAAAAACCTTTAAAAAGAAATCCCAATGAATAAAATTTTTGATGTGGTTGTTATAGGTAGCGGGTTAGCCGGGCTTTCAGTTAGTCTGCGTCTGGCTAACTTGGGTAAAAGGGTTGCATTGATTAGTAAGCGGGATCTCTCTGAGTGTAATTCGTTTTATGCTCAAGGAGGTATTGCTGCTGTTATTGATCAGAAAAATGATTCTTTTGAACGCCATATACAAGATACTTTGATTGCTGGTGCTGGTTTGTGTAACGCCGAAGCTGTGCGCTTTATTGTTGAGCACGCACCAGAGGCGATTGATTGGTTAATTTCCCTTGGTGTTCCATTTACCCGTGATAAAGAGACGGAAAACGGCCTCCATCTTACTCGGGAAGGCGGGCATAGTATGCGCCGAGTACTCCATGTGGCGGATGCTACAGGAGCAGCAGTTATTGAAGCACTAGTGTTCCATGTGAAAAACCATCCAAATATAAATATTTATGAAAAACATGTTGCGGTTGATCTGATTACTGCTGCTGGTGCTAGTGGTAGCAAAGAATGTCTTGGTGTTTATGTTTTAGATAGTATAAATTCAGAAGTTAATACCTTCAGTGCGCCACAAACGGTGTTAGCAACGGGCGGTGCTGGCAAGGCTTATCTTTATACTACCAATCCAGATGTGGCAACAGGGGATGGGATTGCTATGGCTTTTCGCGCCGGCTGTAGTGTAGCCAATATGGAATTCATCCAGTTTCATCCCACTTGTCTATATCATGAAAAAGCTAAATCTTTTCTTATCTCAGAAGCTGTGCGTGGCGAAGGTGGAATTTTAAAATTGCCGGATGGGACCCGCTTTATGAAAGAGCATGATGAAAGGCTTGAATTAGCGCCGCGCGATATTGTAGCTCGGGCAATAGATTATGAAATGAAAAAGTATGGTTTAGATCATGTATTTTTAGATATTTCGCATAAACCGGTGGAGTTTATCACTGAGCATTTCCCTAACATCTATGCAAAATGCAAATCACTCGGCATTGATATTAGTAAAGAACCGATACCTGTAGTCCCAGCCGCCCATTATACTTGTGGGGGGGTCCTCACTGACTTGGGCGGGGCAACGAATATAGTCGGGCTATATGCGGTGGGTGAATGTGCGCATACTGGATTACATGGCGCTAACCGACTGGCAAGTAATTCTTTATTGGAATGCCTGGTGATTGGTAAAGCTTTGGTTGAAAATATCCTTAGTTGCCCAAGAACGGTTTGTGCTAATCTCCCGCAATGGGATGAGTCACAGGTAACCGATGCCGATGAAGAGATTGTTATATCTCATAACTGGGATGAACTACGGCGGTTAATGTGGGACTACGTGGGGATTGTCAGAAGTAACAAACGGCTAGAGCGTGCCATGCGAAGAGTATTACTATTGCAAGATGAGATTCACGAATATTATTCAAATTTTAAGATTACTATGGATCTTGTCGAATTGAGAAACCTTGTATTAGTTGCGAGGCTTATTATAGAAAGCGCAATGAATCGCAAGGAGAGCCGTGGGTTACATTACAGCCTCGACTATCCAGCTACAAGTAGCAATGCGGTTGATACCGTTATTTACAGTAACTATTAATTTATGTTACAATTCATCGCTAATAAATTCTAGTATTGAGAGGAATAAAGATGCAAAGTAAAAGATCCGGTTTTACCCTAATTGAAATTATGGTGGTAATAGTGATCATGGGGATAATGGCTGCATTGGTGGTTCCAAGGGTTATGGGAAGTACCGACCAAGCGCGTACTGCAGCTGCCAAAGCAGATATTGCTTCCATTATGACAGCTTTAAAATTATATAAATTAGATAATATCCGCTATCCGACAACCCAACAAGGCTTGGATGCCCTGGTTAATAAACCGTCAATAGCACCAATACCTAATAATTATAAGCCAGGTGGTTATTTAGAGAAATTGCCTAAAGATCCTTGGGGTAATGATTATCAATATCAAAACCCTGGTAAACATGGTGAAATTGATGTTTATACTTATGGTCCAGATGGTCCAACTTCCTCTGGCGATAATAGCTCATCTGTAATTGGAAACTGGCAGTAGTTTATTTTTTAAAATATCCGAAAATTAGAGTTGAAATTTCTCAACTCTAATTTACTTTTAGGGCAAGTCATGCAGCGTGGGTTCGGTTTTACGTTAATTGAAATGATGGTAGTAATTACCATTATTGCAATAATGTCTACAGTAGTAGCGGTTAATATTGGTGCACCGAGTTATTCCAGGTTTCTTTCTAATGCTGAGAAACTTGCCTCTGCACTTGCTGTTATTTCCGATGAAGCCATTTACTCTGGAAATGTCATTTCTTGTAACTTTAGCTCAAATTCGGTTAGTTGTAATAAATACCATGATGGTGAGTGGGCTGAACTTAAAATGAGAAGTTTAATAAGTTGGGGCTGGCCAGAAGGGTTAAGTATAAAGCGGATTTATATAAATGGTGTACCGCTACCGGATAAAGAACCGTTACGGTTTATGCCAAGTGGTGATAATGGTGGGATATCAATACAAGTTACAGATGGAGAGTATAGTGCTTGGATTGATAGCGATATGATTGGTCGCTACAAGGTATCAAGTTAGATGAAAACAAATTCAGGATTTACCCTAATTGAATGTCTAGTTGCCTTATTCATTGTAGCTGTCGTTTTAGCTTCAGCAACCAGGTCAATAGGGGTGGTAATTAGTGATGTGCATGATAGTTTCGTTAGGGAAGTGGCGACATGGGTTGCTGAAAATGAATATAATAGCATCCTGATAAACTCACAATATCCGACCTTAGGAAATGTTAAAAAGACTGTAGTTGCAGCGGGTGTCAGTTTCAATGTTGCCGAGGCTGTAACAAGTACTCCTAATCCATATTTTCGCAGAGTGGAAATTTCAATTAGTGAGGCGAGTAACCCTGATTACCGGATTTATAAAACCATTAACTTTGTTGCCCAGTACTAAATATGCCAAAGCCAATAAACAAAGGATTTACCTTGATTGAACTAATGGTCGCAATTGTAATTTTTGCGATTATTTCCTCTGTTTCTTACCGCTTGATAACTAGCTTAGTTAGAACTAAAGAAATTGCCGGTGAGGCCCAGGAAAAGTGGGGAAATCTTTCACTTACTATGTCAAAATTTGGCGACAGCTTTAACCGTGTAATTCCGCTAGTTGCCCGCGACCAAACCGGAAATGTATTAGCTGCTATATCTGGTAAACCAAAACTAACCGGAATTTATGATTCACAAATTGAGATGACAATCAGCGGTTACATTGGTGACCAAGTTTATGGGAGCTCACCGCCAAGAAGGATTGGTTATCGCTATTATGGTGGCAGTTTATACATGGTAACTTGGCCTGTGCTAAACCGGGTCTTGTCAACTGTGCCAGAGATTGATCTATTAATTGAAAATGTAAGTAAGTTTGAAGTTTATTACCTATATCCTGATAATCAGTGGCGAACAGAGTGGCCTCCAGATGGAGGTGACCCAACTGTACTCCCTCAAGCAGTCAAGATAAGCTTTTCTTTAAAATCAGGTGAAAGTATCGAACGCGGTTGGAGCATCCGATGAAAAGGCAAAATGGCGCAGCCTTGATTACTGTTTTGGTAATTGTATTTATAGTTATGACGATAATTGCTAATCTGACAGTATCTAATTTCAGGATGATCCGTCGCTTAGAAAACCGACAAATAAGTGAACAAGCTTTAACAATTGCCTATAGCGCGATTGATTTTGGTCGCGCAGCATTAGGTACGAGTGGGGCAACTTCAAGTGCGGATACTTTGAAAGATGTCTGGGCGCATGGATTACCTAAAGTTATGGTTCTTGATGATATCTATATGAGTGGATTCATAACTGATGAACAGAGTAAGTTTAATATCAATGACCTGGTTTCTAATGGCCGGGTAAATCCAAATGTATTAAATGAGTTTAGCCAGCTACTTGGATATCTAAACATTCCCCAGAGTTTAGCGTATAATATTGCCTATTATATGGCATCTCCTCAATACCAGGGGCAAATAAGCCAGCAGTATATTAATGGGAAACCAGCCTATCGTCCAGGTGGGCGCCCGATGATAGATATTTCTGAATTAATATTAGTCAAGGGAATCACGCCCCAAATAAGCCAAAAGCTTTCTGAATATGTGACGGCTATACCTGTTACCGGATTGACTTTAATGAATGAAAGCGCAGTGGAGAGCGTTCCAAATAATACTCCAAATAATGCTACTTTTGGCTATGGTACGATGATTAATGTGAATACTGCTCCAGCCGAAGTGATTGCTGCGAAAAGTGGTATACCGTTACCGGTAGCCCAGAGGATGATTAGTTATCGAACTGCAACCCCTTTTCAATCAGCATCTGATATAACTAAGTTTTTGGCAAGTAATGGGGTGAATACCAGTAACTCGACACCGGTACCTGGTAGCCAAACTCAGAATTTAAATATCGGTGGTTTGAATGCTACTTCTAGCTATTTTACGATCCATGTGATCGTGGATGTTAGGCAGGATCAATTTAAATGGGTAGCTTTTGTTTATCGACAAAACCGTAGTGGCCAATGGCCGCAAATTTTATGGCAACATCCAGAATGACGATTTTACGTTTATTTATTGATAGTGAAGATTTAAACTTAGTTAATTGGCAATTAGTCGACAATGTTACAATCAGTAACAGTGGACAGGCTGATATTTCTGAAGCTATGCAATTAGAGTTTGATAATGTTGAGATTTATCTAGCACCCTACTTAGCAACTATCTTAAAGGTGGAGTTAGGTGAGATTAGCGATAGAAAAATAAATGATGAGCTACTTCTTGGTTTGGTCGAGGATTCTCTTGCTGAAGATATTGAAAATTGCAAGCCAATCTTAATGCGTTTAACCGACGGTATTGATTATGTGGCGATACTTCATCGTAATTTCTATCAGGAGCTTTTAGAAAAGTTAGCGAATAACGTTAAACAGATAAAATTTATTCAGCCATTTCCTTTTATTACCCGCTTAGAGCAAAATTTATGGACAGTCTACTTGGTTGGAGCTGATAAATTTATTCGAGTATCTCAATACGAATATTATTTACTCGATGATCAAGAGCCGATTCCTGAACTATTAGAGCAGATGTTGGCTAGCTATGAACACGATTCTCTGCTAATTTATGCTAATGATGATAATGTAGTTAAAGCAATTAGTGACAAATTTAATCTTAATTGTAAAATAATTTCCGAGCTTGATTATGGTTTGTTAAATTGGAACTTATACAATGAGAAAAGTAAGCGATTCAATATTAAACTAAATAAAGATACAGTTACAAGCATAGTCCAGTTTGGCAAGGTGGCAGGTGTTTTTGCAGTTATTTTTGCATTTTTCTGGTTTATGAACTTATTTTATCTGATTTACCAGCGCCATAAGTTACAAACTGATATAAGTGGTGATTTAGCAGGTATCATTACTAACACTGATTTCAATCCTAATTTAATATCACAGGTTGATGAAAAATTAATTACTATGGAGCATCAAAAAGGCTTATATGCCCCAAGCGATATGGTAAGACTTTTTGATGTTTTCCTGAAATCAATCCCAAGTATTGATAATTCTATGATTCAAGGAATACAATATTCCGGCTCTCAGCTAAATGTATTTTTAAATAGTCAATATGACCCGAGCCATTTTGCCAATGATCAAGGTATTATGCTGACAAAACGAATTAAGTCTGATTTAACTGATTATAAAACCTATCAGGCTGCGCAGGCATCAGATAATAGTCAAAATAATAATGGCGGTGGCGTATTATCCAATACCGATGCAAATAGTAATTCCACAAATAATGCAACTTTGCAGGATACCGCATGGGTTATCTCCTTACAATTGATTTCTCGAATGGACCACTTCGATGACAGCAAAGATAATTAAATTATATAAACAGCTATTAGAACAGCTTGATCCCAAACTAAAAATATTACAAGCTAAGTGGTATCAATTACAGCCGCGTGAGCAGCGGTTAGTAGCAGTAATGGTTAGCTTCATCTGTTTGATAAGCTGTTTTTTCCTAATTAGTAGTTTGATAGAGTTTGAACATAAATTAGTTAAGCAGATTGATGGTTTAAATAAATTTACCTTGTATTCAAAACAGGCAAAAAGTAGATATAAATCATTGAATCAGATTGAAGCAAATTCTTTTAACCAAGTTAGTATTGACCAGGTTAAAGGTGATGTTGCCCAAATATTCCAAACTAAAAATCCAGATATCTTAATTCAAGATGGACAAATGACGATTAATATTCCAAATGCAGAGTTTTCTAAAGTAATGACATTACTGGACCAATTTCGTCGTAGTTATGATATTTTTCCGAGCCAAGTTTCAATTACCCGTCAGTCGAGGGCTGGATATGTTTCATTTAATGCAACTTTTTGGGTAAAACAATAATGAAAAAATGGCAAAAAATATTATTGATTGTTCTATTTGTATTCACTTTTTTGGCGAGCCTTATTAGAAATATGCCGGCTTGGCTTCTTGGTGGCCTTATTAGTCATTATTCCCAAGGTAGAGTCAATACAAGTTATGAGCATGGAACATTTTGGAATGGACATGCGATGTTTTATTCTCGTGATGCAAATGGGAAAACATCTGTACCATTGCAAGTGCTTAGCTGGACAATAAAACTTGGTTTTACTAAATTTGTAGATATCTCTTTTACAGCGGCAAACCAACCGATTGCTCATGCCTCACTTACTAAACAGGGGTTGGTGGCAGAGAACATCGATTTGCGCTTGTCATTAGACCAACTTGCGCCTTTATTAGGTAATCTAAGTTCATTTGGTTTATCGGGAAACGTGCATGTTAGTAGTAGCCGGATAACTTTAGGTAAAGGATTAAGCGGTACAATTAACATCAATCTTGAAGATGTCGGTTCTGGCATTTCCCCGGTTAATCCAGTCGGAAGCTTTCAAGTTACTGCTGATTTAGCTTCAACCTCAATTAATGTAACTAGTAGCCCAGACTCAGTCCTAATAGTCAATGGATCTGGGAATTTCAATAACCTAATTCTGAACTCTAAAGTTCAGAATGATAAAAAAGAACAGATGCTGCAGTTTATGACTATGATGGGTATCCCTCAAGCAGATGGTTCGTACCAATTAAAAGTATTCTAATTATGTCAGACTTGATTTACGGATTTCATAGTGTTGGGCCACTAGTTTGGCAAAACCCAGAAACAATCGACAAACTATACTTGGATCAAAAGCGCCAAGATAAGCGAAGTCAAGAATTAATTGAAATGGCTCGGGATAAAGGCATTATTATTGAGCTAATTACTAATACTCGTTTAGATAAACTCGCTGGAACTAATAAGCATCAGGGAGTATTGGCTATTTTAAAAGAAAGCCTGAGTAAAAAAGAACTAAGCCTTAAAAGCCTATTAATTGATTTAGAGAATAAAGACAGTGCATCTTTAGTAGTTTTAGATGGCATAACCGACCCCCATAATTTAGGTGCCATTATTCGAAGCTGCGACTGTTTTGGGGTAGATGCAGTTATTCTACCTAAAGATAATTCTGCCAGCATAAATGCTACCGTTGCCAAAGTTTCTTCAGGAGCAATCAACCATATCCCGGTAATTGTGGTTAATAATCTGGCACGAAGTTTAGAAGAGATTAAAAAGTATGGTTTTTGGATTGCCGGAACCACTCTTACCGAAGAATCTGTCAGCTTATTTGAATTTAAACCGGACAAAAAAATGGTGTGGGTAATGGGCAGTGAAGGTGAGGGTATTCGTAGGCTGGTTGCCGAAAGTTGTGATTATCTAGTTAGTATTCCTATGTATGGTAATACTCAATCGTTAAATGTTTCAGTTGCAACAGGGGTTGTCTTAGCCTATAGTAGGTTTGTGAATTTGAGTTAGTGTATTAGCTTGACACTATAAAATTAATCTAAAGAAATTAAGGAAGAGTTTATGGATATTAATCAGCAGTTAGCCATGATAAAAAAAGGTGTTGATGAATTACTATTAGAAGATGAGTTAGTTGAAAAATTAAAGCAAAATCGACCGCTTAGGGTTAAAGCAGGATTCGATCCGACAGCACCTGATCTTCATTTAGGCCATGCTGTATTATTAACAAAAATGCGCCAAATGCAAGATATGGGGCACCATATAATGTTTCTAATTGGTGATTTTACTGGCATGATTGGGGATCCTACAGGTAAAAATGCCACCAGGCCGCCTCTTACTCCTGAACAAGTTAAACAAAATGCGGAAACTTATACTAAACAAGTATATAAAATCCTAGATCCTGAAAAAACTGAGATATGCTTTAATTCAACTTGGTTGTCTAAATTGGGCGCTGATGGCATGTTAAAACTGGCGGCAAGCCAGACTGTGGCACGAATGCTTGAACGTGATGATTTTTCTAAACGCTTTAAAAATAATCAATCGATTTCGATTCATGAATTTATGTATCCACTTTTACAAGGCTATGATTCGGTAGCGATGAAAGCTGATATTGAAATGGGTGGTACAGATCAAAAATTTAACTTGCTTATGGGGCGAGAATTACAGAAACAGCATGAGCAGAAACCTCAAGTTGTAATTATGATGCCTTTGCTAGAAGGTCTCGATGGCATCAATAAAATGTCAAAATCATTAGGGAACTATATCGGAATTGCTGAACCTGCTACAGAGATTTTTGGCAAGATTATGAGCATTTCGGATGACTTAATGTGGCGTTATTATGACTTGGTATCATTAAAGTCTCCTGAAGAAATCCAAGGCCTAAAAGAGCAAGTTATTAATGGCGAAAATCCACGTAATATTAAGGTTAAACTGGCACTTGAACTAGTTGCTCGCTTTCATAATGAAGAAGAAGCATCTAAAGCACTAGCCGACTTTGAGACAAAATTTAAGCGTAATGAAATACCTCTGGACCTACCATTAACTGAGGTAGCCATAACAACTGAAAGCATTGCTATTGCAGCATTATTAAAGCAGTCTGCTCTTGTCGCTTCTAGTAGTGAGGGTATTCGGATGATCGAGCAAGGCGGTATCAAGATTGATGGGGAAAAGGTATCAGATAGAAACTATCAATTGCCAAAGGGCGCTACTTTTGTTGTCCAGGTTGGCAAACGTAAATTTGCAAAAATTAATTTAAAATAGGATTGTTAATACCGTAACCTGCTATTTTGGTTAAAGTTCGTTTATAATCAGAATTTACATTTGTCTAAATATCGGAAAATTCTGATTATAAATAATAAGGAACCTACATTTGATTCTTGCTTCAAAGTTATGTTAAATGGGCGAACGGCTTTGTTCTTGACAAGTATCCCAAAATCCGCCAAATACTGTGGCCCAGTCAATATAAGAAATTTCCTCTACCTTTGGATTTTGTTTGCGAGATTTAAATATGCCTAATATTTTTCTAAGCCAGCTAACATTTTCAGCTTTTTTATTATGCTGGCTTAGATTAGTGATAGGAGATTTTTTTATATGTTGCAAGTCGCTAATTTTCTCAAGTATTATTTGGCACAAAGTTAATTTTTCATCATTTGTTAATTGGGGGTACTCTTTTTTTGGCCTTAAATAATATTTAGGTTTAGGCGTGCCACCAAGTAAAAATTTTATTGCTTCAGTTACTTGATTTGACTTTTGAGTTGGGTCATCACCTTTATATTCTTTAATTTCTAATGTCAATTGCTCAATGATTGGGGTAATTTTATTTTTTATCCTCTTAATTATTTTATCATTTTGTTTTTTAATAAATTCCTCATCTTTATAAATTCCAATACGTATGGTTTCCGATTGACTTAATTTTAAAATGCTGGTCAATTCACTATTAATATTTTGAAATTCTTGCAAATTGTGAATTGTCGGTAACTGATATTCCTCTGGATTTTGCTCTTGGATGCTTTTTTGTTGTTGATCCAGCTCCAAATGATTAACTTCTTGAATAAGATTTAAATTTTGCTTTATTAATTGTCGATTCGGAGTTTGCGCTTGGCAATGATAGAAATAAAGATTTTCAATTTCTAGGTAAAAGTTAGTGTAGATATCTGACCAGTTTATCTCTTTATTATTCATATTTGCGTGGAACTGTTCTTCAAGCTGTTTTATTATAAAATTAATATTTTCTAAGCATAGTTTATTACATCGAAAGTCTGCTATTTCGTTTAGATAATTTTTAACATTAATAATATTTTTATTCGTAGTCTTTTCATGGATTGGGTTTAAGCCCATAATGGTTACTAAGATCTCAAGAGTTATCTCTTGCCTTAATTTTGGATTCAGATCAGCAAGTAGCCGATTAATATCTCCCAATTTTAAATAAAGGTTTTTAATGAGTTTCTGCTTCTGGTTGTCGCTAAGCATGTCTAAATAATGGTTTAAATAACTGGCAATTCTTGTTTCATATAATACTTTTTCATCTTCGCTAGGCTTGCAGTAGAAGAAATCTATAACTTTTTTCAACCAAGTCCGCTGAGGTTTTTCAAGGTACAGATTCTCATAAAACACTTGCTTATCCTGCCGTTTTCTAACCAAGATTTCTTGAAAATCGTTTAGCTCAGAATTACCTGAGGACATTGAACCAAAATGCTGCCGTGACGGCTCTGGGCTATTGGTTGCCGAACCAGGAAATAACTTTCTTCGAACGGAAGATGCGGGATCGGACTGTGTAATACTTGGCAACTGCCCTGTAAAGTGTTTCTTATATGATCTATCATTTAAGCTAGGGCTTCTAGATGGGGATTGGCTTGGTGACCTGCTGCTATCGCTGGTCAAATCTGGTGACTCATGATTTTCTTGGCTTTTCTCTTCTTGAAGAGAAGCCGCGAGCGAATCACAATTCACTGTGTGATGGGAGTCCGCTGCGACATTGAAATAATTTAAATTTGATTGTTCACTATTGGTAGAATTTGAGTTATCAATATTTCCCGGTTGCTCTTCTATAGCATTTGTGGCGTGAAGTGCAGTTTTTTGGTCTGCTTTAAACCCTTGGAAGAATATACTTAATAGTTTCATGATTTCCTCTTAAGAAAGGTTACATAGCAAATCAGATTAATAGAATATTATCGATAAAAATGGTAATTATCTTAATTAGCATTATAATTTAAATGATTTCATAATATAAATGACAAATTTGTCAGTAATTATAGCTTGCAATAATTAAGTAAATTTGCTAAGAGATGGCATTGTGAACCGAGTTTAAGTGTATTATTGAGGCTCTAAGGTGATTAATTAAGCTATAATTATGCTACAGTGTCACTTTTAATTTTATAATCGGGTTTTTATGTAATATATTACTCCTGTAAAAATTTACGATAATTATTTTTAGTTTATAATGTTTAGATAGATAAGGTTATAGATCAAAGTATGCAAGGTATAAAAAAATCAATCGCCATTGCTTCAATAGGGACGATGATTGAGTATTATGATTATTCAATTTTTAGTTTATTCCTCCCATTTCTTTCGCCCACTTTTTTTGCTGCAAATAGTAGCTATGCAGCTTTAAGTATCGGCTTTTACGCAATTTTAATATCGTCGGTAGCCAGGCCTTTGGGCGGGCTGTTTTTTGGAAGTATTGGAGATAGGTATGGCCGCAAGAAAGCTCTTCTTTTTTCATTATATGGAATTGCACTAGCAACGCTAGCCATGGGAATTATGCCTGGTTTTGCGCAAATTGGGCATTTTGCCGCAATATCGATTATTGTGATACGTGCGATTCAAATGTTTTGCTACGGCGGTGAATATAGTGGGGCAGGAATCTATGTAGTTGAATTAGTGGCACATAGGAAATCCGGGCTAATTGGCGCTATACTTTCGTCAATGGCTCTCTTTGGCTCTGTTTGTGCATCTTTAGTTGGATTATTCCTGACATATCTTAATAAAGATGTGCCCAATTGGCGGCTTGCATTTATTTTTGGCGGTTTAGTCGGCTTAGTAACCTTATTTTTACGTCATGGAATGACTGAGACGCTAGAAGGTTCTAACCTGCAGCAAAATGACTATTCAATTATTACAATAATAAAAAAATTCCCTCGCCAAGTTCTTGTCACTAGCTTTGTTGGCGGCTTAATTACTTTGCCATTTACCTCAATTGTTGTCTTTATAAACCCTATATTGAAAGCCAAGGGGATAATAAATAGCTTCCAGTTAATGTTAATACAATTTACAATATCTATTGTTGCAGTAGCGGCACTAATTATCGCCGGAAGATTGGCTGATAAATTTACTCCATATAAAATTATGTGTGGAGCAACGATAGGTTTATTTCTAATTGCCATGCCCTTTGCTCAAATAGTGCAAAGTCACCAACAGTTAATATGGATTATTTTGGCTGAGATAATAGTTATAATTATTAATGAAAGCTTGCTTGGGCCATCTAATGCCTATTTCAAAGATATTTTTCCGCCGCGAGCTAGGTATCGTGGCGTTGCTTTTAGTTTCTGTTTGGGGATGTCTGTAATTGGTGGTCTTACGCCGGTTATAGATAACTATCTATATAAACAATCTGCAAGCATGGTAAGTAGCGCTTACTGGCTAATGCTGGTATGTATAATTACCTTATTTACCCTTCGTTTAGAAAATAACCATCTAAAAGAAACATTAGTGAAATCTTATGCGAAGTAAGTTAGCCATCCTTGGTTGCCTTTTATTTTATCTTATTTCGGGTTTCGCCGACACTGACAAAGCTTTAGCAGCTCTTTTCAACCAAGCTGAAAGTTACATAAAAAGTAAGCCAGCCGAATCTAGCATACCGGTTGTCACAATCTACCAGAAATATAACCAATTGCAAGAAAAGTTTGTCGGATATGATAATTCAAAATTAAACCAGCAGCAAATTAGCCTCTCGCCGCTATTTGCTAAAACCAACCTTTTTGAGTCAAAGCCTCCTGTCGCTAAAGATGCTTCAATCAAATTTATCCGCTTGAGATATCTAACCCCTAATAGTTATGGTAAGCAACAAGTTTCTGGTTTACTGCTATTACCGCCTGCAAAACCCAAGGGAATTGTTCTATTTTTTCATTCTACTATTTCCGGCAAACTGAATGTTCCTTCGTTACAATTTAATGAGTATAAAGCCCAGGCATTAGCCGCAGTATTTGCTGCAAACGGTTATATTGTAGCAGTACCTGATTACATTGGGTTAGGCGATAATTTTAAAGTTGCCCATCCATATATTATTTATCCGGAAATGAATGTTACTGACGGAAAAAATATGCTAATTGCGGCAAGGCAATATTTAATTACGCATAAGCTAATAAACCCGGCGTCTAATCTTCCATTATATGTCAGTGGATATTCTGAAGGCGCCTCGTATGCACTTTGGTTTAGTCGGATTTATCAGGAAAATCCTAAATTCAGTGCGGAACTTAATAAATCCAAGTTACAATTAAAACGCACCATTCCCATTGATGGTGCCTATAACATTACAGGGGTGATGTTTCCCTTTTTATTAACCAACCAGGTAAATGACGAAATAAATAAATTTTCAATAAATAGCGCCATATGGGGAACGCTCCTAAAGCCATCATTATTAGCTAATGTAATGATAGGCTATAGCTACTATAACCAGCAGCCGCTAAGTTCGCTTTTAAACCGTGATTTTATGCGCTTGCAATGTAATTTGCTATTACAAAATAGTTGCGGCCAGGAAGAGCTTAATCAGTATGACTTAACGACTTTTATGTTAACCCCCACCAAAAATTTTAGCATGGTATTTAAGTATTTTTTAGTTGCCAATTTTAAATCTGGTCAAGGGATTATTTATTCTCCATTCTTTAATAGCGTGTATCCGTTATTGGCTGAAGGTGTTGCAACTGATAAAAACCTAATGAATACCGCCGCTAAGGCCAACATTCTTAAATGGAAGAGTAATTATCCAATTACGCTTATCTCGCTTAGCAAAGACTCGGTAGTACCCGAAAAAAATAGCTCTGATGCTTATTTAGGTATGCTAGAGAAGGGCTCTAAGCAAGTAAAGTACATTCAAGTAGACAATCAGATTTTAAAATCACGTAGTTTATTCGGTACTACCAATATTGACCATGTCAGCTTTGAAATCTATGCGTTACTAATCGCACTCAAAGAAATTCAAGATTAAAAGTGCATATAATTAATTTTTGCAACAAGTAAATGGCTGATTAATGGGCCCTGTCAAGAATACTCAATGTCATTTGAAGTTAGTTAATAGCTCATGTGTAGAAATTTACATTTGATCGTGCAAAGCGCTTTGCAAGAACGTAATGAACTAAACGGATAAAATGCCATAACCCAGTTGCCTGCTAATTAAAGGCTTTATAACCAACGAGCTGAAGCTTTGGAAAGTAACAGAGAAAATGACTCTTAAAATTGAACCAGATCTTCTTATTGTCCGCAAGAGAGAGAAACTCCCTATTAATTGCATAGTAATGACTACACTATCGGATAAAGTTGGCAGATAGCCACCATTTCGTATAGGCTTCTTTTTTGTTGAATGGTGAAAAATATCGTCAATTAAACGAAATCCGCATATAATATAATCATTAAGTGGCATAAGAATCTTCAATAAATAGTTGCTTGAGAAACACTATTTTATTAGAGCTTATGCCTTTTTTTTATTTTCTAATTTCCGAATTGTTGAAGACTTTATTCAAGTGTAGACTGAGGCCTTCAATCTATTAGCTACCAGTATTTAGATGCGTTTACCTTGGTTATATTGTTTACTTGATTTTTCAAATATAAATTTAATAAATAATCCGTTGTTTCTAACATTCCAGAAATAAGTTCATGACTAATAGAATTCGTTATTACTTCATCAAAGTCTAATTCAGGAGCTAGTGTATTTGCTGGGTGACGAAGTTCTTGTATACTATGCCATCCATGTGAAATATATGTACCAGTGAGAAACATTAATACTGAAGCTTTTTCATTTTTACTTACACTAGAATCTAAAAAATATGGCATCATTCCTACTATATGCCCTGATAAATCAGACCCATAAGCCGAATATGGATGAGTAGATTGAAAAACGATATTGTTTATTTTAGGAGATATGTTAACATCTGGGGTCCTATTATATAATGGAGGTTCTAAATAATCATAAAAATTTGGCGAACTTTGTTTAATTAAACCTCTATTCATAGAAGGCAATGGAACATCAATCACTTTCTTTCTTACAGATCTTAAAGTATTCTCTACATCAAATATCTTTCTTAATCTCATTATTTCCTGGTGCTCCCGCATATAAATGGCACTTACCGTAAAATTAAAATAACACTTAAGGTCTTCATGAGTATTAGGTAGATTATCATATAATTCAGACTGATATCCAGAGTTATTTATTATAAAATTTTTTATATCCTGAATACGGGAGCTCTTAAAGATGTGGTTGGCTAAAATAGTTTCAAAAAATTCTCGTCCTTTGCTTGCCGTAAAATCCAAATTCCAATTATTTAAAATTATATTAATCATCTTTCGTAATTTCAGTTTATTATAGGTATTAAGAATTTCATTATTTTCTCGTAGAAATAAATTTATCTTGGCAAAATCTTGAACAAAAATTAATTTTAACAACGTAGTTATATAGTCTCGAGGAAGCGCTAAATCATAACATAAACGAAGATAAACCATTATCTTATCTTCAAGATTGCTAACATCACTTGCTACATATTTGTCCAATATGTCTAATTTCCATTTGCATTTTGTTTGGCCAAATACTCTATAAGAAACTCCTTGGTCAAATGTTAACAGATCAAATACTAAAGGTCTAAAATCGACAACAAGTGTCATGATGAAAATTTTTTTATATTCATGTGGGATAATATAATCAGGTATTTTCCGGAGCATGCGGCCGAGCTCAGAAGCTATAATAAAGTCAGAACAATATGAAGTTAAATTGTTAATGAAACAGTTTATTTCAGCCCAAACATCAGTTAAAAAATTTGATAAAAGCTCTTGCTTTAAATCATGAAGAAGTACATTTTTTAAACTTAACTGCTCCGCTGAAAGATTCAAATTGGATTGTTTATCAATAAGTTTGGAGATTAACCTAACCTCATAACTTGAGGCCTGCTCCTCATGTAATAATTGATTCAACAGTATAAATTTAATATTATTGGTAGTGGGGTAATTACTAATCTCTATTTTAGTCTGGAATATTTTAACTTTGTTATCTATTAAGAGTTTTTTCAGTTTTATGAAGTTAATTATCCTAGATAAATTGTTGTCGGGAAAATGTGTATGTTGATAATTTTTAATATCTTGATTATTAGATTTAATATTTTCAATATATTCTTTAGCTTCAACTATTTTTGAATCTGGAAGCATCTGCCAAAAATCTATATAAATATTATCAACAGTCTCATCATTAAGCTGGCTCAATTTATTCTCTTGATAGTGTAAATAGTTATTTATTACTTCTCTTCCTGAATTTAATCTCATCATTTTCTCTATAAACCGATACCTAAAATTAATATAAAAGTAAGCGGTTATTATATTAAAGTTAATAATTCGTTAAGGTCTATTTCTGGGTAGTACGCCCATTAAATGATGAAATGCACCAAGGAAGGAAGCAGAAGGAGTGAAATCTAGATAAATAAAAGGGTTAGATGTTTTAGATTATAATTAATTTTGACAAAATTAAGGTAAAAATTTATGTTTAAACAACTAACCCAAACCGAAAGATACTATATCTGGAATGGCTGTTAGGCGAAAAAGTACGGCAAGCAGCCAAAAATGGTAAAGCTAAAACCAAAATTAAAGGAATCAATCATTTCCTATTTAGCTTTAGGGTGGTTACCAGAACAAATAAGCGGTAGGTTAAAAAAGACAAGCAAACGCGGTATCTCCCAACAAAGCATCTATAACTATTTAAGAAAAGGTGTATTAGTTTGGGGATATTCTGCAAATTTAAAAATCTAAAATTCAGTTGAAAATGATTAATTGACATTAATTTCTTATTTGCAGAGTTTTCTCAATTAACAGTAACTTTAATAATTTCGCGATTATTCGTTAAAGATTAGATATATTAATTTCCTCAAAATATGTATATTCCGAAATTGAGGAGATTAGCATGTTTTTAATAAATCAGATATAATGTTTTTGATTTTATAAGCGTGCGTAACCAGCATAACGAATTTTATCTTTACTAGAATAGCAAGCGGTAAGTTTATGGTAGGATAAAAAAAAGCCCATCGTGTTTCCTATTTATTAATAAAATAGTCTATTAAAAATAGTAAAACAAAGATGGACTTTAGGTGTCTTGGTTGCAGAATAATTTAATTTAACTGCTAAAGTAGTTTAATTTACCTTTGCAACTTTTTGAAAAACTTCATCATTAGAAGTATTTTCACGCGTTTCACGAATCAGAAATTGATGGAAGTGTTCAAGCCCCGCTTCGGTTGGCTGCTGATATGGCCCGGCATCTTCAACCCCGGCTTTATATAGCGCTTTACGTCCTTCATTCATTCGATAGCAAATATCATCGTCTTCTTTAGCTGTTTCAAAATACACTTTTTGCTGTAATTCAACATATTCACTATCGAAGCCCAAAATTTCGTCAGGGTAATAAAATTCGGTAATAACGCGGCATTTAGTTGCGCTAATCGGTTCCACCACCGAAATTACGATTACTTTAGGATAACACTCTATCATAATGTTTGGATAATAAGTCATCCAGACTGCGCCAAATTTAGGCAGTTCGCCATTGTGCGCTTCCAGTACTTTTTTTTGCCAGTCATTATATAGTTTGCTGCCTGATGGGTTAGCTAGTTGCTTTTTAACCGGTACTACCTGAAAATGATGCCAATTACCAAATGACCATTGTAATGAAGAACAGTCAACAAAGTTGCCAAGTCCAGGATGAAATGGGTCAACATGATAATCTTCAGCATAAACTTCGATAAAGGTCTTCCAGTTAAAATCATACTCGGTAATTACGGTGTTACTATATTGATAGTCGCTAAAGTCAATGTGGCTGGCATAGTTGCCTAAATTAGATAAATCAGCAAATATGTCCCGGTTATTTCGGAATAATAGCCCTTTCCAATTAATCAACGGTTCTACTTGCAGATTTTTGCAGCGCGGTAACTCGTTAAATAAAGGAGCACCGATTAGCTGGCCTTCAAGATTATAAGTCCACTTATGTAAGTCACAAACGATATTCTGGCTATTACCATTACCTTTCATCATAATTGCTTGACGATGGCGGCAGACATTATTGACGAGTAAATGATGACCATTCTTGTTATAAATTAATTTTGTATCGTTCAACCAGGTAATAGACTGGTAGTCAAATTGATTAGGACACATTAATTGGTGGCCCATATATTGGGGGGCTTTGGCAAACAAATACTCTTGCTCATAAGCAAAATATTTGTCATCAAAATAGGTATATAGTTGTGGTGCTTTCATAACATCCTCTCTAATCTAAATTAAACCATAGTTCAATTTAATTTAACACCAGAAGGTAGCCATAAATAGGTTACCAGACCACAGAAGGAGGGATTTTACCCCAGTTAGCCATTAATAGGGGTATTTTTTTGTCGTAAGATGTTATATTTAGCAAGAATAGTTATTAATTATCGCTGGATGATAATAGCTTTTCACAGCCGTGGATAATCAATTTTGCACCAAAATCGAAAGATTTTTCATGGTTGTAGCCACCATTAGTTACATGAAACATATATACGTTTTTAAATTTTTCGTTAATTTTGATCGGTAAAGAAGGATGCTCCGAAGTATTAACATTGCTATTATATTCAAACTCCACATGCCCAATTACAAATACGCGCATTACCCGCCCAATGTAAGCAGCTTCTTCCAAACTAAAACCATAGGTTTGCATTTTTGTCAAATAGCTTTCCAAGGTTTGCTGAGATTCTTCCGAGTTTGAATTATATGCTGCAAATAATTCAAACATCCAAGGATTATCTAAAAAGAATTTACGCATATTTTGCATTATATTATATATATAGTCCTGCCAATTAGAGTTTGCCGGGTCCAGGCTGCCAATTAGCTGGTTAGCCTTAAACGCATATGCTTGTAACAATATTATTAAATCCGCTTTATTTTTTATATGAACATAGAGGGAAGGTGCTTTAATTCCAAGTCGTGCTGCAAGATTACGCATACTTAATTTAGCAAGTCCGCCTTCTTTGATTAATGCTAAAGATTCTTGACAAATTAAATCTTTATTTATATTTTTAGATGCCACAGAAATTTCCTATTTAAGTTAAACTAAAAATGCTGGGGGCACAGGCCTGTCAGAAATTTTAATTATCCCAGCCCAAGTTATTAATTGTTGTTTAATTCTTGTTTGCACTTAGTTAGCATCTGATATAACTGATCTTTCAATGCTACTCTTTCTTTTTTTATCTTTTCTAGCTCGAAATCACTCATGACTTCTTGCTCGTGATCAACTTTGTGTACGATAGTGTCTAATGCTTCATATTCTTTTAAGATATGCTGGAAATGCTGATCGCTAGTTTTTAAATGATGAAATGCTTCTTTTAATTCCGGAAAACTTTCTGTAAGGTTTTGATTTGGAGTTCTCATCCATTTTATCCTTTAAAAATAGTTACATGAATTTAAATTATTTGCCAAATAATTGAAAATTAAAGTTTATATATTGTGCCTTGTAGCAGGCAACCCCAAAATGATTTGAAGTCCTTCTGCTACAAAATTGGCGTTGGCAAAAGCTAAACTCAGATTATCAAAAAGTACGATCATTCAAAGTTTAATTATATCATATCGAAATTACACTGTTAGCTTAAGTAATTAAAATTTAGGAAACGTTTCTAAGATGCCAAAGAGGCCATGAAGTTTGCCATGCCCAAATCACCTTCTGGAGTTAATTTAAAAACTCCGGCATTTTCAAGAACTTGGCTAAATTTATGTGAAACTTCACTTTTTAAAATTGCCTCAATCTCAGATTCTGAGAATTTACCATATTTATCATATAATTCTGCAAGCCACTCTTCATGCTTTAGCAGTTTTTCGTCAAACAAAAGCTCGGTGATAGCTAATTCTTTATCATTTAAAGCAAGCAATTTACCAATTTCAGCAAGCTCATATGCCAGCCTACCAGGTAAAATAGCTACTCCCATTGCTTCAATTAAACCAATATTTTCTTTTTTTATATGATGTAGATGACGATGGGGATGGAATATCCCATCAGGGTAAGTAGAGGAAGTACGATTGTTTCTTAACATCAGATAAAGGGAATAGTTATCATCATCATTCTTCCGTAGAATTGGGGTAATAGCATTATGGCGGATACCTTGCTCTGAAAAAGGGATAATATTTAGTTCTGGTGATGAATAATGGTACCATTTTTGAATTAATTGTTGAGAAAGTTCCAGGAGATGTTGCTTTGTCCCAGTTAAGCGGATCGTACTAACCGGCCAAGTTAAGTGTTCAATAAGAACCTGAGGATAATTCTTATTTGAGTAGTTTTGGCGAACTTTAGCATGTTCAATAGGAAATACATAGTTGCCAGCCTGGAAGTGATCATGAGTTAAAATTGAGCCGCCAACTATAGGAATATCACTATTTGAACCAATTAAATAATGCGGAACTATTTCAACGAAATCAAAAAATACTTTAAAAGTGTTTTGATTTATAATCATATCCGTGTGCTTGGCGTTTAAGACAATTGAATGCTCGGGATAGTAAAGATAAGGTGAAAATTGGAAATACCAGTCTTGATTGTTTAGCTTTAATTTAAGCATTCTATGGTTTTGCCGCGCAGGTTTGGAAGCTGTCCCTCGATAGCCTTCATTTTCAATACATAATAGGCACATAGGATAGTTAGTGCTTTTATCTTCTGCTAATTTTGCTCTGGTAATTTCGCTTGGGTCTTTTTCAGGTTTTGACAAATTAATTGTAATCTGGATATTGCCATAGCAAGTTGTAGTTTCCCATGAAATATTTTTGGCGATGTCAGCTAATTTAATATAATTAGTCTTGCCGCTAAAATCATAATACCAGTTTAAAGCTTCTTTAATACCGTCTGAAGCGCTAATCCGATAAAATTTATCTTGAATATAGCTAGGTGGCGGGAGCAATGTATTAATTAGTTCGGCTTCCTGCTGTTCCAGATTCTCTCCTAATCGTTCAAGCTCCCTAGCGCTTAGCTGTTTAATTATTTCTTTGCAAATTTCACTAAGACTATGAAAGTTATTTACGCTAGATTCGAGTTCTGGGTGAGGTTTCAAGCCTATAAGGGTATATAAGCGATTTAAGACATAGGCTTGATCACGGTCTTCCAGAATATGAGTTTTTATAGCCAAATCAACAAAGGAATGTATTAATTGATAAATTTTATTATTCACGATTTGCTCCAAACTGCCAAATATTTATTGATTCATATGGTTTTTCTGGCCCAAATATTACTGTATCCCGGAATTCTGGCAGATTTATTGCATTTGGAAATCTTTGTGTTTCTAGGCAAATTCCAGAATGTTTTGGTGTATGAAAATTTGCGGAGTAAATGACACATACCGGCTCAGATGTATTAACCGTCAAATATCTTCCACTATGCGGATCTTTCAATTCAATGGGTTGATTAGCTTTAAGGATATATGGATGGTCATAACCACCTGCTAACTGAATTTGCGTATCATGAGAGAATATATCCCTGCCAATTTGCTTAAATTCCCTAAAATCAAAAGGTGTATTAGCTACATGGCTGACTTTACCATTTACAATACCGCTTTTATCAATTTCGCCATAGAAATCAGCTGGGATCTTTAATTGTTGATTTAATGGAGAAACACCACAACTTAAATCGAAGTAACTATGATTAGTTAAGTTAATGATAGTATTTTTATCCGGGTAAGCTCTTGCGGTAATTGTAAGCTGATTGGCAGCAGTAATTTCATAGACTATTTCAAAACCAATGTTGCCCGGAAAGCCATTTTCCATATCAGCACTATGATAGGTTAACTTTGCTCGATTGGCTAATTGGGTAACTTCCCATATTTGCTTATCTAGGCCAGCTAAGCCACCATGTAAATTATGCTTGCCATTATTTTGAGCTAATTGGTAGCTGTAGCCGTCTAAAATAAAATGGCCATTGGCGATTCTGCCGGCAACTCTACCGGTTATTGCTCCTAAATATCCCGGATTGCTAGGGTCGAATTTTGCTTCTCTAAGTACTACATTAGCAAAATTACCATATTTATCAGGAGCATAAATGGCAGTAATAATCCCGCCATAATTTAAGAAGTTTATCGTAAACCCATTTTCAGAAACTATTTGATATTCATAAACTATTTGTGAATTGATCGTGGCTACCCGGGTTTTTTTGAATGAGTAATTCATTATATTTGGCCTGTTATTTCACCAGCGCCTTGACCGGCTTTGACTACATAAAAGGCTGCATCCAGATCAGTAATTAAATGATACTGCTCTTTTACGTATTCAATAAAAGACTCAACGGAGTCTTCTTCAACCAGACTAACGGTACACCCGCCAAAACCAGCGCCAGTCATACGCGAACCAATACAACCATGATGGTTCCAGGCTGCATTTACCATGCTGTCTAACTCCAATCCGGTTACCTCATAATCATCGCGTAAAGAAATATGAGACTGGTTCATCAATTTGCCAAAAGTTACCATATCATCGTTATTAAGTGCTTCTACTGCCTTTAGTGTTCTTTCATTTTCACTAATTGCATGGCGTGCTCTTCTAAATATTTTGTCATCAGTTAAGAGGTGGCAATATTTTTTAAAGTCTTCGCTACTTGCTTCGCCAAGAGAATTTATAGTTAAGTGTTGCTTTAAAATTTGTAGTGCCTGTTTACATTCGCTTAGCCGCTCATTGTATTTAGAATCAGCAAGGCCCCGCTTTTTATTCGTATTGCCGATGACCAATTTGTATTTATTTAAGTTCAAGCTGGAATACTGGTATTTAAGGGTATTGCAGTCGAGTAAAATAGCATGGTCTGCTTTACCCATTGCTGAAGCAAATTGATCCATTATCCCACAGCCCACACCAATGTAATTATTTTCGGCAAACTGGCCTAATAATGCTATTTTTACAGGGGCAAAGTTACAGTTAAAAAAGCTATTTAAGATCGTCCCGGTTAAAACTTCAATAGATGCAGATGATGATAAGCCCGACCCATTTGGTAGGTTTCCATAATATACAATATCTAAGCCATGGTTGATTTTAGCGCCTTCCTTAAGGAAGGCTTCAATAACACCTTTAGGGTAGTTAACCCAATTATGTGCTTTATTATATACTAAATCGTCTAATGTGAATTCAACCACACTTTGATTGCTAAAATTTAGAGAAAATAATCTAAAGAGGTTGTCGCTCCGGCTAGAAGCTACAGCGTAGGTACCAATATCTAACGCGCATGGAAATACGTTTCCACCATTATAATCCGTATGTTCTCCAATAAGATTGACTCTTCCTGGCGCAAAGAAATAGCGCAGCTTACTTTTATCTGATTTTAAGTGTTTCTCATAAGCATTAGTCAATTTTTGAGTTATTGTTTGCATGATTATAGTTTTTCCTCTTAAGACTTATCCAACCTTGATTAAAAATATTTTCAATCATTTGCTCTACAGCTTTTGCAAGATTAAGCGTAACGCAAAGCTAAAATTTTATAACTAATTATACGCAAATTATACAATAGAATATAGTTAACAATAAAATCTCAGTTGCTATAAATACCAAAATCAATACATTTTGAGCTTATATGGATTAATTAGCAACTTTGCATAATATTTTAATTTTAATGTAGTCTAAAGCTTGGCATATGGGAAAATAGTTTGAGAAACAATTTAACTAAAAATAAAGCCCAGAAAATCCAGGCTTTATAAGTTTAAATGAAATTAATGCTTGCGGCGTGCACCAATATCCTTAAGGGCAATACCAGAGCGTAAATTCATTTCCATTTCTTCAAGCGGAACATCTTTAGTTTCAGGCGTAAAGAATTTGATTAAAATAAACCCTAATACACAGGCAAATCCAAACATCCAGAATGTTTCACCAACCCCCATTTTTTCAAACCAAACTAGGGTATAACTACCAATAACAGTATTAAAAATCCAGTTAGCCATAGTTGTAATTGTTACGCCTAAATCGCGGCCTTCTAATGGGAAAATTTCAGCGCAGATAATCCAGATGATAGGGCCTAAAGATACGGCAAACCCGGCAATGAATAATAAACAAAATGCTACTAAGGTATATTGTAATGCTGAGGTTAATTGTATGCCTTGACTTTGCATATTGAAGATATAGCCAACAATAGCACATGAGATAACAAGTACGCTTAACCCAAAGTACATAATTGGTTTGCGGCCTAATTTATCTACGAACTTAATTGCTACGAATGTAGTTAGCACATTTACTAGACCAACCACTACCGTACCGATTGCTGGATTTGTAAAACCTGCAGCAGCAAAAATTTTTCCTGAATAATACATGAATGCATTCATGCCTGAGAATTGCTGTAAGCATTGTAATAATGCACCAAGGATAACCACTTTTAGGAAGTACCCTTTGCTAAGTAGGCTAATACCTCCTGTTTTAGTTTGAATCGCTTCTTTGATTTCTTCTAATTCAAAACTAACTTCTTCCTTGTTTGAGCGGATTTTATTTAGGATAGTTTCGGCCCCGGCCAGATCACCAACTAATGCTTTCCAACGCGGGCTTTCAGGTAGGGTTAAAGTACCGATTAACATGATGGCTGATGGAATAACTAGTACCAACAGCATTAATCGCCAAGAACCAGTATGCTCCAACGCGGCATTTGATAAAAACATCAAAAAAATGCCGATGGTGATCATTAACTGATACATTGCGATCAAGGCACCACGTATTTTAAACGGTGCAATTTCCGATAAATATAATGGTGCAACAAATGATGCGATACCAACAGCAATTCCCATTATGAAACGGGCTAATAGGAATAAATGGAAATTATGAATTAATACGGTAAATAATGTTGCTATAGTGAAAATACTAGCCGCTAAAACGAGTACCCTTTTACGGCCAAATTTGCGAGATAACCAGCCACTAAACAAAGCTCCAGCCGCCGCGCCCGCTAACAGATAACCAGCTACCTGGCCAGCTTCTTCTACTGATAATCCGAACTCTTTAATAATAAAATCAAGTGCTCCATTTACATAAGCGATATCTAATCCAAAGAGTAAACCTGCTAATGCAGCGATAATACTTACTTTAATGACAACGCTATTATTTTGTTGTGCCATATTAATCCTTTAAAATAATTAATAAAACTGGACCTAGGCTGTGTTTGGATTAACAAGCATAAGTCCTAAAGTTAACCGTAAATTAGTTATTACCGAGGTCTTTCAATGGTGTTCCTGCTTTTAGTTTTCTTTCGATTTCTTCTAAGGTAACACCTTTAGTTTCAGGGACAAAGAATTTTAGGAATAGCATTGCAAGGATACAAAATCCTGCAAAAACGAAGAAAATTGATGCATTACCATGCGCTTTCATAAAGCTCAAAGCATTACCCATTACCAATCCTGCAAACGACCAGTTAACAATAGTAGTAATTGTCATGCCAACTTCGCGCCCTTCGATTGGAAACACTTCTGAACATATAATCCATGCAACAGGGCCCCATGAAACTGCAAATCCAAAGATGTAGATAATCACTGAAATAAGTAAAACAGCTTTAGGTAGCATTCCTATTTGGCTTGGATCTGAGATGTTGCCGATACTCGCAAAAGCAAGTCCTGCAGCTACCATTGTCACTAACATTATAATTGCACCAACATATAACAATTTTTTGCGGCCCCATTTTTCAACTAAGCGAATTGCAGGAAAAGTGAATATCATGTTGACTGTTGGTACTGTCAGCATCGCTAATAGCCCAGTCATGCCTGCATAACCAAAGATAGTTGGCGCATAATATATCATCATGTTAATACCAACTAATTGTTGAAACATTTGCAATACAATCCCCATAACTAAAATTTTTATGAAGTAACCTTTAAAAATACCTCCCAAGCTGACACCTTTGTCGCTATCAATTGCTTGTTGAATATCTTCAATTTCACCATCGATATCTTTCTGGTGAGTAAAGATTTTACTAAGTACGGTAACTGCTTCTTGTTTGCGGCCTTTTAAAACTAACCAACGCGGGCTTTCGGGCAGAGCAAAGCTACCGAAAAACATAACTAAGGCAAAGATGCCGATAACTAAAAACATTAGCGGCAGGGCAACATGGGGATTTGTGAATATTTTAGCAATGAATACATTGGTTGCCGCAATAAGGAATATACCTATAGTGATCATCAATTGGAATAAAGTTCCCATTGAACCCCGAATGCTAGCAGGAGCTGTTTCCGATAAATATAAAGGGACAATGAATGATGCTATACCAACTGCAAAGCCAAGGCCAAAACGGCAAGCAGTCAGAAGTCCGATTGCAGGTAGGGTTGCAGAAACTATAGATAGCGAGCTAAATAAGAAACCGGCAAGGATTAAACTGCGCTTGCGGCCTAGGAACCTGGCAAATAGCCCCGATAATAAGGCACCGATAACTCCGCCTGTTGCCAGAACAGCTGCATATGCCTCACCACCTTCAACTCCTAAATGGTAGACATCCTCTATAGTAGGCAAAGAATTAGCAATAAATCCTTGGTCTAGACCGAATAATAAACCACCTAATGCCGCTATTGTGCAAATCCAAAAAACAATTTTCTTGAATTCGCTGTTTTGTGGTCTTGAATTATTCTGGCTTGAGCTAAAATGACCTGCAGCCATAGATATTTCCCCTTTATTAAAAAATGTTGTTTTTATACACAATATCTAGGCCTGTGCAATCAGGTTGCTTGCTAGAAAACGTGCAACCATTTACTCCTGGCTTAATGGCTAAAATTGTGTATGGGACTATAAGGCAATGATATAGAATGAAATTTTATGCATTTGAGCGACCTATGTCATTGCAGATTAAAAGCAATATAATATCATTTAGCAAATATGCTAAAAATAATTTACTATTATAATATAGAAGCAAACAATAATGTAATTTGCAGCGCACAAAAGCCTGGGAAAATCAAATGAATAGTGATGTGTACCTGCACTTCTTAAGATGATGAAAATGTATCTAGCTAATTTTACAGTTTTAAAGAAGTGCAGACTTTTATGATTCTATTTTGATTCGCTAAGGTTCTTATAAATGGCAAAATCTACCAACTGGCGATTATACTGGCGATCGCTTACAATAATGTTTAACGGAACTTTAGCAGGTAATGAATAAAGATAATCTAAAATTAAATGATCATTAGGGTTTTTACTCAGCTGATTTAGTGTATTTGATTGTGGGTTGAAATCAGAATAAATCGGTAAGATTTTAAGATTATTAGTCATACTTCCTGATTCAGCTTGAGCATATTTTTGGATGAGAGTTAACTTTTTAATTGTCGTATAGGAAGCCTCTTCTGGTTCATTGACAAATTCATTTTTATTCCAAACATCATAATATTTTATCAGGTTCGGGTTTGCGGATAATAATATAATTCTATGCTTAGTAGCCCAAATATCTTCCAAGGTTAAATTTTGCCAATTCTGTCGAGGTGTAAGGTAAGAGCCAAATTGCATCTGTAAATAATTATGAAGTATATTTATGTCATTTTCCGTCATGTAACCATAATCCGAGCGGATATTGTTATCTAAGTCAATTATGATTAACTCTTTAGGATTATCATCGATAAAATCTTTAATCTGCTTAATAATGCTGTCTAAGGAATCAGTTAGATAGTAGTTCGATGTATAATAGTTTGCATTTTGTAGGCATATTTGGAGCTCTAGGTATCTTACACCGTTATTTAACTGTCCGGTGATATTGTTATTTTGAGTATTAAGATAATTCACGAATTCTTCTTGAGAAATTGAGCTATTCCCGTTAATCAATGATGCAAGCTTTGCATTATTGGACATATTATCTTTAAAAGTTTCTCCATTGCAAACAATTAATTGCTTATTATTAGATAAGCCATAGGCATTTGAAAAATGTGAGCCAGGAATTATTAACTGGTTTAGCTTTTTGTTGCCCAGGCTTTTTTGGTTGTCTGCCATCCAAGTTGAATTTAACGTATTATTACTAGAGCAGGCTATCATTGCTAAGGTTAAAGGGATGACTTTATAGATTATAGGTAATCGCATTACAAATCCTGTTTATGGTATGTACTGTTTGGTTAAATAGGTGTCTAAGGCGTAACTTGACCCAAGCATAGCTGGGAAATCATGCGTTATTATATATATAGGCATTTTCTCAAGGTATGAGCGATAGCGGCCTTTGTCTTCGAAACGGCAACGAAAATCAGATTTTATAAAATAGTCTAAAATGCGTGGAACAATTCCGCCCCCTATGTAAACACCGCCAAAAGAATTAGTTATGCAAGCAAGGTTCGCTGCAGTTGTACCCAATATCCTACAAAAATGGTCTAGTGTTTGGCGACTAATAAAGCAGCTATTATCTAACGCTCTTTCCGTAATTTCACTTGGACTAGGCAGTTGTTCAATTTGGATGTTTTTTATTGAACAAAGTGCTTCATAGATTAACTGAAGACCAGGGCCTGAAAGAAACCTTTCAACGGACACATGGTGAAATCTATTGTGTACGAATTGCCATAGTTCAAATTCTTCAGCTGATACAGCAGCAAAACTTGAACGGCCTCCTTCTGCTGGAATTGCATAATATTCATTATCTTTTGGATGTTTTATTAAAGTTGCCATGCCAAGCCCGGTTCCGGGGCCAATTATGGCAATGGGTTTTTCGATTTTTGGTTCAAGACCACCAAATTTATATAAGCTTTCTTTGGGAATATGGGGGATTGAAAGAGCTAAGGCATGAAAATCATTCAAAAAAATTAAACTTTCTAGTCCGGTTTCTTGTTTGGTTTTTTGCATTGAAGATAGATGCCATGGGCTATTTACCATAAATAAGGTGTCATCAACGATCGGCGAAGGTACTGCTAAAGCTGCATGTTTAATTTCAGGACGGCCGACATCTTTCAGATAACTATTGATTGCCTGCGCCAAACTCGGATAATCTTTACAGGCTAAAGTTTTCGTGTTTTGGTAGGTATAGGGAGCAACTTCAATCGAAAATCGTGCATTGGTTCCACCGATATCACTAACAAGGCGTGGGTAATTGTTATTTAACATGAATGTGTCATCCTGTAAGTAGAGTTTAATCAAACTATAAATTCAATAAATATAATCAACTTATTAATAATGCCAAAAGATCTCATAATTTGGGTGGAGTTTTAGCACATAACTAATCGGGTATTGATAGCTTGGTTCCAGGCTTGCATGTTCAAGGACTTCCAGCTTCTTCTTGCCATTGATGCTAATGAATATTTGCGGTATGTCGAGTATGCCGCTTAGACTTAGACCAATTCGCTGGTAATTAGCATTTTCTGGTGTAGTAATAACATAACGTTCAGGTGTTAACATCGGGTCTAATACAGTTTTAAGCTCAGGTGCACAAGGGAAAATTGATGCTGTATGGCCATCTTCGCCCATGCCTAGAACTGCAATATCTATTTGCTTAATGTGCAAATTCGCGTTTTTAACCGAGTCTAATATAGAAGATTTAGGATTAATTAATCCAACAAAAAATGCTTTTTCAGCTTTATTGATTAGTAAATGCTGCCTGATTAAGTTCTCATTGCTCTCTGGGTGAGTTGGGTCGAGAAACCTTTCATCAACTAAGGTGATCGTGACATTTTCCCACGCTATATCAATATTATTAAGCTCATGAAATAACCCAATAGGACTTTTGCCGCCTGAAAATGCAATACATACTTGAGGCTTTAGTTGTAGGACTGAATCAATTTTATTGGCAATTATTTTAGCCAATTCAGCGGCTTGTTCTTGATTTGATGTAAATTGATGTATGTTCATAAGTACCTGCCTATAGCTAAACTTATATTCTTTAACATTATTGTAACCCAATCTTTAGGGGTAAGCCCAGTTTTTCTATAAATATGGCTAAATGGGGAGGGTTATGCTATAATCAATCGTTTAAGGAGATATATGTTTTTGGTAGTATATTGTTGTACTTTAACTTTTACGCGATAGATTGCTTGCCAAAGTTTAAATACACTATATAGATTGAATAATTAGAAATAGTTAAGATTTCTTTTTTCTCAGGAGTTTAGAATGGGATTTTTGCAAGGTAAAAAAATTCTAATAACCGGGTTGATTTCAGACCGCTCTATTGCCTATGGCGTTGCTAAAGCCTGTTTTGAACAAGGTGCTGAGTTGGCTTTCACATATCAAAATGAAAAGCATAGCGAACGCGTTGCTGGTTTTGCAAAAGAATTTAATTCTAATCTAGTATTTCAATTAGATGTTGCTAATGATGAGCAAATCAGCAACCTGTTCACTGAATTGGAAAAACATTGGGACGGTTTAGACGGCTTATTGCACTCGATTGCATTTACACCAAAAAATGGTTTAGTAGGGGATTTTGTAGATAATATTGACAGAGAAACTTTCCGTTTATCTAATGATATTTCTGCTTACAGTTTTATTGCATTGGCTCGCGCCGGGCGTAAAATGATGCAAGGTAGAAATGCTTCGTTAGTATGCCTAAGCTATTTAGGTGGTGAGCGAGTTTTGCCTAATTATAATATGGCAGGAATTGCAAAAGCAGCATTAGAGTCAAGTACTCGTTATATGGCATATGCTATGGGTCCTGAAGGAATTCGGGTAAATGCGGTATCTGCCGGTCCGATCAAAACTTTAGCGGCAAGCGGAATAGGCGGGTTTGGCAAAATTTTGGATCATATGGCTAAATTTGCACCATTAAAACGTGGTGTTACTACTGAAGAAGTGGGCAATGCAGCTGCCTTTCTGTTTTCATCACTAGCAAGCGGTATTACTGGCGAAGTCTTATATGTTGATGCAGGATACAATATTACAGCAGGCGGATTAGAAGGTTAATAAATATTATGGCGGACCCTAAAAAGCAAAAAATCTTAACGATTGCCAATCAAGTATTTAAAGATGAAATATCTGGGTTAAATCAAGTTTTAGATTCAGTTGGCGAATCTTTCTGTATAGCAGTTGAAATGATTTTAAACTGTACGGGCAAGGTAATTGTGTCCGGAATGGGTAAATCTGGCCATATCGGAAATAAAATCGCTGCAACCCTGGCATCTACCGGGACTGCAGCTTTTTTTATGCATCCTGCTGAAGCACTGCACGGTGATTTGGGTATGATTGAAGCAAATGATCTAGTACTTGCGATATCTTATTCCGGAGAATCGGATGAACTAAGTTCTATTATACCAATTATAAAACGCAAGAATGTTCCAATCATCGGAATTAGCGGTAATTCTACTTCAACTTTAGCCAAGTTGTCTGACTGCTTTTTAAGTGTTCAGATTACTAAAGAGGCGTGCCCACTGAATCTGGCGCCTACAACCAGTACGACTGCAACTTTAGTGCTAGGTGATGCGTTAGCCGTTTCGCTATTGTCTTTGCGTAATTTCCAGCCTGAAGATTTTGCTTTGTCACATCCTGGCGGGAGTTTGGGGCGTAGGTTATTAACCAAAGTTAGCGACGTAATGCATAGTGGCGATAAGTTACCAATTGTCGAAGAGAATGCTAGCTTAAAAGAAGTAGTAGTAGAAATTAGTGTTAAAGGGCTTGGTTTAGTTGCAGTTATCGATGAAGGGAATAAGTTGAGAGGGGTTATTACTGATGGTGACCTACGCCGTATTCTTGATAATGATATCGATATCCGCAAGCTGGTTGCAAAAGATATTATGGTAACTAACCCAAAAGTAATGCATTCTAACGACATGGCAGTTGATGCGGTAACTTTGATGGAGAAAAATAAAATTACAGGATTACTTGTGGTTGAAGAGGGAAACCAATTAGTTGGCGCATTTAACATGCATGATCTTTTTAAAGCAAAGCTAATATAAAGGTAGATCGATGTCAGCAAAAAATATTACTGAAAAAGCTTCCAAGATAAAGGTTATAGCAACAGATGTCGATGGCGTCTTAACTGAAGGATTTGTTTTTATTCGTGATGATTATGAAGAACCCTTTGGTAAATTTAATATTTACGATGGCTTTGCTATTAGTATGGCGCAAGAATGCGATATCAGAATGGTTGTAATATCTGGACGTAAATCATTAGCAACCGAGGCTCGTTGTAATAAACTCGGAATGGATATTGTCTTTACCGGAGTTCGCGATAAAAAATCTAAATTATTAGAAATATCTCAAGAATTAGGAATTAGTACTGAGGAAATTGCCTATATTGGCGATGATTTAATTGATTTAGGTGCCTTATCTATTTCTGGGCTACGCTGCGCCCCTGCTAATGCTGTTGCCGAAGTTAAAAACCGGGTAGATTATATTAGTAAATTAAATGGTGGAAGTGGCGTTTTGCGCGATGTTGTTGAATTGGTCCTTAAATCGCAGAATAAATATGAACAGGTTTTAGCTAAATATTTGGTATAACTGATATGAAGATTAAGTATCAAGCTTCCCGGTTATTTAATTTTTTGACGGTTATAATTCTATCTGGATTATGTTTACTTTTAAATAGTTTAACGCAGATTCGCTTTCATCGGCTTGAACTACCTAAAAATAAACCGGAATTTTCATCCACCGGTATTACTGCTAATATGTATAACCCCAAAGGAAACCTATTATATAAGTTTGAGGCAGAAAGCGGGATTCAGTTTCCAGATAGCAATAAAATAATTATCGCAAAGGTTAATTTAGAAGCATTTGCTGAATCGAACGGTTTCTTGCAAGAGAAACTAACTAGTGATGACGGTTGGATTGATAATGCAAGTAGCCTAGGATATTTGGGTAAAAATGTTGTATTGACAGTTAATAATTTGGAGCCGGATAAAAAGATTTATGTTTATACCGAAAATGTAATTTTAGATGCTGACAAAAAAACGGCAGTAAGCTCGGCCCCAATCAGGGGAACTCAGGGTAAAAGCGTAATTACTGGTAATGGTTTTAAGGTGGATTATAATACTAAAATTCTAACTTTAGAATCTAATGTGAAGGTGATTTATGTTAAATAAAATTTTTTCAATACAGTCAACACGACTGATTCTAAAGTTGGTTACAGTACTAATTTGTGGCTATATACCTTTTTGCTATGCTTTAAAAACTGATAGCGAAAAACCAATACAAATTGTAGCTGACCATGCTACTTTTGATCAGAAAAATATGGTATCAGTCTTTACTGGAAACGTGGTTATAACCCAAGGAAGTTTGACTGCGCATGCAGCTAATGCAAAAGCAAGCCAAGATAGTAATGGTTATCAAAATATTACTTTGATGGGTAACCCGGTTACTTTTTCACAGCTAAATGATGATGGCGAGATGACCCAAGGCCAAGGAAATAACTTCGATTATAATTCGAAGAATAACCTAGCGGTTTTAACTGGACGCGCTAGGGTGAAAAAGGGTGATAATATTGTAATGGGTGATAAGATTACCTATAATACGCAAAGCCAGATCTTTAGCGCTACCTCAACTAATGCTAATGGGGTTTCTACTACCAAAAGCGGTAGGGTAACCGTGATATTACAACCTGATCAAAAAGGCCAAAATGGAAAAAAATCAATCTTCGACACCAAGTAGTTTTCTAGAAGTGAAGCATTTACGCAAGCAATTTAAAAAACGCGTTGTAGTTAAAGATGTTTCATTTGATGTTCATAGTAATGAAGTAATTGGGTTGCTTGGACCCAATGGGGCAGGCAAAACAACAAGTTTTTATATGGTAGCCGGTCTACTTGCCAGTGATGGTGGCGATATTTATCTAGATGGGGTAAATATTAAAAGCACACCTGTCCACAAGCGGGCTGCTCTTGGGCTTGGCTATTTACCACAAGAAGCTTCTATTTTTCGTCAGATGACAGTCGAAGAAAATGTTCGTGCTATCCTTGAATTAAAAAAACTTGATCGGAAAGAAATTAAAAGTGAAGTGGATCGATTGCTTACTTCATTGAATATAGACCACTTACGCGATGTTAATGCAATGGCGTTATCAGGCGGTGAGCGTAGGCGATGCGAAATTGCTCGAGCGCTCGCAAATTATCCCCGCTTCATATTGCTAGATGAGCCATTTGCCGGGGTTGATCCGATTGCAGTTAGCGATATTCAAAAAGTAGTCACTTTTTTGAAAGATTTGGGCATTGGCGTAATTATTACTGACCATAATGTTCGAGAAACTCTTCGAATTTGTGATAGGGCATATATTATTAGTGAGGGAAATGTTTTAGCCAGTGGAGTTCCCGAGGAGTTAGTTAACGATGAAAAAGTAAAAAAAGTCTATCTTGGTGAGAATTTTACTTTATAGCTAGAATAATTACTTAAATATATAAATAGCATTTTTCATATTTATTAGGGCGTGTTTATATTAGCACGCCCACATTTAATTTATGATTTTTAAGAGGAAATATAAGTGATGGCGTCCGGTAACTTTGTCAGGTACAAATGGTTTAGTTTAGGTGATGTTAGTAGTTCGGCGACAATTGTATTTGATAATTTGACGAATATGGCGATTATAGCCTTTCTGCTAACTATCGTATTTGGCATGCCTTCAAGCATAGTCTTAAAACATATAATACCTGGCTTGTCGGTTGGTGTGGTTTTTGGCAATATTTTGTCAATTTTCTTTGCGTTTCGGTTGGCAAAAAAGCTAGGGCGTGATAGCGTAACTGCATTTCCAACAGGCTTGGATGCCCCAACATGCATTGGCCTTACTTTATCTGTGGTTGGACCCTCGTTTTTACTTTTTAAATCACAAGGCATGGCTCCGGATGCTGCTGCGCTGCATAGCTGGTATATTAGCTGTGCATGCTGTTTCTTTATCGGTGTAGTAAAATTTGTTTTTTCTTTTTTTGCTCATAAGATAAGCAATATTTTACCTACAGTAGCATTATTAGGCGGTTTAGCTGGCGTAGCAGTTGGTTTGATTGCATTTTTCCCGTTATTGTCAATGTTAGAATTACCGCTAATAAGCTTCTTTGTATTTGCAATTATAGTTTTGGTTTATTTTGCAGGTTACCGGATGCCAGCTAATTTACCGGCTATTTTAATTGCAATTATATTGGGTACTATTGCATATTATATTTTCCAAGTTGCAATTACTGGGCATAGCAATATTCCCAGTTTAGCCAATATCCAAATAGCTTTACCCATAGTAGATTTGCGATTTTTCAGTTCTTTTGGTGCGGCGCTAAAATATTTTTCGATTGCATTTCCATTTGCTTTATTAGTTGTTTTTGGCACCGTATCAGTGGTAGAAAGTGCAACGGTGATGGGAGAGCAATATTCGTCAAAGAATTTATTAATGGTAGATGGCATTTCAACTATGTTGATGAGTATTTGTGGAGGTATCGCTCAAACAACTCCCTATGCTGGGTTTCCTGCATACAAAAAAATGGATGCCCGATCAGGTTACCTATTTATTAATATCTTAGTTGTAGGATTTGGTGCTTGGTTTGGTATTGTTAATTATATAATCAATTTAGTTCCAGATGCTATTTTAGCTCCAGTACTATTGTTTATAGGTATTGAGATAGCGATTCAGGTGTTTATCATTAGCGATAAAAAATATTATCCTGCAGCATTATTGGGCTTATTTCCTTCAATTGCGCGCATGGTCGAAATTAAACTTTCCTCAAATGCTGATTTAATTTCAATGGATAAGTTAAATCTTGCCTTACATTCAGTGGTTAATGGAAAATTGTCAGACATTGCCGCGGTAGTCACATTTGGCAATGGCTTTATCGTGACAGGTACATTATGGGCAACATTAGTGTGTTATTTAATTGATCGGCGAATAGTGGCTGCAGTAATTACTTGTCTTATTTTAGCCGGTTCATCGCTATTTGGGATAATTCATTCAATTAATCTTGATGGCTCGATGTATTGGGTAGGCAATCTACCGCAGAATTTAAGAATTATACCACTTGAAATTGCCGGTGGTTATCTAATGTTTGCGATTGTTGCTATAGTTTTGCATTTATTGAATATAGGAAAGAAACCTGAACTACATTAGCCAGGCTTATTTATAAAATAAACGCCAGCAATTATTACATAGTTAAAACTGGATTAACAGAATAAAGTAATGTTGCTGGCATAATAATTGGATTATGAAAAAAGCTGCCACTCTCCACCGATTTATAGATTTTAATTCGCAAATTAGCCTAATTGGGTTACAAAGCGGGTTGCTTGCCATGTTAATAGGACTCAAATATTGCGTGGATAAGCCTGAAAATGTAAATTATATGCTACTGATATTCGGCTTATTAATTAATACCATGATGTTAAGCCAAAATTATCATCAACATAACTCAATCCAAAGGTTAAAGTTTGGGGCATTGTTTACTATTCCTTGCACGCTACTTTTTACGTTAGCTACACTAATTAGTAATTCAATTTTATTTACGACTCTTGTATTTTCGTGTCTGGTCCCTTTTGCTTTCATATTAGATGGTTCAGTGCTAATCAAGAGCTTCGCATTTTATTTAGTTTATGCATTTATACTGGGACTGGGGTTTCATTTTGATGTGGATAAAACACTTGAAGTTGCCAGCTATTTCTTCAGCGGGGCTATTTCAATTGTTATTGGCGGATACTTACGAATATTGGTTCGTAAATATTTTTTGAATTTAAATGAGACCATTCTTTATATACAACATAAAAAAATACTATTGCCTAAATCGAGTAATATTAAGTTTATATTTATTGTTACCGGTTTAATAATTAGTTGTAATTTTATATCACTGTATTTTAGCGTACCACATGGCTATTGGTTACCAATGACTGCTCTTTTAGTGATTCGCAATGACCACCAAATCACAATCGAAAGAAGCCGACATCGGATTATTGGCAGTATTATCGGTGTCATTCTGGCTTTAAGTTTATTAGCTTTGTCTGAAAAATATATTTTGGCATTCCTTTTGTTTCCATTATTCTATTTGATGGTAGTTACAATTAACCGGCACTATGCGTTATTTTGTGTAATAATTACCTTACTGGTAATGGATCTAATTAATTTAGGTACACAAAGTAGTCTATCGATATTAGTAGTACGCTTATTTGCAACTATTTTTGCGGTATGCATTGTTGCAGTCATTGCAATTGCTTGCAAAAACTGGGAAGATAAATCAAACTTAAAAGAAAAATAATCTGTAATGAGAATAACAATAATCAATATTGCCAATAAAATGCCTGACTGGGTTATTTCGGCTTGTAACGAATATTTAAAACGGATTAATCATGGAAAATATAATTGTCAGATTGTTGAAATAAAAGCAGATAAAAACAATAAAAAAACTGTGCTTGAAAATATGGAATATGAAGCAGGTAAAATAATTCAGGCAATTCCTAAAGATAGTTTTGTTATTGCTTTAGATGAACGTGGAAAAATGCTAGATAGTATCAAGTTTGCCCATTTTCTTAATGATACTGCAATGAATTTCCGTCACATTGCGATTATTATTGGTGGAGCTGATGGTATACATCCAGAACTAAGAAATAGAGCTAATTACCAAATTAGTTTATCAAATATGGTTTTTCCACATGCGTTGGTTCGCGTCTTGATTTTAGAGCAAGTTTATCGGGCGGTATCAATTTTAGAAAACCACCCATATCACCGCGAGTAACCTAGATGATTAAATTATATTATACCTCCGATAATTTATTAATACAGGCAACTGAATTGGCTTCAGGGATTCCCGGCAACCAATTGATTCAAGCCGACATGTCTGAGCTTAATAATACCAGCTTGCCTGCGCTAGTGCTCGCAAGCGATGGTTTATGGTTTATGAGCCAGCATTTTAAACCTCTTAATATGGCCGAATTTTACTCTAATTTTATATTAGTGCGTGCAAAGTCGGTTCTTCGTGAAACTTTAATTCAAGCTGTCAACATCAAAGTTAATCAACAAAACCAAATTAAAGCATTAGACCTGACAGCAGGCCTTGGCCGCGACTCAATTTTAATGAGCCTTTGTGGTTACCAAGTTACTATGGTAGAAAGTAATCCCTATTTGGCAGTAATCTTAAAATATCTTACAACTACATTTAGTAACAAGTTTCCGCTGTTAAAATTGGTATATATGGATAACTTGGATTTTTTAAATGCTAACCATGACAAGTACGATATTGTGTATCTTGATCCGATGTTTCAAGATGGGAAGCAGGCATTAGCCAAGAAGGATATGCAGATAATTGACCAATGCCAGTTAATGTATAATGGATTGCAAGAGCCAAGATCTAATGAGGATCTATTTATTCAAGCAAAAAAATGCTGTAGTAATAAACTAGTTATTAAACGCGACAATAAACAAGCAAGCCTGGTAGCAAGTCCAAAACCTACTTATTCTAAGTTAGGAAAAACTATTCGATTTGACATATACCAATGCTAGTTTGTAGCTTTTAACTTCTACTTATTGCCAAACTTTTTAATTGTTTCTTCATATCTAGAGTCAGCTTCAGTGTGTTGATACTTCATGGTTGTTTCAAGCATGCTATGGCGTAGATTTTCTTTTACTACCCGTATGTCGATTCCTGCGTCTACTTGATGAGTCGCGGAAGTATGGCGCAACCAGTGGGTAGAAACTCGGGCAATCACAAAGGCACTTGCCGGATCAGTTAATTTTAATTCATCGGCAAGAGCGTTGCAGGTGAATTTTATTATTTTATAAAGCATTGAGTCGCTAATTGGCTTAAACGTGCCATTTTTGCTGAAGATTATTGGGATTTCTGTTTCTAACGGGCTTGGGTATTCCTTAATGCCCATTGCCTTACGGTAACGGATCAATGCGCCAAGCAATTCATTGGTAACCGGAATTTCACCATATTTATTTCCTTTGCCGATTACTTTAAACCACCATTGATTGCGTTTACTTATAAAATCAGACATTCGTGCATTAATTACTTCACTGCGCCGGCAACCGGTTAGGTAAAGCAGATGAAAAATCCAGCGGGTTCGTTCGTATTCAAATAGCGCTTTTGGGTTATCTTTTGGTAAATTCTCTATATAATCGGTCAGGTAATTCCATTCGCGTTGAGTAAGAAAGCGTTCGACATTTTTGGTAGTCTTTATTTTTTGGCGAATAAGCCTAAATGGATTGCGAGTCAAATAACCAGCATCAATCAGGTATTGGTATAAACTACCAAGTATCTGAAGGTTTAATTTAATGCTGCTATTGGATAAACCCTTTACAAAAGGTTTCCACTCTTCGCTGGTTCTAGGCCGTGAAGGACCACACCAAAAATCGGTGGGGACAGGCATTTGCAAAAAGTCTTGATACTCTTGGATAGTTTCCCGGGTAACTTTTTTCAAATCCAAATTTTGTTGCATTAACCACATCACAAACCTCTCGGCGGTTTGCCGATACGAAATAAATGTGTTCTGGCTATGCCTAAATTCAAGTAGCCAAGTTTTGATTGCATCTATATCATTACTTGCATTTATGCTGCTAGATTGTTGCACTCCATCGATCGGTGCATCTATCTGTTTGACTACATCGTGTATAATTAATTGTGTACTCATTATTTTACGCTACCTAAAAATGCTCTTGCAACTTGATCTAGTCTTAATACTTGACAGTTTTATCGCTACAGATCAGTAAAGCCTGATTTATTATAAATTAGAATTGTTTAAACCCTAAATGTGCTTTAGATCAAATATTAAAATGTCCGGTATCAAGTGACCTAGTTTGGATTACACCATAGATTTTAACATTTTACTAAAACTTAGGTGAGTGCCATACTGTTAATATAGTACAATTAAGCATTTAATTCAGATTATTTTCCAAAGTGCGTTAAGTTTCAATAAATTTAGAAGGGAACAAAATGAAGTTAATTAGAAAGTTGTTAATTCCTGTTATAGTAGTCGGAATAGCAGCATGCGCTAGCAACCCTGCGCCAGCAGTTAATGGAGTTAGTAGCGCCAAAGGCGATGTAAATACTGATAAAAATGTTCTTACTAATAGCATTTATTTCAGTATCAATAGTGCCGAAGTGACGAGGTCCTACCATAGATTATTAACAATTAACGCCAGCTATTTAATTTCTCATCCATATGCGAGTGTCCAGATTCAAGGAAACAGTTCCGAAATAGGTACCCCTGAACATAACAAGGAGCTAGGGATGATCCGTGCACAAAACGTTAAACAAGAGCTAATCGCTTTAGGGGTTCCTGCAAAGCAAATTTCAATTGTTTCTTTTGGCAATAGCAAATTAGTGTTTCCTTCTGAGACAGGGGGACGACAACCTAAAAATCAGCGTGCCGATATTGTATATATTAATTTAGCACCATACCAATATACGCAAAATCCGTTACCCAAAATAAATATTACCACCATGTATTAATTCATAACTTGCGGCTATTTGCTTGATTAATGAACATACCCTGACAGCTTTTTCTTCCTGAGGAGGATTAAGGTGTCAGGTATTGCTGAAATATACCGGTTTTGTTTTAAGTGAAATATGGTAGAATATTCGAGTCTTCAGCTATTGCTAAACTCAATACCGGACACTTTTATATCTAATGTTACGCACAATTGGGATGCAAAAAGTTTCAATTTATTTCTTCTAATGGAACACTTTATGAAAAAATTAGACCAATTAATCGCTGCTGCTGGGAATAACCGCCTATTGGAGCTGTCTCAGTTGATCAATGAGGGAGTTGATGTTAATGAGGCCAATGATAATGAGTTGACTGCATTAATGCAGGCTGCCACATTTGGGCATGCCAGTGCTGTTGAAATTTTACTTCAAGCAGGGGCAGAAGTTGAAGATCCTAGTACAGGTGTTTTTAGTGCACGCAAATTAGCTGAAGTATTTGGCCATCGAAAAGTTTTAGATATATTTGCCCAGTATACAGGAGTTCCGCGTAAGTCTGATATACAAAAAACAGCGCCATCTCCTGAAAAGTTAACCAAAGAATTATTTACTGCAGTGAAAGAAAATGATGCCGGCAAAGTTACTAAACTGATCGGACTAGGGGCTGATGTTAACCATATTAATTCGGATAACCGAAGTCCATTGATGCTAGCGGTAAGGAATAAAAATATAGATTCTCTAAAAGTATTAATTGAGAATGGGGCTGATGTTGAATTGGCTAATAAATATGATTATACTGCCTTGATGTTTGCCGCTTGGTATGGTAAATTGGAATCGGTAAAATTCTTGGTTGAACAAGGAGCCAATATTGAACACCAGACTCAAGGAGGGGCTACTGCACTTATGGAAGCGGCAACCAGCGGGCAATTGGATGTAATACGCTATTTACTTGATAAGGGCGCTAAAATCGATAGCCAAGATAAATATGGTGAAACCGCTTTGATGAAAGCAGTTAAAAGAGGACATAATATAAATGTTATTAACTATTTGGTAGATAGTGGAGCGAGTATTGATTTACCAAATAAATATGGTGAAAGTGCCTTAAAGATTGCAAAAATTGAAGGTCATACTGAGATTATTCAATATTTAATTACAATGCGCGGTGGAATTGATCCTGACCAAGTTAACTCTAGTGAAGAAGATATTCCTGAAGTTGATGAGGAGTGTGACTCCAGTAATGTAAATTTAGAACAAGCTAACCAAATTGTCCTCGATTCGCCAAAAGAAGTTAGCATTGATGTTGAAGCAGTAAACCTCGAGACTGATGATGAAGAGATTATAGATAATGAGCTCACATCGCAAGTACTGGCTAACAGCGATGAAGTTAGTAATAGTGTTAGCGTTGACCAATCTTTGGCAGATCAGCCAAGCCTAGGGAACCAACACATTAATATTACTGAACTTTTTGATGCTATTGAAGTTAACAGTTTAGGGGTTTTAAAAAACTTAATCAGTCAAGGTGCAAGCGTAAATGCTACTGATAGTTATGGTTGGACACCATTGATGCTTGCTGCCAGGCAGGACAAACCACGTATTGCCGAGTATCTAGTAAGCGTTGGCGCAGATGTAAATAGTGTTAGTAATAGCGGCTGGACCCCGCTAAGGATTGCTGCCTCATCGGGTAATCTGAATATGGTTAAAATATTACTAAATGCCGGTGCTGATATTGCTTATGCCAATAGTAAGGGCGAGAGTGCTCTTTCAACTGCCGAGAAATATGGCCATGGCGAAGTAATTAGCTATTTAAAAGAGGAATTTATCCGCAACAATAATAAATAATTAAGCTTGTCTCTTTATAAGCAGTCGCTTTTTAGCGGCTGCTTTATAATTCTCCAGCATGCTTCTCAATATTAGATATCTTTGTACCTGATACTACGTACAATTGGAACCAAGCTCGCTATCACTCTGAATATTTCAATCATTGTTTCATGAACAAATTTAAATTTCTGCTTATCTCGACTTGATAGAACTACATATTCTTAATCAAACCCCTCCACGGCTCAACTTTTACCGAATGAAAATAATATTTGATATTGTTTATTATAAATTGGGTAAAGGTTTAATAATCTGACTAATTATCGCAAATTTTTGTCGTTAAATCAGTGAATTTGCGGATTAATTTAGCTAGTTATTGCTTGGTACACTGCATGCCTGAGAAGTCTTTTTCTGTTAAATTTGACAGAAGCAGCTGATGATTAACTTATTTTATTAGGATCTAAATGAAAAAAGTAATAGGTTCAATTTTACTTGGCGCATTATTTTCTGGTTTGAGCGCATGTAATGCAGGCGGAAATTCATGGAGTTATAGTAGCAAGCCAGATGTTCAAGATGTATCAAACAAGAAGAATTTAAGTGATGGCAGCTATAATTTTCATCTTGTTGCACGCGGATGCGAAACAATTCGGCCAAGCGGCGGAGTTTGCAGCGTTACAATTACTTATTCAGGTTCGGGAAGCATGCAGGGTAAAAAATTAAAGCTTTCGCCAGATACCCTTGATGATTATGATACAAGCGGTTTTGGCTATCAATGTTCAACACTGTCAACCCCAGACGATTCAGTTTGTAGTTTCCAAATCTGGAGTAAAGGAAGTACAGCCAAAAAAGTGCCGTTGAGTGTGATTTTTGATGGAACAGAAGCTTCGGTTGGTCCGATCTATATTGGCGGTGGACAAACTAATTAAGTCATCTAAAAACAAACTAGCAATTTGGAAAAAGCAATCAAAAAGGATTAATAATGGTTCATAATCGGTTAAATCAAGGTTTAAGGTTTTGGACTGCTACAGCACTAGTAGTAGGTAGTATGATAGGCACAGGAATATTTTCATTACCTATTACAATGGCAAGCTATGGTTCGTTAAGTATTGGCGGTTGGCTACTTAGCTCGCTTGGCACGATCTTAATTGCATTGGTGCTGGTTGACTTAAATAAAATCTTTCCTGAAACCGGGGGGACTTTTCTATATGCGTATAAGGCATATGGAGAATTTATAGGCTTTTTTATTGCAACAAGTTATTGGTTTTCTTGGTGTATCGGTTGCGTTGGTGCAATAATTCCGGTTAGTGCTTTCCTTGCACCATATATACCTGCTTTAAATGAGAAAAGCATTTTTTATAGTCCTACTTTATCATTAATGATCAAAGTGGGGCTTACTTGGTTTATGATTTTAATAAACATATTGGGTATTAGAATGGTAGGGCGATTTCAACTAATTACCATGTTATTGAAAGTACTTCCTTTATTACTAGTTTGCTTTATTGGCTTCTCTCATGTAAAATTGACTAATTTTACTGATTATTTAAATATAAGCGGTAAATCAAACTGGTATGTATTATCGAGCAGTATGGCTTTTACCTTCTGGGCATTTACCGGACTAGAGGCAGCCGTAGTACCTGCGGATGGGATATCAAGCTCTAAAACCATAGCCCAAGCAACTCTTGTCGGAGTAGTTTTTACTGCACTAATTTATATGCTGGTTACTTTTGTATTGATGGGGGTATACCCAGCTCCCGTATTAAAAGACAAAATTTCTCCTTTTAATGATTTAGTTATGACATTTTTTGGCCCCGGCGCATCGTTATGGGTGGCATTAGGTGCAATTATTGCAATATTAGGCTCAATTAATGGTGGGATATTAATTTTAGCGCAGGATGCGATGGCGGCGGCCCGCTACAAGTTACTGCCAAGAGTATTTGGTGAAACAGGTAGTAATAATCAAACTCCGGTTAAAGGATTAATTATCGCCGGAGTTGTAATGACCTTAGTTTTATTTTTAACGTTCAGCGCTAGTTTGCTAAAGCAATTTAATTTACTGGTACTGTTATCAACTTTATCGATGCTGATCCCGTATTTTATTTCTGCGACTGCGGCAATGATACTGCTATTAAATAATCCAAATAAATATTCTCGAACTAAATTGTTCCGTGCATTTCTGGTTGCCAGTTTAGCCAGTATCTTCACATTTTTGATGCTTTTAGGAGTAGGGCAGGAAATAATCTTTTATGGTACTATATTCCTGTTTGCAATTTTCTGGTTACACTTTTTTTATAAAGCCTATCAATTAAAAACTTTGGCTAAATAAAATTAGGCTTCAGCACAAAACTACAACTCGGGTTATTCGCATAAACATTTTTGGGTATATTGTATGCTACGACTTGCTACTGACTCTGACTATTTAGCTATATGGTCCATTTACATGGACCCAGATGCAAACAGCTTTATGGATTATGGGCAAATGGATCCTGAATCCTTTAAGCCTATTTATGACATGCTAAATAGCGATGGGCACTTTTATGTTTATGAGATTACTAACCAAGTTGTATCAATTTGCCGCTTGGTATGCTTTACTGGCTGTTACAGGCACATCGCATATATTGGCAGCGTCGCAACGTTAGCCGCTAAGCGTAAGCATGGATATGCTTCAAAAATGTTGGTGGCACTATTAAATATAATATCAGAAACTATGCCGCAAATTGAAAGGGTTGAATTATTTGTTGAGGAAGATAATCCCAAAGCACTTGCTTTATATCAAAAGCTAGGTTTTGAATTTGACGCAATATATCCTAATTGGTTTAAGCGGTCTACGGATATCCTGCATGCTAAGCCTGTAGCGAGCCTATTATTGGCTAGGTTAAAACATGCTGAAAGGTCGAGCACATACCCTCTAGAACAAAATCACATTAAACTTAATGATAAAATTAAGTCAATAACGCGTAGTAACTTTATTCTCAAGAATAAAAAATGGCACGAATTAAATACGCTAACCAAAATTCAAAGTACCACTAGGTTTATATTGTCTAAGTTAGCTATTAAAACTTACAGTAAAAATGCTCAACTTTACTTAGATACTATTCTGCCAATTAAAAAAGTTCAATTGCTCCAATTTACTACAAATAGAAATTATTATTTTCCTAGCTATAAATTATTTGTTTTATATGGGGATGCCCAGGTTTTTGCTACTGCATTTATCAAGACCTTCGCAAATGAGCGGCTTAGCGGTGATAGAGTTATTGATTTATTAGAGATTAAAGAAAATCAATTACCGTTTGCCCCTTACATTATTAAATCGTTAGTCAATATCTTGCTAAATAAAAATTGTTCAACTATTATAGTCAAGTTATTTGAATGTGAAACTGAATTATACAATGCTTGTTTGGCAGCAGGATTTTGCTTTACCGGGATTATTAAAAATGCAGTATTTTGTCCAGTTGCTAAAAAATACCATAATAAAGTCGTGTTAGCTTTTACTGTATAACAAAAATAAGAAAACTGCATAACATTGCTCAACTTATTACCTTACACATAATTAAATAATCTGAATTAATTTAATTGATTTTAGAATATTTATTTAAGCTTCAGGTGTTTCGCTAAGATTCTCAGTATGTACAATCCGGATATCGGGGAGCCTTCTACTTATTCTGTTTCTATGCCATAGACTATTATTTTAATTTTTTATACATAGGCGAATCAAAGCAACGGTTTTTTGTATTAAAGTTGAGTCCAATACCTATAATTGCAACATTTATCGAGGTATTAGACAGGTGCCGAGCATATTGATTTAGTTCAATCTGGTCTAATGCTATAGCTGAACTTTTATCCTTTTTTAGTTCGAAAATGATAATCACGTCTTTTCTTAGTTTAACTATTAATTCTATCCTACCACTACCAACATCTGATTCTTGGTTACAAGAGGTTATTAAATCTGGGATTAAATTAGAAATTAAAGCATGTATTATGTTAGAGTATTGAATTTCATCTGTTTTTTTAGGTAATTCTAAATAAGAGTGTGTAAATATTTGATCATTAAATGCTTCCACCATTTTTTCAAAATTAAAAGTTTCTAGAGCATTTGCTAATTTGATCCTAATAGGACTATCACTATCTTTTAAATAAGCAGTTCGTATAATAAATTTAAAACTTGATTCCACAGACTGGTTTGGGAAATCCAAAGCATAAATTGTTGAATTAGAATCTTTATCTTTAATCACTGATTTGATGGTTAAATATCCAGTCTGAAATAATAGTACTTCTATGGGTATATCGTCAATATCAAAACTTTCAAACATTAAATGCCTATCTACTTTTATATCCTTAGGCAAGAAGATTGGCTGGGTCTTTTTCTTTAGTAAATTAATTAGAAATGTTGGGCTTCCCGTACTAACCCAGAAGTCTTTAAATTCTTCACTACCTTCAATAAAAAATTTATGTATGTCATCTGGATTATACATTTTATGGTTACCTATACCACAAAAATCAAATCCATTATAATAATCTTTAATCTTTTTTCTTGTTTGTTCAGACAAATTACTCAATTCAGGTTTAAAAATTAATTCCAGCTCTTCTTCTGTATATCCACAAATTTCAGCGTAGTCCTTTGACATTGATATATCTAATAAATTATTTAATCCACTAAATAAACTGACTTTATTAAATCTACTTACTCCAGTAACAAATACAAAACCTAAATATGAATCACAATCTTTGATTACTGAATAAAATCTTTTTAATTCATCTCGAATTTCTTTTTTATTTCCAGCATCGCAATCCAATATCGGTTTGTCATACTCATCAATCAATATAGCAACTTGGGAGTTATATTTCTCATATATTACTCTAATTAACTCTTCAAATCGGCCCCGAATAGTTATACTTGTGAGATTAACTTTATGCTCTTTACATAACAATCCAATTTTATCTGTAAGCATTCCCTGTAATTCCTCTACAGAACCTGCCCCGGCACTAAGACTAATATGAATTATTGGAAATTTCGGTAATTTATCCAAATTTTTATTTAATTTTAGATCTTTAAAGACTTCATGATCACCTAGAAAGGCATACTTGCATGTGCTTAAAAAAAGACTTTTGCCAAATCTCCTTGGCCGAGATAGAAAATAGTATTTACCACGCGACAACATTAAATGAACAAAGTCGCTCTTATCGGCATATGGATAACCATTTTTTATGATTTCTTTTAAATCTGATATTCCAATTGGAAATTTTCTACCTATTTTTGCCGGTATTATAGCTTGGTTAGAAGAAGTACTCATTTCGCGTATTCCTTGATTCCTGTTAGAAGTATATCCCAAACAACTATTTCTCCAAGCCTTAAGTATGTTATTGGGCTTAGTAGTAAAGAATTTCACTTGGTTTTCAGCGTTATGGCTTTGACTCATAAAGTTATGATAACTTTCATCTTTACAAACTTTGTTTGTATTTTGAATGCCTGATTTATTAAAAAGCTGAAATTTATTATTATTGGTAAATGATAAAGTTGAAGAAGTACTTTTTGTTGCCCTGAAGATGATATTATTTAATGCGGTTTTCATAAAATTCCTATGCTATACAGATATAAATATAATTATTATCATAATAACCTAGATTCTTTGTGCTAATAACCATTAAATTTTAAAGAAATATTTATTTAAATAATTATAAGCCATTTGTCAACTTTTTGAACTAGTAGCATAACTAATTACTTTATTTGAATATAAATCAATTATGGTTGCTAAATATAACCAGCCCTCTACCTTTGTGCAATAGATATGTCTCCGCACCCATACTTTTTCCTGTAATGAAGCCTGTTTTTGCTATTCATATTTAACTTTATCTATCTTGCGCGCCTGATTTAAATTATAGCTATTCAAACTTAACCAACCGCCAAGGCTTCGCGTGACTTTAACACTTTATTAAGCTTTTATATCTTAATATTCCTGCAAAGTTCCCAGTTCTTAATAAATTATTTAAGAATTAATTAATCATTCGAAGTATCAGTTGCAAAAGTTTCCGGTATTGAGATGTATAGCAATAGTCACCTATGATTCTACACAAAAACAAATTCTCGCACTCAATTTTAAGTAGAGTTATATTGAATTCGTCTTAACTTGAATGGCTATTGCTATAGCTCAAATTAGAGTATTCCATATTTACTTATTACTTTTACATAAATATTTTCATAAAAATTTATATATCTTATTATTTCTGCATTTTACTCGTATTGGTTTAAGGTAGAACCATGTTGTCACGTAGCTACAATTCGCAAATAATCATTCAAACTTATGCTTGGAGGAAAGCATATTTTTTATAATTAAGTGATGTTATGCATCTAATAAAATTTAACTAAGTATTATCTGATTTACTAAACAGGTTAAATGATTAATAACTCAAATCTTCTGCATTTAAGATTTTGTAAGTACTCGCTTTACTCAAGCAAATCAAGCAATGAAGCAAGCTTGGTTAACAAAATCTAATATGTTACATATTTAGTTAAAAATCGATTAACCTGTTTAATAAATCCTATATTTTTGCCTGAATTTGTAAAAGTGCGAAACATCTGTATTTAAATTGTTTTTCAAAAGGTAAATCGTATGTTTGCACTTATGCTTAGACAGACTACTCAATGGCTTACAAAATCAACTTCAATTTCTTCATCCTTAACCTCTCAAGCTGCATCATCATTATCAACCAATCCGCCAACCACCGGGACTGATTCATTCAACTCATTTAGCAAAAATTCTATGGTTGGTCCTGATTTGAATTTGCAATTAGTGGGGATCCTTGGGCAGACTCAACAATTCGGTGCAAACTTTATCCAGCAATCGAAGGAGATCTCTACTATCTTAGATGACTTAAAAAAAAGATTTGAAGATAAATTACTCATTGCATCTAGTCATCCCAGCGACGTAACATTTGAGTTTACCAGCTATATTAGGGCGCTATATATGATATTTGATGAATTTAACCATGATTTAAAAAATTTTGCTGAAACGCCATTGCTAAATGTTAAATACTATGGAACATGTAGTAGTCTGCAGTCATACCAGCAAATAATTCAAAATTTAATTAAGGAGGCTACAGATAAGTTGCAAAATGCGTTGGACGCCAAGCTTGCTGATCTAGCAAAACCAGAATTACAGCTGGAAAAGCAGCTAAATATCATAGACAATTTATTGGCAGTATTTAAAGACAGGTTTGCGACGCAATTAGCTAATGAAGAGGAAATTCAAGGACGTAAACCCGGCGATCTTAGGGGACGAGACTATGATAATTATATTAAGCTGCTGGAAAAAGTCTTAAATAGTTTACAAAGGCTCATTGAGAGTAATCAATCCGATGACTCACGGCTAAGTCTAAAGTTAGAAAATGAGAAATTAAGGCTTAAAGGGGAATTCTATAAAGCTAGAACCCGCTTTTATCAACTTAAGTTAGATATAATTTTAAAACAACCTGTTTATTCTGGAACAAAATTTGATAATCGGTTAAGAAAGATACTTATGGTTTTAAATATCTTTAAGGAAAATTATACACAATTAATTAAGGAGTGCCGAGGTAATAAATTTACTCTTGATAGCATCCTGGGAAGATTAATAAAGGAGAATTATGAAAATTATTTGAATATGTTAAAAATGATATCAAATAAATTAACAAATGATTATGACATTTTGCAGCTTGACCCGCAACGATATTCAATTGAAATAGCTAAACTTAAGCAGATAAGACTAACTTTTTCGGATAATTATAACCAGGCTAATTATGAATATGGCCAAATATTTCCTGAATCTAGAAGAGTATTTTTAAATAGTAACACTGACTACCGCAAAGCCAAAAACCAAATGCTGAAAGAATTTAGACATAACATAGCGGGAACACTAGCTTTCAAAGAACAAGTGGCTAAAGAAGTTATGAAAAAAGGTTTAAAGGAAAATACTGATTTAAGTAGCAATGAGGTGACCAATATTATAACTGCAAGCTTTATGTCATACGAAATTCAAGCTAGAAGGCTTATTGATCAAAATGAGAATGAATATTACAATAGTAAAACTAATGATAGTAAAATTGCTTTACAGGAACTTTTAACTAAAATTAAAGAATCTCTTAATCTTCTTGTGGCAAAAGTTGCCACCACGGATATTAATCTTGCAAAATTATTTAATGTAAACAAAGGTGGGCATGTTGGGAAGATTAAAGATGAATTATAAAATAAGTCAGAGCTTACCCAATCAATGAATTAGTTCCTAGCATTGACGCTTAGCATTTTTTTAAGAATAATCTCGAATTGGTAAATTTCCTCAGGAGTTAGAACGGACAAGATTTGTTGTTGAAAATTGTAAGTTATTTCTAATAGCGTAGTAGTTAGTTCTTTCCCTTGCTGCGTAATGAATATTTGCTGGCTACGCCTGTCCTTTCCTGGGATAACGAGTATATGCTGCTTTTGGGCCAATTTTTCAACAGTTCTAGAAATTGCAGCTTTGTCAATTTGTATGAATTTTGCCAAAGTAGTCACTGAATCGGCCTGCCTATCATGGACACAGCGCATTACATTCCATTCGGGAATCGTTATGTCATATGGGTTTAAGCATTGTTCAAAACCGTTGTGAATTTGTGCATTTAACCGGCCAAGCCAAAAGCCTATTTGCTGATTTAAGTTTGAGTATTGCATATGCGCTATTATATGTTGTCTTGTCAACTATTGTCAAGACAACTAATTCATGGCTAGTTGATTAGATTTTTTTTGATATAATCCTGGGTTAATTTATTTTATTGGTGGATTTGCTAAAATGACAGAAAAAGCGCACTTAATTCAGGAAAATGTAATTGTTGAATTAAACCAGCAAGATAGTACTGTGTCAAATGACATAGGTAAGAAAAAAGTAAAAAAGGAAAAGTTATATAATAAGCTTACGCTTGATGAAGCTAAAAGGCTATTGGTTGCCGAGACTATTAAACGTAAAACAATATCATTTTATCAATATTTTTACATAGCCAATCCAGATGACTTTCGTGATGAAATGTTCAAACGGTTTAGTCAATTAAAAGTATTTGGCCGGGTGTATGTAGCTCATGAGGGAATTAATGCCCAAATAAGTGTACCGGAAAACAATTTTGAGGAATTTAAAGAATATTTGTATTCAATTCCTGAATTAAATGGCTTAAGATTGAATATTGCAGTAGATGATGATGGAAAATCATTCTGCGTGCTTAAAATCAAGGTCCGTGAAAAGATCGTAGCTGACGGAATTAATGATCCCAATTTTGATATGGCTAACCGCGGACGTTATGTAAATGTTGAAGATTTTAATAAATTAGCTGAAGATCCGGATACTATTTTGATTGATATGCGCAATCATTACGAATATGAAGTAGGGCATTTTGAGAATGCAATTGAAATCCCTAGTGAAACTTTTCGTGAACAGCTACCGATGGCGGTAGAGATGATGGAAGACAACAAAGACAAAAATATTATCATGTATTGTACTGGTGGCATACGCTGCGAAAAAGCCAGCGCATGGATGCTGCATAACGGGTTTAAAAATGTTTACCATCTGGAAGGTGGCATTATAAACTATGCAAACCAGGTCAAGGAGCTTGGGCTAAAAAACAAGTTTCGTGGCAAGAATTTTGTCTTTGATGGCCGTTTGGGTGAACAGATTGGCGAAGAGGTAATTGCCAAATGCCATCAATGTGGTAAGCCTGCGGATACTCATGTTAATTGTGCTAACAAAGGCTGTCACTTATTATTTATTCAATGTAAAGAATGTAGTGAATTATACCAAGGCTGCTGTAGCGATGAGTGCCAGGAAATTATTAATTTACCTGAAGATCAGCAAAAAGAGCTTAGAAAAGGTATTCTTGCCGGGTCTAAAGTGTTTAATAAGGCAAAAGCCAAGCTTAAACCTAAAAATAAATAATATATAGCAGGCAGATCTTCTTTGCCTGCTATATATTAACTAAATATCAATAATTTATAGTTCAACAAATAACGCCAATATCATAAACAAAGTCTAATATCTTCCATAATTCGATATAAATGAAGCTTCCCTCATAATAAATCTAACAAAATTAAATGTTGTGCGTAGTATCAGATTGCAAAACTGTCCGGTTTTAAGGTTTTTATTTATTCTTAAGACTCAAAGTATAAAAAATTATTCCTGAGGCTCAAGCATTATTATTTTCGATTATCATGGTTAAAATTAAAAGAAAAGGTTTATTACAAAATTTTGAATTTATTCTGTCATTGATTGCTGCAAATGCTTCTAATTAATAATAGCTACCCGGGAACGTAATTAAGCCAAACATTCAAATTAAATTAATTAAAGCCGAAATGAATTTTTTAACAGGCATAGTACCGGTATCAAGCGCCTAATTCTGGTTAACTAACAGCAATAAAAAATTTACCTGGCCTAAATCCGAAATTAAATAATTTATTATAAAAAAGAGTTTTTTAGTTAAACTCAAACTCATTAATAAAAATAAAACAGTTGGATATGTTGGGTTGCTTATGGCTGCATCAGATGAAAATGTTGTTTATTACCTAAATATTCTTGTTCGGAAAGGTTGAAAATATTATTAGCATAATGCTATTATTCTGGACAATTTATTAGCAAAGGATGAGATTAAGATGCATGGACTAATAATTAATAACAGCGATTTAAGCTGGTCATTGGCAATCTTAGTTGCCTGGTTTGCAGGGGAAATCGGCTATCAAATTACCAAATTTCCACGCATTAGCTTTTATGTAATAATTGGTTTTCTATTTGCCAAAAACCAATTCGGCTTATTGCCCGAACTTGATGGGGCAAGAATTAGTTTTCTAATAAATATTGCTGTAGGACTAATCCTATTTGAGTTTGGTTATCGTATTAATTTAAACTGGCTAAAAAATAATCCGTTTATTTTAGTTACCGGATTAGCTGAGTCCGGTGCAACCTTTCTACTGGTTTTCTTATTTGCCAAAGCATTTCATGTTTCTACGATGGTATCTTTGGAATTCGCTTCATTAGCGATGTCAACGTCTCCAGTAGCTATAATGTACTTGATTAATAATCAACAATGCTCAGGCCAGGTCACTGAAAGGGTATTACATTTAACCGCCATCAATACGGTACTTGCCATTTTCTCTTTTAAGCTAGTTTTTAGCCTAGTGGTATTTCAAAAATCAGGAAGCTTCTGGCAAGCGGCCTGGTCAGGGATGCTATTACTGGTATTATCAATTTTGCTTGGCGCACTAACTGCAATACTATTATCAGCAATATTAAGAAGAATTAAAGCAATAGCTATTGACCGCACGATTATTTTGTCGCTTTTAATAATTTTTATAGTTGCTCTTGCTGAGGCTACCAGCTTATCTGCAATCATCGCTGCATTGGCTTTTGGTCTTATTACTCGCCACCGTAGGGTTGCGATGGGGAAAACCCAACGTAACTTTGGGGCTTTGGGACAATTATCTGTTATTGTTATTTTTGTAGCAGCGCCAACTACGCTTAGCTGGCAAAATGTTTGGCTTGGACTTGGCATGTCTTTGGCATTAATCTTGATCCGCCTGGTTACAAAAGTAGTTATTGTCGGCGTCCTTTCTTCACTCTCAGGTATGAGTAAAACTAAAGGGTTCCTGGCTGGACTAGCCCTTAATCCAATAGCGGTGTTCTCTTTACTTTTAATGGACCAAAATCATTATACTGGAGTGGCTTTAAACCAACAATTAGCGCCAATGGCCGGAATAATCATCCTTCTTGAGATATTTGGCCCGGCAATTTCTAAGTTTGCTTTCGTAAAAGCAAAAGAAAGCCTAAACTCTCAGGCCTAAAGCCTTTTTGCTATATTGTAGCCGCATTAAATTTGAGAAAGGAATAATTATGCTATTAGGACCTTTTACCCAGTCAAATGCATATTCGATGGGTGTTGAGCTTGAATTACAACTAATTAATTTATGTGATTTTGACTTAACTGCATCTAGCCCAGATTTAATTTATTTGCTTGGACAAAACAAGTTTCCTGGCAATTTTACGCCTGAGATGACTGAAAGCATGATCGAAATTTGTACCGGGGTTCATACTTCGTATAGCACTTTACTTAATCAATTGCTAGAAATAAGAAACTCACTGGTATCAGCAGGGGATATTCTGAATATTGGGATTTGCGGCGGAGGCACCCATCCTTTTCAAAGTTGGTCTGAGCAGAAAATCTATGATAAAGAAAGGTTTAATCAATTATCTTCACGTTATGGCTATTTAGCCAAGCAGTTTACGGTATTTGGCCAACATGTCCATATCGGCTGCCCATCGGGATCAGACGGACTTTATTTATTGCATTCGCTAAATCGATATTTGCCTCATTTTATTGCACTGTCTGCTTCGTCCCCATTTGTTCAGCGTAATGATACTTTATTCAATTCAGCACGGCTAAATTCGGTTTTCGCATTTCCGTTAAGTGGCCATGCTCCTTTTATAGTAGACTGGGAAGATTTTGATAATATTTATTTCGCTAAAATGCAAAAAACCGGCACAATCAATAGCATGAAGGATTTTTATTGGGATATCAGGCCAAAGCCAGAATATGGCACGATAGAACTTAGAGTTTGCGATACTCCGTTAACCATAGAAAAAGCTGCGGTCTTAGCGGCATACCTACAAGCAATTTGCAAATATCTAATGACTGAAAAGAAATATAAACCTGAAGAAGACGATTATCTTGTCTATAATTACAACCGATTCCAGGCTTGCCGTTTTGGGATGGATGGCACCTTGGTACATCCCAAAACATATGAGTCAATTCTCTTAAAGGATGATATCGCTCATACTCTTGATGAAATTGCCTCACATTCTGAAGATCTTGGCTCTCTTGATGCTATAGAAAAAATTCGATCATATCTCGAGCTTGGAAACGATGCCAACTATCTCCGTGAGCAATTTAATTTGAATGGTAATTTGGAATTTGTCGTTAATAAAGCAGTCGAGAAATTTAGAGAATAGTAATTAACGCGAGTCTACACTTAGCTAGATTGATTAATAAGTATTAAAAGCTACTTTCACAATTTAAGATAAGTATAAATTCGCGTTAACTACTAGAGTTCTATAATGCCCAAACTATTAAATTGCACATGTGATTCTACTTCCTGATATGATAGAACATGAATATGCGGTAATTCTTTTTCTATAATTGAGCGCAGATAGCGCCGCGTGTCATGCTGGCATATAATCACCGGTGGAGTTACTAAATTTTGATATTCATTACAATTATTGCGAATGCTTTCAATAATACTATTGGAAATATTCGGATCTATTTGCAAATAACTACCACGTTCATTAAAGCGAATTGAATCCCTGATTATATCTTCAATGCTTTCATCAACAATAAAGCATGAAATAATATAAGTCCCATTACTATATTTATTGGCAATATAGCGGCCTAATGCTTGCCTTACGTACTCAACAATTATCACAACCTCTTTTTCACGCTGCGACCATTCAAGCATTGCATCGAGTATTACTTTAAAGTTACGTATCGAAATATCTTCAGCTAACAGCCTTTGGAGTATTTCAGTAATCTTATTTAATGGAATCATCCTTAATAATTCTTTAATTAGGTCTTGTAACTCATCCATTTTACTCAGTAAGTTTTTGACTTCTTGCATGCCGAAGAATTCAGAGATATTTCCTTTTAGTATTAAACTTATATGGATTACCAGGAATTGCTCTAAACTAAGATAAAGAATTCCAAATTCATCACATTTGTTGCTAAAAGAGTCTTTTATCCAGTACTTATAATCAATTCCGCTGCCTATAGGAACTTCATTTATTTGGTACTCGCTTAAGCCTAAAGCACTGATAGTTTCATCATCAGCTTTAGCCAGTAAGATATGGTTAGGGTAAAATCTCCCTTCACTTACCGGGATCTCAAATACTAGTATTTGATAACTATTATTTTTAAGCTCACTGACATATTTTATGAATATTTGTGGAATTTCTACCCCTAGATTGACAAGTATATTTTTCCTAACCTCAATCAAGGCTCTCTTGATGATTTCAGTAATCGATGGGTGTTTAAGGTTAACTGCTAAATTAACAATTAATGGCTGTAGCTTCCAGCTTACAATATCGCCTTCATTTTTACTATCAATATTTTTATCTTCTACAATATTTTCCTGGGCTTTTTCTTGCGAGCTACTTGGCTGGCTTGATTTGCGGTAACTGTAAGTGGCAAATAAGATTAGGCCAAAAAATAATACAATAAATAGTATCTTTGGCATTCCGGGTATCATTGCCATAAAAAGAAATAGTACTGAAGCCGAAAATAACGCTTTAGGGTTGCCAAAAACTTGATTGATTATATTGGCACCAAGATTTTCCTTTATTTTGCTATTATCATCGCTAACCCGTGTAATCATCATACCCGCGGTTAGGGATATCAAAAGAGATGGCACTTGCTGTACCAAACCATCACCAACTGTTAGAAGGGTATATGTCCGAAGGGCATCTGAGAGCGTCATTGAATTTTGGACCACGCCAATAACCATTCCGCCAATAAGATTTATTAAGATATCAATAATACTGGCTATGGCATCTCCTTTTACAAATTTCATGGCTCCATCCATGGCTCCATACAGTTTACTTTCTAGGCCAAGATTATTTCTAAGAATCTTTGCTTCTTCCATCGTGATATTTTCGGCTTTTAAATCGCTGTCGATCGACATCTGTTTACCTGGCATGGCATCTAATGAAAACCTTGCGGCAACTTCTGCTACACGCTCAGACCCTTTGGTTATCACAATAAAATTTATAATTGTAATAATTGAAAAAATTATAATTCCTACAACCAAGTTGCCGCCAACTACGAATTCGCCGAAAGTCGTTATAATTTGTCCGGCGTCACCGTCTAAAAGGATTAAACGGCTTGACGAAATAGTAATGCCTATGCGAAACAATGCCAAGACTAGTAAGATACTAGGGAATGAGCTTAATTCTAGGGGGGACTTCATGTAAATTATGACCATCAGGATTATGATAGTAAGCCCAATATTAATTCCAATTAACATATCCATTATCTGGTGAGGTATTGGAATTATAACCATGGCTAATACGCCAAGGATTAAGATAACTAAAAGAACTTCTTTATTATTTTTTATTAAGGATAAATAATCTTTCATTAACCACCCATTACTATTATGTTAAATTTTATATACACAATCCCTCACATTTAAGTTTTATAAATACCTTGATTATCGAAAAAGGTTCTTAATATTAATAAAACTCAAAATAACTTACTAAGAGAAATTAAGGCGCTAGTATTTACAATAGACTCAGATAATAACATGGAAATTTTTGGCTCGAGTTTATCTCTATTCGAATAAAAGCCAAACTTGGCGATAATGTTAGAAGGTCTTAATATATTTACGCTATTAAATAAATATGGCTTTTCCATAATGCATAGAATTAAAGTTCTAAATATAAAAAAACGTATAATTTAGCTATTAATCATATATATGACTAGATAAATTTTAGCGTTATTATATTGATTCTAAAATGATAATTCTCGCTAGTAGAAAAGCTATGTTTAAATCTTAAATTTTACTAAAAAAGCTTTATAAATCTTATCTTCGAAAATTCAGCTAATTGTTTATCCTAATCTAAATAACAATTGATTAATCTGTATTAAAATGGGTGCTGACTTAGATGTAGCTTCTGTTACAACCATATTATTAGCTATAAATAATATCGATTTGTAACTATAAAATTAATTGCAAGATAGATTCCTATAATTTTAGGAAAACTTTATAGGGCTTAAAGTTATCCCGGCAATTTTGTCCCGTGTATTCGTTTTAAAACATAAAATTTAGGTTATAACTAATAGTTAATGGACTTAGCATATGAAAACCGTAAATTTAACAAAATTAGCAACCGGTAATTGTCCAAGTTGTGCAATAAGTCCAACTGTTCTCGAGGTTTATCAAAAAAGCCTTGATTATGGTGACAACTGGATGATAGCGTGTAGCAGCGGCAATATATTTTTATATAGTCATGGCTTAAATCTACTCTTAAAAGATTTAATGTTTAACTATAACTTAGTAAGAAAATTTTTAAGGTTAATTAAGTATAAGCATGTTGCACATATTCTTGAATCATTTGATTCGGCAGGTGGCAATAGATTGTTTTGGTGTTGCATTGAACCTTTGACATCATTGGGTAATTGCCAAATTTTAGTTATTTATTTTCAGCCGGTTAATTTTGCAAAAGGCCTTAAGTTTATTTCACGGAATAATGTAAAAAATGATTTACATCTTGCTAAAAAATCTAAAGATTTAGACTTGTCTCACTTGGCTAACGAAGATAAACAAATATTAAATTTATTAAGGCTAGGCTATACTCAACAACAAATTTCTGAAAAATTGGCTACCTCCCGTTCTTCGGTTGTGAGAAAAATTATTCAGATTTGTCAAAAGTTAGGGCTTCCAAACTGTGATACTGCGAATTTGCGAAAGATCTTAAACTTAAGTTTAAATTGGAGTGTTTTTTGAATTCTAAGGTTTTAAGCTTTATTGTTAATAATCTTATACCAACTAAGTTGCATCATGTTTACTCTAAGCAAAGTATTTGGGCATTAAAAGATGTTAACCACAGGCATTTGCTGATGTCACTTCAGTATGCAAGCTTGGTTGGTTGTTCTAATAAAGATAGTTTAATCGGAATTAGTTTAGAAAAATTTACTAACTTGAAAATAAAAGACATAACTTTCATCCATCATAAAGAAAAGGAAATACTAGACAGTAAAAAACCGCTAAGGAATGTAGTCTATGCTGAAAGTGAAGAATTCGTTTCTGTTTATGTTGTGACCATTATGCCGATATTTTTTGAAAATAACGTTATTGCACTGGATGAGAAATATTCTCTTATTTCACAATTTGACTTTAACCAGGTTAATTTGGGGAGAAATTTACAAACCCATGAAAATAAACCATTACAGATTAAAAGTGAGCAGGAAAAATATGTTTTGTCATTACTTATTCTCCATAAGACACAACATGAAATTGCTTCACTATTATCATTATCCCGCTCAAGGATAGTGCAGATTATTTCTAAGTTATGTAACCAATTTGGCATTGAAGGGTGCTCGACTTCACTTTTAATCCATAAGGCATTGAAGGCGAATTTTCACCGCATAATACCACCAGAGTTATTTCTACTTACATAACGAATAGAATATTTAATTGGATAAAATATGACAGAGCTAAATCTTATACTTAAATTTAACTATAAAGGACAAGTAATATACTTAATTATTAAAGATTGGGTAAATAAGTATAAATTACTTTGCAAAGCTAAGCAAGAACCTACTAATGGATTTTTTTATCGATGCTTATTAATAAACTATATATATAGCTGGCTAACTAAGAAAATAAACTCTATTAGCGGGTTTCAGTTGCTGGAAGATGGTATTGATAATACAAGTTTTTCTCATGGTGAAAAATATGATTTTGAACTAAACCAATTAAAAATAGGTGAATTAATTGGAAATGGCAGCGGGCTATTAGGAGATTTTGTATATAACCTGAATAATCAACAATTTATTAATCTTCCTAAACTTTGGCCTGAGATAGATATAAATGGAAAATTTCCAAGTGATCCAGGCTTGAATTTTAAAACTTATCGAGAGTTTAAAGTTAACCGATTGGAACGTTTTATTAATTTGCAATTACTAATTGAAAATAAACCTTGTCAAGTTTATTTCCCAGAACTTTCGCTATCTGAAATAGAACTTTGGTCCCAATTTTTAGATACTAATGCTAAGTGTAAAGAAGATTTTCTTAATAGTTTAATTACAAAATTTGCAGTTTTAACAAAATGGGAAATTAAGACTTTAAAAGTTAATATGTGTACAAAACTGCAATATAGCAGCGAATTATTGCCGTTGAAAATTACTTTTGGTGACACAAAATTTACCGTACTTTTATCTAACTGGCAAGAAATTTTCTCTACAAATATTTCAGCTTCCACAAATCAGGGTAACAATAATTTTACGCTGCCATATAGTCTGGCCCATGGTCTTATGAAGCTGACAGTTGATGAGATAAACGGGTTAGAAGTAGGCGATATAGTCTTTTTTGATCAGTGTTTTGCACCTAACCAGGTATTATTGTCACTGAATAATAATGGGTTTATTTGTGATTTATTAGCAACTAACCAAGCGATAGTTAAAAAGCCTTTTGTAGAATTTAGGTACTAGATCAGTTTTGCTCTTCAGTTTAATTGTTTTTTATTATTTTGGTGATTTGATTATGAATACAAATGATGTAAACCAATTAAAGGAACTATATTCAAATAAGCAGCTCAAATTAATGACAGCTTTAAATGAATTGCAATCTGAATTAAAAGAAACCCAGATAAAATTGGCCGAGCAAGAGCAAAAAGTTCAGCTTATGAATAATGAAAAAAAGGAGTATGTGCAAAGCTCGCGCAAAGCATTATTAAATGCAATTATTGGTATAAAAGATTTACAAATTATAAAGTTAAAAAAACAGAAATTAGATGAAGGGATTAGTCAGGCAAGAACCGAACAAACACAAATTGCCGAAATAATTGAAGAAACAAAACAAAAGATTGATAAAGTCAAACATGAGATATGGAAATTTCATATTAAGGTAGAAAAATATAAAGTAATTCAAGATAACTTGAACTAATTAAATTTAACAAAATTTTTCTTGAAAGAGGTAGTTATGGTTAATGAAAGCCCATTTAATAAAGATCTTCCTGATGAAGACTATGATAACTTTGAGGACGACTTTGAGGATTTTGAAGATGACTTCGAAGATTTTGAAGATGAATTTGAGGATGAGGCAATAGAAGATCTAAAAAAGCACCATAGAAATGAGGTCGATGCAAGTAGCGAACAAAGTGATCTTTATTCCCATTCAGAGAATTTAACAAAACAACAAATAAAAAATGTTACGCATAACGAGGTAAATGAAGTTAGAGCAGGGGGTGAAGATTTTTCAAAATACCAAAATGAAAAAATAAATGGTAATTTATTAAAAAATTTGTCGATAACTGTTAGTGCAGAAGCAGGGCAGATAATTTTGTCTCTCCAGCAGTTAGTTAATTTGGAAGTTAATCAGGTATTGGATATTGCTCCAATGCCACCAAAGGTTAATCTGGTTGTAAATGGGGTCAATATTGGTAATGGGTTCCTGGTCGAGATTAACGGCAGGGTTGGGGTAAAAATAGCACATCTTAATAGCGGTATAAATGTTTCAGCTTAAAGTATTTACAGGTCCGCAGCAGGACGCGACTATAGAGCTTGAATCAGGCGTAAAATATTCTATAGCAAATAATTTATCAGCAGATATTTTCTTGGAAGAGTCTAATATTTATGAATTAGTCGAATTTATGCTGCTTGATAATGGTATAGAATTTTATAACCTAAATAATCAAGAGTTATTCCTAAAAGATCAAGAAGTGGTAACGGCAAGTAATTCTTATCCATTGCCGGCATTTTTTTCCAGTGGGGCAATTAAATTTGCAATATTTAACAGTGATAAAGAACTAACTAGTTGGGAAAATGATAATGTTTTAGATGCCCCTTCGGAGAATTTGCTTAAAGCAGATGAAGAAAGTGAAGGCTTTATTCATGACATTGAAAAAGCAAGTGAGGCAACTGCCAGGGAAAATGAGTTTGGTGCATTAGACGGCCCGATTCAAAGCGAAGAAATGGCTCTTGAGACAACAAAAAGGAACTCAGTAGTTACTGCTTTGCATAATTTTAAACTAAAAGCTATTGCGCTATTAAAGTATTTACATAATGAATATAAGCTAAAGTTTTATATTGCTTTAGGTATTATATTTCTATTGTTCCTCATTATTACATCGGCAGTTGTACTAATCCATAAAAATAATTTAACAACTACATTAAATCAAAACGCTCTAGACCAGACTAGAAATATTAAAAAAAGATTTGCCGAACTTCCCAATAAATTTGCAAATCTTTCAATAAAACAAGGAACTAATTATTTTGTAATAAATGGTTTGGTATATGACGATAATGACTTACAGGAACTTAAGCAATACTTTAAAGATTACCCCGGGTTAATTAACTTCCAGGTACTAACAGTTAGTAATGCTGATGCCAAAATAAGGAAAATCGTATCAGTTTATCATTTAACTTCATTCTCTATTAATTATGATAAAGCTTCGCAGGAATTGAATATTTCAGGAATAACTACTGGGGATGCAACTGAAATTAATGATATCCAGATTGAAATAAGTAACCAGTTAGCCGGCGTACCCAATTTACAATTTTATATATATAATAAACAGCAAATATTTCAGGATTTTAATAATACTTTAGGCTTAGATAGTAATCATCTCGAGTTACAAGAAAGCTATGATCTAGTCAAGCCCAAGTACCTAATTAGCGGTTATCTGACCGCAAGCCAGCTAAATAATCTGACAGAGAGCGTCAATACTTTACGAGAAAAATATAAGACGGTGTGCAGTATTAATTTAGATATTAAAAATTCACTATCTGCATTGCCATTTAAGATTTATAGTGTTTTTACCGGGTCACCAGGTTACATCATAACCTTAGATGGAGATATTGTCTATGTCGGTGGCGAGCTTGGCGGGTTTAAGCTAGTTTCGATTAGTGATAAAAAAATAGTCTTTAGCGGCAAATTAACTTTAGAAGTGCCATTGTCACAGATTAATGATAATTCGGCTAATACAATGAGTTTTTTAAGAAAGCCTCTTGAAACGCGTGACCAGATTTTGAATGATGAATACGCTAAAGTTAAAAATACTATTAGCCAGGAGCAAAAGCAACTCAACTATTTAAAACAATATTATGCAAAGATTGATGATTCAAGCATTAAGGCATTTATCTTAAATCAAATAAATGCATTAAATAGTGATCTTGAGCTTAAACAAAAAGATTTAACTTATTATTCTAAGGTAATAAATCCAGCATGAACTATGATCCAATAGCGATAATAATTATACTTACATTTTTAAGTCTGATCCCAATTGTATTTGTTCTCACGACTTCTTTTATCAAAATTGCCATGGTATGCATTTTGACAAGGGAGAGCCTAGGAGTGCAGCAAGTACCGCCAAACATCGTTATTTATGGATTAAGTTTAGTGCTGTCATTCTACGTAATGGGTCCTGTATATAATAATACTTATAATTCTTTAACTGATGATATCATGCAAAATAAGCAGATTACAGCCCAGGTTATAATTGAAAGCTTTAGTAAATCTAGTCAGCCTGTTAAGGTTTTTTTAGCGCGGCATTCGAGTAAACTAGAGCAGCAGTTTTTCATGCAGACCCTAAAACATTACTGGAGCCCTGAGATGATGACAAGTGTTAAAAGCGATGACTTTATTATTCTGGTTCCTGCATTTGTCGTATCTGAATTAACCCAAGGTTTTAAGATCGGTTTTCTCATCTATTTGCCATCGGTTATTATCGATATTATTATTTCAAATATTCTTATGGCAATGGGTATGATGATGATGTCACCAGTAACGATATCATTACCAATTAAATTATTATTATTTGTATCGATTGATGGTTGGTCTAGGTTGATAAAGGTATTACTAAGTACATATTAACTGTTGTTACTGACCCCTAAATGAGATATGCTAGCACTAGCACTTAAACAATATAATTTTACTTAGGAGATAAATAATGCCAAATATAATCGACTTGGTCGCACTTAATAATTCTATTGGAACTAACCAACAACAGATGCAAATGGATATAGCTGATATTGATAGCTTGGACCCGACAAACCGTGATTCATCAATCTTTAAGAACCTAGTACATGCTGCGGTAGATCCGGTTAATTCAGCGGAAATGTCTGCTACAAACCTTGTCGTGGCAATGCAGGGCAATTTAAAGAGCCAAGGTACATTACCAGACCCACAAGAGTTAGTTGCCCTTCAAGAGCGAACTAATCAGGTTATTGTGCAATCGACAGTTATAGCAAAAGCTGCCAATATGGCGACTAAAAGTATCAATGAACTGACCCATATTCAATAGATTGTAGCTTACATGTTTCATTATAGGAATTTTCAATGAGGATTAACTATAATCGAAGTATCAATAATTCAGGGCCAATAAATCAAGCAAATAATGGATTACCCGGTGATTGGCCGCAAATTATTAATTTTCGCGAGCGCTTCAATTATAAAGATATTGAAAATGAAGACTACTTACGCGAAGAGGAAGATGCTACTTCAGCACTTTTAGCTGGAATTTTTACCAAGTTAACTAGAAAAATCCTGATGCTAGGCTTGGATATTCGCCATGGCAAAAAGAAAAGGCAAGGCGAGTATGTTATAGAGGCATATTTTGTTCCTAGAAATAAGTACACAAAAACGGAAGCTTATATTTTACTTCCACTAAATATTGACTATGACTTAATTGCCAAAAAAACTAATCAATCTCTTAATGTTGACACGCTAATTAGAGAATATGTGGAAGATGTTATAAATCGGACTGATAATCCTTCGTTGATTCGCTTAGTGACGGTTCTTGCCCATGAGTTTGGCCATTTTCTTTCATATTGCCACGGAAACCATGATCAGAATTTAGCCAGGGGGATTTTGTATATGCACCGTAACCAAGTTATAGGTAAAGAACATTTTACTTCCTTAGTTTTTATTGAGGAAAGTGTAGCATGGCGTTATGGTCGCGAGCATTTGGACAGTTATGGGTATAAATGGTGGACAGTCTTTGATAAGATCAAAATTAATAGTCTGCAAGCGTATTATGAGAGATTGAAGCTTGCTGAGGCCAATCTTTCAGTATATTGTGACCTAGCGAGGATTGAAGATTTTAGAAAAAGTATTGATTCTAGCTATTTCAATAAAAATGAAAATTCTGCCAAACTTGCTAAGTAATGCTTTGCTTTGCTAGTTTAACCCAAGCTTAAGTACTTTTTGCGAGATCGCTTCCGAAAATATGGAAAACTTAACCATTATTTAGAATTTAATCATACTGATTCCTTCTGTTTATAAGTATTTCTACGTATATTAAATTGTTGACGTAGTAACTATAATATTCATTTATTGCTAACACAAGATTAATTGGAGAAATTTTAAGGTGAGAGCTAAATTAGTGTATCTGATGTGCAATTTATTTAAACAATATCAAATTTATTATCCTAACTAATTACAACACTAATTTAGAAAGATTGCATATCAGTGTACGAGAGCACAATGAAAAAAATAATTACATTATCTATTTTATGCTTTAGCATGACTCAAGCAATCAGTGAAACTCCACTTATCCAGGTAGTACCTCCAGTTACAAATGCAAGTGGCGAGCATGTTTATTTCTATCATGGAGAGAATTTAACTAATGCTTTAACGCTTTTTTCACGAAGCAATGGTATGAAAGTCATTTTCTCTGATGACCTGCCACAAAAAATAAAAAATAAAAGTGTAAGCGGGCGTTTTGCGGTTAGTTCGCCAAACCAGATGTTACAAGCATTGAGTGATAAATATGGTTTTGACTGGTTTATTTATTCGGGAGTATTATATATAACTTCAGCCGATAGAATAAGTAAAAGTATTGAAGTTTCACCTGATGACATGCCTATGGTTCGCGGTAACCTCCAGCAAATTGGCTTACTGAATGATAAGTTTGGTTACTCTGAATTAAGAAATGAGAATAAGGTTATCGTTAGCGGCCCACAATTATATGTAAATATGCTTCTAGACCAGATTCGGCATTTGGATATTTCGCCGGCATCCCAGCAGTTTGCAGTATACCGTTTAAGATATGCTAGTGCTACCGATATTCAACTTAGCTTTAATAATCAACAAATTGTAGTTCCGGGTGTGGCAACAATCTTGCAGTCACTATTGCAAGGTAGGATAAATTCGAGTCCGGTCGGGCCGAATAAATTAATGGATCAGGTGAGTGAACCGATCCAAAACCAAGCTAAACAAATGCTATCACAACGTGACCAAAGTCAATCTAGCGATACTAGTGGCATGACGACCGGTACTTTGTCCACGCCGCTAATTCAGGCCGATAGCCGGTTAAATACCATTATTATCCGGGATAAAGCTTATAACTTAAAAATTTATAAGAATTTGATTGATTTACTCGATGTGCCATCGCCTTTAATCCAGGTGAATGTAATGATTATTCATATTGATCAGAAAAAACTGTCTCAGGCGGGTATTAATTGGTGGGCAAGCGGATTTGGCAATGCCGGCGGATATGGTGCCGGTAATCTCAATCAGGGAAATGGCCCGTCGAATAACTTATCATATTATTATGGGCAGTTAAATCCAGGTCAACTAATCGTTACCAATATTGCCAGCTTTGCAAGTAGTTTAAATTTCCTACAGCAAAACCAAATGGCGCAAGCCGTAGGTAAACCGTCGTTAGCCACAACTGATAATTTGCCGGCAATAGTAAATGTATCTGAGAATTTATATTTTGGAACACAGCAAGGCACGAATAATAACAATAATAATAACAATAATAATGGCGTAGCAAATTATGCGTCAGCTCAGATTGTTCAAGCATTGCAAATTACTCCGCATGTTATCTACAATGAAGCGACAAGTCAAAACGAAATTAAATTGTCAATTGTTTTACAAGATGGTTCGGTTAATCAGCAAAATAATAGTGTTTATCCTAATACAACCCAAAGCACGATTAATAGCCAGGCGGTAATTACCGAAGGGCAAAGTATTTTACTTGCCGGATATACCCGTGATGTAGCTCAAGAGGATGTCTCTAAAGTTCCATTTTTGGGTGATATTCCATTACTTGGCTGGTTCTTCAAGAGTAAAACTAATTCAGTGCACCAAATTGCTACTTTATACTTGGTTACTCCTCAGATAATTTGGCAAAATGAAATGTATAAATTAAAAGACTATGTTGTTGTAGATAATAATAAAGTTAACATAAAAAACAATTATCAGCTAGGACCTAAAGCTGGTGTGGTAGATCAAAGCGTAGCGGGTACAAAAAACCAAAACCCAAATACACAAATTATTATACCTCAAACGAAGAGTAGCCCCCTTAAAAAGGAAAGTGGTACAACCTTATACCAGGTTGAATCAAAGTAATTAAACTATCTTGCTAGTTCAAAAGATGAAGTAGCAAGTTATCTTGAAATTGTTGAGCCAATAATGCAGTTAATCGATATCTTGCTACATTACAAAGATTTTTCGTTATGGCCATTAAGTTATTTATTTATGAGGATATTAGGTGCGATAAATTTGTGCCCGCTATTTTCTTCTAATTTTCTTAGTGCCGTATTGCGCTCAAGTTTGGCGTTGCTTTTGGCGGGCGTGATTTATCCAAGTTATATAAATCTACAACTTACCGATAGTGTTTTTTTGGATATTCTACTCCTATTTAGCAATTATGCTTACGGGGCGCTTATTGGTTACCTGCTTTCCTTACCAATTTGGTTGATTGAGTCATGCGGAAATATAATTGATATGCAAAGGGGGGAACAGATAGGTTCAATTGTCAACCAGTTAACTGAGACGCCTTCATCCTCAATTGGAAAATTGATGGTCAAGGCTTTTACCGTATACTTGGTGGTTAATAACGGAATATTATTTTTCTTTGAAACGGTTTTTGGTAGTTTTGCAATTGTTCGGCTAAATCAATTGTTTCCAGTAATTGATGCTAAGCATATAACATTATATATCAAGCTGTTTACAAGCTACTTTTATTGGATAGGTGTGTTGTCAGTACCGGTAATTTTGGTGCTTTTTTTGATCGATATCTTGCTTGGCTTAATATCATCATTTTTACCGCAATTAAATGTAACTATTATATCAATGCCGATTAAAAGCACTGGTGCAATGTTAGTTTTATCAATTTATTTAGGGTATATGTTTCATAATGTATTTACACAATTTATTATCGAAATTCGTAAAGCGTTTTAAAGAATTCGGGCTAGTTTGCCTTGTCTTTAGTCTAATCTCGTGTAGCGGCTCTAAAGTAGAGCTTCTGGACGTTGCTAGCCAGGAAGCTGCAAATGAAATTGTACTTTTACTTGGCAATAATAATGTCGATGCTGATACCCAACTACAAAAGGGGGGCAGAGTAATAATACTTGTCGATAAATCCAATCAGAATAAAGCACTGAATTTATTGAGTGCTAACGGTATGCCTCGAACAAGTTATAGCAGCCTTGGCGAAGTATTCAAGAAAGACAGCTTTATTTCTTCCCCATTAGAAGAGCATAGTAGGTTTCTATATGCTTTGGATCAGGAGATAGCCAATATGCTATCGCTAATTAATGGAGTTGTTGAAGTAAAAACTATCGTGAATATCCCTGCACCAAATGATAATCTTTGGCAAACAACTGCGCCATTACCGACTGCTTCAGTACTAATAAAGTACCGGCAAGGCGAGCGGATTGATTTATATGTTAATAGGATAAAAACCTTAGTTAGCAATGCTGTACCAGGTTTGAGCCCGGATAGGGTAGAAGTTGTTATGCTTTTACAAAAGGATAATTAGTGATGGAGGAGATATTTACTAAATATTCAAAGCAATATTTAGCTAAATTTACTGCTTTGGAGCATACTCTAGCTTCGATTGGCGCATATTCATACCACGGTAAAATTGTAAGTGCAACTGGTTCAATAATTGTTGCAACATTGCCTCTGGTTAAAATTGGCGATCTGTGTCTTATAGAAGATAAAGCAATTGAATTAAAACTATTTGCCGAAGTAGTGGCCATCAATGGTGAGGAAGTTAAATTATTACCTTTTGGCAGTATCAGTAATTTATCTAATCAAGCAGATATCTATTGTATTTCTGATAATTTTATGATCAGCATTAGCGATAAACATCTGGGTAAAATCGTAAGCGGCTTGGGTGAGGTAATTGGTGATCTTGAAGATATTTCGAATTCAGGGAAAACTATCGAAAAAGTTGAGCTAGCTCAAAGATATTCCGTGTTAAAAGTTGCTCCCGACCCCCTGACAAGAAGTATCATTGAGGATATTCTTTATACTGGAGTTAGAGCAGTAGATCAATTTATTACCTGCGGCAGAGGGCAGCGGATAGCTATATTTGCCGGCCCGGGTATGGGTAAAACAACCTTAATGGGTATGATTATTAAATATGCTGCTGCGGATGTATTTGTCGTCGCTTTAATAGGTGAACGCGGACGTGAAGTACGTGAGTTTATTGAAATTGAGCTTAATGAAGAGGCGCGCAAAAAGTGTGTGTTAGTTGTAGTAACTTCTGACCGCCCGCCGGTTGAACAGGTTAAAGCGGCATTTGTAGCGCAAACTATCGCCGAATATTTCCGCGACCAGGGTAAAAATGTTGTAATGTTTGTTGACTCGATTACCAGGTTTGCAAGGGCGCAACGTGAAGTTGGCTTATCGGCAGGCGAACCTGTTACCCGTGGCGGGTTCCCACCTTCAGTATTTCTTTCTTTTCCACGCTTGATGGAACGGGCCGGAAATAATGAATTAGGTTCAATCTCGGCATTTTATACGGTACTCATGGAACAGGACAATGCCAGAGAGGACCCGATAGCTGATGAAATTAAATCAATTGTTGATGGCCATATTTATTTAGACAGATCGTTAGCAGAAAAGGGCCATTTTCCAGCTATAAATATTTTAGGCAGCTTAAGCCGGATTGCTGATCGGATTATCAGTAATGAACAAAAACTCGCTGCAAGAAAAATTCGCTTACTTCTTTCCAAACATAAGGAAATTGAATTTTTGCTCCGTGTTGGTGAATATAAGCGCGGAAATGATGAATTAGCAGATGAAGCCATAGATAAATATGATCAGATTATGAGTTTTTTAAAGCAGGATGTTTATGATAAAACTGACTTCCAAACTGATTTTAGGAAATTAGTTGAGCTAGCTAAAAAGGCTGAAAGGATGCCGAGTTTTAGCCGGGCATTTGATTTCGAGGACGATGACCTGTGAACTCTGAGGGCAGCAAAACCGAAAAACCGACCCCGAAAAAACTGAAAGACGCCAAAAAAGAAGGAAATGTCGCTTATAGCCATGATTTGTCAATGTTTATGGGGATTATGGTTATATTAATGTTTGTTGTGTTTGGGCGAACATATATTATCGATTGCTTTGCCAAAAATTATGCCCTAACATATGCGTTAATTAAAAATCAGCAATTCGATTTGCATATCCTATATAACGCAGGAATGGAAATGCTTAAAAACATGACAGTCTGTATGCTGGTAATGACAACTTGTGCGGCCATTGCTGTAATGCTTACAACAACAATCCAGCTGGGTGGGTTAGTGTTTAAAGAAGACCTCTTTAAATTCGATATAAATAAGTTCAATATCGTTGAAAATGCCAAGCAAATGTTTAGTAAGAAAAATTTGGCAAAATTCGCGTTTAATGTTATTAAATTAACAATTATGTTTTTGTTGTCTTACTGGCTAGTTAAAAATTATTTGCATGAGATTTTACAGTTAGTCACGCTGCCTTTAATTGATATGCTGTTAATTTCTTCGGTAATAATTCTAAAAATAATTATTGTTTTATTAGCAACCTATTTCGTTTTTGGGGTTATTGATTTAGTCATCGAGAAACGGGCCTTATACAAACAACTGATGATGAGTCTCGAAGAAATTAAAGATGAGATGAAGCAGGTTGAAGGAAACATGGAGGTAAAGCAGCGCCTGCGTGAGCTACGCCAGGAAATGATGGCTGAAAGTGACTCGATGTTTAGCCAATATAAGGAATCTATGCTGGTACTTGCTAACCCGACCCATATCGCGATATTAATTCTATATTTACCAAAACGCTGGGGGCTGCCGGTTACTATTTTCAAAGGTAAAGGACCGATTGCCAAATATGTATTTAGGATTGCCAAAAAACACGGGGTTCCGGTTATTCGCGAAAAATGGCTGGCAAGGAAATTATTTGAATTGGCAATTTTAAACCAATTTGTGCCATTAAGTTTAGTTAAGGATGTGGCTGAAGTGATAGGTAAAAACCTTCATTTATTGCCCAAAATTGCCGAAGACATCGCAATGGCCAAGACATCGCCTGAGGCAGCAAATACTATAGCCAAGCCCAGAGCGAGCAATTTATTTAATAATCTAGCAAAACCTAATTAAAAGGGGATAGAGTATGAGTACATCAATACCATCTGGTTTAAACCGCAGGTTTAATATTAATAATGTCGAGCCTGTCAATAATGGCCAGCTTAATGAATTAGATAAAAATAGTACTGTAATTGGTATTGCTGAAGATAATAATAAAAAAGAAGAATTTCTGAAATTTGCAAATCAAGATAATACAAGTTTGGATAAAGCACTAAAGAATAGAATAATACATAGATTTACCACGAGTACCAAGAACCCCCTTGCGCTCAAATTAAATGCTAAATTAGCGGTTAAAAGGGCTGCTGAGTCGCCTTTTTATCAGAAAAATCTTAAGGCAAATTTAAATAAAAAGCAGCTGACTAAACTTTATTCTTATGTCCTTGGCTTATCGGAAGAGGCAGTAGAGCAAGAAATAGAGGCTAGTATATTGGCAAATGGTGAAGGAGTTGATAAAGATACCGGTTCACGCGACTTTAGGGAACAATTGAAAAAAATCAGAAAGCTTATTGAGAAACTTAAAGCGGCAAGCCAAGGGGAAGTAGAACAAATTATATCGAATTTTTTTGAGGATGAACTACCAGTTAAAGCATTAAGCCCAGGTAAAGTTGCCTTAATTTTTCATTTGTTAACATTAGATGAAGTTGGGCTGGATGATAAAATCTGCAACGAATTAAATCAGATTCTTAATCGGTATGAGCAAGAAAATTCTTTTGCCATAATTACGGAATTGAGTATTGCCAACTATCTTGAGCGCGTAAATAGAAATGAACAAAAGCAGAATGCTAGCTATTTCACTACCTTGACCACACTAACTAATAAGCTAACCGATGAAGAACGCAAGCAAAGCTGGGGATTAAATGATGCACTTTTTTGGTTATATAAAGATGTCTATCCAACTCTTGCTAAAGCAAGCACGGAGACAATTAACGAGAGCGAAGAGTTATCCCATGCCAATTTAGTTTCCCTACACATTCGTTTTTTATCAGGCGTTTTGCAAATAGATGGTGGAGATTTGAGTAGCAGTGAGGCTAAAGCACAGCTTCATGAGCTAATGAAGATCGAAAATAGTTTGATCACGGTCAAGTCAGCAGCCGAGCGGGTTCAGAAATTTACTCAAAAATACACAAATTTGGGTCCGTCATTGAAAAAAGAGCAGGAAGGTGAAATTTTATTTGCATTAACCCAGTTTTGCCAAAATGGCTTTGTCAGTGAATTTACCTATAACTCTTTTATGAACCGCTCAGGGATCGGCAAATCAATGAGTGAACAAAATGAGGCTACCCGGCGATTGGTTGTTAAGGAAATGTGCAAAAAATTACCAAAGCAGTTTTTTAAAGAAATTGATGACAAATTTTTTGTGGGGATGGATGATTTGATAAAAGCATCAGGCAGTAAAACAGAAAATAAAGTTCCTAGTAATCCATTATTGAAACAGCGGCCAAAAGAAACTATATTTATATAAATTTTTTCAATAGCGGACACTTTTGTATTTGATGCAACTTGCTATTAATTTTATTTGATTTATCATAGGGAAGGCTTTATCTATACGAATTATGGAGAATATTAGACTTTGTTTATGAATTGGCGTTATTTGTTGAACTGTTTGCGTCTCGCGAGGCATCAACAAATAGCCAATGAATAACTACAAAGTCTTATATTCGTAATATTGAGTTATAGATAAAGCCTCCCTATGATAAATCAATTATAAAGACATGCATTTTTACAATACATCTATTAAAGTGTCCGGTATTAACATCGGATTTATTAATATTGGCCCAAAGACGGAAAAGTGACAACATATCAGTAGCGTTGGAGTCTATTTATGGAAACGAGGAATAGTGATTATCTTAATAATGTAATATTGCCAATTTATAGGCCTTATCTCTTTGCTAATATGCTAATTTGTATTTGTGATAAAAATGGAATAGTACAATTTACTACTGAATTATGGAATCAAGAAAAGTATCGCCCAGGTAAACATGCTTGGCACGGTATATCAATTACAGATTATAACTATATGGAGGAAATCAATACCAAAAGCTTAACTGATGCTAATAGGATTATGATAGATTATAATTTGCGGAACCAACAAATTAATGAATCAATACTATTATCTAAAAAAGGGATATTATTCATAGAAACAAATTTTCCCCTTGTCGACCAAAATGGCAGCTATGTAGGAATAAAACATTTGACCCGCGAAATATCGATGCCGAACATAAGCATGGTATTGCGCGATCTAGATAAAAAATACAGTGTAGGTGCTCATCTCTTCATTGGCAGGAATGATTTTGCGGCCAAATGCGCATATAAGCTGGATGAACAGCAGGAAGTAATTTTGTTCCTGTTAAGCATGAATTTTAGCCAACAGGAAATTGCGTCCTTTTTGCAAACATCACGTTCCAATGTTGCCCGCAAAATAGGAATAATCTGTGAAGAATTTGGCATCTATGGCAATAATACCAAGTTATTAATCGAAAAATGTTTGGAACTTGATCTTTTACGCTTTATCCCGCCTAAAGTATTTCAGCAGTTGCAAAATTAATTGATAGCAACCAATTCAAAATTCAATTCAGAACTAGATTTACAAATCTTACCAAATGCGCTGGTCAAGGCTAAACTTAAATTCTTACTTGCAAAACTATCCCAGTAATGTTTAAGTTCAGGGCTAACCTGAGGGGCAGGGGTCCAGCGCCACATTAGCTTTGAATAAACTTCCGGAAAGCTGTCTTGATAAACCCGTTTATAGATCAAATAGCTGCTTTTATCTATAAAATCAAGGTCTTGGAGTAACTCGATAGTTATGCTAGGCCCGCTACTACTTAATTTTAGCTTAGCACTTTCACTTTGGGCTTGCTTTGAGAATATTTGGTTAAGCGCTAATTTTTTTTTGCCGGATAAAATTAGTGATTTGTCTTGGCTTATTAATAAGAGTAGGGCAAGTTCGGTAACTCGCTTGAATTTTGAGTTTGGCAGTAAAGATAACCGTAACAACGGATCATTTAGGTCAAAACCAACACTTATGGCTAATTCACTATCTGAAAAGTCCTGGTCATCATTTAAAAGACTATTCATGTCATTGACGAACTTTACCTGACGTTTAAGATTCAATAAATTCATGCTTACTTCCTCTTTATAATTCAAATGAAAAATGACTTTTATCATTAAGATAAAAGTCATTAAGTAAAGTATTATATTAATACTGCTTGATAGATTGACCATAGCTGCTAATAAATTGCTTAATCATATCTATTAGCGCATTGATCGTTTCTTTAATTTGCTGAATACCGGCGGTAATCTGGTTATCAAGCGTTGTTTTCTCGGCAATATTTTGGTCGCATGCTTTGCGCTGTGCGTCGAGTTTATCTTTGGCTTCCTTAATGTTTATATTCCCTGAAGAATCCACTTTAAACTCAGGAACAATTGCCGCCGCGCTATAATTTTCGCTACCTTTAGTAAGATTATTAACATAATTAATATAGCCATTTAACTTATCTGTCAGGCTTTGCCGATCTTTATCTGACTTATCCCAACTCAATGACAAGTCAATCCCAGCTTTAGCAAACTGATCTTTGTATTTATCCAATAACGCTTTGCCATCATCAGTATTTAATAGATCATAAAGATTAATTGATTCAGGATCGGTGCCATCATCAAGATGCTGATTGATATAAGCCTGAAGGTCATTTAAAAACTGGTTAAGGTCGGTAGCATTTTTAGAAACATTCTGTGCCTTAGCTTGTCGATAAACTTGATACGAACCATTTGCGTTATTAACTTGGTAACCATATAACATAGCTTGAATTGCCATAGCGTAAAATGGTATTTTGCCTTGAAACATTTGCTCAATTGCAGTTAGGGCATCCCTAAACATATGATCGCTAGCTTTAGGGCCTAGATCTGGGTCAGTGTAACTACCTTGAACTTTAGGCGCGCCACCATTTAGTTTCTTGTCGACTAAGCCTGTAAGCGCAGATAGCTTGTTACCGCCTTCAAGAGTTTTCTTCTTGAATTCAAGGAATTCAGGAGTTTTTTCCAAATTATTTAGCTCTTCTTCACTCGCATTTTTTATACGAGCTTCCAATTTTTGACCAGCGTCTTTTATTCCTAATCCTTGCGCTAATGACCACTGGCCTAGTTGACGAAGAGTGCTTGCCTCTTCTTCACTTATTGAACCATTTTGAGCTAAATCGTTGACGATGTTGTCAAATACTTGTTGCGACTCTTCCGGGGTATGACCGCTATTAACCAAATCCAACACAAATGAATGTAATTCTTGAAGAATCTTTTGCTGATTTATATCCCCAACTTCTACTCCCTCCATAGAATTTGCAGCAGCACCTTCGGCTTCACGTAGTTTATTTAACTGTTCCGCCAAGGCTGCAGCATTCACTTGACTGCTTTGATTGGCTATTGGGTAAAAGCCTGCATTGCTTGTATTTGCTCCTGGTATCATGATAGCTTCCTTTTAGAATAATAAAAATAATTTTTAACCGCCAAACTACTTTTATTAATTTTATGGATCATGCTTCCATTTAAAATTTCAGTTATTTAGTTATTAAAAAATTTTGCACAATTTGCTTCTATTGGGGCTAATTAGCCAAATTTTTTTAATAACTAATGTTAAATGAATGAAGTTTTAAATATCTTGATCGCAAAAATTTTATAAAAGTATATTTAGCGCCAACTAATCAAACAGGAAGTGATGCCAAGACAACCATTTCCTGTTTGAAATGCCTGTAAACTAAGAACCAATATTATTGGCAATAGATTTATCCAAATCCCCAACTTGTTTGATTACTGAGGTAAATGTTTGAACCGCAGCCAAATATGATTGGGTAATCATTTGCACCTGGGCCATTTGGATTGGGTCCAACATTCCACCTGTTGTATTCATCGCGGCTAAAGTATTTTCCATCTGATTTTGCGTATTTGACAATAATCCGCCAATCTGATTTAAAACTTCATTTATACCGCCCCCTGGCACCATAAAGCTGCCAGCACCTCCACCGCTACCTGGAAACATATCACCCTCCTGCTAACTGTGTTTCACGAACTGTCGACATATATTGTTGTAATTTAAAGTCTGAATCATTTTTTGCCTGTTCCGGCTTTTTGGCTTGAACGGTTATTAGATCCTGGATATATTTAATGATCGAATTAAATTTATCCATCTGATTTTGGACCTGGGCAAATGTTCCTGTTACTGCAGTGAATAAATCATCTACTTTAAGGTCCTCTCTTTTACCTGTTACGCTTTCAGTCATGCTTATAATTTTCGTAACAAGTATTTTTAATACGTCCTGATTAATAGCATAGCATTCAATCGGAGCATTTTTGTCATTAGTTGTTTTTAGACCATATTTCTCTAGATCCGGTAATAGAAAACTTGGAATTTGGCCTTTATCAAAGACAATTGCCCCATCAAGAAGAGAGTCATTTATGCCTTTACCTGATACTTGTTTACCATCCTTGTCATAGTAAGTCTGATCTTCATAGTAAGTTTCAGATTTATATTCTTCAACGCGGTAGTCTCTGCCTTTATCTTTTTTTAACTCGCCATCAACCTCGCTCAATGCTTTTTCGAATGCAGCTTTTTGCTCCTTATTAAGGGTTCCGGTATCAAGTTTCCCTTTGATAACAATTTTCTTTTGACCCCATACTCCATTGCCTTTTATCTCTAAAAGACCAAGTTTAGCAAGAAAAGTTAAAATAGGATTTTCACGGACCAGTTTTTCTATATCACCAGTAAATCCTTGTATACCGTTATATTTAGAAAAATCATAGATTCCATTTTTTACCGGATCGCCATGATGTTTAGCTACGTCATCCCAGGTCATATTATTATGGTCACCAATCGGTGCACCACCTTTTTTTTGACTTTTCTCTTCAGTATCCCTAGAAAATGCATTGCTAAGTTTTTCCTGCATTGCTGTCATCCAGGTGATCATTGCCTGAAGTTCAGCTAATGCTTCTTGCATTGCCTGAACTTTTTGTAAAGCTAGTTCAGACTGCTTTGCCATTACACTGATTGAAGACCTTAAAACCATAAGCGACAATACTGAAAACGCTATATTCTTATTTTGGTATGGGTCTGAAGTGTCATTTGATTTAGGACTGCTACCTTTAAGCCCTGATCTAGGAGCCTTATCCGGATTAGCGTTTTGGACATCATACTCTGCTTCACTATATATCTGGTTGATTTTTTCCTTGGCTTGCATTTTCTGGTCGACAACAAACCCTAAAGTATCATCATAAATTGAATTTAAACCTTGCTCGGCAACGCTACTTTCGTAAGCGGCCTTTTCGGCTGCTTGTGTCAGGTTTTCAAATTGCGTGATAACTTGAAGTGCCATAGGGTTATTAACCTTCACTATTTCCTTACCAATCAGGGTTTGGACCGCTTCAAGCTGTCGCTGGGCCTTATCTGAATTAGCCTTGGCTATATTTTGCAAAACTAACATTTCTTCTTTTGAAGTAGTTTCGTTTGCAGCCGGAATTTCAGCTAATTTGAATTTGTTAATAACTTCCTTAAGCGTTTTGCCGATCTCTAAATCTAAATTGGCTGGGGTTAAGTTAGCTTTTGCCCGATCAAAACTCGCCCCAGGCTTTAGGAGAGGTAAGTCATTTAAATTTGGCCTTAATGACGGGTTTTGAAGTATTTCGATTGCGTTCAACCTTGACATGATAATCTCCCTAATTAAAGAACTATTTCAATTTTTTTAATACCCCGGCCAGAAGCAGCTGGGCGCGTTTAAGCTGTGAATCGTATCGATCGCGATATAAATCTCCTGAGGCAATTTGAACAAAAAGTTCAAGATTTTCGCGTGCCTCACCTAGCTTCTTTAAATTCAGCAGGCAGTCTCCCATATAAAATAATGTATCAATATTCAAATTTTTATCTAATAAATAAACAACTCTATATAGTTCCAATGCTTCAAGATAATTGCCTAAGCCATGCAAAGTTCCCGCAAGCCCTTTAATGTAAAGATAGTTTTTAGGTTCTAAAAGGACTAGCAGCTGAAATAGCGGTACTGCATTTTTAAAGTCTCCAGTTTGGCATTTATTAGCCGCAAGGTTATATAGAAAATTTCGTTCCTTTTCGTTTAATTCTGGTAAGTTCATTAGTTCGGCGAGTTTGCCGCCTAATTCAGAAAATTCCTTGCCAAGCATAAGTAAACCCGAAATAATTGGATCATCCATTGCTAGTTCCTCCATGAGCTAAAATACGATTAATTTGTTTTTTTAAGGTAGCTAAATCTATTCGTAATGTCCACATATTAGTTTCACAAATGCATTCTTCATCGGATAACTCATTTTTGATAGCCCAAGTTAATTGTTTAGAGACTGGTTCATTAAATTCACTTTTTATTTTTTCAGCCATACGCTCATTAATTAATATCTTTACCTGTTTCTGGCCAATTAGATTACCAATCTCTTCTTGAATTAAATTCCTAATTTGTAGGCTATTTACCTGCAGATAACCTAATTTAGTTAATATTTGATAAATGATATCAAATAATTTTTCATCTATTGTTTTTAAGACTTGTTCCAAATTAGTATATAATTCGTCAAGCTGTTCCTCATTTTTTGAGCGAATTTCAGCACTTATTTCTTCATAAACTTTTTTCTTGAGGACTTCAATTTTTTTTTCAGTTTCTGCAATTAATTGATCATTTTGTTTTTTCTTGAGTTTTAAATACTCGTCTAATTCTAGGATGTTATTTGCATCTTTAGCTTTAAGCACCCGATCAAATTCAGCGTTATTGAGTTTAATTATTTCCACTCTAAAGCTACCTTTAACGATTAACTAATAATTTTTATTCCCGTCAGTGTTGTATTATTAATTAGATAGCAATTAATAACAATGTACATTTTTGTTCATTTTGAAAATTGCTGGTTAAATACTCAAAACCGGATACTATTATTCATGTATAGTTAAAAATCATTTTTTTATAATTTGATTCATTAATAAATTAAGCCTCCCTCCTAATAAATCAAATAAAATTAAATATTGCAAGTAGTATCGGATTCAAAAGTGTCCGGTATTAAAGTAAGATATAGAGCATAGTGACACTTATTTAACTTTTTTATAAAACGAAAATTTCTAAAATTCTCCACTAAATTCTCTTTTTGATTGGTTCATTGTATTATGTTATTGTTCGGTTAATTCTTGCTTAGGCAAGAGATAATTACCTACAAATCTTTAATATTAACTAACTAAAAATGGAGTAATTAGATGAAAAAAAGATTATGGCTTAAACTCTTACAGATATTTGGCTTAATTTTATTGCTAGGTCAGGCTTATGCTAAAGAAACAAGGGATAATATTTTATGTGATTCTTATTTCAATCAATTTTCTTTTAAACCTGTCAATAATTATGACTGGTATAGCATTACTGATGGCCAACCATTTGAAGAGGTTGTCCAAAGTGTAAGTACTAAGCCTTATTGTATTAACATAAGGGCGGGACGCAAGAAAAGTGAGAGAAATGTTAAATGGGTAAAAGAAAAATTAGCCGATATTGGGGTTTCTTGGGATGAGAGGTTTGTAACAGGAACGAAATATTATAATGATCTTTTGCCTAAGGAATTGAATTTTGCAATTATGGGTACCTTGTCATTTATCTGGAATGATACTAGTTTAATATGTGATAATGTAATAATTGCACAAGGTCATCATAACATGGGTGACGACAATTTTTGGATATTCAATAACAATACTGATAGGCCTCATACTTTAAAATGTATTGACCAGGCGCGTAAAAAGAAAGTATATATGAACTTATTCACTGGGGCATATCAAAATGGAAGCGAGAGAGTAGGGTTTAGCCTTGACACAGTAGCAGCTGAATAAAATACTGTTTATTAACCAATTTTGATTTTTTCTGATTAATGGCAAGCTATAAGTTTGTCATTAATCATTTATTAGCAGTTTTTTGCCAGATTCAAAATATTTTACATTTAAAAGTAAGTATATTTTCGCGCCCTTAATTGGGAAATTAGCATCGCTTTTCGGCGGGTAATTAGTAAAATGGACGAAAATGTATACTGTTTTTTTTAGTGGTTCTCCTTATAATCCATCATAGAAATAAATGTTTTGATAATTAAGCATGTATTTTTTGTGAATAAAATTATTTATAGGGAATATGAACCATGAGCTCAGTTGCAAATGTATCTTCGCCGCAAACACAGGTATCTAAAGTTGATAATCCGAATAATCCACCTCGATTAACTCCAACTGACCCCCTAAAGAAAAAAGCAGGGGGAATCATTATTACTGAAAATGTTATTCGTGGAATATATAGCAAGAATGTTTCCAGCAAACCTATCTATCTACCAAATTCTGATTTAATGCCGAGCCAGCAAGAAGAAATCAAGCAAACTACTTTGCAAGAGATTCAGCATTCTGCTATTTTTAGGGTAGACTCGGAAGCTACTAATCTTTATGTTGAACTAGCAAAACTATATAGCATGCCCGATAAAGCCAAGCTTGAGGATAGCGAATTTAGTGGCGATATCGCTAGACTTATTAATTATGGCTTAGCCATGAAAGATAAAGTTATTGACGATTTAACCCAAGTATTGGCTCATTCAGCTAGCGCCCCAAAGCCAAAATCTTCGCCTGGAACTGATGCTAATGCTGATGTTGGACAGTTTTCAGGAGGAAGCAATACAGTTAAGGGTATTGCATATGCAATGGTTAAAATATTTCAAACTATTGCAGAAATTATGCAGACTTCGGCGAACCAGCAAGAAGAATTCCTCAAAATGGTTAGTTTACTAAATTCGCATTTGGCTGATATTACGGCACAGATTGAAAAATTGAATGCAGAGTTAGAACAAACGCGCCATCAGCAAGAACTCCAAAAGATAAAAAAATCCAGTTTTTTTGGCTTATTGACCTATATTGGATTAGCTATAGCTATTTCTGCTACGGGGTTTGGTGCGATTTCTCTATTCATGGGGGCAATGTTCTTAACTCAAGCAATTGGTTTTGGTACACGGTTAGCAAATCCAGAGTCAACTTTACAAAAAAATAGTATAGAAAATTCATTGGCTAAAAATGGGCTTTTCGCAGTATTTGATTTAATTGAACCTGGATTAGCCGCCAAAGCACAGCTGGTTTTTAATGTGGCTACTTTGGTAGTTGGTCAGGGAGCTTCTTCTATGGCTTTGGCGCTAAATTCCGCTACAGGTACTATGACTAAAGTAATGGCAGGGATGGTACTTGCTGATCAAATATTTAGGACCGGTAGCATGGTTCATTCAATGGTTAAGCCTGATAGCAAATGGTCTATATTTGGCAGTATGGGAAGTATTGCACTTCTATTCCATGAAGTTATGACATTAACCGGAGCTAATAAATCGACAGAAGGAAAAATTGCTGAAATGGTGATAGCGATGTTACTGGGAGTATCAACTGGTCTAGCAGCTGGCTATGTGGCGAAGAATGCAGGTGGCCATAGCAGTTTACAAGCATTTTTCCCTAAAGTAAGGATAATAACCAATTATCTAAATATATTTACTGAAGCAACTGGAATGGCCACCAAGGAAATTAATGTTGAAAGTACTTTGATAGCTTATCAGAATGCTAAATTCTTGGCGACTAGTAATTTAACACAAACAAATATGAAGTATATACAGGAACTTTACCAAATGTTTTTAGATGTAATGCAAAAGCAAATTGAAGATACTTCTAAATTCGAGCAAGCATTAATTGAGTTGAATAAGCGCTTTCAAATGATTTTTACTAATACGTTTTCTCCAAGGTAGTTAGCGCTATGAATTATGATGTCGTATATATTGCCAAGCAAGCATTAGTATTGTCCTTATTGCTGTCCTTGCCGGTGGTAATAGTAGCTTCTATTACTGGTTTGGTTTTTAGCTTATTTCAGGCATTGACGCAAATTCAGGACCAAACCCTTTCTTATGCAATTAAGCTTATCTTTATTATGGCAGTACTATACCTTACTGCTGATTGGGTTGGCAGCAAATTATATCAATATACTTTAATTATTTATAACAATATTTAGGAGAGCTAAAATGAGTAAAATAGAAACAGGAAATTTATCAAATAAAGGTCTTGATCAGTTAGCATTGATTAATAGCCAAAAGATTCTGGAACGTGAAAGGAAGATTTTAAATAAAGATCAGGATTTAACCGGAATCAAGGAATTAACCGGAAAAAATGACGTTGCTTTGAATAAGAGCAATAGTGCTTCTTTAGTTGTGGTTGATGAGGTACCAATTGTTAGCGGCCATATAATTAGTGCCGATAATTCCAATATTTATATACCAAAATTAGCAGAAAGCCATCCTCCATTAACTAAAGAAGAAGGCGATTCAATAAAAGGTTCGTTATCTGGGGGAGGTTTTAGTGCAAATGCTGGTGCCATAGAATATATGCTACAGTTGATATTAAGCAAGATAAATAATGTGGTAAATGAGTTAAGGCAAAGCATGAATGAGTATTATGCCCAGATTAAGAAACAGCAAATTGATAATAGCTCGTTGAGTTTGAATGCAGCTGAGCGATCTTTTGAAGAGTCGATGTCTGCTGCCTGGGTGCAGGGCGCGACAGGGATTGCCAGTGGCGTAGTTGCAATTGGTACAGCATCAATGGGAATTGTAGGGATCCAAAGTTCAATCAATAAATCAAAAGCATTAGAAGGGTTTGCTGCTTTAGAAGCTAATTCTAAAGAGGTAAAAGATGAAATTGAAACCCTAAATACGCTACTTAAAAAGTTTGACAATGTACCAGATCTGAAATATTCTGATACGCAGAAAAATGGCTTATTTTCAAAAATCAATTTAGCCAATAGCAGCCATCAGGAATATATTAATCAAACCGGTAAAACAATTAGTAATATTGATGACTATAAGAAGGCAGTTAATGTATTTTCAACGATTAAAGAGAATTATTCTACAGATTCTACGGCCTATAGTAATAAAGCAAATAGTAGTATTAATAGTGAGCTTTTAAAGAAGTTACATAATAGAATTGATTTAACTGAAAAAGAAGCAAGCGAGCTAGCGTCGTTAAAAACGCGGCAGGAAGCAAATGGTGTTTTAACCCAGGAAGAGTCGAAACAATTAAAGGAGCTAATTCAATCTAGAGCAAGTTTAACTGATACAGAAAATAGCCAGTTATCTGCTCTAAAAGCAAAAGACTCAGCGACCCTTACTCTTGAGGAAAGGAATTCATTAACTGAATTAACGGCTAAAGAAGAACAAATAAATAATCAAAGCATGCAAATTCAGCAATTAAGCAAAAAGCTATCAGAAGAGGAAGTAGCCAGACTCAATGTTTTAAGCCAAAGAAATGCAGGTGGTTTGACCCCTAGTGAAGTAAAGCAGCAAGAAGAACTTAGGAAAAAAGATAAGTTAACTCCTGAAGAACAAGCTAAGCTAAGTGAATTAAATCGTAAACAGTTTGGCCTGACTGGAACAGAAGAATCGCAACTCAAAAATCTGTATGAGTTGAAGCTAGAAGGGGAGAAGCTACTCAAAAATTATAACCAGAGTTTAAATTATATTGAGTATTTAAAAGGTGTTAAAGATAACTTCCAAAACCAGATACACAATGAGCAGACTGTTACCCAACATATGACTGGCCTTATGACGCAGGTTTCTAACGTCATAAATTCTTTAGGCCACTCAATTGCTGAAGGTAAACAGGCAACGGCAAATTTACTTAGAAATTTAACTGATTATATTTCTCAGCTTGTAAACGTGTTTGGCCAAATGGCTTCGGACTTGGCCGAAAGTTTCCGTAGATCGGTAGCTGAGATGTTTGAGAAATGTTCTCAAATGGTAGAAAGTTTTACTCATATATTGACTGAACTTTACCACATTAGAGGTTAGTGGTCGATACTTAAAAATAGCAGGCTTACTGTCTATGTATTTAGAAAAAGTAAGCCTGCTTTTTTTATGTTTATTAACGCAATTCTCTTCTTTATCAATTAATGCTTTAACCTAAGCTTAATTTTTTTATATATGGTATGATTATAATGAATTTAAATAAAAACAAAAATCTTCTTCTTACTTATCCATCACTACTACTTTTTACCTTTGCTGTTTCTGCCTGTAATAATGGTGGTAGTAACACTAGTAGCAGCCAGGGCAGTTTTAAGCAGCTAACACCAGCTCAACAAATTTCTCCAGCCCTGTTAGAACTTAAAGCTCAGGATAAACTAATCTCTTCCTTGACCCTTGAATGGTTGGAGCCAAGTGTCTTAACTACAGATAATCCGGCTTTAGAGCTGGTAACAGGACGTTCAGTTTCAGTACGCGCCAAAATAATTAGCCCGCAACAAAACTTAACGGCAAAAGTCAGTTTCCTGGTTTATGATAAAGATAATAATTTACTAAACGTTAATGCGACAAATGGAGTAGGGCCTGAATTTCTCCCTAATAATTTATCGGAAGATGATCTAGCCGATAGTTTTATTTTTGCGCTTGATGGCGCCTGGGTTAAACCTGGGGTAAGGCTGGTGGTAAATGTTATTCCTTATAAGGATGGTAAGCCAATTACCGCACAGTCAATTAGTGAAAGTTACAGTCCTAAAGTAGGGCCAATCCAGGTAATGCGGGTAACTGTTGTACCATTTACCATTAACGGGGAAACCGCCATATTACCTAAAAGCAAAGATATAAAAAGTACCTTACTTGCAGCTTGGCCTTTGACGGATGTTATTGTAACGACTCATAAGCCATATGTCTCTTCTATGCAAAAACTCGACTGGGGGGTGGCGCTAGCCGAATTAGATGAATTACAATATGAGGATAATAGTAAAGATTTTTATGTGGCATTTATTCCTAAAAAGTCTTCAGGCGGTACTGTTGGTAATTCGGCAATGCCATTGGGCCAACATAAAAATTACCGGATTTCGAAATTTGCTCGACTAGTTTCTCTAAGAGCCCCGTTAACGGCAGATTCAACTGGGTGGAAGGGGACATTAATCCATGAGATGGGGCATGCTTTAAACCGCTTACATTCACCGTGCGGAACGGCAAATTATGATCACAAATACCCTTTCACTAATGGCGAGATCGGGGCTGAAAGTTCGCCATGGGGCTATGATAGACGAAGCGGTAAAATGTTTCAACCAGATAAAACTTATGATATTATGAGCTATTGTGGGCCAGCATGGGTAGGCTGGTGGTCATATCAACAAACACATAACTTTCTTGATAAAGCATCCCCGCTTGGCGGCTATTAGAAATATTTTCTCACAAAAAGTATTTAGTTGTTTGAAAATAAGGGCTGATGTATTAAAATATCAGCTTTAAAAAGGAGTATAATATGCCTCTACTAGAAAGTTTTACCGTTGATCACACAATTATGCCTGCGCCAGCTGTACGTAAGGCTAAGGAAATGACTACCCCACATGGGGATGACATTACTGTATATGACCTTCGCTTTACGCGGCCAAATGTTGGATTATTGTCTGAAAAAGGGATTCATACCCTAGAGCACCTTTTTGCCGGATTTATGCGTCAGCATTTAAATGGTGAAAAATGCCAAATAATTGATATTTCTCCGATGGGTTGCCGTACAGGGTTTTATATGAGCGTAATCGGTCGTCCAGAAGAAGCAACTATAGCCAAAGCTTGGGAAAAATCAATGCAAGACATCCTTGCAACTAGTAAAATTCCAGAAGCCAATGAGTATCAATGCGGTACTTATGTAATGCATTCATTAGATGAGGCCAAGGAAATTGCCAAGGCTATTCTAGCTCAAGATATTTCGGTAATGGATAATGCCAAAATCAAACTTGATTTAGAGAAAATAGGTTAGTTAAAGTTTACTTTGGCTTTAAAACATTTGTCCCCACTAGTTAGTGGGGATAAATCATAAAAAACTTGGCTTATTCCATTTTAGGGTCGCACCCGCATATCCGGGCCTAACTGGCAATGAATTTTCTGGAATTGATGCGAGTTGATTATGAATGTCCTTGCGCTGCTTTGTTGTTTGTCCCCCAAGCATTACTATAATATTCTTGCAAAATTTAGCTAGAGCTTGAGTGAAATAAATTACATGTTCTTTTCGCTCGGTTAGTATTAATGGGCTTCTTCCAGCTTTTAATGCATTAATTACACCCCAAGAAATACTTGGCTTTACATTCTTTGACAACAGCTTCAAAGCTTACAGCAGATAAATGATGACACTCATCCACAATTACCTGTCCATAATTAGCAACTATATTATTTATGGTATTTTTCTTAATAAGGCTTTGAATTACAGCAATATCAATAATTCCACTTGGTTTGTGTTTACCGCCACCAATAACACCAATTTGCTCAGCGGTAATGTTAAGGAACATTTTTAACCGTTCAATCCATTGGTCTAATAACTGGATACGATGAACAATGATAAGCGTATTTACCTTTCGTTTTGATATCATATACGCACCAATAACAGTTTTACCAAACCCCGTAGTTGCTGACAGTACGCCAGTATCATGATCTAATAATGATTTGGAAGCTAATTTTTGGTCTTTAGTTAATTGTCCTAGGAATTTTAATTTAACTGTGGTGCCAAAATTTCGTTTATCATCTAAAACCGGTTCTACGCCTACAGATTTTAAAAGTTCAACACATTCATCCACGCATCCGCGAGGTAGTCCTATATGATTGGGATAATTCTCAGCACACGCAATAACCCTTGGTTTATCAAAGACTGGAAGCCTCATTGCTTGTGCCTTATAAAACTCAGGATTTTGAAAAGCCGCTAGCCTAAGTATCTTACTCATTAATTGTGGTGGAATATCTTGTTTAGCTATGAATAATTGATTACTTAATACTATCGTTATTGATTTGGGTAATAAAAATGTTGCTATTGCTGTTTCTTTGGCAATCTCTCTGGAAGGCAACAATTCCCATGGTTTATTGCTGTCCTCTTCAGATGCTGGAATCTTAAGACCAAGGCCATTACCTATTATAGATGAAGAGCTAATGATTTTATCTATTTCTTCTAACGTAATCTTCTCAACTGAGGCTAATAATGCCCATTGGTCTGGGTATGGCTCAAAATTTTCATCAAGAAACGTGCTATTCCCGGTTCTACGAGGGAAGTACTGTAGTGGCAGAGCAATCAAATTTCCAAACCCACCAATTGGCCGGGCATCTTGGTTAGGAAAAAATGCTTACTATTATTATTGTTAAGTCCGCCCAAATGATTACGAATTTTATCTGGAGTTTATGGTATAAATGCCTGATTATTACATTCACTACATTTAATTTTGGGTTTATAGCACTTACCATAAACCCAACCATTATTGCATACAGGAGAATAACCACGTTTTCCAGTTTTTTAAATTTTCCCAACGTTTAGCAAAGACATCCGCACGTCCGCGAAATAGGCTCATAAAGATATTGATTTTATCTTCTACACTATAATTGGACAGTGGTATTACTGGAATCTTTTTATCACAATCGGCTAATTGCTGATTAAGTACTTTCAGTTCAGATGACAATAACTTTTCTTCAGCCTTTAAAGTCGAAAGCCTATATAGTATCTTATTTATTTTATCTTGAATTTCAGTAATCATAACAGCACTTCATAGACGGAATAAGAAGAATAAAAATCTAATTTCCTACTTTTTCTTGGTTTTTCTTGTTTTCTTGGTAAACTCGAGACTTGATAAGACATTAATTTTATAAGTAGTCTCCGTCTCAACAATCTCCAGATCATCTTCTGTTGGCATGATTAACTTACTAATCATGGTACCAGCTTTGCTTAATAAAGATTTTTGCTTAGGTTCATTTTCGGGATCTTTAATAATTTCTATAATTGCTCGATTAATTTCTCGTACTTTAGCAAATACTTCAATGATAGCAATGGTTGTTGCGGTGGCTCTTGGGCTTTTAAGAATTGTCGCTAGCATATAAAGCCCTTTTTCTGTAAATGCTTTTGGCATTACTGTTGAATGTTTTAGCCTATTAAACCGGTGGAAATTTTCCACTAGTTCAATTTTTTCATTCGCAACCAACTCAATAACGTAACCATCTGGAAATTTATCCAAATTATTTTTAACTGCTTTATTTAATATCTCTAGTCTCAACTTCATATAGTTCTGCCACATCTGAATCTATAAGGGCTTGCTGACCGCGAAGCAAAATCAATTTATCTGATATTTTTGCATCTAATTTAACTATGTCGTTCATTCTTGTATACTCTCTTTAAATGAAATATACCTTTTTCTGACACCCTTGCATCCTCTAGCTCGGGCAGCATCGAGACCTGCTCTGGTGCGTTCCTGAATAAGCCGTTGCTCAAATTGAGCTAAAGAAGAAAAAATGTTAAAGAATCTAATACTTTGTTATTTGAGATGAATATATTATAGACTATTACTTCTATTTTTTCATAAAAAATCAGAGTATTAATAAACGAACGTTTTTCGAGACATATTTGGATATATTAGAGTTACAAATTTAATCTCATTGCCAGTTAGGCACGGGATATGCGGTAAGACCCATTACTCTTCAGGCAAATTAGCTGCCAGGATTTCAGCTCGATAGGGCATAGATGTCTGAGTACCTAATCTGGTAACTGAGATAGCTGCAGTTTTTTGACCAAATCTAATTGCTGAGAATATATCTTCTTCCCCATTTGCTAGGGCGCTTACAAAGCCGCCATTAAAAGTGTCTCCGGCACCGGTGGTATCTATAGCTTCAACCTTAAACCCGCTAATTAATTTCCTTAATTTTTGGTTAGCAAAATAAACGCCACGTTTACCTAGGGTAATTAGCACATTCTTAACCCCACGTTCAATAAACCAAGCTGCAGCTAAGCTTGCAGAGCTTTCATCGTTCACCGCAATTCCGGTTAATATTTCGGCTTCAGTTTCGTTTGGCGTAATGTAGTCAAGATACGCAAAGTATTTCTCTGGAATCTTTTGCGCGGGTGCCGGATTTAGGACTATTGTTTTACCAAATTCATGTGCTATTTCGATGGCAGTTAATACAGAATCAAGAGGTATTTCTAATTGCAAGAGCAGAATATCAGCCGCTTTAATCTCATTTACCGCGTTTTTGACTACTTCAGGTGTAAGTAATAAATTTGCTTCAGGGGCTACTGCGATTAAGTTGTTGCCATCGCGATCAACCATGATCTGTGCTAGGCCTGTTGCTTCATTTTCTAATTTCAAGATATGGCTAATATCAATCCCGTCTTGTGCATATGAGTCCAGCGCCATTTTACCAAAAGCATCATCGCCCACGCACGCAATAAAAGTAACTTCGCCGCCACTGCGTTTAGCTGCTACTGCTTGATTTGCCCCCTTGCCGCCACAGGCAATATGGCATTTGCCGCCAAGAATCGTTTCACCAATCTTAGGGATATAGGGAACTTGAATAAGTACATCAGTATTACTACTACCAATCACCAGAATTTGTTTAGCCATATTAGACGACCTTTGAAATAACGATTAAAATTAAACCAGCCAAATAACATAAAAACATTAATGTAAGGCGCCAGGCAGTGCCCGATGGTGCATTTTTGAATTCACGCCAAACAAATACCCCCCATAAGGCAGCAATCATAGTCGCTCCCTGGCCAAGTCCATAAGAAATGGCAAATCCGGCTTTATCAGCTGCCAGCAAGCTTAGCAAAGTTCCAAATGCCCAAATTGCCCCACCCAATATTCCTACTAAATGAGCATATAAGGATAATTTAGTATAGCTTAATCCGCTTAATGGCTTACCTCTTATTGGCTTTTTTATCATCCATGTATTAAATAGCAAGCTTGATAAAACAATTCCTATAGCAAAAATAACACTTGCCGTATAAGGTGTTAATTTTCCTACTTCCGGATTAATGTAATTACTACACATTGATGCCGCAATAAACCGAAAAAAAAGACCCATCAAGATACCTGAAACCAGAGAAATAATAATCCCGGATTTACCCGTACTATCTTTACTTTTATTCATCCGCGCATAAGCATTGGCAGATAAAACCATGGCAGCAACGATCAGGATTACACCAAGCATTAATAATTCTGGATTACCTATTGGCTGGGCAAGATAATTGATTATTACTCCAAGCACCAAGGCTAACCCAATTGCAACAGGGAAAGCTACACTCATTCCGGCAATATCAATTGCGGCAACTAAAAGTAAATTGGCTAAGTTAAATATAATACCGCTACAAAGGGCTAATCCCAAACTACCAACTTGTGCTTGATGAATGTCAGTAATGAAACTCCTCCCCATATGACCGAGGCTACCAAAAGTAAGTGCAGCGGCTAGAGACAAAAGTAATACTCCCAGTCCATAGTCCCAATAAAAAAGCTGGAAGGGTGTAGTAGTCAACTTTTGGGTATTTGCCCATGAGCCCCAGCAAATCATCGTAATGATACACATGAATACGGCTAACGAATAACTTCCTATTATATACATCTTAATATCCTTTTATTTTTTATGGTAATTATTATAGCATAGGATATTTTAAATTACTAACTGATATCCGAGCCTAGGATAGAGTCATAATTCGTATGGATGAATCTGTATGACATCTAAGGTTAGCCAATTTAAGTTGACAAAGTATCTTGTAATGATGTATCATTACGTCATGACAAAACAAAAGGCAACAAAAATGTACGTGAATAATCAAATTTTCTCTTCGTGGCGACTTTTAGTTATTTAGAAGCTGCCAGTCAAAAATTATCTCAATTCTTAATTGATCCGATTGAACCTTTTCACTGGTAGCATGTGTTATAATCTTAAAACTTTAAGGAATACATGTTATGAGTTTATTTAATAATCCAGTTTTAGACCAAGAATTTCATCAAATAAACCAAGTCGTTCGTGAGCTTGAATACGATAGCCTGACTCCAATTATGGCATACGCAGCTATAGGAGGAACCAATAGCACTATGATGGAGTCGGCTTATGACGAAGGTTATGGTACTTCATCATTTATCGGGATTAATCCATTAGCTACATTTAAAGCTTATGCCACAAAAGTACACATTGAATATAACGGGCATAACACACTTCATAATTGTGACCCATACCTGTTACTACCTGAATTTACTTTAAAACGCAGGGCGTTTGGCTTTGTAACTTATGATGCGGTAAGGCTTAAAGAAAAATTGCCAGATCGCCATCCGGCAAAGCCAGTGCCTGATTTCTTTTTTAGGGTATACAAAACGGTAATTAAATTTGATCATCAGATTCAAAAATTAATTGTAATGCACGAAGGTAGTGCAACTGAACTTGATATTATCATTGAAAAACTTTATCAAGGTAAGGCTTTGCCAATTAATGAGCCACAAAAGATGCTCCAGCTTATGCCTGATGTTACTGATAGCGAATATATGGATAAGGTCCGCCGTGCCAAAGAATATATCCGCCAGGGAGATATCTTCCAAGTTGTTCTTTCACGAACTTTTAGTGCCGACATAAATGTAAATCCGTTCTCTTTGTACCGAGCATTGCGAAAATTAAATCCAACCCCGTACTTATTCTTGTTTGAAGAAGAAAATTATTCTATTGCCGGAGCTTCACCAGAATTACTGGTTGGGGTTAAAGATGGCGTAATTGAAACTGTGCCAATTGCGGGAACTTGCAAAAAAGGTGATGATATTAATAAACTATTAAATGACCCTAAAGAAACGGCAGAACATATAATGTTGGTAGATCTAGCACGCAACGACGTTGGTGCAGTTGCCAAGCCCGGAACCGTTACTGTAAGTAAATTTAAAAATGTTAAAACTTACTCGCATGTTAGCCATATTGTTTCGCATGTGGTTGGCCAATTAAACCCAGAATTAAATCCGTTTGATGTTTTGAAGTCAGTTCTTCCGGCAGGAACCTTATCCGGTGCACCAAAAATCCGAGCAATGGAAATTATAGATGAATTAGAAATTAGTCGCCGCGGTCTTTACGGCGGCGCCGTTATGGTGATTGATGAGGATGGCAATTTGACCAGCGCTATTGCCATTCGTACTTTATTCAAGCATGGTAATACGGTTGAATTACGTGTTGGAGCGGGTATAGTTTACGACTCTGTGCCTGAAAAAGAGGTTGAGGAAACCTATCTTAAGGCTCGTGGCGGGATGGCGAGTATTGAGTTAGCGCTTGGAGGTAAACTATGATTTTATTAATTGATAATTATGATAGCTTTACTTATAATTTGTATCAAGCTTTAATCGTTGCCGGTGCTGATGTTACTGTAGTGAGAAATGACAAGATAACCATAGAGCAGATTGCGCAGATGGCCAATCTCAATGGTGTAGTATTATCTCCCGGCCCAGGCCATCCTCTTCAAGCTGGGGTATGTATTGACGTTATTCGTGAGTTTGGGCCCAAACTGCCAATATTTGGTGTTTGCCTGGGCCATCAAGCCATGGGGGCCGCTTTTGGGGGTACTGTTGATTTGGCTGATAAAGTGATGCATGGTAAACCAAGTTTGATTTTTCATAATCGTGGAAAATTATTTAAACAGGTCCATTTACCATTCACAGCTGCGCGGTACCATTCATTAGTCGTAAAAAAAGCTGATTTTCCAGCTGTACTTAAAATTGAAGCTGAAGATTCTGAAGGTAATATCATGGCTTTAAGCCACCGCCAATATCCGATTTATGGTGTTCAATTTCATCCAGAATCGATATTAACGCCAGAGGGGCAGCAAATAATCAAAAATTTTGTGGAATTATGCAATGATAAATAAATATATTAGCTTACTTATGCAGGGAATTAGTTTATCGCAGGAACAAAGCTATTTTGCTGCTAAAGAATTGCTTCAGGAGTCTGCTGATCCGGTTAGAAGTGGTGTCTTAATCAGTTTACTACATGCCAAGGGCGAAACCGTTGATGAATTACTTGGTTTTCATAAGGCGCTGGTTGAGAAGCGCCGCAGCCTGATGGTTACTACTCCGTTCGTGGATATAGTAGGCACCGGCGGTGATAAATCCGGGACTTTAAATATTTCTACCGGCGGTTCGCTATTAACTGCAGCTTTAGGAATACCCGTTTTAAAACATGGCAATAAAGCGGTATCGTCTAAATGTGGTGCGGCAGATGTGTTAGCTGAACTAGGTTACAAATTAGATTTAAATAATGAGCAAATCAATACTGAATTATTAAAAAATAACTTTGCATTTTGCTTTGCGCCTAATTTTTATCCGGTGCTACGTCATTTAGCTGATGTCCGTAAGAAATTAGCAATGCCGACAATTTTCAATTTGCTTGGCCCGTTATTAAATCCTGCTGGGCGTGACCACATAATACTTGGTGTTTATAATCCAAAATATGTAGGAGTAGTTGCTGAAACATTACTTAAATTGGGTACGGTCCGTTCTTTGGTTTTTCATGCCAATGGCTTAGATGAACTTAGCTGTCTTGGTATAATAAATGCCAAATTGGTAACTAATGAAGGAATAACTGATTTAGTAATCGATCCGGAAAGTTTTGGCCTGAAAAAAGCAACAATCGATGATCTACTTGGCGGCGAAAGAATGTTTAATGCCCAAATGTTACAACGGACCTTAAATGGCATTCCCACTGGTTTAAGTGATAGCTTGGCATTAAATGCCGGGGTTGCATTATATCTATTTGGTAAATCAGCAAGTTTACAAGATGGTATTAATCAAGCGAAAGCGCGACTACAAATAGGTAATATCGTCAAACTCAATAAACTGCAACAAATTATTGCCCGCAAATATCAAGAGCCAGTGAAGCGTAAAAGCATGAAAGCTGCTCTAAAAGCCAAAGATTTTGCTGTAATTAGCGAGATTAAGCGTGCTTCACCTTCTGCGGGGCATATTGCTGATATTGGCGACCCGCTAGAGCGCGCACGTGAATATGTCTCATATGGTGCCGCAGCGATTTCAGTATTGACTGATGCCGGGTTTAATGGCTCAATGGAAGACTTGCGTAAGGTAAGTAGCGGACTAAAAGATATTAATGTACCGATTCTTTGTAAGGATTTTATGTTAACTCCTCCGCAAATTGCCGAGGCCGCAGCCAATGGTGCCGATGTTATTCTTCTGATAGTACATGTGCTTAAAGAAAAAACCATAGAGTTAGCAAAAATTGCCCATTCATTTGGCCTCGAAGTATTAGTTGAAGTTCATACGGCCGAAGAATTGACAATTGCTCTTAGTGCCGAAGCTGATGTAATTGGCGTTAATCAGCGAGATTTAAATGATTTCAGTATGCATCCTGAGCAATTCGAAGAATTAATAAAATTAATTCCTGAAAATAAAGTTAAGGTTGCTGAATCTGGAATTAAGACTCGTGAACAAGCATTAACTGCTATTAAGCTAGGCTATGATGGGGTATTGGTTGGAGAAGCATTATCCAGGCTCGCAAATCCCAGTGAGTTTTTTGGCAATAGCAACTAGCAATTTATAAGGTTACTTAAAATGTTAATCAAAATTTGTGGAATTAAATCACCTGAGATGGCGCGTAAAGTAGCTGCCAGTGGTGCAGACTTTATCGGCTTATTATTTACTAGCTATTCTCCACGCCAAATAGATTTGGCTACAGCGAAAGAGATATGTAAAGTAGTAGCAGAATATCCAACTAAGGTCGTAGGCGTATTTTTTGATGAATCTTTGGAAGAAATCAAGGCAATTGATCGGGAACTTGATCTTGATTTATTGCAGCTGCATGGCGATTTACCACGTGCGGCTTGTGATCAGTTAGCCGGCACTAAACCGATAATCTATGTGCCAGATGGCAAACCCCTACCAGGTTCTCTAAATCCGGCGACTGACTATTTATTATATGAAAAAATTGAACCAGATACTAATAGCCAGTTCCGTTATTTCATTGCAGGGGGTATAAATAAGGATAATGTTAATGAATTAATTGCCAAATACCAACCAGATGGCGTTGATTTATCTTCAGGGGTGGAATCCAGCCGTGGAGTTAAAGATTATGGCATGATTCGGGAATTTTTAGCTACCGTCAAACCAACTTATTATGGCGCTTATGGCGGTATGTACGTACCGGAACTTTTAATTGAGCCATTAAATTACTTAACTAAAGCCTATACGGAAATCATGCATAGTGCTGAATTTCAGGCAGAATATATTGATTTATTGAATAATTATGTAGGTAGGCCAACTGCGCTAACCGAAGTGAAAAATTTTGCTAAAGCTATTGGCTTAAATCATGTTTATCTTAAACGTGAAGACCTAACTCATACCGGGGCGCATAAAATCAATAATGCACTTGGTCAATGCCTACTTGCTAAAAAGATGGGCAAGACCAGAATTATTGCAGAAACGGGCGCGGGCCAACATGGCGTTGCAACCGCGACCGCATGCGCCATGCTTGGCTTGGACTGCGTAGTTTACATGGGGCAGGTCGATGTTGAACGCCAAGCGCCAAACGTGGCTAAAATGCGCTTGCTTGGTGCCAAAGTAGTACCTGTTACAGATGGCAGTGCTACTTTAAAAGATGCGGTAAATGAAGCACTGCGTGATTGGGCAAGTAGCTATGAAAATACTCATTATTGCTTAGGTACTGCGCTTGGCCCTTATCCATTCCCGCAAATATGCGCTAAATTTCAATCTGTGATAGGCAATGAGGCAAAACTCCAGTTTCATAATAGAACTGGTAGTAATCCGGATTTAGTGATCGCTTGTGTTGGCGGAGGCTCGAATGCAATTGGTATATTCGGGGCATTTATTCCTGATGAAAGTATTAAGTTAGTTGGTGTGGAAGCTGGAGGTTATGGCTCTGGGGTCGGCGAGAATGCTGCCCGATTTCAGTCCGGCCGGCTTGGGGTATTACATGGCAATCGTACATATGTACTTCAGACCGAAGATGGTCAAATTGCTGATACCCATTCGGTATCAGCTGGGCTTGACTATGCTGCGGTTGGTCCACAGCATGCAGATTTGTTTGCGACCGGTCGGGCAAGTTATGATGTGGCTAGCGATAAGGAAGCGCTGGAAGCTTTCGAGCTATTAACTAGGACTGAGGGTATTATTCCAGCATTGGAGTCATCCCATGCATTGGCCTATTTGGTTAGAATCGCTAAAGATTTACCAAAAGACTATAAAGTATTAGTCAATTTATCGGGGCGCGGCGATAAGGATTTACCGAGCCTGCTTGCTAAGGAGTTAGTACATGTTACGAATTAAGAATGCATTTGAAACTAAGGCTAAAATAGCTTATTTAACAGCAGGTGATGGCGGGGTTGCTAAAAGCGTAGAATATTTTCTGGCTTTGGTAGCAGGCGGGGTAAATCTGCTCGAAATTGGAATTCCTTATTCCGACCCTGTTGCCGATGGCCCAGTTATTCAAGCTGCAATGGAAAGATCGCTTAACGCCAATACCGATGTTGCTGCCAGTTTGGAAATAGTACGCCAAGTACGGGCTAAATCTGAAGTAGCTATGATTTTATTTACTTATTACAACCCGATTCAGGCAAATTTGGCTGAGTTCTTGTCAGAGGCCAAAAATTCTGGCGCCGATGGTGTGTTGGTAGTAGATTTACCATATGAAGAAGCCAGGGAATATCGCAGGCTTTGCAAATACTTGGGGTTGTCTCCAATTATGGTGGTAGCACCATCAACAACGCCAAGCCGGATGCAGCAAATTTTAGCTGCCCTCGATAGTGGCTTTGTATACTATGCTTGCCAAAAAGGCACTACTGGCATTAAAGAAGGTTTACCGGAAGATTTATCTGCGCAATTAGCTGAAATTAGAAAAGTTACCAATTTGCCAATAGCAGTGGGCTTCGGAGTTGCCAATTCAGAAATGGTTAAGCAAATATTGAAGGTGGCTGATGGTTGTGTTGTTGGTTCATACCTGGTTAAACAGTTAGCCAATAATATTGAGCCTAGTAAATTGACACAATTGACCAAGGAGCTTTACGATGTTGCTTGAATTAAAAGAAGGAACTAATTACCTTGATAAACAAATTCTAATCGATCGGTTAGAAAATATGGGGTTTCGGGTAGTAGAAAGCGATGCCAATATCCTTGCGGTTATTGGTGGCGTAGACTCTTTGGTTGTTACTGAGGCTTTTAGTGAGTTGCCTAATGTGGCGCGCGTTTTACCTCTTACCAGTAATTTCAAATTAGCCAGCCGGCAAACTAAACCAAGTAATACTATTATTAAAGTTAAAGATGTTGCAATTGGTGGCGAAGAGCTTTTTATTATTGCCGGACCATGCTCAATTGAATCTAGGGAACAACTAGAAGCATGTGCCTTAGTTGCCAAGGCAAACGGAGCTCAAGCTTTGCGTGGCGGAGCATATAAGCCTAGAACTTCTCCTTATGAGTTTCAAGGCCTTGGGGTTAGCGGCTTGGAATTAATTGCTGAAGTGGCTTCTAAGCACGGGCTTTTAGCCGTATCCGAAGTAATGGATGCAAGTCAAATTGAAATTGCTGCGAAGTATCTGGACATAATCCAAATTGGTGCCAGGAATATGCAAAACTATGCACTATTGACTGAGCTAGGTAAAATAAAAACTCCAGTACTGTTAAAGCGCGGTTTTGCGGCTACCTACCATGAATTATTAATGGCTGCCGAATATATCATGCTAGCTGGTAATCCGAATGTCATCTTATGTGAGCGTGGCATTCGCAGTATCGAAACGTATACGCGTAATACGCTTGACTTAAATGCAATTCCAGCATTACAGGAATTGACCCATTTGCCTGTAATTGCAGATCCAAGTCATGGTACTGGTGTTAGGAGTTTAGTGTTGCCAATGGCACGCGCGGCTGTTGCTGCTGGAGCACATGGTATATTAGTTGAGATGCATCCCGATCCGGATAAATCGATATCTGATGCCAAACAGACGATAAGCTTTGCTACTTTTGCTGACTTAGCCAAGCAAGTGAAAAATATTAAGAATGCGCTTTTATTATGACGAAGTTTATTCTAACTTGGTAAATAAATAATTGCATCCCCGGAAAATTTTCCCGGTTGCTAAAATTAGTAAAAGAGTGTAGCATTGCTAATAATTTAAATCACAATTAATATTTTTGTTGCAACGCAAAAACCTGCAAATAACCTTTGAAATGGTTTATAATAAATAGTTTAAACAACGTGAAAAACCAGTCGTATAATAATTCTATTTAGGGCAAAACAATAAGCTTTATCTTCGCCTAAATATTTAAATATGCGAATATCTCAAAATCAGAAAGAACAATGCAAGCTAAATTAGAAGTCAATATTCCAGCTAAATCCGGGAAATCATATCCAATCTTGATTGAAGCAAATCTTTTACGTAATTGGCAATCCTGGCTTGACCCATATTGCAAGTCAGACAAGATAGTTGTTATAAGCGATAGCCAAGTTGCTAAGCTTTATGGCGAGAAATTTTGTGATTATTTAGAAAAAAGCGGTTATCAAGCCAAATTACTTGTATTTCCTCATGGTGAACAATATAAAAATGCTGAAACAAAATATAAGCTAGAAGAACAAATGTTTGCTTTTGGCTGCGATCGACATACATTGTGTATTGCCCTTGGCGGTGGAGTTGTCGGTGATATAACCGGGTTTACTGCAGCAACGTATATGCGCGGAATTAATTTTATCCAGGTGCCGACTTCGCTTTTGGCGATGATTGATAGTAGCGTTGGCGGCAAAACCGGTATTAATGCCAGCTATGGTAAAAATGTAATTGGTGCATTCTGGCAGCCAAAAGCGGTGATAATGGATCTCGAATTATTAAAAAGCCTGCCACGTGAACAAGTTATAAACGGTTTTTTCGAGGCGGTTAAAATATTTCTGACATTAGACAAAGAACATTTCGAGTTCTGCTCTCAAAATTTGACAGCGATATTATCACTAGATAGCGCTTCATTAACTAAAGTACTATGCAAGGCAGTAGCGTTAAAAGCCCATGTTGTTGAAGTAGATGAAGAAGAACGTAACTTACGGATGATACTTAATTATGGGCATACTGTTGGCCATGCTCTTGAGAAGTTGACTAATTATGAAGTCTTACACGGATTTTCAGTCGGTCTTGGCATGTTGGTTGAAGCTAAAATTGCCGAACTAATGGGGCTATTATCTACAGATGAATATAAGCAAATTTATGAATTTTTGTTAAAGTTGGAAATACCGGTTAAATTATTAAATAGGTACTCAGCCCAAACGATTGTAGAAGCAATGCGTGGCGATAAGAAGAATAGGAATCGAGAAATAGTAATGGTACTTCTAAGTGGCATTGGGCAAGTTAAAAACATCAATAATAAAGTTGCATTTCAAGTTGAAGAGAAGACAATAATTGAAGCATTGCAGCTATTACAAGGGAATGAGAATTATGGGGTATAGATTAGTTAAAAAAGTCCCAAATGCGGATCAGATCATTGAGCGCTATCCAGTTAGCCGTGAGGGGATGGAAGGAATAGCTCGCCATCGCCGTGAGATTGAAGATATTTTAAGTGGTAAGGATAATCGGTTAATTATGGTGGTAGGGCCGTGCTCTGCATGGCCTAGTGATGCAGTACTAGAGTATGCCAAACGCTTAGTTAAGTTAAATGAAAAAGTCGGACATGCATTAAAGCTGGTTATGCGCGTTTATATCCAAAAACCAAGAACGATTAAAGGTTGGACCGGCCCGGTAAACCAGCCAGATCCTCTTGCTGAGCCAGATATTGAAGCGGGAATATGGTATTGTCGTAAATTAATGACGGAAGTAGTTGAATTAGGTTTACCAATAGCTGATGAAGCCCTATTTACTCATAATGCTCGCGGTTTCTTGGAATTGTTATCTTGGGTAGCAATTGGAGCTAGGAGTAGCGAAGATCAGGAACATCGCATCTTTGCTTCTTCAATTGATTGTCCTGTCGGAATTAAAAATCCGACACATGGTTCTTTGAAAATTGGAGTTAATAGTGTAGTTGCGGCCCAACATACCCATTTCGCTGTATTTGATGGATTTGAAGTTGAAACCAATGGTAATCCTTATGCTCATTTGGTTTTACGTGGCAGTAATGATAAACCTAATTACTCATTGGAACATATCGCCGAAGTAGCTGCAAATTTTGCTAAAGCAGATATAAAAAACCCGGCAGTAATCGTCGATGTAAGCCACGATAATTGCATGATTAATGGGGTTAAAGATCATAACGCCCAAGCCAAGATCGTATTAGAAGTAGTCAAAAACTTAAGACAGAATCCTGAGTTAAAAGAACTGGTAAAGGGTTTTATGTTAGAAAGCTTCATAAAAGAAGGTAAACAAAATATTGAAACCGCTAACCCAATAGATATGGGTGGATTATCGATAACTGATCCATGTCTTGGTTGGGAATCTACGGAAAAATTGTTAATTGAATTGGCAGGAATGATTGCCAATAACTAATTACTAGTTAATTAGGATCCTAGCCTAAATCTAAAAAGAAAGAATTGAAAAGTTATGGCATTTGAATTGATCAAAAAAGTTCCTACCTCAGATGAAATTATAAGCAAGATTCCTTTAACTGAGGCAGGCTACGAAAGCATTAGAAAACACAAAGAAGAAATTGAAGCGATTCTATCTGGTAAGGATTCACGACTTCTTATGATTATTGGTCCTTGCTCTGCTTGGCCAAGCGATGCTGTGTTAGAGTATGCCAAACGCTTGAAAAAGCTTGAAGCTCAAGTTGGACACGCCCTAAAATTGGTAATGCGCGTATATATACAAAAACCGCGTACTATAAAAGGTTGGACCGGGCCTATCAACCAACCCAATCCGCTTGCCGAACCGGATATTGAAGCCGGTATCTGGTATTGCCGGAAATTGATGACAGAAGTGGTGGAAATGGGTTTACCTATCGCAGATGAGTGCTTATTTACCCATAATGCCCGTGGTTTCCAGGAGTTATTATCATGGGTGGCTATTGGTGCACGTAGTACTGAAGATCAGGAGCATCGGATTTTTGCCTCTTCGTTAGATTGTCCGGTTGGGATGAAAAACCCAACACATGGTTCATTAAAGGTAGCAGTAAACTCGATTATCGCTGCACAGCACTCTCATTATGCAGTATTTGATGGTTATGAAGTTAAGACTGCAGGAAATCAATTTGCACACTTAGTTCTACGTGGTAGTAACGATAAACCAAATTACGCAATTGAATATATTGCTGAAGTTTCAGATCTATTTACTAAAGGACAAGTAAAAAATCCTGGGATTATAGTTGACGTTAGCCATGATAATTGTGTTATAAACGGTGTTAAGGATCACAATGCTCAGGCTAATATCGTGCTTGACGTAATCAAGAATTTAGCTAAGAGTCCGGAATATAAGCCGTTAGTTAAGGGTTTCATGCTCGAGAGCTTTATTAAATCAGGCAAACAAAATGCAGAGACGGCAGACCCAATCGATCTTGGTGGCTTATCCATTACCGATCCATGCTTAGGCTGGGATGATACCGAGAAATTATTAATTGAAATAGCAAACTTCTTAGCAAATAAAGGGAATTAAGCTATGATGCGAATCGGTGTGTCTGGGGATGTAGGTTCTTTTTCTGAAGAGGCAGGATTAATATATGCAGCTAAAGCTCATACTTCGGAATTTGAATTACGCTACTTGATTGATATGGATGGGGTGTTAAACGCATTAAATGATGGTGAAATTGATGTTGGCATTTTTCCATTTGTGAATTATAATAGCGGGATTGTTTGGCCTGCATTCACTGCTATGGGTAAATATAGTTTCATGCCAATTGATGATATTCAATTGAATGTAGAACAATGTTTAATTGCCCGCAAAGACACTCAATTAAGTGCAATAAAGGAATTATATTCCTATACTCCGGCTTTCGAACAATGTAAAGGATTTATTAACCAGCATGGTTTTCGAGTTATAGATTGGGGAGATACAGCTAAAGCTGCACGTGACTTGGCATCCGGTATACTGCCTCTTAATGCAGGAGTAGTTGCATCTGCTCAAGCAGCTAAAAGCTATGACCTGGCTGTAATTCGGCAGGGGATACAGGATATTCAACCTAATATAACTCGTTTTATTGTTGTTAAGAAAGCCGAGTAAGTTATGAATCAAATTGAACAATTACGTGTTAAGATTTCTGAAATTGACGCGGAAATAATTGCTTTAATTGCGGCCAGGCAAGAGGTAGCGCGCAAAATTGGCGAATATAAAAAACAGCATAATATGCAGGTATTAGATACGACTAGGGAAGCGTTGCTGCGAGAATTCCATGATACACTGTGTGAAGAGCATAATTTATCAACTACATTAGTGGCGCGGATTTTTGAAATATTAATTGAAGAATCAAGAAAGGTACAGAAGGATGAGCAATAAATTACAAGCATCAGTTACGGTCGTGATAAATTCTATCGCACAAAGTAAAAAAGCTCAGGGAATCCGGGTCTATAATCTTAGTGCAGGAGAACCTAAACTAGTGACTCCTAAAATAGTACGTGATGCAGCGATTAAGTTTATCGAAATTGGTGATGTTCCCTATCCGATAACGGCAGGGCAGCCAGAATTAAGAAAAGCAGCAGCAGATCGTTTAAATAAGCTGTACGGTTCTTCTTTTACTCCTGAGGAATGTATTGTTACTACAGGCGGTAAATTCGGCCTGTATTTGATCTTGCAATATCTTCTTGGGCATAGTTCTCCTTTAAAGGCTAGTCCGCAAGAAAAACTAAGCGTGATTATTCCTGCGCCGTATTGGGTATCTTATCCGGCAATTACCAAAATTATGGATGGTAAGCCTGTTGTTATAAATACTACTGAAGAAGGCGGCTGGAAGGTAACTGCAGAAATGATTCGCAATGCTTATACTCCTGATTGTAAGATTTTAATAATCAATAACGGCGTTAATCCGACTGGAGTGATCTATTCTCGCCCTGAAATGCAAGCGATTATGGATGTGGCCAATGAGTTGGGGTTATTAGTAATTAGTGACGAAGTTTATAGTGGCCTAGTTTATACTGATGATGAATATGTATCGTGTGGGAGCTTCCCTGAATATAAAGAAAATGTAGTAGTACTACAAAGTGCCTCTAAAACTTTTGCTATGACCGGCTGGCGTGTAGGTTTTATGTTAGGACGTAAAGATATTATCGAGGCATTAAGCGCCCTAACCACGCAAAGTACAACTGGTGTTTCACTAGTATGCCAGCATGGGGCAATTGGCGCATTTAAGCATGCTGATGAGATTACCGATTGGGTTAATGCAAGTATGAAGAAACGCCGTGATGTATTTGTTGAAGCTTTTAAAGAACATTTTGGCATCCAATTAGCCTATCCTAAAGCTACGCTTTATGTTTGGGTTTCTCTAGCAAGCCTTGGTGTTACGGGGATTAGCGATGATGAATTTTGTATCCGCGCATTAGAAGAAGCTAATGTGGCAACTGTTCCTGGCAGCGGCTTTGGCCAGCCTGGCTATGTACGTTTTTCATTTGCTGCCGAGGAAGAAGATTTGGTTGGCGGTATTGAAAATTTAGCAAAATTTGCTAAAAGCTTAGCGATTAAGACAGCAAACTAAAATAAGTTATTAAATTAAAATAGGGATTAAGGTACTATGTCGGGAAATAGTTTTGGACAGCTTTTTAAAATTACCACTTGCGGGGAGTCGCACGGTGGTGCAGTTGGCGTGATCATTGATGGTTGTCCTGCAGGGATAGAAATAAGTGTTGAAGAAATTCAACATGATCTTGATCGGCGTAAACCAGGTCAAAGCGCGATTACAACTCCAAGGTCCGAAACCGACACGATCCATATTATGTCTGGTGTTTTTGAAGGTAAGACAACAGGTACCCCAATATTATTAATGGCTCATAATAAAGATCAGCGATCACAAGATTATGATCATTTGAAAAATGTGTTCCGGCCCTCTCATGCTGATTTTACGTATCTTATGAAATATGGCTTACGTGATTATCGTGGGAGTGGCAGGGCAAGCGCCAGGGAAACATTAGCTAGGGTTGCGGCTGGTGCAATTGCCAAGAAATACTTAAAAAATGAATTGGGTATTGAAATTTTGAGTTATGTAGAGCAAGTTGGACCGATTAAGGCAAAAATTGATCATAGTAAAGTAACTTTAACTGATGTGGAATCAAACATTATTCGCTGTCCTGATAACGACATTGCCAATGAAATGATAAGATTAGTTGAGACTGTCCGCGATGAAGGAGACTCGATTGGTGGAGTAATTAAATGTGTGATACGTAACGCCCCAGTAGGTCTTGGTGAACCAGTATTCGACCGGTTACATGCTGATCTTGGCAAAGCTATGCTTAGTATCAATGCGGTTAAAGGATTTGAAATAGGCTCTGGCTTTGCCGGAGTTGAGCTGCGTGGTTCTGAACACAATGATCCCTTTGTGTTAGAAGATGGGGCAATTCGGACCAAAACAAATCATGCTGGTGGAGTGCTTGGCGGTATTTCAAGCGGCGAAGATATCTATTTTAGAGTTGCTTTTAAGTCTGTTTCTACCATTAATAAACTACAACATACACTTGATGTTGATTATAATGAGGTTTCATTGCAGGCAGAAGGGCGCCACGATCCCTGTGTTTTACCGCGAGCCGTACCGGTAGTAGATGCAATGGCTGCTCTTGTCATAATTGACCATTATCTACGCCATAAGGCATATTCACAACACTAGTTTGGCATAGAGTTAGTAATTGATGGAGTACATTTTATGGGAACATTAAACTTGTACGAGGAAGATTTTTATGCTTGGACTCAAGAACAAGCTAAATTAATTAAAGAAAAATCCTTCGATAAGCTAGATTTTGTACATTTGTATGAAGAGGTCGTAAGCATGGGTAATCAGAATAAAACAGAATTAAGAAATCGTTTATCTGTATTATTAATGCATTTATTAAAGTGGAAATATCAGTCAGAATTCAAAGGGAAAAGCTGGTTCTTGACAATTGTGCAACAGCGCTCAGATATCCAGGATTTACTGGAAGACAACCCCAGTTTAAAACATTTTTTACCAGCTATATTCAGCAAGGCTTATAAAAAAGCGATAATTATTGCTTCTGCAGAGACTGGTATTAAAAAATCTGCATTTCCGGCTGATAGTGAGTGGACAATTGAACAAGTTTTAAATGAGGAATTCTTTCCAAATTAATAAACAGAACGTGGGTTTATCTATTTGTAATGTAATTAAAATTTGTAGAATTGTGTTAGCGTGATTTAAAAATAAAAAATAATCTTAGTAGGGTAAGCTACTTGATAGGGAGAGAAGATAATGTCTAATATGCCATTAGCGGCAAGCCATAAGTTAATAAATGCAGTTTTAGATTTACCCGGTTCCAAAAGCATTGCGAACCGGGTTTTGCCTTTGGCCGCTATGGCTCAAGGCACCAGCATCATTCATAATGTGCCTGATGTGGGGGAAGATGTACAGCTTATGCTATCTGCATTGGCTAAACTAGGAATTAAAATAGACAAAATTGCAGTAGCTGCAAATGGCTGCTCCAGTTATTCAATTACTGGTTGTGCTGGCAAATTACCGGTAGATTGTGCTGAAATATTTAGCGGTAATTCGGGAACTACTATCCGATTTCTAACAGCATTACTGGCCATTTTACCTGGTAATTATACCTTAACTGGGATTGAAAGGATGAAGGAGCGCCCGATTAAAGACCTAGTAGCTGCTTTGCACCAGCTTGGTTCTAAGATTAAATGTACTGAAAATGAAGGCTATCCACCATTACAAACGACTCCTTTTGTAGATAACCAAATAGAGGCGATTGAATTAAGCGGTAAAATTTCTAGCCAATATTTGACTGGCTTATTAATGGCCTTGCCGCAATTAAAGAGAGAGATTACAGTTAAGATCTATGATGAATTAATCTCTAAACCGTATGTTGAAATTACTTTGGCATTACTCTCAATGTTTGGTGCCGAAGTTAAAGAAACAGCGGCTAATTGTTATACGATGTATCCAGTTAAAAATTTGAAAGCTATTGAATACACGGTTGAGCCAGATGCCAGTTCTGCGAGCTATTTTCAAGCTATTGCTGCAATGAATGGCGATATTCAAATCAATAATTTGTCGGCCAACAGTCTGCAAGGTGACAAAAATTTTGCGCGGGTACTGGCTCAAATGGGTGCCAATGTTGAGTATAATGCTAATAATATCAAAGTACAAAGAAATCAATTAAATTCGGTTAATGTGAATATGGAAGATATGCCCGATGTTGCAATGACTATTGCGGTATTGGCTTTATTTGCTAAAGGTACGACGACAATTAATGGGATTTCCAGTTGGAAGGTAAAAGAAACTGATCGCTTATTGGCAATTTATACTGAGTTAGTTAAGCTTGGTGCCAGCGTGAATTATACTGATGACTCAATTACGATTACAGCACCAGAAATTATTCGTGAGAATGTAGCAATTAACACTTATAACGACCATCGTATGGCAATGTGTTTCTCTTTGCTAGCGATTGGCGGGGTACCGGTAGTTATCAATAACTATGAGTGTGTTGGCAAAACTTTCGCCAATTACTTTGATGTCTTTAAAGCTATTGCGTACTAGTCCTTAGATAAATCATTTTTGATCATTCTTACTATTTTTATATACTAAGTTGTTTATTTGGCAATAAGTATGGCTATTAATTGTTCTTTTTAATATTACTGTTACTTATTGCCAATGACAATTCCCGTTAAGATTGTCTTAATAGCCAAATCTGGGTAATACTGCTTAAAAAATTTAATATTTCTATTCCCAAATTTATTCTGTTGCTTGCCCATTAAGCCATACACTTTTATATTGGCTACCATCATTAAAGAAAGCCGTTCCTATCCCATTGGGTTTCGTATAGCGCCATTCACCCTCATAACGAACAATTCGTTTGCCATTCCAATTGTCAGTAATACTAGAATCAATAAACTTACCAGTACCATAAATAAACATCCCATATTCCCATGTTCCAGTATAGGAATCTTGATTTGCACACCAATAAGTACCGTAGCCATGAGGGCATGGCTGCGTAGCAACGGTATCATCTGTATTTAGAAATGCCTCGATAAATACAACTTCGCCAAAATATGAACTGTTATCATCAAAAGTTATCCTAACTTTGCCATTTTCTTTATAATTAACCTTCCTAATTATATTTTCTTTTTGCATCGCTTGACATTGACCTGCTATATCATTATATTCATAAGAATAAATTAATTTAGCCATAAATTGATTATTGTGCCATTCCCCATATTGAGTAATTTGATTATCAATAAATTTTATCCCAGGGCCATCTATAAAATTCAATTGTGTAAGTTCAATAATAGAACTATCATGCATTTTTGCAGATAGTGGCTTTATGTCACTTCGTCCTATATATACTGATTTGTTAGCAGGTTCTCGAAAAAATATAATAGGTTTGAGTTCCCTTTGACTGGAATTATTCTCATCAATTATTGTGATTTTTTCATTTATGAAATTTACTTTTAGCTTAGGCCGATTGGGGTGGTTATATGTAAAAACACCGATTTTGTTATCTTTGACCCAGTTGCCGGTTAAGGAAGTTTTATTAGCGTATAAGATTATGCCTTTACCATGGCGTTTATTCTCTTGCCAACTACCTGAGTATTTTACTATTTCATTGTATTCTTTTATGGCAGAGTAGCTTTTAGGGTATGGATTATTGTCAAAGGTTTGACTATTTTTAGTGAATTTAGAGCTTTTGCTTTCGTTATTCTCAGGTGTAGGAAAATAAGTAAGACTTTCTTTTTTGGGCTCAATTCTACGCTGTTCCTTTTCAATGCTAGTAGTATTTAGGAGGTTTTTATCACCTATTACAAATAACGGATACCTCATGGCTATTCCTTTAAATTTATATTATTCTTTACGCAAATGATAAAATCGAAAAATTTAGAGCTGCTAACTATAATACCGGACAGTTTTATCTAATGCTATGCTTAATTGAAATTTAAACAGTTTCAATTTATTCATAAGAGTACTTTATTTAGATGAATTATGAAGGGTATTAGGCTTTGTTTATGAGATTGGCGTTATTTGTTGAACTGTTTGAGACTCGCGAGGCATCAACAAATAGTCAATGAATAATACAGAGACCTTATATCCTTCATATTTGAGTATAAATAAAGTAGTCTTACGAATAAATTGACTTATAATCAAACACGCTTTACTAACTCTGTAACAATAAAAGTGTCTGGAATTAAGTGCTGCTTCTCAATACCGGACACTTTTAATAGATCTTTAAAAATTTAACATTAAATCAGACAAGCTTTTATGCAGTTTTCGTTTGGCGCCTTGACTAAAGCATTCAATTAAAGCCATGAATAACTTATTGCTTCT